>Ga0315902_10000479_pt1 | contig 66532 bp, 125 predicted proteins | sample LakEriMetagenome_9_FD_203523 | JGI IMG/M metagenome (GOLD analysis project Ga0315902, IMG submission 203523) | Freshwater fungal communities from buoy surface, Lake Erie, Ohio, United States - Buoy 12 MA117 | ecosystem: Environmental > Aquatic > Freshwater > Lake > Lake biofilm | place: USA... | reverse complement strand
AACGATCTAATGCCTGTTTCTTTCCTTTATCTGGTTCTGGTGTTAATGTGACTGATGTATTATTTCTCTTTGCAACATTGGATATTCCTTTCATAACTCTTGATCCTATACCTTGTCCTTGTTGTTCATCAGGAACACGGATATTGTTTACTCTTATTGTATTAGATCTTGGAGAATGAGAAAACGATAATTTCATACCTGGATATCTTCTTTGGTAATTCTTCTCAATCGTTGAGAGAGCCTGTGATACATCTTCTAGAAATTGTGAATAAGATTTCATGAGGAGTATTTCTTTATAAGATACTGTATGTATTCTTCTGGTGCATCACCTAGATCTGTTTCTGGGACTTCTGTATAGTGACCGAATTTTGCTAGTTTTCTTCCTGGTGGGTCATTATCACAAACGGTAATGATTGGGCGGTTTAAGAGGAGGAGAAAGTTGATGTAGTCTTTTGGTGGATCATTGGTTAGAGTGGCCAGTGCAGAAAAGTTTAGGGATGTCATTCTTGCTGCATCGAAAATACCTTCTGTAAGGAATACTGGTTGGTGTGGTGAATTAAGACTTTCAATGCCCCATAAGGTTACAGTGGGATAATGCTTGTTTCGATATGTGTAATACTTGGAATGGAGTTTGTCCTGGAAAATCTTTTTGGAACCTTGAGGATTGTAGAACTGATAACCTGTTAATTGACCTGATAGATTGTATAAGAGAAAAGTGGCAGTGTTTGTGTTTGAATCAATAATTGTTGGGTGGAGGTTGATGTTTAAGTGCCTTTGTTTCAGATGGGTTTTTATGTTCATAAAAAAAGTCCACTGAGAAGTGGACACATGGTTTAATCGTTGACCGATACCATCGTAAGATGGTTCATTGCACGAGTGACCTGAACATACAATAGATTATTTTCTTGTTCAAGTTCCCATTCTTTTCTTGCCCACTTAGATGGAGAATACTTATCCATTCCCAGTGCAAATACTCTGGGGAACTCACGACCTTTTGATTTGTGAATAGTGGAAAGAACAAGAATTTGTTTATTCTCTGTATCATCAAAGATTTCTTTGATTTTATTTGTCAGAGTAGTGATGGTATCAGTTGGTCTACACTGATCAACAAAAACGAAAAGAGTTTCAACCTGATCCTCAATTACCTGACACAATGCCTCATTGCCTTTCTCCTTATTCTTTTTGATCTCATCTTCTTTATAACCTTCTAACTTTGAAATAAGATCAGAAACATTCTTACTCTTCCATTTCGTTGCAAGTTTAATGAGTCCTTCACCAATTTTTCTTCCTTCGATCTTACAAGGGATTTTCTTGCGAATCAGATCATAAGCAACTTCAACTAATGGTTTCGTATTTCTACAAATGATGGCATCATTCTGTGTTACAAGATTTGGAAGTTCTTTGATAGTACATGCATCGACAATTCCTTCTGGTGAATTTTCATGAGATTGAATATGTGACACATAATTCTGTGCAACTTTGACTACATTTTTGGGACAACGAAATGTCACGGAAAGTGGCATTTCTTTTGCATTAAATTCTTCTTTGATCAGACCCAGTGCATTATAATCTGCACCAGTGAAACCATAGATTGCCTGATGATTATCACCAACCGCAACGAGTTGTCCATTTGTTTTGAGCATCATTTTCACAAGTTGACGCCTTGTGGCATTGGTGTCTTGTGCCTCATCAAGAAAGATATGATCATATTGCCAGAGCTTCAGTCCACAATGAATAGGAAGATAGATCATATCAGAAAAATCAACCACATTCTTAATCTTATTCGATTCATTTAACAAATACTGAGAAGCCTCAACTGCATTCTCATCAGAAACATCTTTGGGTAAAATATCCCACAGATTATAATGATCGAACATATCAATCCAATGATTATACTCATCATCTACTACTGCTCCGATACCAACTTCTTTTGCCATTGCAACAGAACTGATCACGAACTGCCTGAGATGTGCAGACTTTCCATTGAAATGATCATCCGCAATTGTCCTTAGTTTGTTTCCATCAACTTTCACATTAGAAAATGCTCTCCTTACGGCACCAAAACCAAAGGAATGGACAGTTCCGACATTTACATCTTTTTTAATCTTACTCTTTTGGATTTTAACTTCAATCTCCTTTGCAATTGCCTTATTGAATGCACAAAATGCAACAGAACCTTTTGTTGCAGAAAGCATTTCAATCAGTGTACTGGTCTTTCCTGCACCAGCAACAGCAGAAAGAATGATCGAATGATTGCTGTTTTTGACTGCATTGATAGCAGCAGCTTGTTGTGATGAGAGTTTCATAGGGGTTTCCCTGAACTGAGATTATTGTAGCTCATACTATGAGGTGATGGAGATGGTCAGTGGACAGTGCTGGGACTGTCCATCAGTCTCCCCAGTATTCATACATAAAACCTTGTGGCGTGGAATACAGATGTTCCTACTTTCTGCCCGATCTCCAACCTTCGCCTGGACATTCTATAGAACGAGTGGTATTTCCGCAACCATCATTCCACCATTTCATACTACTCATTAGTCTTTCAATTTCTTGGCCACGACCAAGAACCCAACCTTCACCTGGGCACTCTACAGAAAGAATGCAATTTCCACATCCATCATTCCAAAATTTTTTCCCATAATTATGATTATCTTCTCCCACATATTTACCTTTTTTTAGTTCGCTCAACATTCTCTTAGTTTCTTCAGAATGTTTTTTGCCTTTTCTTTTTTTACTCCAATTTTGTTTAGTTTCTTCAGAATGTTTTTTGCCGTAGAAAGGATTATTTTTGCCACTCAAAATTTCACTTCGTTTCCCTCTGGTTTCATCTGAAAATGATTTACCATACCTATGATTGTTTTCTCCTTTCATTGCTTCACTTCTTTCTCTTTTCCATTCTTCACTTCTTATAAGACCAGAAAACCCTTCACCTCCATTAGTCCTATTCCTTAATATCCCAGTTCCCAAATCTTTTCTGCCAAAGACCGCAATCATATATTCCTCGTGCTTAAATGCGTCTTCTTCCAGGAGATTTTGTTTGAGAAATATTATTCTGGATTTGTCTTTTGGGAGTTGTATTTCATTTTTGCGTTTATAATATGCTCTATTTCCTTCTCCTTTTCCAATGTAATAAGGACTTCCATCTTCACGCAAATATGCGTAAGTATAAAACCTTTTTGGGTCTTTCATGCTGCTCTTAAGTTGGGTGCATTATTATTTATAAAAATTCACAATAGAAAAGGTGCCCCAAAGAGCACCTAATCTATTGCCTGCGAAGATTGCACCCAACTCAGGCAGTTTTATTTATTGAATCTTCGTATAGACAAATTCCTGATCATTAGTGCTCCAATGAATTTCCTTGATTGTTGGACAGTTCCTTATGATATAATTGTAACAAATTACACAAGGTCTGCTTTCTCGTAATTCTTTCCCACCATGACCGCCAATTCTACAGATCACGATCTTATGTCCAGGTTTCCTTGCCTTCAAAAGACAATTTATTTCACAATGAAGATATTGCTTCTGCATAAGACTAGGTTCGTTATACTTATTCGCTGCCATAACAGCAGCATAAAACTGTTGAGTATGCGTGATCACATAAGAATTAACTCCAGTTGCAATCACACGATTCCTCTTATCAAGTAAAATAGCTCCCATTTTCTTGGGAGCATCAGATGCCAGAGCAACGGCAATTGCCTGTTGTAAGATGTGTTTTTTCAGTGGCGATCGAGTTGGCATTGTCAAACTTTAAGTTGATAAAAATCATCCCATTCACGATCTGTCCATGCGATCATGTCATCTGTACATTGTTGTACATCACCAGAGAATGCAATCCACATTTCTTCATCATCACCAAAATCTTTCATTACTTCATCGGTTTCCATTTGCTCTAGCAATTCATCATACTGAGTAAGATCATCATCATTGTAGGCACTTTGAATTTCTTTGAACTTATCCTTTGAAATTACAATTTCACTATAAACAATTTGCCTACGAACTAGAGTGACATTATCACTATCTGAGTCCTCCATTAGATTTGCAATTTGACTTAGAGTTTTCATTTCAATAAACTCCAAATAATTCATCTTTAACCCATTCCTCGGCATAAGATCGTCCCTTTACAATCAAATACGAAATACCCATAAAGGCAATATATGCACACATGCAAGTAATATATGCAGCACCAAATAGGACTGCAACCAACATGAAAGGAATTGCAAATAGATTCTTTAGTATGACATACCATGGCAACAGATTGTTGGACCAGTTCCGGTTGATTTTTTTCATTGTGTTTATAGTATTAGTATTACTTAATCAACGACGAATGAGAAGATAACGATTACCGATCTTTTCTTGTGCTCGGCCAGTACGAATACCACGCTCATGCAAAAGTTTAATTTCGGCCTTTAGGGCAGGATCGGTCACAGAGACGGTTCTACGGCCATTGCAGACGGTCACAGAGCCTTCTGGGACGCTGATCTTGGTCTTTTCGGCAGCATCCATGATACTCATCAGTTCCTGCTCGGCAGCAACAAGCTCTGCAAGAATGGAATCACGCTGCTTTTTGATTGCAGCGATCTTCAGAATTGCAACGGAAATGTTGGTGGTGTTCATGGTGTTGTTTGAACTGAGATCAGTCTAGTGGATGGTGCTGGTTCTGATGGCTGGGCTTGTGCCGGTTGTTCAGGTGTCCATCAGTTGATCAATCTGGTTCTGATAATAGCGAATATCATCAGTGATCGAATTTTGAATGTTTTGATGTGGAGTTGATTCTCGTTCCTTTTTGAACTTTTGAATCTGTTGCTCCAGTAATCGAATCGTTTCCTCTTTATTCATCACCAAAATGATTTACGACAAAATCTTCGAGTTCTGCATACTTTTCTGCACTCATATTCAGAACATATTCCTCAATGATTGTTTGGAGAAGAAAAGGCTCGGTTCTGACCTTTTCTTCCAGAAGATCAATCATTTCGACTCGTGAATTCATGAGAATGATTTGTTTGGGCATTCCTACTATAAAGCCCCCAGTGGAGTGCTGGGGGCATGAGTGGACAGTTTTTAAATTGTCTATTATCCTTTTGCTCTGCGTCTGAGAGCACGATAGTCTGTGGGCAATTCATCTCTTTCGTCTGCTCTGAGAGCACTACCTGGAGTAAAATCAGTGCGATCACTTCTATTTGTTGCTCTCTCAATTCCTCTTCTATTGGCAGCATCTAATCTTGCAGCATTTTGTGCCTCTTTTTTACTCTTTTCCCTTGCTTCTCTTCCTTGTCTTTCACGAGCAGCAGCATTTTGTGCTTTTAATACATTAGGATTGATCATATGTCTTAATCCACCTGGACCAGAAACAGACATAATTTGTGCCTCATCAAGAATTCCATCAATCCATGCCTCTGACATATTTGCCATAATGGTGATGGCATTCTCTTCGGTATCGGCATAACCTTCATCGAGAAGATGTTCGAGAACTACATCATAAAGATCTACGGTTTCATTTACCTTTTTGGTCATGTGATCAAATACTTTTTGTGCTCTTGGATCTTTGAGTTTTTGGCCTTTGTTCCATTTTGCACCTTTTTCTTGTTTTTTGTCGTTCTCTTCAAAAATACTATCAATCCATTCTTCACTCATGTTTGCCATAATGGCCAGAGCATCTTCTTCGGTATTGGCATAACCTTCATCGAGAAGATGATCGAGAACTACATCATAAAGATCAAATTCTTCTTCCATTCCATATGATGTAGTCTTAGTTGGCTTGGTTGCTGTTGCTTTAGTTGGTTTCGTTGGTTTAGTTGCAGAAGTTGAAGATGTGGGTGTAATTATTCTAGATCCGCCATTTGGCTTTGAATCCCTGATATATCTACCCTCACTATCAATTCTTTCATTGAGTTCATCATAAGATTCAGGAAGACTTGGAGTTACTTTTGGTCCTTTTCTACCTGGATACCTAGTTGCCTTCTTTACTGCCTTGGTGGCTTTTTGGAGTGCATCAGCATCACCATAATCGCCATGTCTTTGATGATCAACTGCTGCCTTTGCTATTGATTTGATGTCACTATCTTCATAAACAGATAGATAAGCTTCGATTAAATCTTCCATAAGAATTGGTATATTTTTGATTATTTATTTCTTGAATTGTTTTGCACCGTGGCGTTCAATTTCTTTTGTTTGAATTCTTCTTTCTGGTGAGCCTGGTTTAGTAGGAACTGGTCTTGGACTATTACTCAAATTGTAAGTTTTTGTTCCATCTGGATCTATCTGCAAATCTTTTGGTTCTTTAACGACAATTCCTTTTGTGAGTTCTTTTTGTTGTTTTTTGCTGAATTTGGGTTCTTTGTCTTTTTTGTCTTTTTTCTTTTCTGAAAGAATTTGTAGAAACTGTTTGAATGTTTTCATTTTGCTTTTGGTTGTGTTTTTGTTCTTCTTTTAAATGGAGAAAACTCCTGATATTTCTTTGGAACTTTTGGTGCAGGAATTGTTGGGGATTTTGTGATATGCTTGGATGCATATTCTGGACTCATCACAACAGAATGGTGTTTTCTTCCCCAGGCATCAATACCTTGTTGTCCCTGAGTTCTTTCTACATTCTTTGATTTGGAAGGAACACGAATTGAAATGGTTCTCGTGTCTTTTCCATATCTTTTGCCAAATGCATCTGCAGTTCGAGCAGATGTGGAGGCATGAACCTCAGATCCTTTGAAACCTGATTTATGAATTTCATCAGCAGAAGATTCTGGTGTTCCATGATAATATCTTTTCATTCGAATTATTTTTGTTTCTTCAAGAAATTGTGAGAATGTTTTCATGATCTACGATCCTCGATATCCTTAATATCATGCTGTTGTTCTTTATCATAAGCACTTGCACCTTTGATTGTACTCTTTACAATATTCGAATGTCTTGTTCTTTTGGAACGATCTAACTGTCTTGCAACAACTTGTTGATTTGGTGTTTGATGTGTGTGCCCAACTTGTTCTAGAAACTGTGAGAATGTTTTCATTGTGCTTCCCCATTCATAACTTCTAAAATTTCTTCGATGGGAACGCGAGCCATGATGGCTAGGACATCCTGCTCATCCAAATTCTCGGAAATAAAGAAATCATAAACAAGATCAAAAAGATTGTCCTCTGTCTGAGATTGTTTAAGTGCCTTTGCGGTTGGAGCACCTTCCGAACCTGGCTCTCGCATTCTTTCTCCTGAACCGGCTTTTATTCTTTTTCTTTTAGCATGAATGTTATCCCACAATCCTCTCTTTTCGTTAATTGGAAATGTCATGGTTTTATCTGTTTTAGGTATTTATTTTCTAAATACTTCTATTGTAAAAACAAAACTTTTATGGAAGATCTAACAGAAGCTTATTTGTCAATTTATGATAATATCAATGAAGTCAAAGGATTTGGTGGTAGAGTTGATCCTAATACTGGGAAATTCACTGGTGAAGTATCGAGCCCAAGCCAAAAGGTCTTCCAGCAATATACCAAAGATGGCCAACATCTTGCAAGATCTAGATCCATTACACATGGTGAACCAAGCGAATCTGGCGTAGTAAGATCACAAGCAAGAGGCGTAGATGTCACCAAGAAAGATCCTGGTCTTGCCATGACTCCAGCAAAAAGAATGGAAACTAGAGCAACTGCATTGAGAGCAAGAGGCCAAGGAAGGAGAGCAAATAAAATTGATGCAATTAGAACTCGTCCACCTATGGAAGAAGCTTACATGAATGAGAAGCGTCTATATCCTGGTGCACCTGATCTTACACACTCATTTCCTCTTTCCGACGAAGAAAAGCAATCAGTGGAAAATATCAGAAATGCTGCAGAGAAAAAAGCAAAAAAACAGGCAGCTGAATCTCCAACCAGGTCTGCGGCAAGAATAAAAAGAACAACAGATATGAGTAAAGTTAGAGTTGGCGAAACATTTGATGCTTATGATCTCGTTCTCACTCATCTTCTTGATGAAGGATATTGCGATTCACAAGACTCTGCAGTTAAAATGATGGCTGCAATGTCACAAGATTGGATTGATTCAATCATTGAACAATCTGAACAGTAAACTTCTAAATAAAACTAAAACAAAAAAAGGAGCCGCAAGGCTCCTTTCTTATTATGTGATTAAATTAAATCACTTTTTGAGACCAACTGACAGTAGATCATCAACCAGAGAGCTAGCAACTTCACCACAATCAGGGCAGGCAGTCGCATACTTTACAATCGAGCGATCTTTGCTGCGTGCAGCTTCAGTTGAATCCTCAACATAATTCTTGACATTCAGACGATACATGGCACAGATTGCCTTCATCAGTTCACGATTAGAAGGAGAATCGCTGTACAGATCATAAATGGAACGCATGTAGTTGAAGTCGTTGATACGACGACAGAAGTTCAGTTTCTCCATAATCATGTCAACTTCTTGGTTGTGGAAGTAATCTGCCAGAACAAGCTCAAAAGATACATTGATCTTTTCGATTGATTGGATACGCTGACGATACTCATCAGACATACGATCAATTCGTGCCTGAGTTACTTCACCAATCAGAGAAGTTAGTTCAGGATTGATTTGAACCGTTGCTTGGATTTCTTCTTGTTCCTGTGGGGCAGCATCTGCAATAGTGGTGCCAATTTGAATTAGCATGTTCTGTGCCTGATCTACACCAGCCTGAAGCTCGGTGATGGTCTGTTGCAGCTGTTGGATTTGGTTGGTCACGATCTGTGAGAAAAAAGAAAAGGAACAGTGTGTAACTTTTAGGGCAAACACATTCCCATAAGAATCAGATAGAAATGATCCAGTTTGGATCATTATTCAAGTCTACCCAGAAAAAGTATTTTCTGTTAGTAGAGGCAAGAAAGACCTTTTGGTCCTTCTGTTGTTCGACAATACAGGTTGCATTCCCACCCATAGTATTGACAAGCCGGTTCTTGGCTTTGCTGGATTTGGGAGTGACGATGGCGGTTTGCATTGCCTTGTTGTCGATGAACTTAGTATAAGGCTTGAGGTTGGGCGGTGGAGTGGTGCTTGTGCCAGTTTAGAGATCGAACACCTTGTACTCTCGGTCCTCTTCTTTGTCCATGATCAGCCAAGTGCTGTCAGGATACCAGCGTTCATCAAATGACATTGATTTTGCAAGAAGTTGTCGAATTGACAAGCTGATCTCAATTAGTGCATCAGAACAATTTGCACCACGGTAGACCTTGAATGCGTCGAGAATCATGATTCAAACCTTACGAACTTTGTTTTGGTAGGAATAGGTGTTTGTCTTTAAGTAATACTGGCGGCTGACTTCTTTATTGCCGCCAATTTGAAAGTCAGGATCTTCTGGATTATAAGAATCCACATAATTGAAGCCAGCATACTGATCTGTATCGTGAAGAATGCGATCGAGAACAATGTACATTCCTTTCTTTTCATCGGCACTCCAATGATCGCAACGAAGTTGTGTATTCACAAAGTTAAGAACTTGCTCAACTTGGATGGTTTTGCGTGGAGTTGCCATTGGAGCTGTCCGATCAACAAAGTCATTATTGCAGGGATTGGGGGATGGCGCAATCCCCCTTGTGCCACTTAGTTGGGTGTCACAGCAAATTTGCTGTTCGGTCCATACTCTTCCACATAATCAGGAAATGCTCCAATGATTCGTTGTTTGTTATAAGAATCCGCACAACGAATTGCTTTAGATAGAGCAACCACGAATGAACCACCAAACTGTTCCATTCGTTCGGTCATTTCAAAAATTTCAGTTTGATTCATGATGTTCACCAAGATGCCTGATAGTAGAGTTCCCATTCTTTCTTATAATTCTTGATTATTTTTTCAAGAATGGGAATTGTGTACTCAATGTCTTCGTAATACCAATGATCATAATCTGTTGCCCCAAAAAAGAATCCAGATTGAGTTGGCAGCAATTCTCTTGCGACACTACGATCTTTTAGTACAGACTCACAAAGATCTTTGAGTTTTTTAATATCATCCAACTCAACATAGATTCTTTGGCATTCATCTTTGCCACCACCACATTTGTCCACAAAGAATTTGTGAATGTGATTAGACTTACGCCAGTAACCAATTTGTAATTGCATTTCACCAAACTGTAGATCATCTTCATCCACAAATTTGGTTGCCTTGAGCATCCTTGCAATTGACTTTACTTTTTTGCGTTCATCTTCTTTGCCCCAAGATGCAGAAGTAAAAGTCTGCTTGGCATAAAGATAAGAATCGAGTCCCATGATTGTGATTTGGACTTACTTGAGTAGTTTAGGTGAAATTGGTTCTTGTGGAGTGAATTGTGTGTCAGTTTGGGAATTGGTCAATCCTTGTAACACTCGCCAGGAAATGCAGAGGCATAAGATGCACTGAAACAAGAATCTCTTAGTGTAGTGAACACAAAAATTCCAGTGATCAAAGAGCAAACTGATGCAATCAAAATCACTGATCCAAGAGAAAAGTGTTTCATTTGGATTGGATGAACTGTAGATACAATAGGGCAGTCTGGTGCTCGTGGAGAAAATGGTGGACGGAAATCGAACCGTCCACCACCAAATTCATGCTGCTACCTTTTGTTTGGCAGAATAGCCACTGAATTGACCATTGATTCTACGATTACGAATAGCCTTGCCCCATTTAGACCCTTTTGGTTGAGTATTATGAACCAACAGCGCAAATGGCTTGTCACCAAGGCAATGCGAATCATCATGATCTACTTCAAGACCAAGTGCCTGTGCATCCTCCTCGTACATCACAACTTTAGCATAACGAGGGAAATATCCTTCATCAATCAGATAATCCCACTTACCACCATAAGATGCAGTCATATAGAAATTCTCTGGCAACTTGAAGTTAAGAAACAACTGCAGACTCTTAGAGTAGCAATAGAAGATCAGATCAGGATTGCGGATTGCGACTTCAATCCAGGCATCCAGATAAACACCAGAGAAAAAATCTCCAGATTCGTGAATGCGAACCTTCTTTGTATTGCGAGTGCGATGATGCTGAATGGAATCGTGAATCAAATCAGCTGTAGAACCATCACGAATAGCATCAACGACCATCTGAAAGTTGTTGGCACGATTATAAAATGCAGAATCGTACTGAACTTCACCAGAAGCGGCAAAGCAACGAAATTCAGTATGTTCTCCATCTTGAATGTGTCGCTTGCCATTCTCTCCGACTACGGCAAAGGATTTACACAGAAGTGCTCCGGGACAAGTCTTCCCGGCAGGAAGATTAAAAATAAGAGTGTTCTTAGAGAGCTTGCCGTTGCCTTTGGTGAAGTTGAGCATTGGACTGCCTGTGTTCGACAAGCTCACTATAAGCCCACCAGATGCCCCAGGAAGCGGCTTCTAGGACAGTTTCCGTGGTGTCACACCAGATTGTTAATTATTTCCAAAAATTCCTTAAATGTTCTTTCTCTTGGATTGTAATTTGGATTTACATCAGAAGAATATGTTTGACCACCAACATTTCTTCCTAGATTTTGTCTTCTCTTTTTTTCAAACTCATATCTATTTCCAGGAGACAATCTTCTTCTTGGAATTGGTTTTCCAGTAATTCCAATTTCAGTTTCGTCCTTTTTTCTTGCCATTTCTAATATCTTTTTAGATATTTAGAAAAAAGCGCCTCTTTGATTGAGGCGCTTCTTATGACTTCCAATTTTTAACTCAATTTAGTATTGCTCAATCACATCATTAGTACGATTATCGACGATATATGCAGAACCAAACTCTTCTGCCATGGAGTAGGCTACATCTCGTGCTTCATCAAGATCTTCGAAATCTTCATGTTCAGTGTCAGAATGGACGGAATAAGTCATAATCAAATGAATTCGTAGATGTAATAATCAACGGTAATTTCAAGCTCAGCAGCTTTCTTTTCGAGATCAGCTTCAAAAGGATCGAAATCTTCCAGAAGTTCACTAAATGTCATTTTTTCCATGAGATGAAATACGGTTTCTTCTTTCATGATTCGGTTTCAGTGTTGTTTTTTACGGAAATATTGTAAGGACTATTGAAAAAACGGCGGAAAGCAGTAATAATGATAATAGCCGTGGAAACCACGCCAATAAGACCAAGGAAGGTGGTAACATCTCCCGCAAAATTCAGTTGTTCAGGCATTTGTTTTTTATAAATTAACCACGAGTCAAATATACATGGTATACTGACTCGTGGGACAAAGAGTGGACAGTTTTTAAACCGAACTCAAAATTTGATTTCTTCTAGAGTTGGTTCGTTTTCTGTCGGATCACAGAGCTGAGAGGCAACTTTATCGAGCATGTTCAGAAGATTGTCACCACTGCCAGAATCACGCAGTAGTTTGATTGCTTCTTGTGTTGTCATTTCAGTTTACCAGAACGAGTTGATTGGACTTTAGCAGTTGATTGTACACACTACCAACAGATGCAGTGGCAGTAGCATCACCAACTACATTTGCTGCACCAGATAGAACTACACGAACAGTTTCCAGTAGTTCATTGACTGCGATGGATTTTGCAGTATAAGCATATGGATCACTGCTATTAGATCCACGACGGAAGGTAACTTCTAGATATTCACCATTCCAATCAATTGCAGAAATGGCGTCAGAACCTTCTTTTGTAAGTGTGGCACTCCAAACATTGTCGGAGACAAATAGCTCACCTAGTTGGTTAGAAATGGTGGGTTGTGTTGAAGTAGCGGTCATGATCAAAAATCCTCCAGTAGTTTCATTGTTTCGGGATCAAGTTCCTCTCGAATAGAGGAACCAAAGATTCCATCGTCAAGCAAATCGTCGATGAAATCAAGATCGTTGTCTTCCATAAGGAAGGTGTTCTTTTGTGTGAACTCGTTCATCATAGCATGAGAAGTGTGTGGTGTGTCAAGAGAATGGACAGTTTTTCAATCGTCACAGTCCGAGTTGTCTACTTGTTTCCAAATGAGATCCAAGTCCTCAAAAAACATTTCAAGTTCGGTCTCATCTTCTGGGATTTCCTCGTCGTCTCCCAGAGTAAAGTTTGCTTCGCCTAATCCAGGACCATATTCCTCTGGAAATTCATAAGTTGCAGGATAACGAATGAGAAAATCATCGAGCATTGCAACAACAATACCTGACTTAGTTTCTGGATCGTAACTGTAATTTACGATCTCCATCACAAACTGGCTCATTTCAGAATTTTCCAATTAGGATCATTGTTTTTTTGAACTACAAAATAGTAGTTCTCATTTGCAGATTGTAAATAGAATTCACAATCAGACTCAAAATCAATTTTACAAGTGTGAATGTTGTTCATGAGCTCATCAAAACGATCTTTTGCATGAGATGAAATTGGCTCAACAAGAACTCTGGTTTTCTGTTTGGACATTTGTCAGACTAATATTATTTTGAATTGCGCATGAAATTTCAACCGCAAGATCAGAATCAATTTGATTTCCTAGTTTTTTATAAACATAGGAAAGAGAAGACTTTGCCAGAAACTCAAAGAATTTATAATTAAATTCTTCATCATCCATGACAAATTCGGGAAAAGATTCTGCCAGAAGTTGACCTAATTTTTCAATAGCATCTTGTGATAACATGGTAATTCAGCGAGAGTAATCATCAAAATCTACAGATTGTTCTTCCTCTTCATCTCGAAGTTGCTCAGCAAAGACACTGAGCAACTCATCTTCTTTGTCTGCGGCAAAATCTACTAGATCTGCAATGAAACTCTGTGGCATGATGGAAACTCCTTTGAACAGTCCTATGGTAGCAACTGAATGTACTGTTGTGAGTGTCAATGGACGGATTTTAAACCGTCCACTGGCAAAAAAACTTTACATTTCAAGTGCTTCCTGTCTTGTCGAATATGGCCCAAAGGTATCGTATGATCCATCATTGTACTCTAGATCTACATAAAAGCCAACTTCATCATGAAAGTCCGAAACATCATTCTTTGAGATAAAATAGATCCTTTTTTCGGTAATCTGTACTTGACTCTGTGGATTTGCTAGTGAAATCATGGTACGAAAGCTCCGTTGTGCTATTTAGTGGTTTTTTGTTTAAAAATCGGTTAAAAGTCAGCAAACGACAATTTTAACATCAGTCGCTCCTTGTTTTAATACATGCTCCTCCCACATGCTCGCATCTTCTACCTTAAAAAATGTTGCTTGTTGTTGGGAATACCCTTTTTTCTTGGGTTGTTGGTAGGTCACTGTAAACCTCATTTGTCGGACTCCTTTAAAAGACGAAGATGTTTGAAATTGTCACAATGAATCACAATGCAGACATCTCTGTTTCTTTCTTTAAATTGACTGATACAGAGTGTTGCATACTGCTCATCAACAAATCGAATGGTGCCGATGTGATCTTTGTAGATGACTTCGAGACCAACTGTGGGAATCATAGATTTTCTTGATGTTCTTTCATTTTTTCAATCAAATCCTGCATTTTTTCGGCAGCAACATTCTCATATCCAAAATCAAATTGAATGTCATCTAGAATTACCTCAAGATCGTTGATCAAATCGAAAATAAATTGTTCTTGGTCGCTCATTAGTCCTCAATAGGTGGTCTGAATTTTACTGCAGAAGCTGAGAATTGTCAAGTGACCTCAGCTTCCTCTGATTCTTGTGTTTCTAAATCTACTTCTCCAGCATCCAGTTGTTTCGTTTCCCATTCAAAGAATCGGAAGCTCTTGTGTTTGTATACATCAATGTCAAAAACTTCCCGACGAATACAAATACCTTCAGCAGGAACTTGACTGACGCACATATCACAATCAAGTTCTAGATAATGTTCTGAAAGTTTTTGGACAAAATTAGATGTCCAATCATCATCAACAATAACATCAAAGAGATCTTTTGCTCTGCCATAGTAAATTTCTGGGACACATTTCATTCCAAATTTATAGCAATATTCTTTGACTTGTTGTGTAGAAAACTCAAACACCTTACCATCTGCATTAGTGAAAGTAATACGGTAAATGTAAGTATCAAATTTTCCAGGTTCACACCCATAATCATATCCATTCTGGATATATGCACCTGTTTTAAGATAGCCTACAGCTTCACCATAAAGAGTAATACCAGCTGTTAGATTTTCTTCAAGTGATTTTGCAATATCACCCCAAACATCATAAGAGTAAAAATGATTTTGAGTTTTTTCGAGATCACTATTCTTAATGACCTTACGACTAGAATAAACCAAATCGTAATGAGTATCTACGATGTTTACTCCTAATTTTTTGAGAACTTTCTCATGCCATTGTAAAGGCTTCTTACAAAGAACTTTACTCACAACAAATGAAGTTCCATGTAGTTTTTTCGTGATCGAGATCAGATCATTAGGATGAATGTTTTCTGCACACTTTTTCAAAGGAGAAGTGTCAATATGAAATCTGAACTGATTATCAATCAGTTTTGTTTCTTTTGCTACTTTCTTTTGGTTTTTCTTTTCAGAGTTACGAAGTTTGAGTGCTTCTCGATTAACATACTTTTCACATAGTTGAATGTCAAAAATACAATCAAATTCTTGGTTTACATGCTCAGATGTAATCTTAAAATTCTTACCTGTAGCAATAAAAATCCAATCCGACACTGATTGGACAGGAACAATATAACCTTCGGACCGTTCTCCACGCAAACGAATTGCACGAACACGACCTTTTTTGTTGAAGAATCCCTTTACTTCTTTGTTTTGGTTAAGTTCTTTATCTTCAAAACAATTACCCCAAGAAAGAAACTCTTTGTTGATTGCAGATTCTAAGGGAAAATAAACATAAAGTGATCCATTTTGTGCATCAAGACCAGTAATTACATTGTTGCCATCAATAGCCACACATTGCAGACGATCTGCATTCTCGTGTTTACGAAGATTGGTTAATTCAACTACCTTGGCAAGATAGTTGTGATTTGCCTTTTCAGAAATTTTAAGAGTCATGATCAGTTAGAAGAAACACGAGTGCTACCAAAAAGCATTCCAATCAAAACAACAACCACCACACTTTTCCAAAATCCCAGTATGATGCCAAACCAAGAAAGGACTAGAGCCAGTAGCCAGGCTTGAAATGCAATGATTAGAGATGTAATAACAATAATCCCAAGTCCAAAACCAATAAGTTCTGGTATTGACAAATTGTTACTCGAAAAACGATTGCGTGACATTGAACCTCCTGTTTACTTTTAAATTATACCATAACCATAACACCAACTGAATCAGTGATGTGACAGTCAGTGAAGTGTCTAGTAAAACTTTTTGAGCAATTTATTGTCCACATCATAGAGACAAAGAAAATTGTTTTCTTCTGGTCCTCCACATCCACCATCCAAAACAACCGAATAATCATCAATATGAACATGATGATAATGACCAGAAACCATCACATAATCATGGTGCCTTGGATTCTCCCACCATAAAATTCTAGTTTTGGTGTTTTGGTAATCAATAGGACCATAAAGCATCAAAGCTTTTACTTTACGATTTATTTGATCTTCTGCAATGATGTAAGCATTATCATATTCAGGAATTTCAATTTTAGAACTAAAATAAGCATGGCAACACCTATGTTCAATATTATGTTTTGATTTGAACACAATTCCATATGGCATTGATGTCAACCAATCTAGTAGTTCTTGATTCGAAATTCCAACATCGGAAAATTCTTTTACTGTAATGTCTAGTCCGTTATTTAACATTACATTATTCCCTTTGAGATAACGAATTAATTTTTCCTGATGGTTAGATTGCAATACAATGACATCAGAATTTTTAACCAATTCATAAACACCAATACTGTCTGAATAATCACAACGAGAATCAAAAAGATCTCCCAATAAAATAATCTTCAAGTTATGTTCTTGTGCATAATTAAATGCCTGTTTGAGTTTTCTTGCATCAGAGTGGACATCTCCAATAATTGCATAGCCCATTTAACTTTCCATTAACTTTATTATTTTAGCACACAAAGTTAAGGATAGGCACAAAAAAAGGACACTTTCATAAGTGTCCTTGATTATTAACCGACAACTCGCCAACAAACTACGGCATTTCCTTTTCGTGGCGATTCGATGTGAGCAAATGCAGAATACGAAAGATCTAGATCTGCATGAGAATATGGACCACGATCATTGATTCTGACAATAACTTGTCTCAGGTTATCTTGATTTGTTACCCTAATTTTCGTGCCCATAGGAAGATAAGGATGAGCTGCAGTCCAACGATAAGCATCAAACCTCTCACCGTTTGCGGTTCTTTGTCCATGAAAACCATCTCCCATTCCATAAAATGTGCTGATTCCGCAGGTAAGTCCAGCAATTAGTCCAAGCATAAATCACTCAAATTCGTGTGGGTATTGCGATTGATTTATTTTTTGCATATAAATTTCATTCATGATTGCCTGAATTGAAGAATTCACATTTTCTTCAACTGAATTGACCTTGTATTCAATTTTACTCAGTCGCAGATTGACATTCAATACCATAATTGCATTCAATGCCAATCCAGCAAAAATTAAAATCTGTACAGGTAATTTCATCTTTCAGTAAGAATAAGCAGAAGAAACCCAATCATCATAAGCAGCTTCACCTAGTGCATCATTGATTTCTTCAACAATAGTTTCCATACTAGGAAGTTCTAGATCGGAATTCCAGTAATAAATTGCAGTCTGTAGTGGAATATCAGAATCCACTTCCCAATCATAATCGTAGCTAGGATATAGTGGATCAATCACTTCCTTTGACTCTGCTACTTTCCGTGCTTCATCAATACCATCAAGAAAGTCATTGAATTCTTTGGGAAGATCCTTCCAATTCTCTGCTGTGACTGGTTCTTGAATGGATGGTCGAGTGCTCATAGCTCAATGAATTGAGAACATCCTTATGATAGCGGATGCTCTGGACTGCTACCATCTCATTGGGACAGCTGTTTAAGTGTCACACCAGACTTTTCTTCCGATCTCGTTTTGATCTAATGTCTTTATACAATATAATTTTTTGATTTTCTCCGGTTGGTTTTACAAATTTTTCTTTTAATTGTTCAGCATTGTCCCATTTCATTGAAGACGATTTGTGCTCTGGTAAACCAGCGGTCTTTCCAATCACTTTCCAATTATCTGCCAAGTATACTGCTCCATTGTTGCCGCCAGCCACAAATGTAATCAAAATTTTCAGATCATCACCATATTTTTGTTTCCAGGCAGCAGGAGCAATGGTTCTAAGTTGTTTTAAAATTTGAGTACCTGCATTTGGAATAGACTTCACCATGCAAAATCTCCAATTATTTGCAATTGAATTGAAGATCGAACGATATTGTTCCATGCTCGTTCCCATTTGTACCAATATATCTTTCGGCGGCGGATAAACAGAAGAACCTAGACCAATCATGCCAACTGGACGAGCGCCAAATCCATCATCCTCATAAATTAACCAATCTATTCTCCTTCCAACAGAATCAGAAGTAGGTACATAAGAATGATAATTTTCAATGATGTATCTTACTGCATCTTTTTGTTCTTTTGTTTTTACTTCTTCTAGAAACATCGGTAAATATGAAACATTAAACTGTGGTAACTTGAAGTATACTTTTCTCCAGATCCTTTCATTTGGAGATGAAACATTTTTTTCTCGTCCTCAGTATAGAAATGTAATGTAGTTGAATTAAGAATCCACTGTCCAGTATAGACCATTGATCGAATATTGTCAATCGAATAAAAATATTTTGTGTCTGTCTTTTTCTGGTGCCAAATTAATGTTTGCACTGGCGTACTATACATTCCTTGGGCAACAATCACATCAAAAATTTGAATTTTGTTTTGATTGAACCAATTTAGTGCCAAATCATTTAAATCTTGATCTATCTCAAACTTTTTGAGTCTGTGTTGTCTATTTTTACCATCACTAACATCAATCCCAGGAATACCAAAGAAACACAAAAACCAATTTTTCAGTTTTCCATCAATATCAAAATACTCACACCATCTTTCTGATGATGTGAGATGACATTGAGTGTGTTTTCCTTTTGTTGATTTTATTGAATATGCAGTATTATTGGTTACATTTATAATATCTTGTTTTGTTTTTGGCTTACCATCAACAATAAAAGTATCTGTTGAATTTGAATTTAGCCATTCACAAATTTCATATTCTTTTTTATGACCAACAAGTTGTGCATTTTTACCTGCATTTATTCTATTCTCATCTGTTTGCATTTATCATTGTTAATCATAATATTTTCTTCACCTCTTACATTATATAAAAATAAACTTATAATTTAGGACCGAGTTTTACTGGAGGTTCTATTCCCGCTAACTCATCATAGAGCAATTTGGCGAAAATCAGATGTGGTTTTTGTCTTGTTTCAATTGCGGAACTGGTTGCCACAGTCCACATAATATCCAGTTCTCTTTTATTGGGAAGTTCCTTCATCAATCCCACCACCAGCAAAGGTTTTCAAGTGTATTAATGAACTGCTCATGATAAACAGTGCGACTCGGATTAGGTTTACCGTCCTTCATATCCTGAAGATACTGCATAATACCACGAACTACTGGAGTGTCTTGGAAGTATTCGTGCATTCGGTAACAATTAAACTTCTCATTGTATTGAATGAAGTCATGGAGAGGTGCAGTGTTGCGACGATGGGCACGAATGAATACATCTTCATCTTTGATACCATGCTTGTTTAGAATCTGAAGAGGAGTATATTTTTCTCCATCATGTTCTTCATCAAGTTCTTCTGATTCACCAAATACAAAGTGAAGATCTTCGTAATATTTTTCCATCAACTCTAAATCTGGTGCTACACGAAGTTCTTCATTCTCTTGCATGTAATACTTCATGCGATTGATTGCATCTGGGTCCGTCAGACGAAATACAATGTTGCCGATATAATAATCTACTGGACCACCATAGAGATGAGACGATTCCCTCTTACGAAAAGATAGATGAATGATCTCAAATCCAGGATCTTCGTTCTCTTCTGATACTAAACCTTGTGAGATACTCATGATTTTTCATTCTCCTTTAGTTTATCTAAGTGTTCCCGAATTGCTTGTATAAAATCTTCTTCTGTCCAAGTTCTGAGAATACTTTCAGCTGGATCATTTTCATCCCAGTCGAAAGTAAAAGAACCATCATCTTCTTCTTTGCAGCTAATCATTCAATCCTCCCAGGGTGCTTTCCGTTGTAAAACTCTAGCAATCTTTTCGTTGTATTGTGGTGGTTCGTTGAGTTTTTCTACCAGTGAATCAAAGTTTTCTTTTGATAGAATGATTTTTTCTGGCGGATAAGATCCTTTTCCCCAGAACTCTTCAAACTTGTGAACATAATTCATATGATCCCAACCGTGATTGAGATTCAACCAGAAATCAGCATATCGTTGATGATCATCCATTCTCCAATTAGAATGATTGATAAGACGATACCAATACCACAAAATTGTGTACTTAATCGGTTTAAATCCGATTATCCACTTATTTAAGAACACTGGAAAGTTCATTTTTTCCTCATCATATAAGTGTAGTAAGGGTCTCTACCAGATAGATTATACGGGTCAAAGTTTGGTTGAGACATTATGTATTCATCTTGCATTTGAACCCAACCATAGTTTAACTCCTCAAAGAAAGCACAACGATCTATGTTGTCATTATACTCCACAAATCGTGAGTAAATGCAACATTCCCAAGACCAGAGTGCGTTTTCAATCCACTGTTTCACTTTAGAATCCCATCAACATTAACATGATCATAATCATCAATACCTAACTTAAACCTCACAAAATCAGTAAAGTCCGTGGCAGCTTGTTCATAAACATAGTGTCCACCATTATTATCTGATTCGCAAAAATTTGTGAGGTAATCGTCAAATAAAACAAAAATTGATAGGGCACGAGATTTATCGTGGTCTGTGATAGTTTTATGAGGATGTGCCACAATCTTTGTGATTGTGTTGAATAATTCTTCTCTTGTGTATGAAAATGCTTTTTTTTCTGGGTCAAGTCCGTAATTAGACATTTGTTTTTTTCGATTAATCATATCATACCAAAAAGGAAACCCAAAATCAAGTGCCCTTATGACAGTTTGAGAAGTGTCCTTATGATATTCTTTTTCTCTTGGAAGTGTTTATACCTCTTCTCCTTTGATATGCCGTAAGTGGTCCAGAAGTTGTAATGTACTCAGTTTCAAGACACATCCATTTTTGAGAATTTGTTTTTGCTACTATTTCTTGTCTTTCTTCTTTAGTCAGTCTATGGGCACCCAAACAAAGTTTTGCCGACTTCTTCCCCCCCATTTTACCATTTTCGCTCATTTTTTCTGGAGTTCTTGCATGAACACCTACACCAAGTTCTTTTGCTTTATTTCCACCTTTTCTAGCATCTTCATCCATTTGTTTTTTTGTTCTTCCGTGTACTCCTACACCCAGTTCTTTTGATTTATTTCCACTTCTTGAGAGACATTCCAACGAAATATTACCACCACAACTCTCATTAAGACACCACTTATCGGTATTAAATACTGGTTGTATTAATCTTTTTTCAACTTTTTGTGCTTCTAACCAACCTTCATCAGTATAAGGAAACACCTGAAGTATTTGTTTCTTTGGAGTATAAAGTTCCCAACACCATTTGTTAGTATATGGTGAACCCCAGTATTCCTCATTGAAGTATTTTTCCTTCTTTACTCCATAGTAATAGTAAGGAACTTCTTCGAAAGTAATTTTATATGTGTAAATTCTTGGACTTTGTGGAGTCATCGTTATTCTACTGGTACGGCATTATTATTTATAATAGAAAAGGTGCCCATAAGAGCACCCAATCTTGTCCGTAGAGTATTGCCGTACCAACAGACATTAGTATTTATGTTGGACTTTATTTGTATGGATTTTTTAAAGCATCCAAAACTGCAGTAAAGAAAGCAATACGGTCTTTTGAGTATTCAATGTCTACACCATAACCATTACAGAAGTTCTCAAGTTGCCGTTCAGTGTGTGTGGGATAACTGAGATTACTAAACTTAGAGTAAGTGATGTGTTCAATAAACTCTTGCTTCATAATCTCAAATAGACGCACTTGGTCGTCTTTGTCAAACTCTACCTCACGGTCAGTGGGAGAGTGTCCATTAAATTTGATTTTCATTGTTGTGCCTCCATAGCATAATCCTGAACCAATTTTGCGAGTTCCATTACTTCTGCTTTCATTTCAGGAGTAGAAGTCTTCGCAACTTCATCATAAAAGTTTGTGAGTGCAACTGTAAGAAGTGCGGTTTGTCTGCGGGTGAGTTTCATCAACTAACTCCATATGCTTCAAGAATAGCTTTTGCGACTCCGATTGCTAGATCCTTCTGTGCGATACTCATATCCTCACGAGCACCACCAGAACAAGAAGTAATGAAAATACCAGAATTATCAACCGTGAGTTCTACTCGTTCAGTTTCATTCTCATCAGCAGGATTAGTCCAAGTAAAGACATCAATCTTACTGCGGAGCACATCAGTTCCAGGCAGTAAAGTGTAGAAGTTAGACATTAGAGTTCTGTGTGTATGAGTGTATTATAGGGCATCAAGGGGCATCTGTGGAGTGCTCCTGTGCCAGTTTGTCGGGTGTCCTATGAGAAGTTGTAATGTATTTCAGTATAGAAAGTTTTATAGCACGGTTCGTTAGACAGTTTTATCATCATAGATGGAATATAAAATGCATAATCCCCAAAGAAATCTTCTTTAGTAAGGAATTTCAATCCGTGCAACATCCATGTACCAAATTGTTTATGAAACTCACGCACTGCACGATACTCTTTTGTAGTGCAAGGTACATACTTGTTGGTGGATGTTTCAAAATCTTCTGCATGACCTGCATTTGCTTGTGTCATCATGATGCAGGTAGTTTGTCCTTCACCAGTGCCAAAGTATTCACCAACCATATACACCCAATACTCATCTACTGGGAATACATCGCGGTTGTATGTTTTCTCATACTCTTGCATACAGGCTTTCGCAACCAGTTGAAAGTTTTCTTTCTTCTTTGCTTGCAGTTCTTCAATCAGTTCTTCATGTTCAATCTTACGAAGTTCTTTAAGAGCATCGGAATACTTGTCGATACCAGCAATAGCAGTTCTGATTGTTTCGTTGTAATCTTCAGTCATGATAGAAATACCTTAAGTGTGCGTCCGTTGTCTTGCTGTGATACTTGGACATTAGAGCAGTCATATTGAACAAACTCCCGTCCATTCTTACCAATCACTTCTACACGATTAATAAGTGGATAAGACTTGATGTAATCACCATTCGGTGCATAATAATCTACTTCGTCTTCACCTTGGAAATCACCATATTCAATTCCAAGTGATTCTAATGCTTTGTTTTCTGCTTCTCGTTGTGCGGCAACTTCAAAGAGATAATCAGGATAGTTTTCGGTCATTGTTCCCAAGCATAAGATTTCAGTAATTCGTTGTCCTTTTCCAACTGCTCTATTCTATCACACAATTCAGTGATAATGCCAATCAGACAATCATAATCAATCGTTTCACTATCGTATCCATTCTCCATGTCGTAATAACAGGAGTGTACAAGTTCTTGTTTGAAGTTTCGGTCAGTCATACTTGCCAATCTCTCCCCTCCCAATCCATCAGGCACATATCAGTTTGTTGTTTGTCTGTGTAATTTTCATAAGCATATTGACGACACTCTTCTTCTGTGCCCTCAAATAGCATTTCATATAGTTTGTGGTCTCCATCATATGTAATTTTATAGAGACCCCACTCATCATAACAGTCAGGAAAGAATGGCATTATCGTAGTTTCCTCAATCCAAAAGGTTGGTTGAAAGTGTTTTAAGAACTTCTACTGCTTCCTTATTCCACCAACTTGAGGGGCAATAGTATTCTTTTGGTTCTTCTTCACTAAAATCCTTATGCTTGATAAGAAGAACGAAGCAGTGGTCATCCACGACGATTTGCAGTCTTCCTCCATATTCATTCGCAAGAGTTGCGACTGGTTGAATACCACCTTCACTATCCCAGACGATTTCTTTGTCGGTTTCTACTTGTTGATACATAATGATTTCTGTGTGTATGAGAGTAGTATAAGGCATCAGGGCACCAAGTTCAAGTGCCCTTGTTCCAGTTCTTCAAGTGTCCTTCTTATTGCGGAGTTTGGATTTGATTTTCTTGATTGCGTCGTTGAAACCTTCTACCATATCCTCAACTCCAAGAGATTGAGAACCAGCAGCAGATTGACATTTTGGAAGCCACAAATCAATCTGGTCTACCAAATCCTCAATAGAAGTTTCCATATCCCAATCACTATGAGTTGTGAATACATCACCCCACCACTGATAAATCAAATCAGTCAGGGTTTTTCCCAATTCAAACTTCAAGAACTCAGGTGGTTTCTTTACAAGTTTCTCAATCAGTTCATCAGTAGGTTGTTTTATCTCTGGAATAATTCCTTGCTTGATTGCTTCACGGAATGCTTCTTTTAATCCATCAGCAACTTGCTCTGGTGTTTGAGGTTTCAACCAATCTAATGGGTCTTTGTCTGGGTGCTCCTCACACCATTTCTTACTCTCACGGACAACTTCTTTTACTCGTTGCTCCTTCTCTTTCTTCACTTGAATATGATTATAGTAAAGACCATCCAACAATCGTTCAGTTTCGGCATCATCAACCATTACAAGAGTAGGTGTAGGAAAACTGGGAATCACAACTATTCTTTTATACCAAGAGAAGGTAGTTTCATTCATAAGACGATAATATACTTTATCGTGATATGAAACAACAGCATACTCACCCTCTTGTTGAAGGGTCATCTTTGGTTGTGGATAAGCATATTTGATTTTATCAAAGACACTCTCGGTCTCATCATTCAACTCAACATACTTATCAATCAGTTTGAGTTCGTCCAGTGTGAGTTCCAGTATAATTTTGTCAGTCATTAGGAACCTCCAGTAGAGATTTTTGTAGAGTAAATGTAATATATTCTCCAGATTCGTCTTCTATAACTCCCTCATCCAAAAGAAAGTCATTTACAACTCTAAGAACATTCTCAAAAGATGTCATACCATAAGCACCCTCATTCACAAATCGTTCGTAAAGAGACACTACATCTTTTGCTGGTTCTTGAAACTCTCCTACTTTGTAATTCTCTTGTGCTGCTACATAACCTCTCTTAAAAGAGTTCCAACAATTGAAATCATCAACAGTTTTCAGTTCATTTGGATAAACTCCATAGTTATTCTTAAATGCTTCTTCGCAAGGAGTTTTTGTTTTTTCCAGTTCCTTATAAAATTCTAACTTACTTTGAAGCACTTTGATTTGTGCCTCAATATCTTCAATCGCAGTCATAGGAGTTTCGTATTGTACTGGTTCATCCATTTTAATGTGTAGTTGTGTTTTAGGTGCTACTGTTCCCAATCTACCAGTATCTTGAACTTTTATGGTAGTTTCTCCACTTGGTGATGTGAATTTAAGGTCAGTCATTTACCATCACTCCAAGGATAATAATAATCTACCTCAATACATTCTAAAAGTGTGCGGGCAAACATAATCTCACCATAATCAGAACCATCTTCAAAAATATCCCAGTTATGGTGTGGATATTCATAATCAGGATTTAGATTATAACAAGTTGGTTGTTCTGCATATTTTTTGAGAACTTTGAGAAGATGGGTGAGTTTTTCGGTGTCAGTCATAATCAATAGTTTTCATCAACATACAGTTCTGCCTCATCATCTTTTCCTTTATTATACATTACTCGGGCAAACTCCAAGAGGTCTTCCTTACTATAAGCAATCCAACCACCTTGATAATCGAAGTGTTGTTCAGCAAGTTGTAGAATTTGTTCGTCAGTCATCACCAAACTCCTTTTTCAGTTTCTCATACTCTTTGCGTCTGCGTTCTTTTGCTTTGAGTTTTTCTGCTTTTTCTTTTTCCAGCAACTTCATTCGTTTCTCATACTCTTTGTCGGTTTCGGGACGATGCTTGTAGAGATAAGGAACTTCGTGGTCGTGACAATCACCATAATCCCGTTCATACTTTGTTTCAATACCTTCCCAACCAGCATCTAATTCAGATTGAAGTGAAGAAATAATACTCTCAAGGGAACCCTCAAAGTCCCCATAATACTTTTCAGTTTCTTTTACTTGAATTCGGTTAGTCATTCTTCATCCTCATCAAATCCACCAACACCAATATCTACAAAGGTAGAACCATTTACCTCCTCAAAGAGTTGGAATTCAAAATCACCTTGATAAAAGTTATATCTGTACCCATCAGTAATTCTTACTTCTTGGTCAAGTGGAAACTCTTTGAGTTTTTCAATAAATTCAGTAACAGTCATAATCTTACTCCTTTGAGTGCGGTAATCAATTCAGGCAACCAAAATTTATCAATAGAGAGAATGTAATCACTTTCAGCATCATTAGGTTCTCCTAACCACACTTCAACAAAGTGCTCTTTACTAACAATATGAAATGGATTTTCTTTTAGTTTGGATTTGGTTTTAGTCATCATCAGAACTCCAAGTATTCATTTCGGTGCTTACTTGATAACCTTCCCAACCATCATCAAAACCATCACGATGCCCTGTGCTGTATGCCTTTTTATAGATTTCTTGGGCAAACTTCAAGAGGTCTTCCTTACTATAAGCAATCCAACCACCTTGATAGTCAAAGTATTTTTCAGCAAGTTCAAGAATTTCTTTGTTAGTCATTACTCCACCCATCAAAGTATTCCGTCAAAATTCCAAATGCGAAACTAAATCTCTGTTGTTGAATATCTACACTCATAAGAGAACTACCAAAGAAAGAAAACAAGATGTTGATACCACCAGAAGAATGAACGATACAACCAGGATTTGTATAATTCACCCAAAGTAGTGCTCGGTTCTTGATGATACCAAACTGCCAAGTATGGTCTACTTCACCATCCCGATAAGTTTGTTTGTCGTGCTGGTAGAGTTTAGTCATCAGTAAGTCCAAGGAAGAGTTTTCAGTTCATCATCAGTAAATTGAACCCCATCATCAAGTCGTGCTTCATTCTTATACAAATACCACTGCTTGAAGTTAGTGATGTGTCCTCGCAAATCACCATCCTCATCTACAAAATACACAAGAACACCACAATACTTGCTTCTGTCCCAAGTGAGGATAGTGCATTTGCGGATGGGTGCTTTTTCAAATTTAGTATCACCAAGTTTTCCAATAGGATAATCGGTGTAAGCATCAAGCATTTGAGGTTTCATTTCAGTTCTTTTTGAGGAGTTTGTAGATGGTATCAGCAATAGCAAGTGCTTGTTCTTCATTCATACAAATATAACTATCTCGTTTTTCATTAGTTTCATTTTTGAACCAATAAGAGATAGTGCATCCCTCACACCCAGCATCAAGGTGAGTGTCTTCTACTGTATACCAAAAATCTTCGTATTGTTGAATACGAACTTGATTGCTGATTTCAATAGGCATTTGGAGTTCCTTTGTCTATGAGAGTATTATAAGGCAAAACACTCCCCTGTGGTGGAGGAGTGTGCCAGTTCATCAATTGAACACCTGAACCTCAAAGGTATAAGATTTTCCGAAATGTTCCTTATTCATATGCATACTCACCACTTTTGCATCACCTCTTTGAACTTTACCAGCAACCTCCAAAAAAACATCTTCTGTTGGTTCATAAGATGTGAATGCTCGTGAAGGATTTACTGCTGTAATACCAGTATTTGAAGTTGCAACTGATTGAGGAGGTGCATATGGGAAATTAATATTTCCCAGATACGTATTTAAAATATCCGTTTGTTCTTGTGATGGTTTTACATATTCTGGTTTTGGTTCTTCTTTCTTTCCGTAAAGCTCTTCGTATTTTGCTATAAGTGGATTAGTCATTTACCATATCCTCAAAATCTCTGGGTTCTACGAACTCTTCTTTACAACCAGTGTATGCGTATTTCTTATTATTCATTTTATAATAATTGTAGTTCAAAGCATACCAGAAGGTCATCCATTCTCCGTCATAATATGAAAGTCCTTCATTATAAGAACCAAAGTTATTAGTTTCTTCTGGAACTCTCATCCAGATTTTCCAATAATCAAAGATTAGTTTAGTGAGTTTCATTTTAGTTCCTCCATACCCAATTTGCCCACCCCCATTGCTTTGTATCATAACCTAAAGATTGACTAATTTTTATAAGTGTTTCTTTTCGTATCGTATCAGTTTCGAGTTCTTCTGGTGATGCAAACTCAACAAAAAAATAGTATGCGTTACTATCAAAAGTTTCTGATGGAATTATAGCATAATAAGAATTGAGTTCCTTTTCATCATCAGTCATTTTCTCTTACCAGAGTTTTCATAAATGATTGCTTGCTCCAAAGACATTCCAAGATAAGTGTAATCAATCATACCACTACTATCAGTTAAATCAGGATGAACCCAATAATTTGGATGATACCAGTCAGTCCATCCAAGTGCTCTCAAATCATCAGCAGTTTTTACTTCTTTATTCATTTGTCCCAATCATCAAAAATGTTTTCGTGATTATTGATTGCTTCCCAGAACCACCAAGCATCATCTTCCATAGAAACCAGATTATTCTCACACACGAATTTAGTATAATACAAATGAGGGAACATTAGAACATACCAACAATCAAAAGCATAACTCCAACTATCTCGGTTGTTCCAGAGCATTTTAAGTTTTTTCATAGGTAGTAAGTATCTTCTTCGTATTTGCAGTAATCACTACAAATATGACAGAAGAAATCTCCACCAGTATCTTCTGGGTCTGTTATACACATAACCCATACCCAAAAACACTCCCGAAACCAATACCAACCTGCATCTAACTTTTCAAAGACATTCATAGGACGATTGATTTTCATACTCTTATAAACCTCTGGATGAATGAGAATATCGGTTAGTTGTTTGTCGTGGTGTTTTTTGATTTCTGCTACAATATCATCCCTGATGAGTTGTTCTATTTCATTCATACCTAATCTTCTTTGGATTATTTTTAGTTCCACATACAGGACACTTTACACCATCCATCACCAGTTGCATATCACAAGAATTACACCAGAAGAAACCATACTTTGCCTGTTTGGATTTCTCACGATTTCTTGGTTGGTAGTCCTCATCCATTCTTCTCATCAACCCACCGAAGAGCAAGACAAGTTTTCATAAAGAACCGAGCAATCACATTTGGTTTAGTCGGCATATAATACTTGAAATATCTTCCATTACCAAAGGTATAATAACCTTCGTGTTTGTTTCCCTGTTTGATTACAAAAGAAGTTTCATAAGAACCAGCACTCAATCCAGTTGCTGTATAAGAAAGTTTTAGTTTAGGTCTAAATTCTCCGTGTTCCTTCGCATACTCAAAGTTATCATTAATTCTATCAAACTTATATTCGTAGTTTCTCTCCGCAGTTAGTTTAGAGGCATAAAAGTTTCTCTTCGTTTTCTCAATCAGATTATCAATCTTCTCATCAAACTCCTGTGCGATTTCTTCCAGAGTTTTGGGTTTCTCTGGAATATCCAAATATGGTTTGATTACATCAAAATACTCAAACTCTTCTGTGAAATAAAAACAACTAAACAAATAAGGAAGAATTTGTCTTGGTGCTTCTTTGAGTTTATTTGGGTCAAGTTTATACCCTGATGGTCCTATTTTTAGCGATGGGGTTGTATAAGGATACGGCAGATTATCCCCAGAAGGTTTTACTGGTTGTCCTATGTTATTCTCCCAGACATTAGCATCCCAAGGAGATGAGATATTCTTTTCAGGTTTCCAATCAGTCATAATTTTCAAGTTCCTCACACAATTCTAACACATTATCATAAATCACAGGGAAATAGTCCAAAGAGTAAGAGGTGCTAACTCCATAAACATCATCAAACTCTACAAAAAGTTCTTGAAGTTTATAATCAGGGTCAGTCATCGTATTCCACTATCAAAGAGTTTTTTCAGTTCATTATACACCAAAATCAAATCCCTATCAACAGACAAATGACCGACATCTTTTGCCCCTCGTAGAAATTCATAGAGTTCTTTTGCCTGTTGCTCTGTGAGTGTGAGTTTATAACTTTTGAGTGTTTCAATCATTTTGATGTCTTTAATTTGAGTGGTGGTGGTCCTTTTGGTTTGTTTCGGTTCTCATATAATACTCCACCCAACCAAAAAACACCAGGAGCAACTTCCAATTCTTTTGAGAATAAGAATTTGAGTAGAGTTTTAATCATTTTCAATCATTATTCAGTCCATTCACGAAGGTCTACAATTTCATACCAATCACAACCCCAATCCCGACCATTTACGGTATATCCGTTGGTTTTTCTGGGTTCTACTTGTGCCTTTGCTTCTTCATAGGTAGAGAAACACCCAACCCAATCACCAGTATCAGCAGAAGGGTAATAATTGTCTCCAGCAATCAGCAAATAAGGTTTATTCATTTCCGTGCCTCCATTTCTATGCGATACTCACACCATTCTTCGTGATTTTCCAAGTATCCGTTGATTTGTGGATCACTAATCTTACAATAAGAACAACGATAATAAGGATTATCACCACCAATAGGTTCGTTTGGGTAATCGTTATAATACTCGTCAGTCATTTCCACACCTATGATAATTTGGAATAAAGAAGTTAAAAAATCGTCCCAACCAACCGATTTGTTCTCCACATTTGGGACAGCAGTATGATGGGTGGTTATTCATTCTTCCTCTCCAAATCTAAAAGGATAAAGTCGTTTCACACCACCAGAACCATACTTGATTTCACATTCCAGTTGTTTAATATACACAGAAACATCGTAGGGAACATTGTAGTGCTCCAGTTCTCTTGTTTCTTGATTGTAGCAACAGATATAAGAACTCATTCCTCATCCTCCATCTCAAAACTCATATTATACTCTGGTGCTGGTTGTCCTGCTGTCCTATAGCACCAATCACAAAATTGCATCGTCACAACCATATCAGTATCCCAATTACAACATTCTACAGCACTATGAAGTGTAGAAAGAAACTCTGGTGTGAGAAATCCTTTGAGTTCTTGTTTCGTCATTCCCCACCTCTCAAATCCTTATCATCAATCAAAATCACAGTATCAAATAGAGGTTCGCAACCAAGAATACAATACTCACCAAGTTGATACATAAGAGACCAGAGTTGGAACTTTACATAACCATTCTCATCTTCTTCGTGAGGTTTATAAGGATGTTCATTCAGTTTTCCGTGAGAACTCCAAAAGTTATTATGGTCTCGTTCTAACATTCTTTTGCCGTATTCTGTGAGTTTGACTTTGACGGTATTGTTGATGTTGAAAGATTTCATTTCCGTGCCTCCCAATACTTACCTTCCATCCCACACCCATAATACTTTCTCATATGATCGCAATACTTACCATTATTTCTTCCAGTCACAACATTTCCAGTCAAAGCAGGATGAAGGCATAAGTCAAATGTGTCTCCAAATCCAGTAATACGAGCATTCCAATCTTTCTTGTAGTGCTTACAGTTGCAACAAAGTTTGATGGGTTCAGTCATCTCAAACACCTGCGTCAGCATCAATAGTGAAGTTTGGTTTGTCTGTGATGACTTCTACACTCATTTCATCCATAATCGTAGCAATCAAATCCCTTACATTCTCCCTTGATTTTTGAGTATAATAACCACTCCAGTTTGATATCATCAAAGAATGATTGATTGTATCAATAATAACTGCGAGTTCGTGTGCTGTGAGTTTCATAATCAGGCAACACTCCAATAACCATCGTTATTATAGTCAATATATTCAGAACCATCATAGTCCGTAATAATGAATTGAGTTCCAGGATAAACCCATTCTACTCGTAGTTGGTCGGCACCAAGAACACAAACATACTCACCAGGAAAAACTGATTTCACATACTCTTCAATTTTGTCTTGTTGGTTGAATTCTACAAGTTCAACAAGTTTTTCATCGTGAAGAAGAAACTCACGATACTTGTCATCATTCCAAGTGCTCCATCCTGCTCCAAATCCAGGAGAATACAGAACAGCAACTTTTCCGTCACGAATACATTTAGTCATTTCTGATAATCCTCAAACTTGGGAACAGAACCGCATACTTTCTCTATCTCATAGATAGACCTTTTGCTATCACTGCGACAATCCATATTCTTTGCATATGCTTGTTGATACATTACACGAACTTGTTGTGCGTCCCAGTAATTCATACCAATAACACATGCAAAGGAACACAGGGTACCAATAACCCATACACTAAACAAAATTGCGTTTTTGTTATCCATCAATCCTCCACAATCAAGCAATAACGACATTGGAAAGAAAACACATCTTTATCGTTGGTTCTCTTTACCCCATTTTCGTCCCAAGAATACACAACTTCAATCCAAGGGTCTGTGTCTCCATAAGAATTGAAACCTTCAACAGTCACAATACCACCAGAAGAACCAATCCAACGAGAACCAACTTGGATTTCATGTGCCTTGAAGAAATGACGGACAATTGCTTTGTGTCCGTCTATGATTTCAGTTTCGTAGTCCATTACCATTGCTCCACAGGGATATAACCTACACTATGGCAGGTTTCACATTCATACAAATGACACTCACCCCAAGAGTATTCTGGTGGTAAGTTGTCTTCATCAAAGTCGGCAGCAAATTGAGCACCAACTTCCTTGAACTGTTCATTACTTTGGTCTGGGTCATCTTTCAGAACATAATGAAGTGTCCAACTCTCACCTTCACCTTGACAATCAGGACACTTACGAAATCCTAATTCACCTTTGAGGATAGCACGAAGTTCTGCTGCCTCCAAAAGAAGGTCGTTGCCGTAAGAAGAAACTTGCATCGGTTTGGTTGCTTATGAGGTTATTATAGACCAATAGGAGACCTTGTGGGGTCTCCTATGTGCCAGTTTAAGGATTGTCACTTATTCTACTCTTTTTCTCTTTGAGGTGTCAATACCTCTTGCTCGTTGATACGCAGTTAGTGGTCCAGATGTCGTAATGTATCCAGTTTCAAGACACATCCATTTTTGAGAATTTGTTTTTTCCACTACTTTTCTTCTTTCTTCAACTGTTAAACTAAAAATACCAACACCAAGTTCTTTTGTTTTTTTCCCTCCTATTTTTCCTGCCTTTCTTCCGTCTTCACTCATTTTTTCTTTACTTCTACCACAGAACCCAATTCCTAGTTCAACTACTTTTTCTCCACCTTTCCTTCCAGCAGTTTTTCTTTGTTCATCAGTTAAACTAAAAATACCAACACCAAGTTCTTTTATTTTTTTAGCACCCATTCCTTTTTTAGCACCTTTACTCCTTGCTTGATATTTTTCTTCTTCACTCATAGCAAAAAATCCAACACCAAGTTCTTTTGATTTTTTCCCTCCATTTTGTCCACCAATACTTAAAGTGTTGAGAGAGAAATATCCTCCACAACTCTCATTCAAACACCATTTATCATCATTATAAACTGGTTTGATTATTCTTTTTTCAACTTCTTGTGCCTCTATCCAACCTTCATCTGTAAAGTCAAAAAGTTGAAGTATTTGTTTCTTTGGTGTATAAAAATCCCAGTACCATTTATTTGTTACTGGAGAACCCCAATACTCTTCATTAAATTTTTTCTCTTTATGAACTCCATAATAATAATATGGAACTTCTTCAAAGGTAATTTTATACAAGTATATTCTTGGACTTTGTGAAGTCATTTTCTATTCTATTTGAACCGCATTAGTATTTATAATAGAAAAGGTGCCCATATGAGCACCTAATCTGTCCGTTGAGAATTGCGGTTCAAACAGACATTAGTATTTAGTTAGTTAAAAGGATAAGGTTGTTGAGGGTCTCGTGTCCACAATTTCTGGTAGGTTAACCACTTTTCTTGATGTGGGGTCATTTCAGCATACCAGTGCATCCCATCATCTGAAACTGCGTCCAGATAGTGGATTTGTGTTCTGGGGCAAATAGTGCGAGTGACAGTTACAAACTTTACTTTTTCAACAGACATAATCAATTACCGTTAATGATGTTCCAAAATTGTTTAGAATTAGCACCAGGAAGATGGGGAAGTTTCTTCTCCCAGTATCCTGTGATATGATAATACCACGATTTTAGCACATATGGAAGTTTCATAATGCCTCCACTTCATTAGCAAGTTCATACAATACATCAACAGGATTTTGAAGTTCTCCACAATCAGTACAAAGTCGTGCTGCTGCTTCGTTGATGATAAAAGCAATCAGTTTCTTGCGGTCATCCTTCTGTGGTCGCAGTGTGAGTTCCATAGAAGCATCTAGGAGTTCTTGTGCTCTAGTCGTCATCTTCATCAACCTCCCAATCAATCTCAACGGTTTCAAACTGCTCTACATTAGTGTAGGGCATAGGACTTGCAGGTCCTCCCATTTCATAATGAATTTTATCAAACAATTCATTAAGTACTAAACTCTCAAATGCTTCTTGGTCTGGATAGTCCTCCCAGTCCTCAAACATTTCAGTTGTGGGAGCAACTGTGAGAGTTCGGGTGTAAGTAACTGTGATTGCCTTGAGGGGAATTTTCATTTGTTTTTCCGATACCATTGCAAATCCCTGGGTCGTGCAGTAATTATATCTAAATCAAATTGAAATCGTTTATATCGGATAAAAAATCCAAGCAAAGTACCAGAGCTGATGCCCAAAGAAAATTCTGGAAGGATAGAATCGCAACCATAATCATCCCACTGGACTGTAATATCAAGTAGAGCAAACTTTCGGAATCTAAGAACTTGGAAAAACCATTCCTTTCCAAAATCTTCATAAGTCTCATAATCAAAGAGTTTCATGCTCCATCTCCAGTTTCTTGCCATTCATCCATGCGAGTAGCAAGGTCTTCAATTTCTTCCCAGTGTTTCTCTACTTCTTTCACTCGCCACATAAAACTATCTTCACCATGATCGCCAGAATACAAATAGTCGATGTGTCTCATGATTTCTGATACCTCACGAATCTGACGAAGTTGTTTCCTCAAATACTTGATAGTTTCTGGTGAGTAGTTATAAGCATCATAACCATACTCATCTGGTTTGTTGTTGTTTTGGATTTCTACTTCCAACTCATCAGCGAACTGTGCTACCTTGTAGTAATCATAGTCACCAAAATGTCCGCCGCTCATTCTTGTGTCTCCTGTGGTACTGGTGGGGGTGGTGTTACTGGAGGTAGTATGACAGGTTGTTGGACTGCCTGCACTTGAGGTTGTGTCACTTGCTCAACTGGTTTTTGAGATTCTTCTATTTGTTTTTCAAGCTCACTAATTTTTTCTTCAAACACATTAATATTTGGAGTTTCTACTGGTGGTGTTTTACTTTCCTCTGCAAGTTTCCATCCAGTAATACCAGCACCAAAAATACTAGCAAGTGCAGCAAAAATTGAAACTGTCTTTGAAAAACTCATAGTGTTCAATAGTTAGTGGTTTCGGCTGAGGTTACAGAAGACAACTCATCATCATAAGACTGAAGACGAGCAAGTTCGGATTTTATTTTCTGAAGATCTTCAAGTAGTAGTTTGACATGATCATAAGAATCACAAAGATCATTCATCATCAAGTCATGTGTCTCACCTTCATAATTAGTTTCTTCTCGAATGTCCCACGAAAGTCCTTCGAGATCGGCTTCTGCTTGTTCGATGTAATAGTTTAGAGTGTCAATCATGCTCATTCGACTTCCTCAAAATAAGAAAATACATCTTGAAAGACTTCTTCATCTTCACCAAGACTCATCCAACCTGCCGCATAAGATTCTGAGAAATTTTCCCAGGCATGGACTGCATCAGAATGAGTAATCTCATAACCACGATCCGCAAAGATTTTTACGATACGATCAATATCGTTTGTATATTCAAAGTGATGATTGTAAGGTTCTCTGAACTTAAGTTTTTTCATCGAATGTAAAGATGCTTTTTGTTTTCAATCATATGATCTAGAACCTGTGCAAGTTTCTGTTCATATGTGGGATTGTTATTCTTCAGACACTCCACATAAGCATCATGAAGACGAGCATAAAGATCTTCCCAATGGGTTCTGTCAATAGGCATAATCATAGGTTTGTTTCATCTAAAGTTACAATTGATTTATTGTCCTCAAAATAATCTGCCCAAGAACGACAGCAGACATCAACACCGAGACCAAATTTATGTACCCAAAACAAACTACTAAAGAATCCATTACAACCAAAAGTGGTCTGAAGAAATGGCCAACCTGGATCATCATTCCAGCTCACTGAAATCTGAATAAGACTCCAATAATATTGTTTGAACTTTATGTTCAGTAATTGTACATAAGCCTCGGTACCAAAATCTTTTCTTACATTAGAGCGAATTAGATTCAATTTCATTTTTTCTTACCATGAATTGGACAATCACCATTGACCCACTTCCTGCCATCTGGCATTTCTTGGTTGTCGAGGATTGGACATCTACAGCCTTGTTTTACTGCTTCATCGGAACCAGGAACAAGACCACCCCAAGGCATCATAGCATCCATGCCATTCCATGGCATCATAGCATCCATTTCTTCATCTGTATAATTTGGATTACCTGGATTCTCAATGCGAGATAATTTTGCTTTCAAATCACGAATTTCTGTTTCCATTGCTTCCATCGCACAGAAATCAGAATCACTATAATGCTGCTTATCCTGAAGATCATACTCTTCCATAAGCTTCTTCATGTTATCTTCAGTGTTAAATTCTCCAAATGCAACACCACAAGCACCATCCATGATATTATATTCTGTAAAATCAATGGCACGAAGAAAGCTCTTAAAAAGAGCAAAGTATTGATGTACATTTAGATCTTGTGCTGGTGCCTCGATTGTAATTGTATGTTCGTCTAAGATTCCTGGAAATGTTTCAGAATATTGTGGTGGAGTATCGTTGATGTAGATGAGTTTGACCTTGGCAGAATAAGTCATAATGAAAGAGACTTGACTTTTACAGTATAAAACCTAATGTATGAAAAATCAAGTGGTCTTGTGCCAGTTTTCAGACTGTACACTTTCAATGTAGTCAAATCCTTCCTCTTTGGTAGGAGCTTCAAATTGATGATGCATCCTTTTTAGGATACTTTCGGGAATAAACTTACCGTCACGATGTTTATTTCGTTCTAATGCTTCTTCAAGAGAGATCTGAAAGTAGACAATTCCTCGTGAATAATAAGAAGAAAGTTTAGAAAGTTTTTTTCTTCTGGTTTTTATTGATAAATTTGTTTGATCCCAAATAATATCTTTTCCTTTATCTTTCGCCATATTGAACTGAATTTCTAGTTCTCGTGTGGCATTATCAATCACATCATCAAAGATCTCATTGTATGTGAGATTGAGTCGTTTTGCTTCTTTTTCAATGTAATTATCGGTTGATAACACAACAGCATCGGACCAATACGGAATCTTTAGAAGTTTTTGAACATAAGTGGATTTTCCTGATGTGGGAATTCCACAGAGCATCACGAGTTCTGACATTGGTTTGGATGAACTAAAGTCAGTATAAAGCAAAAAACCACCCCATATGGGGTGGAGTGGACAATATTTAAAGTGTCACTTGTTCATTTGTAATGTCGGAACTGGCATTCCACCTTCCGTTGGTACATAGATGGTCACATTACCATTCTTGCTACCATCTTCTAGACCAGTAATATAAAGATACTGAAGATACTCACGATTGTCCTTCAGACTATTGCCGATGATCTGGTTTGCCTTGGCAACACCTTGAGCACGGATTACTTCAGCATCAGCAAGTTGTTGTGCCGAATCTTTCTTCGCTTGTGCTTCCAGCACTGCTACCTGACGAGTATATTCTGCTTTCTGCAGTTCTGCTTTACCATCAAGAGATTGTGCCCACACATTATAAAGTGGTCCAACAACAGAACTAATCACAAACAAAGAGACTAAGAATGCTGCTCCAATAATCAGAGCGTTACGAGCAGTGTTATCTTGTTGCATAATAATCAGAGTTTAAAGGGGGAAACAATTACACGAGGTTCAACATATACAGGGCGGGTCTTACCACTACCACTAGGGTCAGAACACATCACCCAAGTTCCTTCTGCACTATCGGGAGAAAACAGTCCATTGGGATCTGCCTGTGGAAGAGTTGCTCCACTCATCTCATACTTTTGAGGATTGGTATATTGCATCGCAGCAGGAAGACCATAACCAATAGAATTACACAGAAACACAGGACGACCAGTAGTTTCTGGAACAGTATAAGTATAAGTCACCAGTCCATCTTGATCACGCATTTCAATGATTTGTTTCATCAGTTTGCGTTCACGGAAGTTCTTGATGGCAGGCATACCAGTTTGTGCTGTGCCTTCTTGTAGAATGCGTTCTTGTTGTGCTCGTTGTTTTTCATCAGAATTTCTAAAATCATCACAACCAGTCAAAGCAACACCTAGAAGTGCAAGTGCAGCAACAGAAGCAAAGGTTTTCATAATCAGTTAGGAAGATTGGAGATGAAAGATTGAAGATCAGCAGGCATGGCATCAGCAGGAACTTCAGTAGCACGATGACGAATAATATCTGCCAGTGCTGCTTTATGTTCAGGTGCTGCCTTAATGTATTCAAACTGCATGTTTTGTAGTTCCTGAACTGCACCAGTTCGGAATGACTTTGATTGCTCAAAGGTATTCCTACGAACATTCTCAAACTTAGGAGCAAAGAATGAGGTGAAGATAAGGTCGTGATAGGCAACTCCCCAAACGAGAGCACCAAAACTAACCACACCACCTACAATAGCAAGAATTGGTTTCATTTGTCATTCTCCAGGGTAGATTTGAGCAGTTCGTTAATAGTACGCTTAGCACGATAGTTTTGAATAATATCCATCACGCAATAACCAAAGGCAAATCCTGCCATAATTGTAGTAATCATAATTAAAGATTTTGAATTTGAGTGAGAATAGATCCGACTTCTTCTTTAGTCAGGTAACCAATGACATCATCAGTAATTGGAGTATCATAGCAGATCTCCCAGTTTTCTTCAAGTCCTCTGAGAACTGCAAGTTCATAAAGTCCTTTATCGGCACCATAAGAACCACTACCATGGGGCGAAGTGAATTGAATAACACTCACACCATAACCATTTGGAAAAAAGTGTTTTGCTTGAATACCAGAATCTGGATAATTGGTATGTGGAAAGAACTCAAGATCACCAAAATCCATAATCAGTTCCAACGATCTTTCCAGAGAACCATAAGGCGTTCTCGTAGGTTTTCAATCATATCATACCGTTGGACAATGGGATTGTCAAGTGGTAGATCGTGAATTCCTGAATCGTAAGGAGCCACGAGCTGATAAGACTCAAGAGCATGAACCAGAAGATCAATCATCAGTTCATGCTCTACCTCGGTGAGCCTAATGTCAATGTCGTCAGTGTTCATTCTTTAAATTGAATGTGTACGAAGGTACTCTAGCAGCATTGAGTCAAGACTGGTACCCAGAGTGTGACAGTTTTTAAATTGGTCAGGAGTAGTCTCCGATTCGATTTTGTGTTGAAATTTTTTTAATTTCCTTGGCCTTATCCAAAAGACGATCGAGATTTGCAATCAAAAGATCCAATTTATCTTCTGTTTTTCCAATAAGTGCTTCTTCTATTCTTTCAAATGCAGCCTTGGTTTGTGTGGTAATCATGCTATTAGTTCCCCATAAAGATGCAAGATCTCATGTTGAATGATTCGTGCAACCAAACCATCATAAGACTCAAAATGGGGCTTACCAGAAAGATCTCGATATTTGACATTCAATTTATTAGGACGAGAAATCATTTTAAAAACATCAGGACAAGAAAGACATCCCTCTTCCATTTCAATTTTTTCATCTGATACTTTTGTAATCACTGGATTAATCATAACAATCGGTTCTCCATGACAATCAACAACAATTATCTGCTTTAAAACTCCAACCTGAACAGCAGAAAGTCCAATTCCATTTGCAGCATACATGGTTTCAATCATGGACTTTGCAAGAGTTCTTATACTATCATCAACCTTTGCAATTTTCTTCGACTTCTTACGAAGTAATTTGTTTTCTGATGTGAGAATGTTTAACATGGCTTAACTCCACCAATCTACTATTTATTTCTGAATCTCTGCAACTGCCAATTCACCTTGTTCAAATACAGAATCAACAATAGTCTGAACATTGCGAGAAGCAAGGTCAGTGTTCTTATTGTAAACAGGACAAATCACAAGACCTTCTGGCTTTAAATAAGTCGAAAGATTTCCAGGAATCACAGTTCCATTTTGCATACCAGCAACATCAGAAGGATGAAGGCGCAAAGTACGACCAATATTCTGAAGCATGGACACTGTATCCATTGTACGCATAAAGCACACAGCGTCGAGACATGAAATATTGATCCCTTCTCCGAGAATACTATAGTTCATCACAATAAACTTCTTGGAATCATTCTTTCCCCAGGTATTCAAGATCTGGAAGAACTTATCACGAGTCACTGGTTTTCCATCAACATAAGCACCATACTGAGCAGTAATGTGCATCAGAGAATAGCCACGATCTTTGAGTTCTTCTTGAAAACTAGATTCAGAAAGAAGAGCCATCATGTTCTTTGTAGACTTAACTGCAATCAACATCTTATTAATTTTTTCTTCGTCAATGATCTCAAGGAGATGCTTACAATCTCGTTCTGCAACATTATCAATGGCAGTTTCAAGATACTTTGCAATCACTCTTGGCTTGGTGATATACCCACCTTGAATTAATTCTGGTGCAGGAACATTGGAAATGATCTTACCATAAACATCAACATCATTCATTCCAGGTTTGGACTCAACGGCACTTGTCTTTGGTGTTGCAGTAAAAAAGAAACAACGATCAGATCGTTCTGATGCTGTTTTAACATGCTCATGAAAAGACATTTTGACCGAATTATGCGCCTCATCCATGATATAAGTATTGACATGAATATTTGACTCTTGAATACGACGAAGTGAATTATAAGTACAGAAAATAAGTTTATGGTGATTCTTATGAATATGAGTCCAATCTTGAATATTTTTGACTTTTGTGGTATGATAGTGCGATACCTTACCAGAGTGTACATGAAGTACACGAGCATTCTTAATATGCTCTAGATACTCAGAACTCAACTGACAAGCAAGAAGAATCCTAGGAGCAACAACACAAACAGTTTGTGGTTCGCTTTTCTCAAATTCCCTCAAGGTATCAGCAATACCCACCATCGTTTTACCACCGCCAGTAGGATAAGTAACAATCCCAACGGTGTTTTGCTGGAGATCAAATGTCGTTTGCTTTTGGTGAGGACGAAGTTTCATGAGATCCAATCAATATAAGAATACAATAGCACAAAAAAAGAACCATGGATAGGTTCTTATGACAGTTATTAAAGTGGATACACTAAAGAGTTTGCTTCGCAAACTTCTCTTCGAGAACTATCTAGTGTTATTTTCTTTCTTTAGAACTTTAAGGTTATTAAGTTCTTATGAATTATTAATAGTTATAATGATCTTCATCGCTGACAAAGCTATTCTAAAGCAATTCAAATACCTTGTCAAGTGTTTTCTAGATATGTCATGAAATCATGATAAAGTATCAATTCTTGTTCTTCTGCTTCGATCTCATGAGGTTGGTTGACATAATCAAGATCTTCGATTACAATACCTTTCCAGTGACGCTTCGATTGTCTGATCTTCAAATCTCCTCTGCAAAATTGAAAAACATGATATAATTCATGAATTAGAACACTAATGTAGTCATCAATTTTGAGAGTCTTTTCCATTTCAATCAAAAAGCTTCTAGGGTGTTCTGGATACTCTTCATAAGGAGAGATATCACAGTACCCATAGACTTCATCTTCTTTTAGGTTCTTATGTTCTACAATAATTTCCAGATCATAATCTAAAAGAAAGTTTTTGGAAAACCAATCGACAACTGTAATACAAAGGTCTTCACGCCTTTTACAGTTTTGAATTTCAAGTTCCAACATGAGAGAAAATGAGATACGACAGCCTAGTAAACCAATTCATGAACCAAAGAAATGATACAATGAAAACTAATCGGTCAAGTGCGGTGAAGTTCATAATCCATTGTTGGTGCCTCTTCTTGAGGCTTATGCGGTTCTATAGTACAGGCACAGTGTTGGAGATGGGAGATGGGAAAGACAGTTCCTCTATTGTCACAAGGAAAAAATCAGTACAATTTAACCTCTTTATATTCAGAGCAACAAAAATCATTAATTTTTCTTTTTATCTCTGCTCTCTTGTCATTAGTTATATAAACACTTCGTGCAAGTTCGATGAATCTTTCTCCAAAGTCTCGTTTCTTCTCTAGTTCTCTCAATTCGTCCTCAATCTTCCATAGCTTTAAATTGACTTCTCTCAACTCATTCATATTTACGAGACTACATTCAATAAGGTCATCTTTAATTTGATTCAAGTCCTCAAGTTCTTTGATGACATACTCATTATCGGTGAACATGGATTTGATTTCAAGAATTGAAATTTTATCTAATAATTCACCTGCTGATACTGGAATTGTAATTTTCATTCTATTCCTAGATTATTTTTAATTTCATTGATAATTGCTGGATTTTTAGACACAACACCTAAACCAAAGGAGTGAGTAAAAGTAAATTTAGGCATATCAAGTTCATCAAAGAACTTTTTAACTCCATATTCATTTCCAAGAAAGTTTTCCACACAAGTGTCATGCATTAGAACAACTCCATCATCAGAAACAAACTTGCTCCAAGTTTCAAAGTCTTTTTTAACATCTTCATAATGATGGCTTCCATCAATGTGGAGGATATCAATTTTCTTATCCCAAGTTTCTGCTACTTCATCAAAAGTACCTTCAATAAAAGTAATATTGTTTTGAAGATGAAGTTTTTCTCTCTTCATAGATACGAAGTCATATTTGTATCTTTCTGTATCTTTTCCAACAAAATCATCTCCAACAAAATTATCAATACCGTAAACATGACCGATTCTTGGAAGAGCAAAAGAGAATGTTGAGAATCCATAATCAACTCCCAAATCAACAATCACTTTAGGATTTAGAAACTTAACTAACCATTCGGCAAAATTACGATGACCCGACCAAGCTGTTGCTGGTGTGTCATCAAGATTATTCAAGAAAAGATTGTCAATCGCATCAGTTCTTTCTTTGAGTCTTAATGTATCTGGATTAAATCCAGATGCAAATACAATAATGTTTGGATTTTGTGTGAGTTGACCGATTTTTAAAAGGTGAGTGAATGCATTACCCATGACATTTCCACCAATATTCATTGCCTCACTTACAGCATGGAAAGCATAATTAGATGCTTGTTGAATATTTTGAAGATTCACTAAAGCAATACTAGACATAATGAATACATCAATTCTTTGGGGGTCAAAGTATGCTTTAGAGGTATTGAGATACTCTTGACCTAGTTCTAGTGCTTTTTTGAAGTTCTTTACTTCAAAATAATGCTTGAAGATGAACCAAATATAATATGAATTTTCTGGATTGTTCTGATACTCTCTTTCACAAATTGAGAGATAGAATAGTTGCTTATCAATACTTGGTTGAATAGTTTTTGTAATCTTAATTGTTGTATCTACTGCAATCTCTTCAAGATGCTCTTCTGTTGGAAGAAACACTGGAGTTTCGTGAACCGCATTTACCCAAGTATAGTTTTTAGTTCTATGAAAACGAACATATGATGCTTGTCCTAGAGTTGGTTCTTCATCTCCAACTTTATCATATCGTTCATGATTAAATGCAGTAAATTCTCCAGAAATTACTTCAAGACCTTCGGGAAAAAACTCATCAAGGTCTTCATTAAAATCTAGGGAGAAAGCCCAATCAGTTTTTACATAAGAGAGTGCTTGATTTCTTGTTGCTGAAAAATTAAACTCATCTCTGGTTTGAGGATGTTCGTGAACTTCAATACCTGCTTCTTTAAGTAGTTCTACTGTTCTATCAGTGCTTCCAGTATCGACTACAACGGTATGAGAAAACTTCTTTGAAGTTTCGACAAACTTCTCTACATTCTTCTCTTCATTTTTTGCAATAGCGTAAAGTGTTACTTCCATTTTTTCTCCTTGTTTTTGATGTAACCATACTTTGTTTAGAGTCATATCTCCGCGATTCAATAGAACCACAGATTTGCCAGTGAAGTATTCTTTAACTGCTTGAATAACCCCACCCCAACAGGAGACATAATCATCACCAGTGATAAATCCTCCTGGTTTAACTTTTGGATACCAAGCACGAATATCTGCTAGAACATTGTCATAATCGTGGGAAGCATCAATGTGAACGAAATCAAGACTATTATCTTCAAATTGTTCCGCTGCTTCTAGGCTTGTTGTTTGGAGTGGGGTTATATAATTGCTTACACCACATTCTGATAGATGATATTTAAAGACTTCAAATAAAGTAAAATCATATTTTTTTAACCTATCTATGGCATTTTTATGATCGAGTTCCTCACTTCCTACCCAAGTATCAACAGCATAAAACTTGATATTCTTGGAAGACTTTTTAATTTGTTCTCCCATATAACAAGTAGACCTACCCATCCAAGAACCAACTTCAACAAAAGTTGAGTTATCGGGGCAGTGCTTAAGTGCTATATCATAAAGGTTAGTATAAGAAAAATAACCTTCAACATCGTTCCAATTCATAGTTTGAATCATTTATTTTGTATAATTTCTACTTTATTGGGACCCCAACCATTGTAAGGATTTACAAAAGTTTGATAAAAGTCATATGTACCGCGAATTAAATTTAATGATGACACTGAAAGCAACACAAACATAAAATTTCTAATAAAATTTATTTGTTTTTGAATATCAGTATCTTTTTTAATTCTATCCAAGATACTTTTTTGATGAAGTTTTGGTAGTTCTATGTCAGTATCTTCTTTTTCAGTATAAGTCCAAGTGCTGGTTTCAAAATCATATTCTGAAATACTTGCGTGGTCGTAATTTTTTAGAAGAGGCGCACAGATATAAGGAATACTTTTGTCAATATGAGAAATACTTGCATCAATCAAAATAGGAATTTCCGTTTCAGTGATACAAACGATGTGAGTTTGTAGCATCTTATCGGCAGTGTAATTATTTTGATTGAATCCTGGATAACCCATTAAAAACAATCCAGGAGGATTTTTAAGTGTGACCATTAAGTTACACTCTACCAATCTTGCCTTAATACCTTCTTTATGTAAAAGTTTAAGTACAATATCACTCATACTCAAACAATATCCAGAACCTGCTTCGGTCATTCCAGATTTATGAAGACCATCTACAACTCCTCTAATAATTTTAAAATATTCAGTTTCAACTGCGGGATGATGTTTCATAAGTATTTTTTCCAATCAATACAAGGTGACAATAAATCTGACTGACAATGTGTAGAATAACCAGGAAGTGATGATATTAAAACTCTTCCTCTTTGTGCTAACTCTAGAAATTTTTGGTGGTCTGCCGAAGGTTCCACACCTGTAGAATATTTAGTGTGCGTATAAAAGTCCTCTACAAGAGTTGAATACTTCACTGCAAATGTATTTGTTGTAGAAGGCGTTGCCATCCAATGACAAGAATCGGTGAATAAAACTTTAGTGCGAAACTCTGCATAATACTCACCATACTTGTCTCTATGGTCGTACAAGGTGGCATAAGAGACTGGAAGAGTGAATGCCTCTAAAAGAACTTTATCCCATCCTGGTTGATGAATATAATCATCTTCTAGAAAATAAATGATGTCATCTGAAGAATGATTTTGTGTTCGAATATACTTTAAAGTTTCAATAAAACTCTTTGCTTCTCCACCACAATTAATTGTACAAACATTCTTTTCTTGTGCTAGGAAAGTATCTTCTATCTTTCCATAATGTTCGTCATAAATGATTGTGTAGTTTGTGGTTTCTGGATTGAGAGTATTCTTGAAGTTTTGGAATACCTTTTCTTTATCCCACCAAGATGGTCTTTGTTTTCCTGGACTCTCTTGAATTTTAGAATAATAACAGTGCCTTAAATATACATTAATTTTTGTCATTTAGTTTCTCCAAATCATATTCATTCCACCAAGACTTCCAATCAATAAAGAAGTCTCTATCATATTCTCCTTGCATATGTAATGCAAGTGATGGGATTGGTGTGAAGGAAAAGTGTCCTCTTTCATAATAAACCTTACAAATACTATCCATTTCCATTGTTTCACTCACTTCACTGGTTCCCATTTTGTGGAATAAATCCCAATGTTTTTTTATAATACTTATATGAGTCATCAAAGTCACTGCTACATGAAAATTAGTTCTCCAATACCTATCTTTTGAAACTACGATGTGGCAAGGAACAGCAGTGTTTTCTGCATCATGATATTCTGCAGGTTTATTAAAAGGAAAGACACTTGCAGGAGAACCTAGATTACAACTAAATTGATTAATTGCATGTATCATCAATTCAACAGAGTTTTGTTGATGAAGAAAATCATCTTGAACGAAATATACCCAATCTTTTCCAAAATCTCTTCCGTGTTCGTAACATCTCAAAATAGATGGCATAATGCCATAAGTATCCAGATGAGTTAGATTGGTCTTGAACTTTGCTGTGTTGATAAGTCTTTGTAAAATATCTAAAAAATCTTGGTGAGAATGGTCATCAAAGATTTGTAGTTCTATTTCATAATCTGGATAATGTTCTTGTGCGTAATTGAGACTATCAATCAAAGAAAAGATACATCTTGAAGAAACTTCAATCTTTGGTGCTTCGCAATATCTTCCTGAATCTTTATCTCTATTTCCCTTTGAATGAGTCTGGACGACAACTAACAAATGAGTTTTCATATATCAAACTTAGAATAAAGTTTTACATTTTCTTCTCCTATTACATCAATAGGATTTTGTGAGATTTTGGCAAGATTTGGACGAATATCGTGAAGACCTTTAAGTCCCCATTCTTCATCCTTCTGTTCTCCACAAGCATTTTCAATATCATTAAAAGTATTTGTATGAGATGGAACTTCTAAAAACTCATAGATTTTATTCAACTCTTCTTCTGGATTATTTACGAGAGAATTATATTCAACTAAATGAACCCAATCTGGATACTTATTGAGTCCATAAATCATTGACTCATAAGAAGGAGCGACATAATATCTCCAAATATATTCTGCACGATTATTGTTTGTGATTGGTAGATTATCTTTTCTTAAATGATTATCAATAAAATTTTCTTCGTGCTTTGTTCTTTCTATGAGTGAAATATAAGATGTAAGAACTTCTGGTATAGAACGATAAGTTGCTACAATCTTTGGTTTATTGGAAAGAAACATTTGAACTGTATCAAGATTCTTTCCCCAAAACCGATGCTTATCTAGAATTGTTGATTTTGGAATATGATTATAAAAATTTGCAAGAACTGCCTTATAAACATTATAAGATATTGCCTTGCGGTCAAAGGTAAATTGAATATCTAAAGTATTAAATGACTTTTCAATATCAGTGACTACATCACCCAATGGAGATGTTGGTGATACATAAATGTCTGGATGTTGATTGAGAAGAGACCCAAGTAATGTAGAACCACTTCTTGGAAGTCCTCCAAGAAAATATAATGTCTTCATAATTTATTGCTTTCTTATTATGTATTATAGCACAGGGTCTATGTATGCGACTGCTGCTGTATGTTGAGTCATAGCACTTACTTGTTTCCAGTTGGTCCCACCGGCAAAGGTGTTGACTGGAGTGGATCTATTGGTTGTTTGTGCGTTTCCAAGTTGTCCGCTTGCACCACCACCCCAAGTCCATAAGGTTCCATCAGTTTTGATTGCTGCTGTATGAAGAACGCCCACACTTACTTCTTTCCAGTTGTTTCCTCCAGAAAATGTGGTGATTGGAGTACTTATGATGCCTGCTGTTACTGCATTTCCAAGTCTTCCATAAGAGGTACCACCCCAAGTCCATAAGGTCCCATCAGTTTTAATTGTTGCTGTATGTGAGTCACCAGCACTTACTTGTTTCCAGTTGTTTCCTCCAGCAAATGTAGTTACTGGAGTGGATATATTGTCGATTATTTGTGCGTTTCCAAGTTGTCCGATAGTACCAGCACCCCAAAGCCATAAGGTTCCATCAGTTTTGATTGCTGCTGTATAACTACTTCCAGCAGAAACTTGTTTCCAGTTGGTTCCTCCAGTAAATGTGGTGACTGGTGTGGATATACTGCCTGTTGTTGCTCCGTTTCCAAGTCTTCCATTAGCACCATTACCCCAAGTCCATAAGGTTCCATCAGTTTTGATTGCTACCGTATAAGTATTTCCACATGAAACTTGTTTCCAGTTGGTCCCACCGGCAAAGGTGGTGATTGGAGTGCTTATGTTGCCTGTTGTTACTCCGTTTCCAAGTTGTCCGTTACTACCAGAACCCCAAACCCACAGAGTTCCATCGGTCTTGATTGCTGCTGTCTGATTAGTATTCAGACTTACTTGTTTCCAGTTGGTCCCACCGGCAAAGGTGGTGACTGGAGTACATCTATTAACTGTAGTATCTCCAGTTCCAAATGCATTTCCAAGTCTTCCAAGAGCAGTATTACCCCAAGTCCATAAAGTTCCATCAGTCTTGATTGCTGCTGTATGGAAATTTGCAACACTTGTTTGTTTCCAGTTGGTTCCTCCTGCAAATGTTGTGACTGGAGTGGATCTAGTTCCTGTTGTAGCAAAGTTTCCAAGTCTTCCCGAAGTATTTGAGCCCCAAACCCATAAGTTCCCTTCACGAAAGAGATCAGCAGGGACAAAAATGTCATCAAAACTATAAGTTAATCCACTTTGAGTAAAATTATAGAATACTGGCATTTCTTTTTATGGTGGAGGAGATTCTACAAAGACAACTGGAGTATTCATTTTTTCACTCCAGTTTTGAAGATATTGTTTAACTTCATCATTAAGTTCTTTATTATTTATTGGAAGAACTTTTAGATATTGACCATCTCCACTTCCTTCTACAGAAACCAATACATCACATTTATCTGGTCTCATTTCTTCTGGAAGTAAATGTTGCGTCCAAGCACACTGATAATTTCTACAACTTTCTGGTCGTGCCTTATGAACTCCACAACCATTACATTCCAGGAATTTACAAGATTTTCCTACTCCAAACTCCCAAGCAAAAGAATCACCAATCAACCAAGTACAACAAGCAGTACATTCTCCACATTCACGAAACATAATCCTTCTCCTGATAAAAGTATGTATAAGGTTCGTAGTCTTCTGGTTGATATAAAGACTTCATCTTTCCATTTCCGCTACCAATCCAGAACTCACGATCTAATCTAAAGTCACTTTCTAAAAACTTATTATCTAAAGTATTTACATAAGAAGCATTTGTCCACCAAAAGTTACCAACAAAATGTTGAGTTCCTGCTTTCTCCCAAGTTTGTGTTCCGTCACTCCAGGTAGTTGGCCCTAAAATCTTAAGATTACTTCCAACAGCATCATATTCATTCAAATATTCTACACATTCTTTCCATTTATCAATCACAAAATATTCCATCATCAGTCTCCAGGATTCTCCATTCATACTCTCTTTCGTCACACCTTTCATATGAAAATAAAGAACCTTATAATCTTGATTGTCCTTACAAAAATCTCTCAAGGATATTAGAGTTTCAGTTTCTTCTTTCCAGTTTTGATTTCTCACAATCACTGCATTCTCTGGAACATTGAATAACTCTTGGTCTCCATTTACTCCAAAGTGAATATGAGATGCTTGACTAATCAAACCTGAAGTATAAAGTCTATGAATTTGAGACTGGTAATAAAATGCACCCAAACCAATTTGTGAAATATGATAAAAGATTGCTAGTTTCATGTATGAAATACTCCTCCATTTTCACCAGACATTCCTTTGACCATTGTAAGACCAAGATTTGAAACACTAATAATGTCTCTCTTGTTGATAAAACGATAAAGAGAATGTTCTACATCAGTTCCAGCAGTATATTGAATCATTCTTTCCATATACTTAAATGCCTTTTCAAGTGCTTCTACTGCATCATTGAATAGCATTCTATCAAAGGACCAAAGACCTGTAATCATCATACCTTTTGCACCATAGAGATATGCATAAACATTCTCAAGTTCTTTTTCATCATAGTTTTCTGCTTCTTGTGGAAGATACTCGTATCTTTTTATAATGTATTTGTTTTCTAAAAACTTACTTTGATAATCTTGAATATCAAAATCATCGTTCAATAAGTATCTACCAGTAAGTTTAAAAACTCTTTGACTATCACTGAATAGATTATGTTTTTTGATTACATAAAGAGTATTTAATAATCCTCTTGTTTCTAGAAGTGATTTACCATAAGCAATCAGTTCTGGTCTTTTCTCAAGATTCTCGTAGATTTGTTTTAGAACTGGTTCCTCACAAAACTCTAAAAACAAGTCTGCTTTTTCTTTAAGAATGTCTTTTTGTTTTTCATCAATCGGTCTAGATGAACACTCAAATAAAACAACATAAGACCCTGGAACTTTCTTACGAATGCACTCAATCGTTTCTAATGTTTGATTAAATCTTTGTTCTTCATCATAAGCACTGAACTTATCTTCTTGAAAGTGTTTGAGTGCTGAACCAACTAAAAATAAAAATTTCATAGGTAATCTGTATTAAAACTAATAATAATTCTTTCTTCTATTTCTTCTTCTGTATAATGAACCAGATCACTTGAGAAAATAACTAATAATCCGGGATAAGGTTTGATTGATGTTTCTGGAAAAATGAGTGGAGTACTTCCTGAAATATAAAATGCTCCACTCACGATACTCTCTTCGTGCTTATGTGCTTTGAGTTTATTTCCTGGTTGTGAGATATTAAACCAACTATTGATAAACTTTAGTGGTGGAATCTCATACTTGGTACAATACAATCTAACATATTGTTTTATGATATTTCTCAATCCGGTGAGTTCTGGATACATTAGAACAGGCATTCCGTGATTATAAGTGGAAACACCTTTAGTTACAAGACCGTGAGAAGCAGTTTCTATTTCCAGAAGTTTGCTCTTGATGGTATTTAGATTGAGAAAAGAAAGGTTATATTCCTCTATCATTCAAAAACTCTCCTAGTTGCTTCAGTGGTTCATCCCAGTTTCTTGGTCTCTTTTGCTTAAAGAGGTGAACATTATCTCCATACCACCAAGACTTACCAGTAGAACTTGTCCATAGGTAGTATTCCATAATTGGTACAAAGACACAAACTTCTTTACCCATTGATGCTGCAATATGAGCAATAGAAGTGCAAGATGTAATCACCAAATCCATTTGAGATACGATGGAGAATGTATCTGTAAACTCACGATTTGGAATATCAAAAGTCTTTACATCATAACCTTCTGGGGGTTGTTCGTCTGGTAGTTGAAGTGAATACAAAGATGCATTGGTTTTTGAAAGAACATCAAACAAACCATCAGCATTCACTGAACGAAAATGTGCTTGTTCAAATCCAGAACCAGAGTTCCAGAACATACCAATCTTAAACTTTTTATCTTCTTGTAGATAAGAATATTGCTCTTCTTTTTCTGGTAATGGTTTAATATATGGAGTTTGTCCCAAATCTTCTACCTTAAGATTGAGATAATAAGGAAGTGCAAGACCATAAACCCAGCAAGCATCTTTTGGCAGTTCTGGATTATCCCAAACACACTCAACTTCAAATCCATTGTATTGAAAGATTTTTTGTAGGTCTCTTCGTGTTGTTGTCCAGACTGGTTTCATTCCATGTTTTTCAATGTGCTTCATAAAACGGACATGAATGATTTCGTCACCAGCACCACACTGGTTATCAATAATTACAGTTCTTCCTGGAGTTACAGTTCCATCCCACTTCTCAAACTCTGGAAGTTTTCTGTTTTTATATGCCTCAACTTCTCCTGCTTTGAGGAAATGTTGAAGTCCTGTATGAATATCATCTTTACGGAAATAATGTCCTGATAAGTTGTGATATGCCTTTCTTTCAATCTCCTCTGGAAGTTTATATTTGATGAGATTGAAGAGTAGTTTTTCTGATTTCTCTTTTTGATTCAGTGCAGAATATGCAAAGGTTTCTTCCAAAAGAAGTTCAGTATCTTGAGGATTTTGTGATTTGATTTTTGAGATTTGTGTTAATGCTTTATCTGGATAGTTATTTTGGTTGTATGCATTGATAAGATTTTTAGTTGTAATATAAAGTTCTTCTTTTGACTTTGCAAGTTTTAATGCTTTTTCTCCGTGAAGAATGGCATTTGAGAAATCTTTTATCTCAAAGAAAATCTTTGCAACATCATTGTGTTGTTCAAAGGTTTCTGCTCTTTTTCCAAATGCTTGAAGAACTTGTGTCGTAAGTTCTTTTTCTTCAAATGAATATAAGGTCTTTGTGACCAACTCAAGTGGGTTCATTATGTTCTTATGATGTATTTTAGGTATTTAGATGAAGTCTGCCGATTCGATTGCTGCTGTGAAATCAGTTCCAGCACTTACTTGTTTCCAGTTGGTTCCACCGGCAAATGTGGTGACTGGAGTGGATCTATTGGTTACTGCTGCGTCTCCAAGTTGTCCCACATTTGAACGACCCCAAGTCCATAATGTTCCATCAGTCTTGATTGCTGATGTATGATACACACCAAAACTGACTTGTTTCCAGTTGGTTCCTCCAGAGAATGTGGTGACTGGAGTACTTATGCTACCTGCTGTTACTGCGTTTCCAAGTTGTGAAAGATCACCAAAACCCCAAGTCCATAGGGTTCCATCGGTTTTGATTGCTGATGCAGAATAAGTTCTACTAAAACTTACTTGTTTCCAGTTGGTTCCTCCGGCAAATGTGGTGACTGGTGTAGATACATTGGTTATTGTTGCATTTCCAAGTGCTCCACCGGCTCCACTACCCCAAGTCCATAGAGTTCCATCAGTCTTGATTGCTGCTGTACCATAACCACCAGAACTTACTTGTTTCCAGTCGGTTCCTCCAGCAAATGTGGTGACTGGAGTACTTATTCTACCTGTTGTTACTCCGTTTCCAAGTCTTCCATTAGCACCATAACCCCAAGTCCATAGAGTTCCATCAGTCTTGATTGCTGATGTATGACGATCTCCAGTGCTTACTTGTTTCCAGTTGGTTCCTCCAGAGAATGTGGTGACTGGAGTACTTATAGTACCTGTTGTTGTTCCGTTTCCAAGATGTGAAAAAGATCCAGTACCCCAAGTCCATAAGGTTCCATCGGTTTTGATTGCTGCAGTAATTCTATAACCAGCACTGACTTGTTTCCAGTTGGTTCCTCCAGAGAATGTGGTGACTGGAGTACTTATGTTACCTGTTGTTACTCCGTTTCCAAGTCTTCCATTAGCACCATAACCCCAAGTCCATAGAGTTCCATCAGTCTTGATTGCTGATGTATGACGATCTCCAGTGCTTACTTGTTTCCAGTTGGTTCCTCCAGAGAATGTGGTGACTGGAGTACTTATAGTACCTGTTGTTGTTCCGTTTCCAAGTCTTCCATTACTACCAGAACCCCAAGTCCACAACTCCGGAGTCTTTCCAATTTGTTGAGCGATATTTGGATAAACACTCATCAAATAATCTTTAGTAACTAATTTAGTACCAAGATCGGCACCAAAATTATCTCTAAAGTTAGCTGTAACTCTTATAGAACTCATTTTACTCTGCTACTGGTGGTTGAATTTCTTCTGGAAGTTCTCTCACAATCACATCATAAACTTCATCAATGGTCTCGCAGGCATCAATCTCTTGAATCTTTGCAAGTTCCCAATCAAATGCTGCTTGAACTACCTTATCAATTTCACTCACAATATATTGAAGATTTTCTGTGCTAACTTCTAACCAACCACTCAAGAACTTATAATTGCAAGATGCTGGTGCTGCACTTAACTTACTTGCAAGCAATACTCTTTCTTCTCTTGAAGTTGATACTTGAACTGAATTGCCATTAACATCTAAAGTAATTATTGTATTTTCCTTTTCTTTTCTGTATGGAGAAACTTCTTGCTTACGAAGTGCTTTGACTTCTTCTAAAGTCTTATCAACAATTGGATAAGTAAATCTAACTTTAACTGGAGTACCATCTTCTTCAATGATTTCCCAAGTGAAGTTCCCGACATTATGATACTTTGGGTCATTTTCTGGAACTACCTTTTCGATTGGTAGAAGGTGAGTAAGACCATCACTAAAATGAATTGGAAGGTCTGTATAACTTTGTGGAGAAATTCTTTCTTCTACTTCAAGGTCTTCCAAATCGGCATTAATGTATTTCACATTAAATCCTATTGGACCAAGTTCTAATGAGTTGTTATGAATGAGTGCGATTTCCATAGTTATTTTTTAGGTATTTATGAGATTGGAAGGTCTGGTGTGGTTCCGGAGAAGACTGCTACTGTACAACTATCTCCAGAACTTACTTGTTTCCAATTGGTTCCTCCAGCAAATGTGGTGACTGGAGTTAATCTATTGGTTACTTGTGCGTTTCCAAGTGCTCCATCAGCACCACCGGGACCCCAAAGCCATAAGGTTCCATCAGTCTTGATTGCTGCTGTGTGACTGCCTCCACCAGAAACTTGTTTCCAGTTGGTTCCTCCTGCAAATGTTGTTATTGGAGTACTCGTATCACCTGATATTACTGCGTTTCCAAGTCTTCCATTAAGACCATAACCCCAAGTCCATAAGGTCCCATCGGTTTTGATCGATACCATAGTATCAGAGAAAGTACCTACTTGTTTCCAGTTGGTTCCTCCAGCAAATGTTGTGACTGGAGTGGATACACTAACTGTTGATGCATTTCCAAGTCTTCCATTACCACCATTACCCCAAGTCCATAATGTTCCATCAGTCTTGATTGCTGCTGTATGATTGGATCCAGCACGGACTTGTTTCCAATTGGTTCCTCCGGCAAATGTTGTGACTGGAGTGGATACACTAACTGTTGATGCATTTCCAAGTCTTCCACTACCACCATAACCCCAAGTCCATAATGTTCCATCAGTTTTGATTGCTGCTGTATAAAAAGTTCCAACACTTACTTGTTTCCAATTGGTTCCTCCTGAGAATGTGGTGACTGGAGTGGATCTATCGGATTGTTGTGCGTCTCCAAGTACTCCAAAAGTACCAGAACCCCAAACCCAAAGAGTTCCATCAGTCTTGATTGCTGCTGTATTAGAAATTCCAGAACTTACTTGTTTCCAGTTAGTTCCTCCTGAGAATGTGGTGACTGGAGTACTTATGCTACCTGTTGTTGCACCGTTTCCAAGTCTTCCGTTACCAGGTTGACCCCAAGTCCACAAGGTTCCATCAGTCTTGATTGCTACAACATGAAAATCCGCTTCAACTTGTTTCCAGTTGGTTCCTCCAGCAAATGTGGTGACTGGAGTACTTATTCTACCTGTTGTTACTCCGTTTCCAAGTCTTCCAGCACTACCAATACCCCAAGCCCACAACTCATCACCAACATACTGGTCTATTAACCAATACTCAGTTACAAAATAATTTTCTAAATCTCCTTCTGGGGAGAAAAACTGATTAGGCATTTAACTTTCTCTCCAACTCTTCGATACGAACTTGTTGTTCTTTAATTGCTTCAATTAATACTCCAACAATATTCCCATAAGATACTGATTTCAAACCATCACTATTTGTCTCAACTACTTCTGGGAGTAATTTTTCAATATCTTGTGCGATCACACCAATTGAAGGTTTATTATTATCTATCCAATCATAACGAACTCCTTCAAGTTGTTTGACGAGTTCTATAGAGTTTTCTATGGTTCTTATATTGGTTTTCTGTGTTCTATCCGATAGTGATGTAAATTGAGTAGCAGAAAAATTCCCAGATGATGGGTTGAAATTTAATTTTGTCGAAGAAACGCTAGTTTGTCCTGGAGTTCCGGAAGTAGCATTGACAAACACAGGATAATAAGTAGAGTTGGTTGAAGTATCATTAGTAACAGAAAACCCACCAGCCGGTGTAGACCATTGAACTCCACTTCCAGTTGAAGTGAGTACTTGCCCACTAGAGCCCACTCCACCTCCAGCTTCAATTGTTACTGGAATAAATTTTCTACTGTTATCAATAACAGTAGTTCCTGAGATTTGAATTGCCATCTTCGTGTCTCCACTAGGCTTGTATTATATCTATTTATGATATTCACATCTCAATTGGTCCTGGATACCTAGTGCCTTCTTTTACTGCAACTAAATGAGTATTAACGACTGCAATTTGATGGTCCCACCAATTCGTTTCAAGTCTTAAGCATGAAAACTTAATATTTTTATTACGAATAAATTGTGCATGAGACTGTTTTGTATAATACCAAAATGAATTTTCATTCCAGTAAGAAACATGAGTTGGGTCTTGCCATGCACCTCTACCATCCGTAGAAGGAACCTCAATAAATGCCCATCCACCATGTGCAAGAACACGATGAATTTCTTTCATTGTTTTAATTGGATCCTCAAGATGTTCGATCACATGGGAAGCATTAAGGACCCCAACACTATTGTCTTCTAGTGGAATTCCATTATCTAAGTTCCAAATTATATCTGCATCTTCCATATCAATTGTTGTATATCCTGCTCTTGGGAAGAGTCCCCCACCAATATCAATTTTCATTAGACCTTTAAGGTCCGCATCTCGTTCTGCTAAAAGTTGAGCATATTGATTGTGAAGTTCTTTTGTTTTAATTTGAATTGCTTCACATCGTTCTAACCAACTATTGTCTCCAGTGATTCGATAAACATAAAGAACTTCTGGAATATGATAAAACTTCGTTTCGAGATAAGTTCGAATCATCAATTCTTGGTCATCACATATGGATAGTTCTACATTATGACCACCAATTTTTCCATATACATCTTTTCTCCAGGCACGAACATGATCTGGGGCATACCAGATATAAGAAACTGAATGACTTGATGCTTCAAATGAATTCATTGCAGTGAGTTTTTTTCCATTCCACTCATACTCCTTATGGGTCCACCCATACATTGAACTATATGGGATAAACTTATCTTCCATATGATAAGTTGCATTATCTGAATATACAAATCCACAATCTGGATTTTCTTCAAATGCCTTTGCGAGTTCTTCCAAACAATTTGGAATTAAGATATCATCATGATCTACTTCAACTAGAATGTCCCCAGTTCCTAAAAAGAATGCCTTGTTCTTGACATAACCAATATTTGTGTTACCATCATATACTTCAAAGATTTTAACTCGTTCATCATTTATGATTTCTTCTGAGAGTTGATCTTTTTTAAACTCTCCATTAAGATAAACAATCCATTCCCAATTAGAGTATGTTTGTGCTACAATACTTGCATAAAGTTCATCAAAATAAGTTTGATAACGATGTGAAGGAGTAATAAGACTAAATTTCATTTCAATCAAAGAAGAATAAGTGGAATAATCTGCTACTAGTTAGGTCAGTCCCAAAGTACTCATTTGCGGAATGAATACACTTGGCGTCAAAGAGAACAAGACGATTGAAAACATTACCGGCAGTATCCACAAGTTCAAATTTGGTTCGATCATAAAAACCAGTCTCTCCAAATACATTGACATCTCCAAAGTCATTCTCATTTCTTAAACCAGTTCTCTTGTGAGCAAACAAAGAAGTCCCACAAGAATATGGGGCATCTGGAGTGAGATAGACCATACCAGCAAAAGTCTGTCCATCACAGTGATAAACTAAAGCATCTTCTGCGGTACAGTATTGGAACCTACCGCACATTCCATGAGTTTCAGTCCAATTTGTTATTTTTCTTCCCATAATCTTTTCAAATGCTTCTTTAGTTCCGGGAATAATAAATTGTTCTCTTGTTCTGCTACCTTTATAATAATTGAGATTTGGCTCAAACTCTTGATTTAGTGCAAACTCTCTTACAGAATGTGGATCTGCATAAAAATCATCTACAATCCAAAGTCTTGGTTTAGTTGTAGGGTGAATAGAGAATGAGTTGATTGTTTTTTCTTCGTTTGCTTTTGAGAGAGCATAGTTATGAAGTTTCTGTGGATAATCACTACTATCGTGGTAGATATTATTATCAATGAGGAAAAAATAATCTGGGAATGGTAGTTTTCTATCAGGTTCGAGCAATCTAGTAGTTTGTTCTACCATTTTATCGTATTGCTTTAGTTCATCATAAGTTTGTGCAAGATATACAATATGTTCATTTCTTATTGGGCAGTATTGTTCTGCTTTATTGAACCATTCTATTGCTTTTTCGTAATCCCCAAGATACTTGTGGCCAAGACCAATAGAGAATGTGGAGAAATAAGACATTTCATGAATACCTTGAGCATTAATGTGCTTTAGGTATTCTTCAAAGTAGAAGATAAATCTTCGAGCAAACTCTTTAGAATGTGCTTCTCCTAAGGGATAAAAGTTTCCGGCATAACAATCCTGATAAGACTTTGCGATGTACCAGAAGTGATAAGTGTCGACAAGAAGTGTCCCTTCTCTTATCATTTTCTCTTCAAGTTTAAGAGCATCGCTGATGTACTTTGTTGGAACGGTATAACTCTCACCGTCGTTTGTTCCAATCATTCTTAGTCCTCTTGGGAGGTTTACCCTCTCAAAATTGTCTCCTTTTTCTTCTAGATAGATGATTTCATGAGCAGGATCGTGTTGGAAATGCCAGGGTAATCTTGAATTCCAAATCCATGCACGATAATAAATGCAACCAGGATTGACTGCAGCAACATGGAAGCTTTCTGTATTTGTATTGTAAAAGTAAGACCAATCAAAGTCTTCATCAACTTCTAGATATTCATCGCAATCCATCTTCATGATCCAATCACATCCATGATCATTTTGAAGAGTCGTTTGAAGTAAGTGATCCCGGTTCCAACCGAAACCAACCCATCCTTCTTCTATTTCATAAATGAAACCTGGAATATTTTTATCCGCAAAAAATTCTCTTACGATATTTGGAGTTCCATCAGTCGATCCATTATCTTGGAAAACATAAAAATCAATATGTCTCCAAACAGATTCGAGCATTCGACGAATACCTTTTGCCTCATTCTTGAACATTGAAATCATACAGATATTTGTACGAATCTCTTGTCCTGTCTTATGAGAACGAAGGAAATTATAATATCCTAGATATTGATCTAACTTTTTAACTGAACCTTGCTTTGCTGCTTCTTCGGCATAAATTCCATCTGCTTCATAGATATGCTCAAATCTTAGGTTCTTTGCGACATTCCAACGAACCATGTATTGTGAAGTATCAATTGTGGCAATCCTTGGTGTATCGGTAGGTGCAGTGCGTGGTTCACCAGATGCCCATACCTGGCCCCAAGTAATAATACTATCCGTAGAATTCAAATTGTGTTGAATATTGGACCACCAATCTGGATGAATTGCATTATCGTCATCCAGAATATAAATCCAGTCATTGTCTGATGGATTGAGATTGTTTTTGATGTACTCTAATCCAATATTACGATTTGGATTTCCCCAGAAACCAGTTTCATTTGATTTAATTACAGTGGCATTTTCTACTGTGTGTTCATTTTTTACAGTATTGTCAAAAACTACAACCCATTCGCATTCTTGAGGAATAGTTTTTGCGATGAACTCAAGATTGAAAGGTCGTCTTGAAGGAGTTACAATGAATACTTTAGAATTTGTTTTAATTTTTACTGATTTCTTTTTTTCGTAGACCCAACAGGTTTCTTGTGTGGTTATTGAATCAAAAAATTCATGTACTGCTCTTTCCACTCCAGGAAAATCTACATTTAGATAGTCATGACCTGCAATGATTCCACCTTCCTTTACTTTTGGGTACCATGCATGAATATCATCTTTCACATCCTGATATTCGTGAGATGCATCAATAAACACAAAGTCCAATGAGTTATCTTCAAACTGCTTAACTGCCTGCAAAGATTGTGCGCGAATCGCTTTATAATACTTTTTAACTGGCCCCATATTATCGAGAAAAGTATCATAAAGATTGGAAGTGTCAATTCCATATTGCTCATGCTCAATACTTCCTTCCCATGTATCTACACAATAAAAATCAATATCTTTTTCTGAGTTTGCTATTTCTACTGCCATATAAGCAGAAGACATTCCCTTCCAAGAACCAATCTCAACAAATTTACTTCCTGATGGAAATTTTTCCACCATTTTTTTGTAGAGTTCTGGGTAATTAAACCAAACTTCGCCAAACTGAGGTTGATTGTAAATATGATTCATAACTTTACTCTTTCTTCAATGAGATTTAAAATTTCAGGATTGTTTTCTTGTTCTTTTGTTGGAGCATAAAGTGCCCTAGGTCTTGGGTCCGTTCCTTGTTGAGGATCCGTAAGATAATAAACTGCTAAACTCTTTCTGTATTTGCCTTCTGGACATGTAAGTGGATCTGGGAATCCATGCCAACTATTTTGCGTTGTATCAAATAAAACTGCACGATTGAAAATATTGTCTATTTTAACTATTTTTTCTTTTGGTCTATTAGTTTCTGTATTGTGCGACCAAAGTTCTAATCCACCTCCCCATCTCAAATTCCAATCTGGCTCCAAGTAAATGATTAAATTTAATTTTCTTTGAAGTTTTAATTTAGGGTGAATCGAATAGTCTAAATGAACATTTAATTTGCCACCTGGACCATGAATATGTAGTCCCCCTCCATGAAGACCAATATCCGGATAAAGATTTTCTATTCCAGTAATTTTTTGGAGTTGCGTAATAAATTCTTTAGAATTTAAGTAAGAAAATGTATTATATGTTTCTGGTCCAAAATGATACCAGTTATTGCAACTTTTTTTATTTTCTAATGGATTATTATAACAAAACCAGGCATCAGAATTATAATTTGGAAATTCTTTTGATATCGTTATTGCTTTTTCTTCATTAAAAAAATCATCAATAACATGATGATAAAAAGGATAATTCAAACTCATTTGCCAAATAAATTGTATAATGTATGTATATCATCTCCATTTGGGACCTTCGAACCAAACTGCTAAACTATATCTAATTCCACTTAAAACTGGGTTTGCCTGGTGATCTATAAAAGCAGGAAAGAATATGATGGTTCCTTGTTGTCTGATTTCTTTTTTATTTGGATATTCATTGCACTCAAAAAAGGTCAGATCGCCACCTTCATAATCGTTTGGATTGGAAAGTTGAATAACTGCAGATAACTTTCTGTGCCTTGAATTTTGATTGATCCAGAAAACATCTTTATGTCTTTTGTATTCTCCTTGATTGATTCCCTCATATTTTGCGAGTTGAATATACTCCAGATTATCGATATGAAATCCAAACCAGTTTTTATTTGCTTCTCGCTCAAGTTTCCACATTTCCTCATATAGATCTGGGAAATCATGAGGATATAACCAAGTTACTTCACTTTTTCTGTGATTATTACCAAAAGAAAGACCATCTTCTCCAAGATTTGCTACTTGAAAAGTCAGGTCTTTGGCTTTTTCTATAATTGAATTACAATAATCGGGAGAAAAATGAGATTTATAATAACACCATTCTCCCAGCATTATGTACTTGCAATGCCTACTGGTGGAGGAGTTGGTTCTGCAAATGTGACTACACCAACTCTAAGTTTATTTTCCACACCTCGGAGTTGCCCCTCAAGAATTTCCTGGAAATATTCTTCGTCAATGGTCCCATCTTCATTGTGTGGAATGTTAATGGTTCTTTTATGAACGAGTCCATCTGAGTTTTCAAATGTGACTTCTACTGTTCTATCTTCTTCAGAATATTCTGCTACTGTATATGTGATTGCCATTGTCAATTTTGCTCCGTTTGAACTACTTCTTCAGAATTTTGTGGTTTGACACCATTCGCGGACAGGTATTCAACAATCCCTTGCAATTTCAAAAATTGCTCTTTCTTAATTGCAAGGGTATTATTCAACTCTTGAATTTCGCCCAAGATTGATTTTTGTTCGTTTAGAATTTGCTTTAGGTTAGTTTCGTGGTCAGTCATTTCAGTATTATGAACTATGATTTATTTATTTGAGATTTGAGTTCTTCTATCTGGTTTTGTTGCTCTTTGATTGCTTCAACTAGAAGACCGATAATACCGTTATAATTCACCGACTTAATACCATCATCGTTAGTATGAACGATTTCTGGCATTATTTCTTCAACTTCTTGTGCGATTACACCTGCGGATGATTCGTCATTATCTTTCCAATCAAATCTTACTCCATTGATTTGTTTAATTAAATCAGTAGAATTTGATATTTTCTGTATATTTTTCTTTTGTGTCACATCAGAAAGTGAGGTGAATACTGTAGCGGATAATGTTCCTGTTAATGGATTGAAGGTACATTTTGTATTTGATACATATGCTGTCGAGTAAGTACCAGAAATTGCATTAGAAAATGTTGGAAAAAGAGTTATATTTGTTGTTGTATCGTTAGAAAGAGTTGCTCCACCACTAATTGTAGCCCAAGTCTGGTCTCCTCTTAGATATGTTGTTGAGTTTGCAGTGCCAGAACCTAATCTTGCGGTTGGTACTGTTCCTGAGGCAAGGTTTGATGCATTGGTAAAATAGCTACTATCTTGACCGTCTAGAAGGTCAGCATCTAAACCACTTCCGGAACCATCATTAGTGTCATGCCATATCTTTCTCCACGCAGTGAAAGTTCCACCATTACATCTTCTCCAATATGGGCCAGCATCACTATCATACTGTGTGGCTAACTGCCAACCATATGCAGTTCCACCAGTACTGCCAAGACTATTGACAGTATAGTGAAGCATATTAATTCCATGAATGTGACTAAATCCACTCGGATAATTTGTGCCACTCCAGATATCAAAGAATCCAGATCCACCGTGGAAAGTTTCATTTGCACCATATCCAGAGTGTCCAAATGAACCAACCCAGTAGTTTGAGTCGGTAGTATAATCAACCGCTCTACTGTAGTTATTTTTGGAACTAAGTCCCATTTGATTCTTGAAGTCTGTCAGACCTAAGTATCTAACATATGCATCATTGGAACAAAAAACTCTATCAAGTCTAGCACTAACACCAAGATTTCCAGAGATAGTATTAATCCAACCTGCCTGAATATATCCATTACCATCAGTACGAACTACTTTATTTGCCTCATTATTTGTTCCAGTATGAAGTTGAAGTCCATCAAGTAAGTCAGCATCTAGTCCACTTCCAGCGCCATCGTTATAAGTAGTAAAGAACTCATAAGTAGTTCCATAAGAAGTACCATTTGATGCTTGAGCACTAATGTACATTCTTGGTGTTCCATTCCGAAGTGTATGCAATGCACACATTTGAAGAACATCTCCTCCTGCATAACCATTAATCCATAAAGTATCTGCCCATACAGATGGAAATCCAGTCATTGCAACTCTCAATCCAACACTTTGTCCAAAATATGTTTGTGGATTTGTTTGCTGTCCTCCAATATAATATGTTGGAAGACCTGATGCAGTAGAAGCATTACCACTCAAAGTAGCAGTAATTGTACCAGCACTAAAGTTTCCTGAAGCATCCCTTGCTACTATTGTTGATGCAGTGTTTGCTGTTGCACTATTGAGTCCATCAAGTAGGTCAGCATCTAGACCACTTCCTGATCCATCATTACCAGCGTGCCATATTCTATACTCAGCGGCACCCATAGACCAACCGCCAACAACTATATCATTTATTCCACCGCTCAAACCAAAATGACAGGCAAAATCTCCAGCTACATGGAATGACATTAATGCATCAGTACTTGCATTATTCTGATATACTTGAAGACCGTTAATCTGTCCAGTATTAGTTACATCAACTGAATCTGCAGATCTAAATGTAAAAACTCCACCAAAAGCAGAATTTGAAGTATCATTTCTATAAAAACTTCCAGAAGAAATGCCATCAAGTAAATCAGCATCTAGACCACTTCCGGCACCATCATTACCTGCGTGCCAGACAGTATTTGAGTTATATGTTAATGCACTCCCTTCAAGTAAAGTAGAAAATGAACCATAACCAAGTCTTAAAGAACCACCATCATTTCTAATAGTATAAGTGTTTGCCCCGCCATCTGAAGATCTAGTTGAACCATTTACAAAATGAACTGCCTTTACTCCAGTATCATTCCCCCCATTTAAGAAATAATTATAATTTGCTGCGCCGCCTTGGCCAGACATATTAAGTTTAGCATTTAAATTAGTACTACTGAAAGTGTAATTCCCACTTAAAGTAGTATCAGCATCAGACCTTACGAAACTTGCAGAAGAAAGTCCATCAAGCAAGTCAGCATCTAAACCACTTCCAGAACCATCATTATTGGAAGTCCAATAAGTTCCAGAATATCCGACAAGACCATCAGCAGCACCTGCACGAATTCTATACCAAGAAGTAAAAGAATTAGCTTCATTAAATCTTACAGATAAGTAAGGAGTTGAAGAGTTTCTATCAAGTGCAAACATTGCACCATAAGATCCACCACCAGTTGCGGGATAATCTGAACCAAGACCTATATACCAAGAGTAGAACTGACTTCCACCAGTTCCTGGACCATTTGTATTGCCTTGAACAAATCTGTATCCAAAATTATATGATGGGGTTGATGCGTCAAAACTTGTTCTTGTACTATGGCCACCCCCCATATTATTGTACAAGTTGATCGCACTAATTCCATTCAGGGTAGTTGCATCAGTAGTTGTCAGACCACCGGCACCTTGAACACCTTGAGGTCCAGTTGGTCCAGTTGGTCCAGTTGGACCAGTTGGTCCTGTGGCACCTGTGGATCCTGTGGATCCCTGAACGCCTTGAGGTCCAGTTGGTCCAGTTGGTCCAGTTGGTCCTGTGGCACCTGTGGATCCTGTGGATCCCTGAACACCTTGAGGTCCAGTTGGACCAGTTGGTCCTGTGGCACCTGTGGATCCTGTGGATCCCTGAACACCTTGAGGTCCAGTTGGTCCAGTTGGTCCTGTGGCACCTGTGGATCCTGTGGATCCCTGAACACCTTGAGGTCCAGTTGGTCCTGTGGCACCTTGTGCTCCTTGACGGCCTTGAGCACCTTGAACTCCTTGAAGGGCAGCAGTTGCAATCGCTTCCCATTTAGTACCAGTTCCTGTAGAAATAAGAACTGAAGATGCGGAACCTACATTATTCAAACTATCATAAAGACCCCCACGAAGTCTTAAGTTTCCTGATACATCCAACTTTTGTGTTGGATTTGTTGTACCTGCACCAATATTTCCATTAAATGGCGCAAGTTCTATTGTTCCATTAGCATCTACATCAATACTTGGAATACCGGAAACATCATTGACGGAGAAAATAGAACCTGATGTGAGGTTATTTGTAATACTGAACAATTGTCCAGCAGAACCTTCCCAAGAAAGAGTTCCACTATTTAAAGTATCATAATGAACAATATCAATAATAGTCCCAATACCAACTGTACCAACTCCTGATACTGGCGTTGTATATGTGAAGGAAGAGGAACCAGTTGGATTATTAGAACTATCTTTATAAACAACTTGATTTGCAGAACCTGCTACTGGTCCCGTAGCACCCTGAACACCTTGTGGTCCTGTAGGTCCTGTAGGTCCTGTGGCACCTTGGACTCCTTGAGGTCCTGTTGGTCCTGTTGCACCTTGAACTCCCTGGAAACCTTGAGCACCTTGAGCACCCTGGCGACCTTGAGCACCTTGAGCACCTTGGAAACCCTGAGAACCTTGGACGCCTTGAGGTCCAGTTGGTCCTGTGGCACCTTGGACTCCTTGAGGTCCTGTTGGTCCAGTTGGTCCCGTGGCACCTTGAACACCTTGAGGTCCAGTTGGTCCAGTTGGTCCTGTGGCACCTGTGGATCCCTGAACACCTTGAGGTCCAGTTGGTCCTGTGGCACCTTGAACACCTTGAGGTCCAGTTGGTCCTGTGGCACCTTGAGCACCTTGGACTCCTTGAGGTCCAGTTGGTCCTGTGGCACCTTGGACTCCTTGAGGTCCAGTTGGTCCTGTGGCACCTTGAGCACCTTGGAGTCCTTGAGGTCCAGTTGGTCCTGTGGCACCTGTGGATCCTGTGGCACCTTGAACACCTTGAGGTCCAGTTGGTCCTGTGGCACCTTGGACACCTTGAGGTCCAGTTGGTCCTGTGGCACCTTGAACGCCTTGGAAACCTTGAGCACCTTGGATACCTTGGATACCTTGGAAACCCTGAGAACCTTGGACACCTTGAGCGCCTTGGACACCTTGAGCGCCTTGGATACCTTGAGCGCCTTGGATACCTTGTAATCCCTGAGCGCCCTGAACTCCCTGTAATCCTTGCGCTCCAGTATCGCCTTTATCACCTGTTCTGGCAAAAGTGATGATTACATCTTCAGAATTTATAAATGATGTAGCACTACCAGAAACATAAGAACTGTTTACGCTAAAATATCCGGTATTTTCAGTTACTGATGAAATAGTAAAGATTGCAAAGTCATCTGAATTGATTCTATTTGAAACTCTAAAATGTCCCTTTATAGTCGAAGTGGAATCATCAATTGTTCTTAAAAAAGATTGGATGTCAGTTACATTATCGTCTACATCGTCAATATTTAAAATGGATGCCAAAGTAATATCAGCATTGTTAAATCCTAGTTTTC
>Ga0315902_10000478_pt1 | contig 66565 bp, 62 predicted proteins | sample LakEriMetagenome_9_FD_203523 | JGI IMG/M metagenome (GOLD analysis project Ga0315902, IMG submission 203523) | Freshwater fungal communities from buoy surface, Lake Erie, Ohio, United States - Buoy 12 MA117 | ecosystem: Environmental > Aquatic > Freshwater > Lake > Lake biofilm | place: USA... | reverse complement strand
TATCAGCAGAATTCATATCTACTCCTTCGCTTTGCTTTTTTTCTTACCCTTTTTCTTTTGCTTAACCGCTCCAAAAACTGCAGCCGCAGCTTTCATGGCTATCGGGTTCTCATCTAAGAAGGACTCAATTGCTGTTGAGACTTTTTTCGTCAAGTTCTCAATTGACTTTCCAGCGTTGCTTAAACTCTTCAACGGACTATTGATCATGGCGACAGTTTTCGTGATTTCATCAATCAGCCTGGAAGCACGAATAACCGTATAAGCAATTGCAACTGCAATGACAGCGAGGCTGGATGCGGCAATGATTGTTGCTATTCCACCTGGGCCCATGTTGGGAAGAATACCTGAAAAGGTGGGAACTATTTGGCAGCCGGTGGAGTATCGACACCTGACTCTTTACGTTGTGCTGGCGTAATAGGTGTTGGTGCACCTGTTAATGGATCACCACCACTGGCTGTTTTCGGAAACGCAATAACTTCTCGAATTGATTGAGCCCCTGCTAGTAGTGCACACAATCTATCTAGTCCAAGGGCGATACCACCATGAGGTGGCGGTCCATAATTAAAAGCTTCAAGCAGGAATCCAAATTTACTTTCAGCCTCACTTTGTGACAATCCGATTGTCTTGAAGACGCGCTGTTGAACATCTCGTTGATGAATACGAATAGATCCGCCGCCAATCTCATTGCCGTTCAAAACAATGTCGTATGCATATGCCAAGGCTTCTTGAGGGTTGGTATCGAAAGTATCCGCATACTCTGGCTTAGGACCAGTGAAGGGATGGTGAACCGCAGTCCAACCAGCTGCTGGGTTTTCTGCATCAACTGGCTCAAACATTGGCGCATCAACTATCCAAACAAATTTCCAAGCAGTTTCATCGATTAGATTACAGCGCTGACCGATCTCCAACCGCACCGCACCTAATAAGCTTTGTGAAGATACGGTAGCTCCAGCGGCAAAGAAAATTGCGTCGCCATTATTCGCACCAACTGCCTTTGCGATTCCAGAACTCTCCTTCTCGGACAAGTTCTTGGCAACTGGTCCCGATAAAGTTCCATCCTGGCCGACCAATATGTAAGCCAATCCTTTGGCACCACGAGCCTTAGCCCAATCTTGCCACGCATCTAATTCACGTCTAGGAGTTGCCGCACCCTTTGGCATAACTACGGCACCAACGTACTCGGCCTGAAAAACCCGAAAAGAAGTTTCTTTGAAAAAATTTGTAACATCAGTGATTTTGTTTTCAAATCTTAAATCTGGTTTATCTGAACCATAGTCACGCATCGCATCGCGATAAGTCATGTGAGGAATTGGAGTTGGAATCTTGTAATTGACTACCTTGTCAAAAACGGTAGTTAAGACCTTCTCCGCCACTGCAATTACATCGGATTGATCTGCAAATGAAATTTCAATATCCAACTGAGTGAACTCTGGTTGTCGATCGGCTCTAAAATCTTCATCGCGAAAGCATCGAGCGATTTGGTAGTAACGTTCCATCCCGGCAACCATCAATAATTGCTTGAATAATTGAGGCGATTGCGGGAGGGCATACCAAGATCCTGGTTGCAACCTCACCGGAACGAGAAAATCTCTGGCCCCTTCCGGAGTGGACCTGGTTAAGTATGGAGTTTCTATTTCTAGAAAATCCTGATCTGACATTACCTCACGAATTGCAGCGGTTACCTTAGAGCGCAATCTTAAATTCTTCGCTGGACCCTCACGTCTTAAATCTAGATATCGATACTTAAGTCGAATCTCCTCTGAAATATTTCCAATATCTCCACTATCAACTGGGAAAGGAAGGGCGGCTGCTTCACTTAAAACCTCTAGTGACTGGCACACAACCTCAATTTCGCCAGTAGGAATCTCTTTATTTTCATTTCCAGCCGGCCGAATTTTTACCACACCAGAGATAAGAACACACCATTCAGCACGCAGTTCGCCAGCAATCTTTTCATCATTTATTACTACCTGAACAGCACCAGATGAATCTCTTAGATCAATAAAAGCTACACCGCCATGATCTCTGCGACGGGCTACCCAGCCAGCTAAAACAACATTGGTGCCAACCAATTTTGAGTTTAATGAACCAGCATCGTGGGTACGCAACATTTCTTACTTTTTACCTATCTTTTGGATTAGATCTGAAGCGTCAAGGCTACTAGATATCATCTCACCACTGCTCATCATTTTTAATTGACAATTTCCAGTTGCTAATTCATCATCGCCAATCACTAATCCATACTTTGATCCGCTTTTATCAGCTGCCTTCATAGCACCTTTCAATCCACGGTCACCATAAGCCATATCGCAAGTGATTCCAGCCTGTCGTAATTCAGCTAGCAATTTGAAACCAGCGGCTTTACCTGCATCGGTAATTGGCGCAATAAACAACTGCATTTGATTAATTACTGCTGGCAAAGTATTTTCTGCTTCACACGCCATTAATATTCGATCTACACCCAATCCAAATCCGATACCGCTTACCTCTGCTCCGCCGAGTGAGGACATCAACCCGTCATATCGCCCTCCGCCACCAATTCCCGATTGGGCACCTAGCATCTCATGATCAAATTCAAATGTAGTTCCCGTGTAATAATCCAAACCTCTAACCATTCTTGGATTTATCTGAAATTCAATTCCTGTATTTTTCAATAATCCTTGCACTGTTTCAAAGTGCTGCTTACTCTCTTTATTTAGATAATCGAGCAGTAAAGGGGCCTTGGCCATAGCCGACTTGACCTCTTCTCTCTTATCATCAAAAAGTCTTAACGGATTAAGTTGTGCCCGTGCCGCAGTCGCTTCGTCGAGCTTTAAACCGGTTATGAACTTAACCAAATCTTTACGATGGGCATCACGACTACTGGCATCCCCCAGTGATGTAATATTTAATTTATATTTCTTTAAACCCAAAGCTTTAAAAGCAGTATCTGCTACTGCAATAACCTCTACATCAATCTCTGGGTCGTTGTAACCAATAGCTTCAATTCCTACTTGATAAAACTGACGATACCTGCCTGCTTGCGGACGTTCGGCTCTAAAAAATGGACCCGTGTAAAAAAGTTTTACAGGCAGCTGCCCCTTGTCCAGATTGTGCTCGATAACTGCACGCATCACACCAGCAGTTCCCTCTGGTCTTAAGGTTATTGAACGACCACCACGATCTTCGAAGGTATACATCTCTTTGCTAACAACATCAGTGGACTCACCTACGCCACGGGTAAAAACTTCAGTTTCTTCAAAAACCGGTAGCTCAATTAAGTTATAACCAGCAAGCCTTGCAGTTCTAAGCAATTGATCTCTAACATATTCAAACTTACTTGAGTTTGGTGGGAAGTACTCACTGACTCCTTTTGGCGCTTGAAATTTACTCAAAATCTCACCGCCCAATCTGATCTAAAAAATCACTCTGCAAGTAAGGATTTCTCACACGCTCTATGCCGATTGTAGTTTGCCCTCCATGTCCAGGTAGGACATTTAGGTCATCAGGCAGGGTTAAAATTCGTTCCCGTAAGGTATTTCGCATCTGGCTGGCTGAGCCAGTAGGTAGATCAGTCCTTCCGATACTTCCGGCAAAGAGAACATCACCTGAGATTAACTGTTGGTTATCAACTGTAAAAATCACTGAGCCTTTGGTATGACCTGGTGCAAATATCGAAGTGATTTGCATACCCGCTAATTCAAATGTTTCAAAGTCCCCCAATTCAACAATTTCATCTGGTTCATTTAATTTTGTAACACCAAATGCTTCAAGAAATTGCTGACTAACACCATTTCGATCTAGTGCTCCCATTGGATCGGAAAGTAGAAATCGATCTGCAGCAGTTATAAAGGTGCGCATAGGTATCTTGGACGTCAATGGAAGCACAGAGAACATATGGTCAAGATGACCATGGGTTACAAGTACTGCAATAGGTTTTAGGTTGTACTCAGAAACTTTGGTCACGATTTCGTTAACTAGATTTGGTCGTGCCATACCAGGATCAACAATGATGCACTCTTGACCCGTTTTTGAGGCAAGAATCCAACAATTTGTCTCAAAATAGGGAGCAATCACCCGATCGACCAGCAATTGTTGCCCCGCTTTCTAATCACTTTTTGAGATCAGATTTCCCTAAAAGATGGTGCCTAGGCTATCTTTTAGCCAGCACCAAACCCAGCAATCAATCACGCTAAGTGCGAAATTGATAGCTACGCCCCCACATAACGAGATCTGGCAACAGAAATCGTGCAACGAAAGGTAAACCTAATGGAAACTACATCAACACCAAACCTTTCATCTACCGGGGCAGCATCAGCACTCATTGGTGATCCAGCAAAATTTGGCCGAGTCGGCGAAGACGGAACTGTTTATGTAATTACTCCAAGTGGTGATCGAGCTGTTGGTTCTTATCCAGGAAAAAGCCCAGAAGAGGCGCTTGCTTACTTTGTAAAGAAGTTCGAAATGGTCGCATCTGAGGTTGCACTACTAGCAGCCAGAATCCGCTCTGGCGCAATGGTCCCAAGCGATGCTCATGAGGCTGTTAATAAATTGCGGACCCAAATTGCTGATTTAAATGGCGTAGGTGATTTAGCAAACTTAGCTGAATCCCTGGAGAAGATTCCCTCACTAATTACTGAGCATGAAAGCGCTTATGTTGCACGCAAGGCCGCTCAAGCAGCAGAGCGAGAGGCTCGTAAAGCTGAGGCGACTGCAATAAAAGAAAAAATTGTGGCCGAAGCTGAAAGCCTAGTTGAGTCAGTTGCCTGGAAGGTAACCACCGCAAGACTAAAGGTTTTACTTGAGGAGTGGAAAAAAGCTCCACGGCTAGACAAAAAAGTTGATGCCCAATTGTGGAAGAGGTTTTCTTCATCTCGCAATAAATTTGATAAACGTCGTCGCACTCACTTCGCTAATCTTGCAAGCGAACATAAGAAAGTTGCATCAACAAAAGAGATGATTGTGCAACAAGGTGAAGCACTTGCTAACTCAAAAGATTGGCTAAATACAGCCAAGCAATTCAAATCTTTAATGGATCAGTGGAAAGCCTCAGGAAGAGGCAAAAAATCAACCGATGCAGCGCTGTGGAGTAGATTCAAAGCAGCACAAGATACTTTCTTTGCCGCCAAAAATGCAGATATGGACAAGCGAAAAAACTCCATGGCAGAAAATCTCTTAAAACGCGAGGCAATGATTTCTGAGTTTGAGGCATTATTACCTATAACAGATTATAAGAGTGCCAAGAAAAAGTTTTATGATCTGATGGGTAAATGGCAAAAAATCGGAATGACTGATCGTAAAAAGCGCGCTAGTTTTGATGCCAGGATTAAAAAGGTTGAGGATGAAATTCATGAACTGGAGCGCAATTTCCAACGCAAGAGCGATCCAACTGCGAAGGCGCAAGCCAGCAAAGTTGTACAAGGTTTGGCAGAGGCAATTGAAAACTATGAAAAGCAAGCAGCAAAGGCAGAGGCTGCTGGTCAAACAGCAAAGGCCATGGTGGCCAGAGAAGCTGCAGCTGCTCGTAGAGTTTGGCTTGAACAGGCAGAAAAGGGTTTAACTGAGTTTACAAATTAGTTGTTAAACACTCGATTAACATCATAAACACCTTCAATGCCCCTAACTGAATTGAGCACCGCATCTAAATGTGATGCGTCCGCCATTTCAAAGGTGAACTTGGAGATAGCAGTCTGATCTTTATGTGTAACTACTGAAGCACTCAAAATATTCACATGCTGGTCAGATAAAGCTTTAGTCACGTCAGAAAGCAAACGTGCTCGATCTAATGCCTCAACTTGAATGTTTACTAGGAATGTACTCTTTGCTGATAGATTCCATTTAACCCCAATCATTCGATCACCTTGATGGGTTTGTAGATCATTCATGTTTATACAATCGCTGCGATGAACTGAAACTCCGCTGCCCCTTGTGATAAATCCAGTAATTTGATCACCAGGAACTGGGGCACAACACCTGGCTAGTTTGACCAATACATCAGCTGAGCCCTCAACATCAATTCCAGTAACACTCTTTCGAGATCTTTTCACCGGTGCTACTAGCGGAGCGAGATTACTTTCCGGGTGAGTCTCAGTTGTACCAAGTAGGACGATCAACTTTTCAATCACTGAATGAGCTGAAATATGTCCGTTACCAACCGCCTCATATAATGATTCGATGTCTTCAAATTTCAAATCATGAGCAAGCTCTAACAGCGCCTGCCCACCAAGAATTTTTTGAATGGGTAAGCCAGCTTTTCGCATCTGGCGAGCAATTGATTCCTGTCCGGCTTGGATAGCCTCTTCCTTGCGCTCTTTTGAGAACCAAGCTTTAATCTTTGATCGAGCACGTGATGAGGTTACAAAATTCAACCAATCATGACTAGGAGCTGCGTTGGGATTTTTGTTTGTAACTATCTCGACCACATCACCATTTACTAAGTGCGACTCAAGAGGTACTAATTTTCCATTGACTTTTGCACCGATACACCGGCTACCCACTTCGGTGTGTACCGCATAAGCAAAATCAACAGGCGTTGAACCGGAAGGAAGTGCAATTACGCTGCCCTTTGGGGTGAAGACAAAAACCTCTGGAGTTCGTAAGTCATATCGAAGGGTTTCAAGAAAATCACTTACATCTTCACTTTCTTGTTGCCACTCGTGTAACTGCTTCAACCACAGAACTTCTGGATTTTTTTGCTGATCAATACCTTTAGATTTATATTTCCAGTGAGCTGCAATTCCATACTCTGCTCTAGCGTGCATATCAAAGGTTCTTATCTGTATTTCAACCGCTTTACCGTTAGGCCCAATCACAGTAGTGTGCAGAGATTGATAGAGATTGAACTTAGGCATAGCAATATAATCCTTGAATCTGCCAGGAACTGGACTCCACCTAGCGTGAATCGCACCTAGCGCTCCATAGCAGTCTCTAACTGAGTCAACCAGGATTCTGATTCCAACTAGATCATATATATCGTTAAATTCTCGACCACGCACAACCATCTTTTGATAAACACTATAAAAGTGTTTTTGTCGGCCACTAACATTCGCATAAATTTTCTCGTTTTTTAGATCCACATCTATTGCGTTTACTACCTCTTTAGTTAGCAGATCTCGAGTTGGCGATCTTTCAGAAACTAATCTCTCAATCTCCTCATATTTTTTGGGTTCAAGAGTTTTAAATGATAAATCTTCTAGCTCCCATTTGATGGCATTCATTCCTAAACGGTGTGCGAGTGGCGCATAAATATCAAGAGTTTCCCGAGCTTTTCGTTCGGCAGTTTCTTTGGCGATGAATTCCCAAGTTCTAGCGTTATGTAATCGGTCAGCAAGTTTGATCACTAAAACCCTAATATCGCGTGACATTGCCACAACCATTTTGCGAAGTGTTTCCGCCTCAGCAGTCGGTCCATAAATGAGTTTGTCTAGCTTGGTTACGCCATCAACTAAAGAGGTTACCTCATCACCAAATTCACTTTTAATATGATCAATTGAATAAGAGGTGTCTTCCACTGTGTCATGCAAAAGAGCGGCCATCACTGTTGGTAAATCCATGCCAAGTTCAATAAGGATCTGGGCTACTGCAACAGGGTGGGTTATGTAGGGTTCCCCGGATTTTCGTAATTGGCCACTATGTGCCTTATCAGCTGCATAAAATGCTCGCTCAAGATCTGCATTTGAAAATCCAGGATGAGAACGAGCTAGGCCATCTGAAAGCGGCTTTAACAATTCGATGGTTGTCATAGCGCTTTGGCTGTCTTTGTTAGTTCAATTAAATTATCGTCGGCGATTGCGTTTAGGTTGATTACGAGGACCGCGATCTGATTTAGGCTCGACAACAACTGAACTAGAAGGTGTTGAAACCTTTTCGCCTCTAGTTCCCACTCGCTTTGCTAAAGCCTGCATTGCAGGCTCTCTCTCACGAAGACCAGCCAAGAATGGTGTTGCAATACAAATTGATGAATAAGTGCCCGTAATCAATCCAATAAACAAAGCCAGGGATAGATCCTTCAAGGTACCAGCCCCTAATAAACCTGCTCCCACAAACAGGATTGATCCAACAGGCAAAAGTGCCACTAAGGAGGTATTAAATGAGCGAACGATAGTTTGATTGACAGCCAGGTTTGCCGCCTTTGAATAGGTTGTTCTACCACTGGCAGCAATGCCCTTAGTGTTCTCTCGAACTTTATCAAAGACCACTACCGTGTCATACAAGGAGTAACCCAGAATGGTTAAGAATCCAATAATGGTGGCCGGTGTAACCTCAAATCCAACTAATGCGTAGATACCAACTGTAATCACAACATCATGAACAACGGCAATAATCGCAGAGATTGCCATTTTTGCCTCAAAAGTCATGGCAAGATAAAGCATTACCACCAACAAAAACCCAAATAATCCATAAAGCGCCTTACGAGTGATCTCCTCGCCCCATGAAGGTCCAATTATTTGCGAATCGATTGATTCGACGCTGACATTAAAATTCTTAGCTAAAGTCGCCTCTAATGTGTTCTGCTCCAAGGATGTCAATGCATCTGTTTGAATTCGAACTTTATCATTGCCTACTTTTTGAATAATGTTTTGAGTCGTAATATTTGATTCAGTAAGTGATTGCTTTGCAATATCTATTGAGGCATTTGGTGTTGTTACGGTGAATGAGGATCCGCCCTTGAACTCGATCCCAAGATGCAATCCTTGGGTAAACAATGTGATTGCAGAGGCTAATATCAAAAGTCCAGAAAAGGAGTACCAAATCTTTCGCTTGCCAACAAAATCTATAGAGGTTTCACCTCGATAAAGTCTTCCACCAAGTCCTGAGAGCTTAGACATTAGATACCTCCTCGGTCTTTTGTGGATTCTTCTGCACGATTCCAATTGATTTACTTGAAAAGCCTGACCATGGGTGGCCATTATTGAAGAAGGACAATTTAGCCAAAATGGTCATTAACGGTTTGGTAAATAAGAAGACCACGATCAAGTCGATTATCGTGGTAAGTCCCAAGGTAAACGCAAATCCGCGAACTCCACCAACTGCAAATATGTAAAGCATGATGGCAGCTAACATCGAAACCACGTCTGCGGCAATGATTGTTCGACGAGCACGCACCCAACCAGTTTCAACTGCTGACTTCACTGATTTGCCTTCTCGAATTTCATCCCTAATACGTTCGAAGTAAACAATAAATGAGTCGGCTGTAATTCCAATCGCAACAATCGCTCCGGCGATACCAGCCAAAGTAAGTGTGAAATCAATTAACTCGCCAAGAAGTATGAAGGAAAGAAGTGACATTATGGCTGCAACAGCAAGTGAGCTGACTGAAACTATTCCTAAACCTCGGTAGTAAAGCATTGAATAAATAACCACTAGTCCTAAACCTAAAATTCCAGCAATTAAGCCGCCGCGTAATTGATCAGCTCCCAGTGATGGAGATACCTGCTGTACCTCGCCACGATCAAAAGTCAGTGGCAATGCACCGTATTTCAATACATTTGCAAGATCTTGTGACTCTAATTGGGTGAAGTTTCCAGTGATCTGTGCATTACCAGTATTAATTGGTTCGTTAATTCTAGGTGCCGAATAAACCAATCCATCTAAAACTATTGCAGCTTGATTCTGAGGAGAAGGTAATGAGGTTAAACGAGTTGTCATGGCACCGAATTTTGAAGCGCCTTCGCTATCGAACTCCAAAGTTACATACCAACCAGAGGCACCTTGTGGATCCAACAATGCTGATGCTTGCGTGACTTGGCGACCTAAAACTTCAGCTGGAGCTAAAATGTATTTGTTAAAACCCCCTCGATCACAACTTACGATTGTGGCTGCTTCATTTCCACTACTTCCGCCTTGACGATTCTGGGGCAAGGTGCAATCCAGCGCTGCATACTGAGCATTGATCTCTGGTGTTACACCTGGTGGCAATATTGCAGTTGCCGTATCGGTACTTGCCGAAGTTGCATTTGGAGCACCCTCTGCCAACACTGGACGAAATCTAAGCTCAGCGGTTTGACCAACTAAATCAACAATTCTTCGACCAGTTTCACCAGGCACTTGAATAACAATTTGTCGGTTAATACCGGTTCCTTGTGCTGACACTTCAGATTCTGCCACTCCCAAAGAGTTAACACGCTGGCGGATAATTTCAACTGCTTGATCAATTGCTTCGGCAGTTACACGGCCAGTTTCACCATCTTCAATCCTTGGTTGCAATGTAACGCTAGTGCCACCTTGCAAATCCAAACCAAGTTTGAATGAGGTTGCACCGATAACAAAGGAAAGACCAGTCAACGCCAAAACTGAAAGCAGGAGGATTGAGATAGTTCTAACTGCTCTAGCTTGGGTATTTGCAATTTTATTAGCAGACATGACGGCCAATTCTAGGCGCAGGCGAGATTATTGAGAAATCAAGGGATGGGTTAGCCAAAATAAGCGAATAAATTAGCTTACTGAGCAATATCTGGGTCTTGATCAAAGAGAGTTGCACCGGTGCCAATTTGTGCAGACAACGGTGGTTTTAATCCAAGATGAGACCAGCCGGCAGCTGTAGCAATACGCCCTCTCGGCGTTCTGGCCAGAAATCCCATTCGTACCAGAAAGGGTTCGGCCAAAGATTCAATAGTTTCGATTTCTTCACCCACTGCCATGGCTAGCGTTGAAACTCCAACTGGTCCGCCATTAAAATTTTTAATCAATGCCGTGAGTACTGACTTGTCTAATCGGTCTAGTCCAATCTGATCAACTTCATAGATCTCTAGAGCAGATGTTGCATGGCCGAGTTTGACTGACTTCTCATTATTTACCTGTGCGAAATCACGCACTCGGCGAAGAAGCCTATTGGCTACACGCGGAGTACCTCGAGAACGAGAGGCGATTTCCATAATTGCTGAGGAATCAATCTCTATTTCAAGTAGATCTGCACTTCGCTTAATGATCTTTGATAATTCTTCAGATTCATAAAAATCTAACTGAGCTGTGAATCCAAATCTATCTCTCAGCGGGCTAGGTAGAAGTCCTGCTCTGGTAGTTGCGCCAACAAGAGTGAAGTGTGGAAGCTCTAGCGGAATTGAGGTTGCGCCAGCGCCTTTGCCAACAATTACATCCACTCGAAAATCCTCCATTGCCAAATACAACATCTCCTCAGCTGGCCTAGACATACGATGGATTTCATCCAAAAATAGAATTTCTCCTTCAACTAAAGATGAAAGAATGGAAGCTAGATCGCCCGCATGCTGGATGGCAGGCCCTGATGTTATTCGTATTGGACTGTCCATCTCGGTAGCAACAATCATCGCCAGAGTAGTTTTACCCAATCCTGGTGGACCGGAAAACAGTATGTGATCAGCAGTGGATTTGCGTTGTTTTGCAGCTGAGAGCAACAGATCTAACTGCTCTCGAACTCTAAGTTGACCTACAAACTCAGTTAAAGTTTTAGGACGAAGTGCAAGTTCAGCTACGCGTTCAGCATCATCGGCGCTGTTATTTAAAACGTGGTCGCTCACCTTTTATTTACCACCACTTTTTAGCGCTAATTTCAATACTTGACCCACTGAAAGACTCTCAATATTTTCATCCTTCATAACCGCATTCAACATGGAACCAGCCTCTTTGTTTGAATACCCCAAGCCTTGTAAGGCATTCTCGACTTGATTCGCAATTGTTAAATTAGAGCTAGTTTTCCCACTAGCAAAAGCCACAACTTTTTCCTTCAATTCAAGAACTAAGCGCTGTGCACCTTTTTTACCTAATCCCGGCACTGCCTCTAAAAATTTAAGATTTGAAGAGATTATTGCATTGGCAATTGATGCTGCATCGCTATTTGCCAAGATCGATTGGGCTACCTTAGGCCCAATACCAGTGACTGATAACAACAACTCAAAAAAATCACGATCAACAATTTCGGTGAAGCCATATAAAGTCAATGCATCTTCACGAACAATTAAATAAGTATGAAAACTTACTTGTTCTCCAACTTGAATCTTTGCAGCAATTCGAATTGGCACCTGCAATAGCAATCCAACCCCGCCTACCTCCACCACCAGCGAGTTGATAGAGGTTGACTTAACGCTTCCACTTATCGAGCTGATCATCGCTTTTTAACTGCCTTTTTCTTTGCGGTTGCTAATCGGGCATTACCAACTCCCCGCCAATGATGGCAGATAGCAAGGGCTAAAGCATCAGTACTGTCTACTGGTTTTGGAATTTCCTTAAGCTTGAGCAATCGTTTAACCATCTGCGCTACCTGTTTTTTATCTGCTCGACCAGATCCTGTCACGGCTGCCTTAACTTCACTAGGAGTGTGCATCACTACCGGAATATCAGCCTTAACTGCCAGCAAAAGAACTACTCCGGCAGCCTGAGCCGTCGCCATGGCGGTCTTAACATTTAGATGAGAGAAAACTCGTTCAACTGCAATAACATCAGGCTTGAAATTGCCAATCCAAATGGAGATTTCCTTTTCCAACTCTAAGAGCCTAAATTCCAAGGCTGCGTCAATATCAGTTTTAACTACGCCAACCGAGATCATTTCGAGAGATTGAGGTCCAGCAGAATCCACCACACCAATTCCACAACGGGTTAAACCTGGATCTATTGCCAATACTCGCATGGGACAAGAGTAATCAGCGGATTTTCGTTAGGAACTCAGGCTCGCCATCACTTCATCTGAAACATCAAAATTTCCATAAACATTTTGAACATCATCTAACTCTTCGATTGCTTCGATTAATTCGAAAACCTTCTTCGCAGTCTCCGAATCAATTGGTATTGACAGTGAAGGCAAGAAGGAAGTTTCTGCTGACTCATACTCTATGCCCGCTGTTTGTAGTGATGTTCGAACTGCAACTAAATCAGATGGTTGGGCTACTATTTCAAATGATTCACCAAGATCATTAACCTCTTCTGCGCCAGCATCCAAAACAATTTCCAGCAATGAATCCTCAGTAACCTTTCCACTGGCTTTAGATACTATAACTACCCCTTTGCGATTAAACAGATATGAAACTGAGCCCGGGTCAGCCATGTTTCCGCCATTTCTGGTGACAGCAACTCGTACCTCAGAGGCTGCACGGTTTCTGTTATCAGACAAACACTCAATGAGTAAGGCAACTCCGCCTGCTGCATAACCTTCATACATAATGGTTTCCCATTGTTTGCCGCCGGTTTCAAGTCCAGCCCCGCGTTTAACTGCTCTATCAATATTGTCGGCAGGCACCGAATTTTTCTTAGCTTTAGCAATGGCGTCGTACAGAGTTGGATTACCCGAAACATCTGCACCGCCAGCTCGAGCAGAGACTTCAATCGCTTTAATCAACTTTGCAAAATTCTTTGCTCGACGTGAATCAATAATTGCTTTTTTATGTTTGGTAGTTGCCCACTTGGAATGACCGCTCACTTATTCACCTACTAACCCTTCGAACCAGTTAATTGACGACAGATATTTTGTACAAAAAATCTATGAACACGATTGTCACCAGTTAACTCAGGATGAAATGAGGTAGCAAGTAGGTGGCCCGACCTAACGGCTACCGGATGTTTGACTCCATCTTGACCGACTATCTCAGCTAAAACCTCAACTGAGGCGCCAACAGATTCCACCCAAGGAGCACGAATAAATACAGCTCGCACAGCTGGCTCAGTTATTCCTTTAAATTTCAAATCTGTTTCAAATGAGTCTACTTGTCGGCCAAAAGCATTTCGCCTGACCACCATATCGATCCCACCAAAAGTTTCTTGTCCATCAATAGCATCTTTTACTACATCAGAAAGTAAAATCATTCCAGCGCATGAGCCATAAGTTGGCATACCTGAATTAATTCGATCTTTAATTAAATCAATCAAATCAAATGATCTAGCTAGTTTTGCAATAGTTGTTGATTCCCCACCCGGAATTACCAGTGCTGAAATTTCTTGAATCTCACTCTTAGTTTTTACAGCCCGAGCGTCAACGCCACAATCACTTAATGATCGAATGTGCTCTCGAACATCACCTTGGAGTGCAAGTACTCCAATTTTCACAATTACCAGCCCCGCTCCGCAAGCCGATGAGGTACTGGAATATCGGCAACATTTATTCCAACCATCGCTTCACCCAAACCTCGAGATACATCAGCAATCACTTTTGCATCTGTAAAGTAGGTTACCGCCTTAACACATGCAGCAGCACGTTTTGCAGGATCACCAGATTTGAAAATACCAGATCCAACAAATACCCCATCAGCTCCTAACTGCATCATCATTGCGGCATCTGCTGGAGTTGCAATTCCACCAGCAGTAAAAAGAACCACTGGTAATTTGCCGGTGCTGGCTACCTCTTTAACTAATTCATATGGTGCTTGCAATTCTTTCGCTGCAACGAACAGTTCATCTTCGCGCATGGAGGTTAGTCTGCGAATTTCCGCTGAGATCGTGCGCATGTGAGTTGTGGCATTTGAAACATCTCCTGTACCAGCCTCACCTTTTGATCGAATCATTGCTGCACCTTCATTAATTCTGCGAAGAGCTTCCCCCAGATTTGTAGCACCACAAACAAACGGAATAGTGAAGTTCCATTTATCAATGTGATTTGCATAATCAGCTGGAGTTAATACCTCTGACTCATCTATGTAATCAACACCTAAGGTTTGCAAAACTTGAGCTTCAACAAAATGGCCAATTCTTGCTTTTGCCATTACTGGAATAGAAACTGCAGCTTGAATAGCGGAAATCATGTCAGGATCTGACATACGGGCAACGCCACCTTGGGCGCGAATATCTGCAGGTACTCTCTCGAGAGCCATGACAGCAACAGCGCCAGCATCTTCGGCGATCTTTGCTTGTTCAACATTTACAACATCCATAATCACGCCGCCCTTTAGCATCTCTGCCATGCCGCGTTTTACACGAGCTGTGCCTGTTTCCTTGGACATTTTTCTCCCCTGCGATTATCTAGTCCCCTATTGTACTAATTCACTACCATGATGAGAAAACTATTAAATGAAGCCTTGCTCACACAGGCAGGCTTGCTAAGGGGTCAAAACGGGTGGCTGATCTGTAAGAAAAATCCAGGTGCGTCCTGGCTTGAAATTGGCTGTTTCACCATCAATAGTTTTCCATTTGGTCAAGTCAGTTTCCGTATCCCGTTGCCAATTAATTTGATAACTAAATCCATCTCTTAACATAACTGCTTCACCAGTTCCGGTAGTTTTACTAAATGGTGTGATCTCGCCAAATTTGTCACCATAAATTGATGGAGTAATTGATACCAGTTGAATAATGGCGGTATCGGCAAAAAGATGTTCGCCAGAGGCTGCCAATTTTGGTTTTTCATTAAAGTAAATCAACCATTTCTCAACCTGGGCATCCCAGCGCAATTCATACTTAGCACTAGGCCATTTGACCTTCACAGTTGCAGTAGTTGTCTCACCTTTTGGTGGTTTGCCAAAAGGAAATACTGAGACAGTTGGCGTATCTATCTGGATCTTAGGGTTTGAGTTTGCGCGCTCTAACAATAAATCTGGTTTTAAAATCATATCTACTGGGCCTGGACGCTTAGGATCCTTCCCGTAAATTGATGGTGGATTTCGCTCAGCAGAAAGATTTTCTAAGTTAGCTGCTGCAATAACGGGTCTCATCTTGCTTTGAGCGCCACTGTAAGCAAATCCCACGCGACCGAATTGTGCAAGAAGCTCGATATCTGAAATTCTTGCTGATCTAATTGGTCCTATAAGTGGTGGGAGTTTTGAGTTATATACCGCGGCTAATCTTGTAAGCCCAGCTTCTACCTGCTCTACATACACTACATCTGCATCCTCAACTCCAATTTGAGGATGAGCTGCATTTGTATCATCAATCTTCACAACAAGTATTTGATTATTAACTCCAGGCAATCCGTTGAAGTAGTTCTTTGCCACCTCTGGCTCGGATGAGACTTTTAAAGGATTACTATTACCGATAACAGAAAATATAAGCACTGATACTGAGGCCAAGAGAAACAAGCGTCGGGCGATCCTCATAAAACATCATCTTCAAATGCGTATCGAACTGGTAACGGAGCCTTTCCTGCCAGTCGAAACAATCTTATTAGGGGTTTGGCGCGAACATTCCGAGTGGCATTTACCGCCTCTAAGTGAATATTTATAGCAATCTTAACTTTACTAGTCGTATCCGATAGTTCAACTAATAGATCTGACGGGAGCTCTAACGAGTGATCTAACGCAGCTCCCTGTACTAATTTCAAGGATTCAGATAAAACGCTTTCAGCTGCAGATCTTTCAACAATATTTGCATTGCGTGCTGCGGTTGCCGAACTTGATATCAAGTAGGCAGTAGCTGGGTCCAAATTGGATTCAGCAACAATTTCGTGTGCCAGCGCCGCTCGCTGCTGCAACAAAGCATCCAAAGTTGCCCATGAGGTTTCAACACGATGGTGAAGTCGATCCAATCTTGAGGCTGAGAATGACAAATACCATCCAATCAAAACTACTAAGAGTAAAACTAAGAGGGTTTGAAAATTCATCGTCTACTCCAAAATCTATTCTCAGAGGCCAGTGTTACTCGCTCTCCACCTGCGATAGCCATTTCGTAAACATTCTCAATCTGCTCCGCCACTACCTGCCAATCATACTTTTGCGCACTCAATCGACCATTTTCAGCCAATCGCTTTCTTTTTTCATCATCACGCAGTAGCGCAACTAAAACTTTAGCTAGATCAGCTGAGTCTTCATTCTTAAACAACTCTCCAGCCTCACCATTTTCAAGAACTGCTTTAAAGGCGGGAATATCACTTGCAACCACCGCAGTTCCAGCCGAGAGTGCCTCAGTTAAAATGATCCCAAATGATTCACTTCCGGTGTTTGGTGCTACGTAGATTTGAATTGATTTTAAGAAGCTCTCTTTTTCTGGATTGCTTAATAGGCCAAGAAATTTAATTCGACTTTGCAACTGTGGATTTAGATTTTTCAAAAACTCTTTGCTATCGCCCGGTCCTGCCACTAAAAACTCCACATCAGGTACAAACCGAGCAACTATGGCAAGTGAATCTATTAGTACCTGTAATCCCTTTCGTGGCTCTTCAAATCTTCCAATAAATCCAACAGTGTGTTTTTTAGCGTAGGCATCAACGATTTCTGCATTTGCATATTTTTGACCATCGATTCCATTTGGTATAACAACCGCATCGGTTTCAAAGTGGTCTTTAAGGGTAGATCTCGCAAGTTCACTAACTGCAATTCTGGCATTTAATTTTTCAACTATTGGCTCAAGAATTGGTCCAATTGCATAGATCGCCTTCTTTTTTGGTGTCGAAACATGGAAAGTTCCAACAAGTGGTCCTTCAGCTGCCGAACATGCTAACAACGACAAAGATGGAATTGCAGGTTCATGAAGATGGAGCAAATCAAAATCTCCGCTTGCAATCCATTGCTTTGCCCTTGAGCTAGCAATTGGACCAAATAAAACTCTTGCCACTGAACCATTGACGGGGATTGATATCGGTTTACCAGCATTGACTACATAATCTTGATGCTCAACTGAATCATCTGAGATTGGTGTGAGAACAGAGACAAAATGTCCCTCATCAATTAGATGTTCGGCCAAATCACGAATATGAGTTTGCACTCCACCAGGCGTATCCCAGCCATAAGGACAAACCATTCCGATTCTAAGTTTCTTCATCTATCCAAATCCTTTGCAACATATGCCAATCAACTGGATTTTCCTCAATTTTACGGGCGAAATTATCAGCAATAGATTGGGTAATCAGCTTTATTTTCTCTGCTTCACTACCTGAGGTCGGCCGTGAGATAGTTTCATCGAAGAATATTTCGATGCCAGATGGCAAGTAACTTATGTAAGCGGTAATCAATGGTGCACCGGTCTTTAATGCCAGCAGCGCTGGTCCAGATGGCATTTTTGCAACACCACCCAAGAAATCAACCTCAACCCCGTTTCGTGACATATCACGATCTGCAATCAATGCAATTAGTTTTCCATCTTTCAATCTTTGAGTCAGTATGGGAACACTTTTTTCCTTATGGCTAATTGCCTCTATTCCGATACTCTGCCGATAATCAAGGAATTTCTTAAATATTGCCTCAGGCTTGAGTTGCTCTACAACGGTGGTCAGGTTTATACCGGTAGAGCAAAAATAGGCAGCTGCGTGATCCCAGTTTCCAGCGTGTGGGAGTGCAACAATGCAGCCTAGTTTTTTTGCAATTGGATCTCTTAGTAGATGCTCATCATTTACCTTTGTTGTTCGAATAATTCTCTCTTTACTCCACTTATTTAAGCGAAAGGTGTCAAACCAATATCTCATGTATGACCTCATGCCTAATTTTGTTAATGCTTCTAACTCAACCTCTGAAATGTTTGGCCTCACACGTCGGTAATTGCTTCTAAGTCTTTTAATTCCCTTGCCATTTTTCTTATAGATCCAATCAGATGCCAGGTTGGCTAACTTGTAGGCGGACTTCTCAGGCAGATAGCCAATTAATTTCCATGCTAAGAGGTATAACAAGTACATCTATTTCACCGCTTTATAGACAATCAGCATGCGTTGCGCCATTGTGATTAAGGAAAGAAAAACTAAAATCCACATACCAGCCGCCATTGCGTAGTCGACCTTAAACCCATGAAGTGCATAGGCTGCCAAAACGATAATCAATCGCTCGCTACGCTCAGCAATCCCACCATCACAAACAATATTTAAAGATTCAGCCCGTGCTTTTATGTAAGAGACCATAAACGCAGAGACTGCGGCAACAATAATTAGTGGTACCAATCGATCATCACTTTTGATAAAGAAGAGCAAGGCTCCTATAAAAACTGCTGCATCACTTAATCTGTCCAGCGTTGAGTCCAAAACCGCTCCCCATTTACTAACTCCCTTATTTGAGGCTCGAGCTACTGCTCCGTCAAACAAATCAAAAATTACAAAACCACTCACCCAAAGAACACCTGTGAGGAATTCACCCTTTGGGAAAAAATACAATGCGCTCGCAGCACTTCCAATCCCACCAATAGTTGAGATTAAGTTGGCACTAATTCGCAATTTGATCAAGATTTTGACCAATGGGGCGATTAATTTCGCGACAGGATCACGTAATGAACGCTGCAACATAATTCACATCGTAGGCTTATCGATCATGGCCGACCTAATTAACGCACGGTTTCTCCTTGGAAACTCTGCTGAGAATCAGCAAATTTCTCAACTCCTCGGGGTAGCCACTGCGAAAATAGATGATCCTCTCCTTATTACCGCAGATGTTGTGGTCGTGGTTGCTAGCGCTAAATCTGGGATCGATCCAAAGGTTGTAGAACAGTGGCACACCTTTAGAGAGCTTTACATCCCAACGATAGTTGCAGTAATTGACTTTGAAGATGGTGATGTCGATTTTGAGGATATGAGTGCAATTATTGGAAAGATGTTGGAACCAGTAGTCACCCCATACCTTGTCTTACATGCCGACAATGGAGAGCCAACAGCGCTAATTAACCTTGAAGACCAAATGATTACCGACTACTCCACCAAAGCTGCGGTGAATATTGCAAGCGATAGTGAGCATCGAGAACTAATTTTAGAATTTAAGGAGGAGTTAGAAAATGCCTTACTGGAAGGTGGATGGGATCAATTCACAAGTGGATTAATAATTCCAGCTATCCCCCTGATGCCAAAAAATAGATTAGGTGTATCGGAGATAAAACGTTTCTTAGATCTGATTCCAAGCCGCAGCTAACTGATCTCTACTCTCCTGTAAAAGTTTTGGCAGCACCTTTGTCTTTCCAATAATTGGCATGAAGTTTGCATCACCACCCCATCTTGGAACCACATGCTGATGTAAGTGACCGGCAATGCCAGCTCCAGAGACTGCTCCTTGATTTATCCCTATGTTAAAACCAATTGCATTACTTACCTTACGCAACACCTTCATCGCATGGGCAGTAATCTCCTGCACCTCATTTCGCTCTGAAACTGTTAAATCTGGTAACTCTGCTACATGACGATTAGTGCAGATTAATAAATGTCCTGCGTTATATGGATATAAGTTCATAACTACATATGCCTCTTTGCCTCGAAAAACAATAAGGGCCTCTTCATCACTTAACTTGGTTATTCGACAAAAGGGACACTCAATCTCATTTCCAGGTAGCGGTCTATTTTCTCCCTCCAGGTAAGACATTCGATGTGGTGCCCACAACCGCTGCCAACTATCAGGCATACCAGCACCACCTGAAATAGATTGATCACTCATTAAATTTGTTTGCGATCTTTTATAGCAGCCAAAACTTCATCAATTGCCTGTTGGATTGGAATCTGATTCTTTTGCTCGCCATTTCGATACCTAAATGAGACCGCCTTGGCTGACATATCTTCATCACCAGCAATTAACATGAAAGGTATCTTCTCCAACTGCGCATTACGAACTTTCTTCTGCATGCGGTCATCTGACGTATCAATATCTGTCCTAATTCCCGCTTTTTTAAAATGTTTAATTACATCCTGTAGATATGAATTAATTGAATCCGCAACTGGTATGCCTCGCACCTGTACCGGCGCTAGCCATGGTGGGAAAGCACCCGCATAATGTTCCGTCAACACTCCGAAAAATCTCTCAATTGATCCAAACAGAGCCCGGTGAATCATCACTGGTTGTTTTCGAGAACCATCAGATGCGGCATAACCTAAATCAAATCTTTGCGGCAACTGAAAATCAACTTGTATTGTAGACATTTGCCAGGTTCTACCAATTGCATCTCTGGCTTGGACTGAGATTTTTGGACCATAAAAGGCAGCGCCACCAGGGTCTAATACCAACTCTAATTTTTGCTTCTCAGCTGCTTGGCGCAAAGCTTCTGTTGCATCCTGCCAATCTTTCTCCTCGCCCACTGATTTTTCTGGATTCCTAGTTGATAATTCAAGGTAAAAGTCGGTTAGTCCGTAATCACGTAACAAATTGAGCACAAAAGTTAAAAGGCTATCGAGCTCACCAGCCATCTGTTCTTTGGTGCAATAAATGTGTGCATCATCTTGGGTAAAACCTCGAGCTCTAGTAATTCCATGGACCACTCCAGATTTTTCATAACGATATACGGTGCCAAATTCAAATAATCTAAGTGGCAAATCACGGTATGACTTTGGAGAGGATTGGAAAATCAAATTATGGAAGGGGCAATTCATCGGCTTCATGTAATACTTTTGACCTGGCTTCTTTACTGTGCCATCAGCATGCAACTCCTCATCCATCACCATCGGTGGGTACATACCCTCGGCATACCACTGCAAGTGTCCACTAGTTTCAAATAATGCTGCTTTTGTTAAATGCGGTGAGTAAACAAATTGATAATCCTCCTCTTCGTGGCGTTTGCGAGAGTAATCCTCCATCGCTCTTCGAATAATTCCACCCTTAGGGTGAAATACTGCTAACCCAGAGCCGATCTCTTCCGGGAATGAAAACAGATCTAACTCAGCGCCAAGTCTTCGGTGATCTCTTTTTTCCGCCTCCTCCAACATATGTAAGTATGCATCTTGCGCCTCTTGGGTCGGCCAAGCTGTGCCATAAATTCTTTGCAACATTGGATTTTTTTCACTTCCTCGCCAATACGCACCTGCCGCCCGCATTAACTTAAAGGCTGGAATATGTTTAGTTGAAGGTAGATGCGGACCACGGCATAGATCACTCCATACAGGATTACCATCTCGACCTAGGTTGTCATAGATAGTTAGTACCGAACCACCGACCTCCACACTTGATTCATCACCAGGATTATTGGCCTTTAAACCAATCAACTCACACTTATACGGCTCCGCCTTTAACTCCAGTAGTGCATCCTTTTCTGTAGTTACTCGACGGCGAAATCTTTGACCTGACTTGATGATTTTTCGCATCGCACTCTCTAACTTCTCTAAGTCAGCTGGAGTGAATGGATTTTTTGGATCAAAGTCATAGTAGAAGCCATCTCGAATTGGTGGACCAATGCCCAACTTTGTTTCAGGAAAAACCTCTTGTACTGCCTGAGCTAGAACGTGGGCGGTTGAATGACGTAACACATTTAAACCATCCTCAGAGGAGATGCTTACCGATTCGACCACATCACCATCTGTTAAATCACTCCATAAATCTCTTAATTCGCCATTGATTCGACAAACTACAACATCAGAAAAATCTTGAAAAATGTGAGTTGGCTTTTGATCACTTGCGACCTCTTTAACTGCGCCATTAACTGTGATCTTTATTTGAGCCGACATGCCGCTAGGTTAGCAAAGCAGGCGGTAAAGGTGGCGAATTAAAAGGTGTATTCGTACCAAATAACTAGTAAAACAAGTGATAAAAATGTCAGAGCTGCAATAATCATCAGTTGCTGCTTCTTCTTAATTTTCGCCTTACTTGCAGCCCGACTTGCAACTCCTTTAGCCGAGGTTAAAACCCTGGCTGCCCATGCGAACTCAGACGCCAAAATTCCAAGACCAGTAAAGATGATTAGCCAACCAGGACCTGGTGCCACCAGAGCCACAACGCCAACTAAGGTGACTAGCCCACCAACAACTCCAACCAGCACTCGTTTGATTATTGGATTCATAGCTCAATCTTACTCCTGATCAGTTGATTTAAATCACCAACTAACTTTTCACCAAGTGGGTTTGATTCAAACAACTTATCCTCAACCTTAGAAACAGGGATCAGTAATCGAATAGATGAGCAGAGAAAAACTGCATCGGAGTTGAGCATCTCCTCCCAAGTAAACAACGCCTCTGAGACATCAAAATTTTTAATTAAAATTTGCCTAGTTATACCTGGTAGGCAGCCTGACTCAAGGCTTGGTGTTATGAATTTCTCATTTTTCAAAATGACAATGTTTGCCGATCCAGTCTCAACTACAAATCCATTTTGATTTAAATAAACTCCATCTGTGTACCCTCGAGATTGGGCTTGGCGAACAGCCAGCATCGATTGACCGTAGGAGATAGATTTAACAGCACTCAATGGTGAGTTTGAATTTAAAACCTGAGTCATTTTTATCAGGCTAGGTAATCTCTCCGCTTCTGGTACCTGTTCTACCGCGATCAGCCAATTGCCATCTGCCAGGACTGCAACCCTGATTCGAGATTTACCAACTACCCCCAGCAATAATTGATTGATTCCTACCTCAAGATCAATTCGTGCTGGAATGGTAATTAAAAGCTTCTCTGCAGATTTTGCTAATCGTTCATAATGACGATGCCAAGCAATTATCTTGTCATCTAAACCCAAAATAGTTTCAAATAACCCATCACCTCTTATAAAGGAGAGTGAGAAAGGCAATGAAAGGGGCTCGGTGACAACCTTGCCGTTAACCAGTAACTTCACACCAATACTCCAGATGCAATTGATATCAATCGTTTCGCCTTCAACTCAGTCTCTTCCCATTCACCTTCCGGGGAGCTTGCCCAGGTAATACCAGCACCGGTTCCAAAATTTAACTGACCATCACCATGAGACCAAAATATACGAATTCCAACTGACAATACCGCCTGCTCTCCCTGTACCCAACCAATTACTCCGCAGTATGGGCCACGAGGAGTTTTTTCAATTTCGGCAATAGTTTTGAGTGCTGATGATTTTGGTGCACCACTAATTGAACCAGCTGGAAGTAGTGCCTTTAGAATCTGACTCCAACCAATCCCAGTTTGTAATTTACCAACCACATCTGAAACTAGGTGATAAAGCCCCGGATGCGCCTGAGTTGCCAATAACCGCGGAACATCCACACTGCCACTTTCACAGATGCTGCCAAAATCATTGCGCATTAAATCAACAATCATCACATTTTCAGCTTTATCTTTCTCGCCAAAATTATCGATCTTTGAAGTCCCCTTTATTGGCGTGGATTTAATCACTTGACCATCTCGTTGCAAAAACAATTCAGGTGAGGCTGATGCGATCTCTAAGTTGGGCATTCTCAAATAACTAGCAAAGGGGGCTGGATTATCTTGCTGCAATCTATTGGCCAATCCCTGCAATCCTTGTTGCGAGCGAGCGCTCAATACTCGGCATAGATTTACCTGATAAATATCACCTGCGGCAATTTTTTCTTTTATCTTTTCAACATTACTTTGATACTCACTTTGAGTCTGTGATGAGATCCAAGATGAATTAACCCCTTGCCATGGCGCAGCTGGTAGTGGCGCGTCAACAACTGATTCAAACCTTGCACAAACAAATTGCCCCTCAAAGGTATTAACTACCGCCCAAAAACCTGGCCGATCTAAGCTGCTAGGGTCGGTTGAAATCTCAACACAGTTAGTTGCAAGCCGACCTGCCATCCAAAAGGTTGGTTGCGATAACTCCATGTTTGAACGCTACCTCCTGCGATAGGAAAGGTGTGAAAAAATACAATTGTGCCAAGGGTGGCTAAATGCGATAGATTTCACCTACGCACTTATGCGGACGTAGCGCAGTTGGTAGCGCGGAACCTTGCCAAGGTTCAGGTCGCCGGTTCGAACCCGGTCGTCCGCTCGCATAGAAACAAATTTACTCTGGGAAAAGCAAGGTCGGATGGCCGAGAGGCGAGGCTCGGGACTGCAAATCCCGCTACACGGGTTCAAATCCCGTTCCGACCTCCACAAAAAATTAAGCAGCAGGTGGTCTAGATAAAATCCCAGAGCAATTACTTAAGGTAAACCCGCCTGCACAATAAGGAATCACCACTGCATCACCTTGTCTGATATCCAATGTTTGATCATTTTCAAAAATCATCTTTCCTTCACCTGCCAGGGCTAAAAAGATTCCAAATCCCGCCGTCACCTTTTGGTGTCCAGTTGTTAGGTAATCTGCTCTGAAAAATGAATCGGCGATTGATTTGAAGATTGCTCCACTTTCTTTCCCACCAAGATCAAACTTTGTCAGTATCTCACTCTCCTCATCCAGAGTTAATGGTGATAGGCGAAGGGCATCTAAAGCGGTATCAAATCCAAGATTTAAATGTCCATCCTTATCTCCATCAACTGCAAAACCATCCCACTCCAGCAAGATTGATAGATCTGTTGGCTCCTGCAGCTCCAATACAAAAATTCCAGACTCAATTGCATGCACTACTCCGGCTGGTACAAAGACCGCATCTCCGGCCTGAACCTGCTTAAAAACTAAACTCTCTAACAACCTGGCTGAATCATGGTTTGCCACCAACCTTGCCACCTCAGCTTTTTGCATATGATTTTTAAAACCAATTCCAACCTGTGCTCCGGGCGGTGCATCTAAAATTATCCACGCCTCGGTTTTTCCATGATTTAAATGCAATTTATCCTTGGCAAACTTCTGATCAGGGTGATAATGAACAGGTAATCTTTGATCGGGGTCTAGTAATTTCACTAATATTTCAATTGAAATACCAAATTTATCTATATGTTTTTGCCCCAGCCAATTAATAGGATCTTTCAAAATTTCATCTCGTAGTAACTGCCCATCAGCTAACTTGGAGAGTCCATTAACACTCTCACCAAATCTGGTGGTGGTAGATGCTATCCACTCCTCTGGACGCATGGGACCGCCTGGTCCGTTTCTAAGTTTGCCAATCCGATTACCACCTTTATAGAAATGATCAAACTGATTGGAGGGTAATTTTGAGGCTTTCGGCTTTGAATTGCTCATATTGTTAGTTTAAGGGTTAAAGTATTTCCATGCTAGAAAAATCAGATCGCCCATGGGGTCGGTATGAGGTTCTCCAAGAGGCTGCTAATTACAAGGTTAAGTCAATTCATGTCAACCCTGGCAAGCGTCTTTCTTATCAGCGCCACCAAAAACGAAGTGAGCATTGGTATGTAACTCAAGGTACTGGTGAGGTCACATTGGATGGCAAGGTACAACCAGTAACTGCTGGATCAGTTATTCAAGTACCTCAAGGAATGCTGCACCGAATAAGCAATACCGGCAATATTGAGTTGATTTTTATTGAGGTGCAAACTGGCAGCTACTTTGGTGAGGATGATATTGAACGTGTTGAGGATGATTTCGGTCGCTAGTAGACTTTCACTTAACGGACGATTAGCGCAGCGGTAGCGTACTTCCTTGACATGGAAGGGGTCACTGGTTCGATCCCAGTATCGTCCACTTTTAGTTATAAATACATTTAATCACAAGCACTATCATAATTATATGAAGAAGATCTTGGGAGCAGTCTTATTTGTCTTGCTTTTGCCTGTACAGCCAGTTCACGCCCAAATCTCACTTAAAAGCATAGGTTTATATCCTGAAGCAAAAGTTGGATCTGAGTACTCGATCGAGATTGAGTTGAAGTCGCCTTCAAATCTCTCCCTAAAGGTATATTTATTAAATAAACAAAATGAAAGACTTAATGGCTCAGCAAAACTTTTAACGGGAAATTTAAAAAATGGAAAATGGATTATTAATTGGAAGATTGGCAACAATGTACGCATAGGAACTTACAAAATATTTATGGAGGCAAAAGCCGGTAAATTCAATTGGCGAAGTCAAGATCAGTCCGTAAGAATTGTTCAAGATTTATCTATGCGCACTCCATCGAACTCAGCGATTGATGAAAATATTCAATTTGGGCTAAAAAGCACTTGTTCTCCTAGTAATAGAAACTGTCCTCCAATACTAGAAACTAGCAAATATCTCCCCATAGAAAGTTGCAAAATAAAAGATGTTACTTTCCCTAACGATAGCTCAGACGGTTATGTTGGCTCCGCATTTCCCCCTCCTCCCTACTCTTTGGCGGGCCAGAAAGAAATCAACCTCTTATGGATTCCAGTAAATTTCACAGATCGAAAAATCACGACATCGCTTTATGATCAAGCCAAAATAGTAGCCAGGCAAAGTGAAGATTTCTACAGCTTTAATTCATATAGTAGGGTCAAATTTAATGTAATAACTCCCGATCCAAAGAAATCAATTCAGTTGCCTAATTCCGTTCAATATTATGAAAATTTATGGTCAACGGGCACAACAAATGTCACGCAATTTTTGCTAGATGAGTTTCCTATATCTGCTGAAACCAAGGTGGATGCTGTCATGTGGCTTTTCCCTGAAGGGAAATACAAAATTGTTCAAAAGTACAGTAGCGGTCGAACGACTTTTTACACAGTCGGTAATAATTCAATCCCAGCGGCTCGCGTTTATGGATTGCATTCTGATTTAGAGAGTATAGGTGTTCGAGGTTTTGACCACGGTGTTGGTCATGCGTTGTACTCTTTTGAAGATTTGTACATTTTTGCCTCTTACTCACCTTCCGGGAAAACAGAACAACCTGGAAATGGGTGGGATGCAATGATCGGCGGCGGTGAGTTTTTCGGTTGGTCCAAGTGGATTGCAGGTTGGTTAAAAGATTCTGAAGTTATATGTTTAGAATCGAAAACAGAGTCGCAAACCGTTTATATTAAAACTCTTCAAGATCCTGACGGTCCAAAGCTAGTTTCTATCCCAATCAATGAAAGCCAAGTTATTCTTGCTGAATATCGAACAAACACAATCAAATCTGTAATCAATAAATACCCAATTTGTGCCAAGAAAGATGGAAATCAATGTAGGTATAGATATAAATTTTCAGGTTTACTCCTTTACAACCTAGACACCTCACGAAAACATGGCAATGCTCCATATAGAGTCGCCATGACTGATTCTGAGAAACTGCTAGAAGTTGGTGATTCCTACATTTATGAGGGTTTCCAGTTTGCCGTTAAAGCTGCTGATGCTGAAGGCATTTATGTTGAAATTACTCAGTTAAAATAGCAGATTACCTGTAGTTAACTAACTAATGCTCCCTTCCTTTCTGATCACGTTTAGCTTTTTAAATCCTCGGTTCAAGGGCATCTGAGTAAAAAGTGATTGATAAAGAATTTCAGCTAAACTCTTTGGATAGCTACGAGATCATTGTTTCCTGACCTTTTCAATGTAATTTTTATTCCATTAGTCGTCAATGATTCTTTTTCAAAAAGAATGTAGTTTAGGTCCCATGTAGGTTGCGTTACCCAGCCAAAATTTCTTTTACCATTTTTATCTATTTCCTCCCAAAATCTACGCTCTACAATTCGACCTTTTCTAGTACTGGAATTTTTAATGTAGTTTGCAAATCTTGTACTTTCTGAGTCAGGCTTTGTTGCATCATTCTGGACACTTGTATCCACCAAGAATGTAGTAACGCCATAGAATCCTGGCTGAAATTTACTTCCCCACTTGTCTCTTCGATGAGATTCAATAACTAAAACTTTTGTATCAGATAATTTGATCATAATCGATTGAATTCCCTTTTGTTCTCTTTCGATTGGGACTAGTTCGATTTCGGTAGGTTGTAAATTCTCTTTACTAACACAATAAATTTCGCTATCTGTTACCCAATCCAAACTCATACTGTCCCATTTATTTATTGCTAAACCACCAGAAGGACTCGATTGAATTCCAAACGGTAAGCCCTGATCCGGCGCGTGTAGGGCAAGACCAAAACTGTGCAGGAAATCATGCATGATAAAAGCCCAAGGAAATTCTTCGCGTTCATAAGCAGTATTGGCATAAACATACCCCCCGCCTGTGAATGAACCTTTTGGGGTTTTAAAAGTTCCATTCATGAAAACTCCATTTTCCAAAGATTTTGCACTCCTTGATGGAAGGAAATAGACCCCGTTATATTGATTTAAGTCGTAGAGTTCCTCGACATCTACCAACAATGCTTCAATCAAACGCTTATCAGTTAATTTTCCTTTTGAGTCCCCTGGATTACCCGGATTTCGAAAGGTAAGAAGGTCATCGGCTAAATATGAAGATCTGACCCATTTTTTTGGATATTCAATTTGAACTTTTGCTTTACCGTTTGAATACCACTTTAACCACTCGTTAATTTTCTTAATTTCACTATCTATCTCTTTGTTCATTGAACCAGTGCCTACTGCATCTTCAAAATCTATAGGTATGAACAGATATGAATTAGTGCCAACTGGATTTAAACTGGATTTTACTGCCGGATAAGCTATCGATAAATAGGAATTCCAATTATCGATACGAGATTTGATTGCTTCAGGAAGTCGACAACTTGTATATGGCTCGGGGCTGTCAATCGGTTTCAAATCACTTAATTTGTTACTTAAAGAGAAATAAACTTTCTTTTCGCCTGCGATCCAACGACATTCTAAGTATCCGTTCTTCTCTGGAAACTTTTCGCCGATTTTATTACAAGGTTTGCCGGCTTTTCTGATGACAGTCTTTGCGAATTCTTGAGTTTGAACTTTTGCTTTGGTTGATCTTTCGACTGTCGTATCGTTTTCAAAGAAGGATAAATTTGCGACCGTATTTGCCGGGGTAATCATCGTGGCAATAGTCAATGTAGAGATACAAACTATGCACATGCAAAAAAGTTACCACTTTTAAGTCCAATATGCACCATTCTGTATGCAAGTTGAACTCTCGCAAGGGACCCTTTAAATTTAGACCTCGAACGCGTGGATTCTTCTAAAAGAATTACCCGTAATCAATTAAGGGGTAGGGTATTTATATGCGTGCTATTGATAAAAAGGTTGACGGCAGGTGAATCTCCCAGTTCTTAGCATCTCGTAGTTCAACTCGAGATTTTCTACCAATCGTGTAATATCTGAACTAAGTAGGAATTTCATCTATAAGGATGTGCAAATCAAACATATCCACGAGTCGATCCTAGTATCGTCCACCAATACAATATTTCTTACTTAATTACTGAATCGCCTCCGGATTTGATTCCATTTTTCTTAATGTTGCAATCCGCTCAGCAATTGGTGGATGAGTAGCAAATAATCTTGAAGCAGCCGATGCATCAAGTGGAGATTCAATATACATATGAGCAACCGCACTTGAACGTGCTTGCACCACAGTGGTATCTCTAGCTAAAACCTCTAGCGCTGAACGAAGACCGGCTGGATTACGGGTAAATGAAACTGCCGTTGCATCGGCTAATGATTCACGTTTCCTAGAGACTGCAGACTTAAGCATGGTTGCAGCAATCGGTGCAAGAATTAATGGGATTATGGCAAGGAAGATCGGCATCTGATTTCCACCATGATCTCGATTTCTGCTGCCACCAAACCAAAGCATTCTCATTAATATGTCTGAAATCAACGCGACAATTCCTGCTGTTGTTGCGGCAACGGCTGACACTAAGGTGTCTCGGTTTGCTACATGCGCCATCTCATGCGCAACAACGCCTTGCAATTCATCACGATCCATTGAATTGAGCAAGCCAGTTGTGAACGCAATCAAGGCATGGTTTGGATCTCGACCAGTTGCAAAAGCATTTGGTGCTGGGTCATCAACGAGAGCGACCTTGGGCATCGGTAGGCCAGATGCAATGCAAACCTCATTTACTAGATTAAACAGTTGTGGGTGATCTGATTGTTGAATCACTTGGGCTCTAGTCATCTTTAATACCAATTTATCTGAGGCGTAGTAGGAGCCCCAGACTGAGATCAAAGAGATTGCAACCGCTAATGGAATTACTCCTGCCCCTGAGCCACCAAAACTTGCAATCGCAATATAGGCAATTAACCAAACAAGTAAACCCATAAAAAAGAGTAGGAAAAAGGTTTTTCTGCGGTTAACACTTTGTAATGCGCGAAAATTAGCCATACTTAAAACTTCACATTTGGAACATTACGAGCAGATGGATCATCCACTTCGTAAAACTCCCGCTCCCCCACCTTAGCTAGACCAACAAAGAAACTAGTAGGAATTGTCTTTACCGCAGTATTTAGACTGCGCACTGTCTCATTATAAAACTGGCGAGAGAAGGAAACCTTATTCTCGGTGGTAGCAAGCTCTTCCTGAAGTTGTAAGAAATTACTTGATGCCTTCAGATCTGGATAAGCCTCAGCTACCGCAAGTAATCCACGTAGCGCATTGGTCAAAGCACCATCTGCAGCAGCAATCGCTGGCAGTGTGGAGGCAGTTGTCGATGCAGCTCTTGCCTGTACAACATTTTCTAGCGCCTCTCGTTCATGGGATGCGTACCCCTTTACAGTTTCAACTAAATTTGGAATCAAATCAGCCCGGCGCTTTAACTGAACCTCAATTTGTGAGAATGCTTCATCAACTTGCACATTTAATCTCACCAAACGGTTGTATTGAATGATTGTGTAGACAACAAGAAGGAGTGCTAACAAAATGAGAATTAATCCAATATCCATAGCACAACAGTATCAAAGGTAGATTTATCCGATTTGATTTGGGGTTTGAGAGATTTAGTATTTTGCAGGTAAGCCAACCCTTGCAACCCTGAGAAATCACACCTAGTCAGCAAAAAAATACCCGCTTTTTATTGCTTGAAACTTATGTAGGATCAGATAATGGCCACCAATCAGGATAAGAATTTCCCCAGCCAGATCTCAGAATTTTTAGCCTCACGTCGAACCACCCGAGATTTTTTACCAACACCAGTACCTCAGGAGATTATCGATCAAATATTGACCGACTCTTTAACCGCTCCAAGCTGGTCAAATACCAGGCCATTTAAAGTCGCAGTTGCAACTGGTGAGGTCAGGGATCGGATAAGTAGTGAGTTTCTCTCCCGATGGTCGGTCTTGTCACAAATCATGCGCAAAGGGCTGCGAAATAAGTTACGACTCATCTACTCCCGGTATGGCTTACCAACTAGCAATCGCTCGATTGTTAAGCCATATGTAAAGGAGTTAAGGCCAAGAGCTCAACGAGTTGGCAAAGAACTTTATGAATTATTTGGCGTCAAACGTGGTGATCGCACTGCAAGAGATGCGCAGTGGGGAAAGAATTACTCCTTCTTTGGCGCTCCAGTTGAGCTTTTTATATATATCCATAAGAGTCTTCATATTTACGCCGCATCTGATGCTGGATTGATGATGCAAAACTTAATGCTCTCAGCCCATGCCCATGGTCTTGGCACCTGTGCTCAAGGGGCGGTCAACATTTGGGATGATGTGATTAGAAAAGAGTTTGATATCTCCAAGGATTATCGGCTCTTGTGTGGACTTGCAATTGGCTACCCTGCCGATACGCCAGTTAATAAGTTTCAAGCACATCGAATTGGATTGGATGAATTAATCATAAAGCCAAAGAGATCAAGTTAACTGAGCTAATACCCAATCGACATCCTTATTGCTTGGAAAAACTGGGTAATGATGGCTTGTGATAACGCCATCTTTGATTATCAAGGTTAATCGTTTGAGAAGCTTCATCGAGTGAGCCTGAAAAGTAGGTAATTTAATGGAGTTGGCAAACTTAAAATCTGAGTCAGATAAAATTTCATAGGGAAGTTCAACTCGATCCTGTAACTCTCTTTGATACTCACTATTTTGCACACTTAATCCAAAGAGGTGATCTAAATGTTTCTTTAACTTTGGGTAATTATCTCGATAGGAACAAGCTTGTGGGGTGCAACCACGGGCGCCAGGAATATCATCCCAACCATCGGGAAGTGCCACTCCAGGCACACCAGTCATGGGATAGATAAAAACTACAGTTGTGCCCTTTAATCTGGATAAATCAATCTTCTCTTCATTGGTTGCCTTAAGTAATACTTGATTTAATTTAACTCCATCTAAGTGATCTGCTGCGCCATCATCTTGTGGAACAGGTAGATTCTCGGGTAGATCTAAATAACTGCCCTGTGGCGTATTGGTCATACCCTGCCCAGCTTTTTTGGAGATAGCAGATCTAGAATTAACACAGAGCCAATTATTACTAAGAGTGCGCCAAAGAGCTGTATCAAGGAGATAGCCTCATTTAGGTAAAAGGCACCAACTAAAACTGCCACCACTGTTACTAAAAACTCAACCGAGATTGATCTAGTTGCCCCGATTTTTGCTACAAGAGAGAAGTAAATTACATAACAAAATGCACTACAAAAAACTGCTAGCGAGATCATGTATAGCCAATCTATTGAATTTAGGCCAGTTTTTATTGGCACAAAAAACAAAATTGGTGAGGTAAATAGACCTCCGAAGAAGAAGGCGCCAATTACCTGCTCCCAATTACCAGCCTCTGACATTTTCAGCTTTGAGTAATTGCTTCCAAATGCAGCGCTTATGCAGCCGAAGAGGCATACACCAAATCCCAAAAAGAATTGATCACTTAGTTGCTCACTTGGAAAACCCACTAGAAAGACAATTCCAATAAATCCCAAAATTAATCCGTAAAAACCTTTTCGATCGATCTGCTCAATCTTCATAAGCCGGCCAATCACAGATGAGAATAAGGGAATCGCGCCCACCAAGATTGCAGTTAAGGCTGTTCCAATTCTTGGAACTGCTAGAGAGAGTCCGATTAATTGAATTGAAACAGTTGCTGTGCCAAGAATGGCAAAGTGTTTGATACCAATTGAAAAATCTAACTTTCTTCGCAACAAAAGGGCTAGTAGATACAGGCAACCGCTTGCAATAAATGCTCTAACTGATATCGCTGCTGCCCAATCAAATGCTTCGACCACTCTAAGTAGTACTAAAAATGAAAAGCCCCAGATTAAAGCTAGAAGTGTAAATTTGGTAGAGATCTCAGCCCTCATTTGATAAGGCTAGCGCAACTACCCTTTTAGATTAGGCGGTGATAATCGATATTCAACTGGAGTTTTACTAAATGAGATTGGGTTTGCAACCGACTTAACCCCATCAATCTCAACTACTGAGTTCAAGCCCAATGATTGAGCAAGATCAAAAGCCTCTTTAACATTATTTATCGCACCCGCTGGAATCTTGACCTTAGCTAAGGTGGAGATCCAATGATCTGCACTCTGCTGAGCAAAGATAGGCTCAAGTTGATCATTCAGTTGCTTAAGATTTTCAACCCGAAGCTGATTAGTTGCAAATCGCTTATCTGCTATCAACTCTGGCTTAATGCAAGCTGCAAACTTAGTAAATTGATGATCACTTCCAACTGCCACAATAAATTGCTTGTCTTTAGCTTTATACACTTGATAGGGGGCAATTGAGGGGTGAGCATTTCCCATCGCCTTTGGAATTACACCAGCGGAGAGATAGGCAGATGCTTGATTTACCAAGGCAGATAAGGTGGAGCTAAGGAGATTTAACTCAACCTTTTGGCCAACTCCCTGTTCATCTCTTGCCCGAAGTGCTGCCAGAATGCCAACTACAGCATGTAATCCGGTGATTACATCAACTAGTGCAACGCCAACCTTAGTGGGATTGTTTTCATCACTGCCGGTGATACTCATTAATCCACTCATACCTTGCAATAAAAGATCATAACCAGGAAGTTCGGCCGCTTTTTCAGATGTTCCAAATCCGGTAATTGAGCAGTAGATCAGCTTTGGATTATTAGCAATCAACTTTGAATAACCTAGGTTGTATTTCTCCATGCCACCTGGTCCAAAGTTTTCAACAACAACATCAGATGAGTTAATCAAATCAACTGCGCGTACTTGATCTGCTTGATCTGATAGATCTAGTTGCAAACCCTCCTTATTGCGATTAACCGATAGAAAATAGGTTGCGTTACCATCCTTATCAAATGGTGGGCCCCAGGTGCGGGTGTCATCTCCTACCCCTGGCCGTTCAACCTTAACCACCTGCGCACCTAAATCTGCCAGCAACATAGTTGCATATGGACCTGCTAAAACTCTTGAGAAATCTGCAATTTTAATTCCCGCTAACGGTGGTTTCATCTCTTCGCCAGCCAATCACCCATCACATTTAAAAGTAGATCAACATCACTTTTTGTAATTACTAATGGCGGTTTTATCTTAAGCACATTGTTATCTGGACCATCAGATGAGAGTAAAACTCCCTTTGATAGCGCAAACTCCATTAAATCACTCACCTGATCTGTCGCGGGTTTGTTTTCATCTAGCATCATCTCAACGCCGATAAACAAGCCACTTCCCCGCACATCAGCAATGATTGGATAACTGCTCATTAAAGAGCGAACACCATCTTGGAGGTATTGACCAACATTTTTAGCATTAAGTTGTAATTTTTGATCATAGATAACTTCAAGAACAGCTTGTCCAATTGCTGCACTTACTGGATTTCCACCAAAGGTATTGAAGTACTCCATGCCATTGTTAAATGAGGCAGCGATCTGAGGGGTAGTAACAACTGCAGCTAATGGATGACCATTACCCAGTGGTTTTCCTAACGTGACAATATCTGGCACCACACCATGTAATTCAAAACCCCAAAACTTATCTCCCACCCTTCCCATACCAATCTGTACCTCATCACTTACACAAACTCCACCATTTGACCGAACCACTTTAAAGGCCTCAGCTAAGTAGCCTGGAGGTAAAACAATTTGTCCAGCAGTAGAAACTATCGATTCGGCAAAAAAGGCAGAGAGTGGTTGCTTTAATGAGGTAATACTCCTCTTCAAATTGCTTAAATACTTTTCAGTAGCTCCTTTGCCGGTAAATTTGCCACGGAAGAGATCTGGTAGTTCAGCTACTGCAACATGTTTAGGCGCACCAGCACCACCTTTGCCCAAGAATTTATAGGGACTGATCTCAACTACTGATTGGGTATGGCCGTGATAGCCATGACGTAGTGCAACTACTCCCTTTGCATTTGTGTGAGCCCTAGCTAATCTGATTGCTAGATCATTTGCCTCACTGCCACTATTGACGAAAAATATAACTGAAAGTGGGTCAGGCATACTGCTGGTAATCGCTTTGCCGTACTCAACAACAGTTTGATGAAGGTATCTAGTGTTGGTATTTAAGACCGACATCTGAGCCGCAGCAGCTGCTACCACCCGTGGATGGCCATGTCCAACATGAGCGACATTGTTGACCAGATCTAAGAAGCTCTTACCTTTCTCATCAAACAAGTATGCGCCACTTCCGGCAACAATATTTACTGGCTTTTTAAAGTTGAGTGAGAGATTTTGCGAAATGACTACTCTACGTTCACTTTTAATACTTGCAGGTGAGATTTTTGCATGTGCATCTGTGCCGCTTTCAATACCTAAAATTAAATTTGGGTTCAGAGAAATACCTCGCCAAAGTGCGATCTCATCCCTTGGCGCAACCCCATATATATCAATCCCCATACCGCATAAATCAGTGAGTAGTTGAAAATGTGTGTGCGGTGGCCAACCAACATTCTCTTCCTCTTTGCCCATCCGACCAATCAATTCGCCAGCCTTAATCTCCTTTCCAATCCTCCAATCCGGCATGGAGTCAAGTGAAAGATGACCATAAAGAGTCCAAAATGGAACTCCTTGGTCAGTCTTGTGGCGCAAGATAACAACTGGACCGTAATCAAGATGTGTTGAGTTGTTGTTAAATATTTCAATAACACCATCTAATGGTGCATAGATTGGTGTGCCAGCTGGCATACCAACATCTACTCCCAAATGAAATGTTCTGGCACTATCTGCTGCCGGATTAAAGGCTTCGCCTTGATAAACATTTCGATTCTCGCAGTAGTAACCAATTGTTACCTCAGCCCCACTCTTGGCCATTAAATCCTCAATCTCCTTGGTGCTTCTAGCAATCTCTGAGTTATCAAATGACCAGTTGATATAAACCCGTTTTAGCTCTGCGAAAGATTTCTCCAATAAATTAGCTGGCTTTGTAACAAGCAGATAATCACGGATCGCCTTTGCATTCGGATTTGCTTCAAGCCCAATTGCATTTCTTAATCTAAAAAGCGCAAAGTTAGCGTCGAAGTTATCCAAAGCAATCAAGCAGCCAGGCACTTCTTTTTGTGAAATCGAAAGGTAATCATTCTCTGGATTATTTGATCGCTGCAGTGCTGCATTAGCAATACTTGATGCCAATCTAACCTTTACTAACTCGATAAAAATTGTGATCTCATCTAAAGAAAGTGGATTAACGCTGTGGTAGCCACGTACAAACTGAGCAATCTGCTTCACGGGATCATTGGATTTTAATCCAACATAAGCTGCTGCAACTGCAGCTCCAACTACCTTTGGGGCATAAATCATGTCACCAAAATCAATTAGAACTAACTTCTGTTTATCCTCAATGATGTTGTAATCATTTCCATCATTGTGTATTACCTGCATCGGCATTCGCTTTAAACTAGGCAGAATATTTTTTTTGTAATTATTAAGTGTTTTATCAACTATCACCTGCACCTTAGAGTCAGTAATCTTAGAACTCCAGGCCAACAATTTTTCCGCCTGCAACATATTCCAAATAAAGGGAGCATCTAAGGATTTTTTCTCCTCCTTGCTGATCTTTAAGGAGCTCAAATTTTTATCGACTGTGGCAATTAATCGGCCTAATTGTTCAATTTCATCGGCTGTGTGCTGATTTTTGATACCCCAGGCAGAGCCTTCATGAAAGGTGAGCAACCTGATAGCTGAATTTTTACTTGGATAGATCAAAAGCTTTTTATTCTTAGTCGGTATCACCGCTGGTGAGGTATGGATTTTGTTATCTTCCAGGAACTTTAATACCCGATTTTGTAGGTTTAACTTAATCTTGAGCGATGCATCAACCTTTGGATAAATCTTCAACACGTAATTCTTTTTGCTAGTAATTTTAAAATTAATGTCTCGCTCACTTGGTAGGGCAGAAAACTCGCCTTCTATTCCCCAGTTTTTCTTCAGAAAGGATTTCGCCTCTATCTCCTTCACTTAAATTCCTCTCATTATTTTAAAATTTTCCATTAGCAAGAATAAACTCCGCCAAAGCTGCATCTTGAATACCAAGTCCAACTGAGAAGTAATAGATGACTTGTTTCGCATCTTCTCTACCCTTGATTTTCCCAGCATAAACCCCACCAATTGATTGTGCGTATTGCCATGAGCGTTCATAATTCTCAAGAGTTTTCACCACTGAGCCTGATTGCTCAGAAATTGTTTTTGCATCATCACCAAAAACCTTATCAGCCTTAGATAATGCCACGACTGATACCTCCAGCCGATTAGGCGCAAATGAACCGATCGAAATGCATGTGGAACCAGAATTTAACGCAGAATTAATAACTGGTTCTTGGGAGTTGGTGCAGATAAAAATTAAATCGCATTCATATGCTGCGTCAATATCTTGCGTTATCTCAATGCCTAGATCTGTTTTCTTTATGTCTTTATCAATACCAATTATTTTCTCTGGTTTGAAGATGTGTTTTGCAGCTTTTAAGTGCGCTACACCCTGATGACCAACACCAATGACTGCAATCTTTTTAACTGGATTAGATAATTCCTTTGCAGCTGCCATGCTTGCACAGACAGTTCGCCATTTAGTTACTGTCTCACCATCTAAAAACAACTTGATACTTCCAGTCTTTGCATCGATAACTGAAACTGTTGTTTGCACAACTGGAATATCTCTATCTGAATTACTAGGCACCACAGTCCCAAATTTAACAATTGTTGGACCATCACTTGATGCTCGTGCAATATAAGAAAACTGAGCATTTTCTCCTTGAGATAAAATTGCTCGTGGTCCCATTACCGCTTCATCTAAAAAGAAATGTTTGAATACCTGTCGTTGATTTTCAACTATCTTTTCATATGTGCATAAATCGTTAATCTCTTCAGCTGTAATAAATGGAGTCCGCACATGAGCCATAAGCCCTAGTGTAGATAGGAATGTCTACAATAACGAGATGGAAAAGATCACATCCTCTAATTACCAGATAAGGCAGATCAAGTCTGCATCCGAGGTTGATTCCGAAGTGATGAAATCCTTAGTTCAACTACTCAAAGATGCGGTAGCTAAGAACTACTCCGTCGGTTTCATGAATGATTCAACTGAGGCAGATTTTGAAAAATTCTGGATTGATGAAATTTCTTTGTGCGAATCGGAAAATGGATTATTTGTCGCCTCGGTAGACAAGACGGTAGTGGGTTGTGTGATAGTAACTAGGGAATTACGTGCTAACGGAAAACATCGTGCAGAATTTCGTAAATTACTAGTGCATTCAACAGTTCAAAAAATGGGTGTTGGAGCAGCACTTGAAAAAGCTGCGACAAATTATGCCTCTGAAAATGGATTGAAGCTTTTGTATTTGGACTCTGCCACTACCTTTCTTGTGGAAGGTGTTTATGAAAAGTGGGGTTGGAAAAAAAGTGGACAGATTCCAAAGTTTGCTCAAAATCCCGATGGTTCACTTGTCTCAACATGGTTTTTCTACAAGCTACTAGATTAAAAAGGGGATAAACTTCACTCATGAGATCTGGCTTTATGTTTCTTTGGGCGATAATCGTGTCTGCTTACATGATCATCTCTTATCGAAATAAAGTAAAGGCAGATAAAAACTTAGCAAAGGTTAATTGGGATACTTACAAGGTAAAACTGAGCATGAGTTGGTGGACAGGATTTCTCTGGGCCTCTGTGATTTTTACAATTTACTATTTTATTATCAACGCTGGTTTAACTAGGTAGCTGCCTACTTCTCTTGCCACCTTGGGCTAGTACTTTTTGGTGGATATATAGATTCGGTAATTAAAACTATACCTGGAGTGCTGCTCACAGATCTTTTAGCCAGAACTGTAGAGAGTTGATCCAAAGTACTTTCAATAAAATCTATTCCAAAGGATTGAGCTAATACTTTCCAGTCGGGATTAAATAAATTAACCCCTCGTTCTGGATGACTCATAACTTTTTGATCAAAACGCAACATTCCATAACCACCATCATCATGGAGCAAAATAGTTAGTGGCAATTGCTCTTGAGCAACTGTTGCCAACTCCCCAAGACCAAAGGCAATTCCACCATCACCGCAGACAAGTAGTGTGGCAACTCCGGCAGAGGATGGACCCAAACTAGCTGGTAAACCAAAACCTAATGTCCCCCAGCCAACGGGATATGCAATTTGTCTAGGCCGCCTTGCTTGCAAATAAACACCAGTCCAATAACCAGAAATTGCCATGTCGCATATGATGTTATTTTCACTAGGCCAACTTTTTTCGATGGCTTCAACCAAGGCCATCCCAGCTTTGCCCTTATCACTAGCTGCAATTCTTTTACGGGCATCAGTTGAAATTTGTGCCACATTAACCCAACTAGCTCTGCCATCTACATCCAATAACTGATCAATTATCCCAGACAAATCTGAGCTTTGGATAACCACTTCTGCTGAGATATTTCGAAGAGCAATTTTAGGATTAGCATCAATCAAAGCTACTTTTTTGGGAAAGTTGATGCTCCAATTCTTAGTATTCATTCCATCTAATTGGGATCCAAATACCAATAAAACCTCACACTCAGATAAGAGTTCTTCTGCTTCAATTTCATGTATTGGAATATTCAAATAGTTTTTACTAGAACTTCCGACACCGCGACCTGCAAAGGAGGTAAATATCGGAGCGCTTAGGTGATTTGAAAGTGCTGCAATCTGACTTGTTACCGCAGTGGCACCGCCCCCTGCCCAAATTCCAATTTTGTTAGATCCTGAAAGAAGATCTTTTATTGGATTGAGATCAAAAGTCTTTCTCATGGATTGATTAACAAATGCAGATGCTTTTTCACTCGGTTGTGGGATAGACCCGGTAAATTCTTGATTCAGCACATCGGCTGGGACACCGATATACCCAGCTCCAACTGGTGCAGTTGATAGGTACTTTAAAAAATCAACCACAGTGGCAATGGCTTCAGAAGCTGATTTGCAACTCTTTGCCAAAACTAACTCCTTACTTTCAATCATTACCCGCTTGGCAAGTGGTGCAAATAAAGCACTTTGATCATCCATTTCATGCAAAATACCTCGAGCACCTTCGGAAGATCGATTTTCAATTGGTGCCTCTGACGAAATCAATAAAAGATGTGAACCAGAGATGGCAGCTTCACCAAAAGCGCCCAAGGTATTGGCTGCACCCGGTCCGGTTGTTGTGATGGCAACTGCCAACTTACCGGCTGCTCGAGATAAACCATCGGCAGCATATACACAACTCTGCTCATGCCTAACGCTGACAATTTCTGGGCGCTCTTTTGATAGTGCATTCCAAAAACCTAAGTTGTGGACACCTGGTATCCCAAAAGCTTTTTTGACGCCCTCATTTGCCAATAAATCTAAAATTACTGCGGCAACGGTTCGAGTTGAGCCTTCCATGTTCAAACAATATCGGCATTTTCCAATTTTGCTTATCTAGGAGAGAATGCCCCTATGTTCACTTCCACTAATCCTTCAGATATCAATGAAGTTATTGCGACAGTTCCAGAGGCCACAGCAGATGAAATTCTTTCGGTACTTCGCACTGCAAAAAAAGCGCAAAAAGGTTGGGCAAAACTTCCAGCCCCTACTCGTGGTCGAATTATTGCAAATGTTGGTCGCTTAGTTGAGAGCAATAAAGAGGCTCTGGCTAAATTAATTACCAAGGAAATGGGAAAGGTATATAGCGAAGCGTTAGGTGAAGTACAGGAAGTTGTTGACACCTGCGATTTCTTCCTTGGTGAAGGTCGGCGTTTGTACGGGCAAACTGTGCCAAGTGAAATGCAGAATAAGAATTTGTTCACCTTTAGAATGCCAGTAGGAAATGTTTTCGTAATTACTGCTGGAAATTTTCCAACCGCCGTCCCATCTTGGTACATCGTCCCAGCACTTTTAGCTGGCAACTCAGTCGTTTGGAAGCCATCAGAGTTCACACCAGCAGTGGCTAATGCGTTAACTTCAATTTTCCATGCCGGCGGAGTTCCAAAAGATGTCTTGATCACTGTGGTTGCAGATGGTGTTCAAACTTTTGCTGCATTGGAATCTGGGTTAAAAGAGGGTGTGATCAATAAAGTCGGCTTTACAGGTTCAACTGAAGTTGGCAAGAAAATCGGAGCCAAGGCTGGTGAGTACATTCAGAGTGCTTGCTTAGAGCTTGGTGGAAAAAATCCAATGGTAGTGATGGCAGATGCAAATGTAGATCTAGCTTTAGATGGCGCATTATTTGCCGGTTTTGGAACCGCAGGACAGCGCTGCACCTCCCTTGGAACGCTGTGGATTCATGAATCAATTTATGATGCAGTACTGGCAAAATTTGCATCCCTCGTTGAAAATGCAGCGGTCGGTGATCCATTCAAAAATGTTTTATTTGGACCGATGATTAGCCAAAAATATTTAGATAATCATCTTAATCACCTAAAAATGATTCAATCGCATCACCAAGTTTTTGGCTCTACTTCCACTGGAAGAATCACCTCTGATAATCCAAGAAAAGGTTTTATTGGCGATCCTGATAAGGGAGTATTCGCCCATCCAGTAATTGTTGCTGGAATCACTAAAAATGATGAGTTGTACTCAACCGAAACATTTGGACCTCTGGTCACAGTTGGAAAGTTTGCAACCTTAGATGAAGCGATAGATCTTGCAAATGGTCATGGATATGGACTTTCATCCGCGATTTACACCAAAGATCCTCAAAATGTTTGGCGATTTAGGGAGGGAATATCTGCTGGAATGGTCTCAATAAATAATTCGACCTCTGGCGCTGAAGCTCACCTGCCATTTGGTGGTAATGGATTAAGCGGTAATGGATCACGACAAAGTGGAATTTGGGTGCTAGATCAATTCACAAGATGGCAATCCATGAACTGGGATTGGTCTAATAAATTGCAAAAGGCTCAGATGGATCTTATTGAAATTAAACATGATCCAAACTTCCTCTTAAATATCTAAGCATGTCCCTACCTAGCCATGTTGATGTAGTAATTGTTGGTGGTGGTGTTATGGGCACCTCTGCTGCATTTCACTTAGCTGAAGCTGGTGTATCCGTTCTACTGTGTGAGAAAAATGAGTTAGCCAGCGGCTCCACCTCAAAAGCAGCGGGCGGCGTGCGAGCAAATTTTTCAGATGAATTTAATGTTGCCCTGGGTGCTAGATCTCTAGATCTTTTCGCTGATTTCAATAGGCGTCCTGGTTATGAGATTGATCTACACCGATCTGGATATTTATTTGCGCTAACTAAGCAGGCAGATGTTGAGCTCTTTGAAAAATCAACAAAAATTCACCATCAATTCAATGTTGAATCAAGAATGCTCACGCCAAGTGAGGCTGGGAAAATCTCACCATTATTAAACACTAAAGATCTAATTGCAGCCTCTTTTACCCCTCATGATGGTCACTGCACACCAGAATCTGTCGTCCTAGGTTATGCCGGTGGGGCAAAAAAACTAGGTGCGACTGTGTTAACAAATACTGAGGTAAGTGCAATCAAATTAGACTCAGATGAAATCACATCAGTAGTCACCTCGGCCGGAGAGGTAAGAACTAATACAGTAATAAATTGTGCTGGAGCCTGGTCGCCACAAATTGGCTCGATGGTTGGCCTGGAGTTACCAGTTACTCCTTATAAACGTGAATTAGTGATTACTGAAGCTTTGGGCGAATCATTTGCTGATTTACCTTCAAATATGCCGATGACAATTGATTACTCAACATCTTTGTATTGGCATCGAGAAGGAAAAGGATTATTAATGGGTTTTTCAGATAAATCTATTGAATCTGGTTTTGATTTAAAGCGAGATCCTCAGTTTTTGGAAAAGCTGGGTGCAATTGCCATGTTGCGAGCACCTCGACTTATGGATTTAGGAATTGGTAAAGGTTGGGCTGGTTTATATGAGGTAACGCCAGATCACAATGCCATATTAGGTGAGTTTAAAAAAGTATCCAGGTTTTTCTATGCTACTGGATTTAGTGGCCATGGATTTCTACAAGGACCTGCAATTGGCGAAATCTTGCGCGATCTCTACTTAAACAAGAAGCCGTTTGTAAGTATTGATCAATTAAGTGCAGATAGATTTCTCGCTACTGGGCAGTTACGACCTGAGTACAACATTGTTTAGTAATGAGATTTGTCACCAATTGATAATGAAGCCTGTCGAAAACTTCCAACTCATCAAACCCACTCGGTAGACTTCACCCATGAGTAGAGCCGCCTCTTCACCAATACACCCGCTTGTTTTAATGCAGGTTGAGTCCCGCCTTACTGAAGAGCAAAGAGCTATCCAAACTGTGGTCAGAGAATTTGCGGCAAAAGAGTTAAAGCCAAACATTGCAGCCTGGTATGAAGAGGGTAATTTGCCAGCTCGTGATTTAGCTAGAGCTCTTGGTGGAATTGGCGTGCTGGGCATGCACTTAAAAAATTATGGCTGTGCCGGAACAGATGCCATGTCCTATGGACTTGCCTGTCTTGAGCTAGAAGCAGTTGATTCTGGACTTAGATCCTTAGTTTCTGTACAAGGGTCATTAGCCATGTTTGCTATTTATAAATTTGGAAGTGAAGCGCAAAAGCAAGAGTGGCTACCAAAGATGGCCAAAGGTGAGGCAATTGGATGTTTTGGGCTAACTGAAGCTGATCACGGATCAAATCCATCTGGCATGACTACCTTCGCAAAGAAAGATGGATCGGATTGGGTTATCAATGGATCAAAAATGTGGATTACAAATGGCAGTGTTGCCGATGTTGCAATCATCTGGGCACAAACTGATGATGGAATCAGGGGCTTTTGTGTACCGACTAAAACTGCAGGTTTGGTGATAAATCCGATTAAACACAAACTTTCACTAAGAGCGTCGATAACATCTGAGCTAGTTTTCAATGATATGCGAGTTCCAGATTCTTATCGATTGCCTGAAGCGACAAGCTTGCGAGCACCACTTCTGTGTCTTGCTGAGGCAAGATATGGAATTATTTTTGGAACTGTTGGCGCAGCACGTGATTGTTTTGAAGTATCACTTGCTTATGCCACCACTCGTCAGCAGTTTGATGGCCCGATTTCAAAGCATCAACTAACTCAGGCAAAATTTGCTGACATGGCAACAAAAATAACAACCTCAATGTTGCTTGCCTATCATTTGGCTGACCTAAAAGATTCAGACAAAATACAACCTGAGCAAATCAGCATGGGTAAGTTTCATAATGTCAACGCTGCACTAGAAATAGCACGAAGTGCCCGTTCTATTTTGGGTGGAGCCGGAATAACCAGTGAATACTCAATATTCAGACATATGAGTAACTTGGAAACTGTTTTAACCTACGAAGGCACCCATGAGATTCATATGTTAGTTCTGGGGCAAGCTCTTACCGGTATAGCTGCCTTTAGATAATTTGCTTAAATCTTCGCAAGCAGTTGACGCATTAACTCAATTTCAGCTGATTGAGTTTTAACTATTTCATCTGCAAAGGCCCGTAATTCAGCCACTTTGCTGCCTTCAATCATTTTCACCATGTTAACAGCACCAATGTGATGCTCGATCATTCCAGTGATGAATTTCTGATCAAAAGCTTTTCCAGAGCTCTTACTTAATTCATTCAAATCCTCCTCAGATAACATACCTCCCATACCTTCCATGGAGTGGCCAGGATCCTCTCCTAACCCATCATCTGCTAACCATTTTTTCATTTGAACAATCTCGGGATTCTGAGCAGCTTTAATCTGCGCTGCCAAAGCTAGCAATTCTTTATTTTTAGAAATCTTTAAAGCTAAATCAGACATGACAATCGCTTGTTCATGATGGGGAATCATCATTTGTAAAAACATGGCATCAGATGATGATAAAACTTTGCCTGAAGCGGAATGGTGCATGCCGCCCATCATGCCTGAGTGGTCTTGACCATCATTATTTGAAATCATGCTAATGCTAAGAGCTGCTACTGAAACGGCAAGAAGAGCGATGACGGAAAATAGGACAGCTGTTTTCTTATCAATCTTTTTCTGCATTAGTTCCTCCAGCCACAATGGTATTCCTCATTTCTGAGAATTTACTCCATTGTCTATCAATATCTGGGTGATCCCAACAACTCTCCAGGCTTAGTCAGAGTTTAGATCTTTACTCATAAGATCAATCTTGCGGCCTGGCTTACTCATCTGTTCCAAAAATTTATACCCTCGTTTTGCGTAAAAATCTCGCTCTCCTTCAGTCCACAGGTAGATTTTTGTAATTCCATACTCAATTGCCTTGTTCTCTGCCAATCTTAAAACCTGACTACCGATTCCAGATCCTCTTAAATCCTCGCGAACAATAAATGCTGCAATCCAAGGTTTGTACTTTCGAAACTCTTCGAAATCATCAAAATCGCAGATCGCAATTGAAGCAACCACCTCAATCTTTTTATCCACCTCTCTCAACGCAATGAAAAGATGCTCTTGATCAACGCCAGAGTGGTTCCAATTTGCATAATTAGCGTTCATGGCATTTTTGTAAAATTTTCGCCAATCCTCAGCTGAAAACTCAGCCTTGCCCTCACCCCATAACTGGATACTCCAATTTAACGGCTGATCAGCAAACTCACGCGCGGCGGAGACTGGCACAAGAGAAATCATGGATCTCACAATTTAATCAGTTTCTTAAGAGCATGATTGAAACCTTTAAAGATTTATAGATTAAATCAATTTCAATTAACAAATTACTTAGCAATTAACTCACTACACATTCTTTCAAAGGCTTGTGTGTGGGCATCTACATCCTCGCTGGTTGTATCTGGTGAAATCAAGGCCATGTTGTGAAATGGCGTAATTAAAAATCCGTCATTAAGCATCCGCAAGTGAATATATTGCTCCAACTCAAAATCTCCTGCATCTGCTGCCTCTCGCCCGTTAACTGGCGGGGTTGGTGCAAACACGTACTCCGCTCTTGCTCCCAATCGATTAACTGTCCATCCCAGATGGAATTGATTTATTACCCTTTCAACACCATCGGCCCATCGATTACCAAGTTTTATCATTCGCTCAAAATTATCCTTTGTTAAAACTTTGCTTAAGGTGGCACGCATTGCAGCAAGTGATAACGCATTGGCAGCTAAGGTTCCACCAATTCCGCCGGTATCGATAACCTCTAGCTCCACCATTTTTTTAATTGAATCGGCCACCTGTTGAGTCATACCAAAAGCTCCAGTTGGGAATCCGCCACCAATCGCCTTTCCGATTGTTAGAAAGTCTGGTGACAGAGAGAGTTGTTCAGTCATGCCTCCTACACCAACAGAGATGGTGTGGGTTTCATCAATAATCAAGAGAGCGCTAAATTGCTTGGCTAACTTCTCTACCTCTTTTAAATACCCATCCTTTGGCAAAACAATTCCAACATTGGTCATCGCTGGCTCCATTAAAATTGCAGCCACATCATTTTGTTCAAGAGCGCTCCTCATTGCTTCTAAATCATTAAAGGCAACTACTCGAGTGGTTTGATCCAATGGAACTGGAGCGCCGATATTTCCCTCTCTGGCAATTGTTTTTCCAGTTTTATCTAAGGTGGCAAAGGTTTCATCGACACTGCCGTGATAGCACCGGTCAATCACGATGACCTTGGATTTTCCTGTAATCATCCTGGCGTAACGAATGGCATGACGATTAGCATCAGTTGCAGAGACTGTAAATTGCCAAAGTGGCAGGTTAAATCTGCTTGCTAACTCAGCTGAAACAATTGCTGCATCTTTACTTGGCAGCATTACCGATAAACCCTTACCTACTTGCTCCCGAATAGCAGTAACTGTGGCATCTGGGGAATGTCCAGTCATGGATCCGGTATCACCCAAACAAAGATCAACGTAAGTATTGCCGTCTACATCTACAAAACGCGCGCCCTTTGCCTCTTCAACAAAGATTGGATAAGCACCTGGCCACTTGGACATCCATGACATGGGAACACCATTTGGCATCGAACTCTTTGCGCTAGCAAATAACTCACCGCTTTTTGGATGGGTTTTTAAAAACCTTTGATCCTCTATGGCGCGCAGTTTGGCAAGGTGATCTCGATTAATCATGGACTTAACTTACTACCTCGTAATCTCACACTTTTAATGTGATTACATTACTGGCAGTGCAGCAAGTGCTGCCTCAAAATCCTTATCGTTAAGAACGGAATCAACCATATTGCCATTCAAAAATGCATCATAGGCAGCAAGATCAAAGTGACCATGACCGCACAGCGCAGTCAAAATTACCTTTTCTTCGCCAGTTTCCTTTGCCTTGAGCGCTTCTGCAATTGCAACCGCAATTGCATGTGTTGGCTCTGGCGCAGGAACTATTCCTTCAGTTCTTGCAAACTGAATTGCAGCTGCAAAGCATTCTTTTTGCCCAACACTTTCTGCGGTCATCATTCCTAATTCATAGATATGAGAAATTAATGGCGCCATTCCGTGATAGCGAAGGCCACCAGCATGAATTGGATCTGGAATGAAATCATGGCCAAGTGTGTGCATCTTCATCAGCGGAGTCATGCCGGCAGTATCACCAAAGTCGTATGCATATTTTCCGCGAGTAAGTGATGGGCATGAGGCAGGTTCAACAGCTCTTATCTCTGGACTCATTTTGCCCTTTAACTTCTCCCTAATAAATGGAAAAGATAAACCAGCAAAGTTGGAGCCACCACCTGTGCAACCAACTAATAGATCTGGTGTTTCACCCACTTTTGCTAACTGCAGCAAAGCCTCTTCACCAATAATAGTTTGATGCATAAGTACATGGTTTAACACCGACCCCAATGCATATGCGACAGTTGGATCAGCAGCTGCTGCCTCCACCGCTTCAGAAATTGCTATTCCTAGAGAACCGGAGTGATTTTTTGGATCCAAAGCTAGTTTTCGTCCTGCTTCGGTGAGTTGAGATGGTGAGCGATGAACATTTGCTCCAAAGACCTCCATCATTAATCTGCGATATGGCTTGGCATCATAAGAACCACCTACCTGCCAAACTTCACACTCCAAATCAAATAAAGAACATGCAAATGCCAAAGCAGTTCCCCACTGGCCAGCACCAGTTTCAGTCGTAATCTTCTTTATGCCAGCCTTTTTGTTGTAGTAAGCCTGCGGCACAGATGTATTAGTTTTATGTGAACCAGCAGGTGATACACCCTCATACTTGTAATAAATTCGAGCAGGTGTACCAAGCAGTTTCTCTAAACGTCTTGCTCTAAATAAAGGAGATGGGCGCCAGGTTCGATAAACATCCAAAACTTCTCCGGGAATATCGATATAGGAATCGGTTGAAACCTCTTGCAAAATTAGATCCATCGGAAATAAAGGTGCTAAATCAGCAGGTCCTACAGGTTGATGAGTTCCTGGATGTAGTGGTGGCGGTGGTGGCGATGGCAGATCAGGAATTATGTTGTACCACTGGGTTGGCATTTCACTTTCATCCAGTGTTATTTTTGTAAAACTTTTTGGATCCTTAGCTAGCGCCATTTTTCCTCCTGGTATGAGTACTGGTCAAGATTAGGGCTCCATCTTCATTAATAGCAATACTTGGCTAGATACAAAAAAGTAATCAAATCGCCATCTGATTAAACCGCCGGCGTAAAGAAGCATTATTGAGTTAAGATGGCAATATGAATGATGTACAGGCACTATCTGCCCTCACCTTTGGGGCTCAAGCCTTTGTCACTCTCTTTGTAATTCTTGATCCACCAGGGGCTGCACCGATATTTCTCGGCTTAAGTGCCGGAAAGTCAGTTAAGCAGCAACGAAGACTTGCTTGGCAAGCCGCCGCAGTATCTCTCTTTGTGATTGTTTCTTTTGCCCTCTTTGGAAATGCAATTCTTGATTATTTAAATATCTCCTTGGCAGCTCTTCAAGGTGCTGGCGGAATTTTGTTACTGATAACTGGTTTGGGATTACTGACCGGAACACTTACCGATAGCAATTCGGCAACATCTCAGAACATTGCTCTCGTTCCACTGGGTACACCACTGCTAGCTGGTCCAGGTGCAATTGTGACCACCATGCTTTATGTACAAAAGGCGGAAGGTAATGATCAGCTCTCTGCCCTAGCACTTGCCATTGTCGCTGTGCACTTTATTATCGGTTTAACTTTTATGTTCTCAACCAAAATTCTGGCCATCATCAAAGATTCTGGAGTTGATCTGCTGGCAAGAATTGCAGGATTGCTCTTATCAGCAATTGCGGTCGAGATGATTGTTAGCGCAATTAAGGCATTTTTCAATATCTAAATCGGCACATTAAGTCACTGTCATTGGTAAGTAGTATCTTTAAGTATGCAAACAGCTCTTCATCAAACCACCTTTGTTGTGGTGGATTTAGAGACCACCGGTGCCTCACCTAAAAAGGGGGCAGCCATAACTGAAATCGGGGCGGTAAAGGTAAGAGGTGGTGAACAAATTGGTGAATTCTCATCATTTGTAAATCCTTTGGCTGCTATTCCAGAGTACATAACCGACATGACCGGTATAACTGATTTAATGTTGGCTCAGGCTCCAGTAATTGATGAGATTTTTCCAACTTTTTTAGAGTTTGCTGGCAGTCATACTGAAACTGTATTAGTTGCCCATAATGCTCCTTTTGATTTAAGTTTTTTAAAAAGTGCGGCTAAAGATTTAGATTTTGCTTGGCCAAATTACAAGACTGTAGATACTGTGACGGTTGCTAGGCAAGTACTCACCAAAGAGGATGTGCCAAATTGCAAACTCTCCACCTTGGCAACCTACTTTGGAACAAAAACTGAACCCACTCACCGAGCCTTAGATGATGCTCGGGCGACTACAGAAATTTTGCATGGTTTGCTTGAAAAATTGGGATCTTTACAGATTTACACACTGGAGGCATTACTTGATTTTGCAAAAACTGCAGCTCATATTCAACGGAAAAACTACTGGGGTTTGACCTCTATCTAGCGGAGACAATTTCATTACTTAACTCAACCCACTTTTTTAACAAAGCGGCAGCAGCTCCAGAATCAATGGCTTGGTTGGCTAAAACAAACCCATTAGCAATTTGGGTTTGGAGTGGTAGATCAAAATCTGCCTTAAAAGCAGCAATCGCAAAGGCTGCATTTAAAGTTACCGCATCTCTCATCGGACCAGTTTTGCCGGCAAAGATTTGGTTTGTCATAAGTGCATTAAATTTTGCATCTCCACCAGCTAAGGCGGTAATAGGAGATGTAGTTATTCCCAGTTCAGATGGATTAAATATCTCCTGCTTTAACTTGCCTTTACTTATCTGAATTACAGTGGTGGTGGTTGAAATTGACACCTCATCAATTCCATCATCGCCACGAAACACAAACCCCTCTTTGCCTTGATCAAGCAAAACCTGTGCCATCAGAGGAAGTAACTCAGATCTGGCGACACCAATTGCAGCTGCAATCGGCTTTGCCGGGTTTGCTAGCGGCCCCAAAATATTAAAGACTGTCGGCACACCCAATTCTTTTCGGGCAGCCACTGCATGTTTCATCGCTGAGTGAAATACTGGGGCAAAGCAGAAGCCAATTCCAATTTTGTGAACAGTTTGTTCAACCTCTTTGCCAGTTAGATCAATTTTTACACCAAGTGCTTCAAGCAGATCTGCTGAGCCTGATTTGGAGGAGGCTGCTCGATTACCATGCTTGACCACGCGAGCTCCTGCAGCATTTGTGATAATCGCTGCGGTGGTTGAGATGTTTATAGTGTTTGCACCATCTCCTCCGGTGCCAACTGTGTCCACTGCTCGCTCTGAGATATTAATTGGAGCACAGTATTTATACATCTGAGCAACTAATGCCTCTACCTCTTTAGCGCTCTCGCCCTTGGCTTTTAAACCAGTTAAAAATGCTTTGATGTCCTCAGTGCTTGCAACACCCTCTAAAATCTGGGACATCCCCCAAGTTATTTGCTCATTGGATAAATCTTTTTTATCAGCTAGAGCGGTAAATATTTGATCCCACTTCATTTGCACTACTTAACTATTTTGCGAGCGCAGAATTAGATTTCAGCAAACCGGCGCATTTAGCGGCAATGGTAAATGGATCAATTGGATGCATAACTGTTGCCTCTGCTTTTGACCATGTTGCAAGCCAATTATCAGAGGTGCGGGCAGTGATTAATAAAACCGGCGGACAGTTAAAAACTTCGTCCTTTAATTGTCGGCATACTCCCATGCCACCTTCAGGAACCGCTTCCGCATCTAAAATAAAAAGATCAACCTGTTTTTTGCTATCAACATAAAGCCGAAGTGCATCAGCAGTAGCAAACTCTTTAATCTCATGGAGTGGCAAATCCTTATCCAACTGTTTACCAAGGGCGGCGATAACAGAGCTTCGGACCGTTGAATCATCTGAGTAAAGGGCGAGAATCAACTTTTGCATGTCGATAATCCTACCTAGGCCGATATGTAAGTCGCCCATCACATTTCAACTGGTTAGGTGATCAGTTTCACCAGATAGTAGGGCTGCTACCCCATCCCTAAATGAGGCTATTCCTGCCTATTTCGGGAATAATCTGCCCTATGACCACCTACGCAACGCCATCGGTTAAAACCAATCGCCCTAACCTAGTTGCAGTTGGCACCATTGTCTGGCTCTCCTCAGAGTTAATGTTTTTTGCCGCACTCTTTGCCATGTACTTCACCACCCGTGCAGTACAGGGTCCAACTATTTGGGCTGAATCAACTGGATTGTTAAATATTCCATTTGCTGCAACCAACACAACAGTCTTAGTGCTCTCCTCAGTCACCTGCCAATACGGCGTCTTTGCCGCGGAACGTTTTCAAGCTCGCAGAACTGGAAGTTTGTGGCAGATAAGTAAGTGGGGAATGCGAGAGTGGTTCTCATTAACATTTTTAATGGGCGCGTTTTTTATTGCTGGTCAAGTTTATGAGTATGCGGTGTTGGTTAGCGAAAATGTCACATTGGCATCTAGTGCTTATGGTTCAGTCTTCTACATGACAACCGGATTCCATGGCTTGCATGTAACTGGTGGTCTTGTCGCTTTCTTGATTGTGCTAATTAGGGTTTTCAGAGCACAAAAATTTGGTCACTCCCAAGCAACCACAGCAATTGTGGTCTCCTACTACTGGCACTTTGTCGATATTGTTTGGATCGCATTATTTGCTGCCATCTACCTGATTAAATAATTATGAAATTTATATCGAAATACCGCAGGCACAAATTTGCAACACCATTGTTACTTCTCTTTGCCCTCTTTGGAATTGGCTTAACCTTTTCAGTAGCCAGTGCAACTGAAGCACCAAGTGCTGTTGATGCTGCAGCTCGATCCACTTTGATTGCAGAAGGTCAACAGATATTTTTAAAGGGTTGCTCCTCATGCCACGGCTTAAATGGTGAGGGTGCTGCAGTTGGACCATCCTTAATTGGTGTTGGTGCTGCCTCTGTTGATTTTCAAGTCGCAACAGGCCGTATGCCGATGCAGGATATGAGTCAACAAGCGATGCGTAAGGCTCCTGTTTATAACGAAGAGGAGGTGGCAGCACTTGCTGCCTATGTTGCATCCTTGGCTCCAGGACCACGTGCATACACCAATGAGGAAATTAAATGGGAACGAGATGGCAATACCGCTGATGGTGGTGAGTTGTTTAGAAATAACTGCGCAATGTGTCACAACTTTGCCGGCCAAGGTGGAGCATTAACTCAGGGCAAGTACGCGCCAACTGTTATGGGTGTTGAACCAAAACATATCTATGAAGCGATGATTACCGGTCCACAGGCGATGCCAGTTTTCTCTGACAAAATTATTACTCCGCAAGAAAAGCTTTCAATTATCAAGTGGATTAAGGCTGCAGAAAGTGAGCCAAATCTTGGTGGTGCTCCCCTTGGTCGAGTGGGTCCCGTAACTGAGGGTTTATTAGTTTGGACATTTGGGCTTGGATTGTTAATTGCAATTGCTGTCTGGTTAACTGCGAAGGCAAGGTAGGCAAATGTCTAAAGAGTTAGAGCCATTAGCAGATCCCGGATTGCCTGAGCATGTTCATCGAAAAGCAGATACCGATCCAATTGCAGCCAAAAGAGCTGAACGACAGGTAGCAGTTTTATTTTCACTCTCTGGTGCTGGCACCTTGTTGTTTATCTACTCATTCTTTTTTATTAAAGATGATGTCTTCATCTTCTTGCCAATAATGGGCACAACCAATGCTCATCAATTAGGTATTGGTATCGGTATGGCTGCCAGCTTGTTATTTATTGGATTTGGTGCAGTTCATTGGGCTAAAACTTTGATGCCAGATCAAGAGGTAATTGCTTATCGCCATGAGATGAAATCTGAGGAGAAGGATCGACAGGAGTTTGTTGCCACTGCTAAAGAGGGTGCTGCGATTGCTGGCCTTGGACGCCGACCACTAATCAAACGCACTCTGGCTGCTGCAGCAGGTCTTGCTGGTTTACCTGCGGTCATCTTGCTTAGAGACCTAGGACCTTTGCCAGGCAATTCTTTAAATGAAACTAATTGGGCGGCTGGAACAAGATTGGTCACAGATCCAGGTGATCGACCAATTAAGCCAAGTGATTTAGAGGTTGGTGGAGTTGCCCAAGTTATGCCGGCACTACCTCCTGGTAAAAAGCGCACCTTAGAGGATATTGCCAAGGATGCGGTTTTATTAATAAGAATTCGACCATCTGAGTTCCAATTAGATCCAGAGAGATTATCTTGGACTCATGAGGGAATTATTGCTTTCTCAAAAATTTGTTCTCATATGGGTTGTGCTGTGGCTTTGTATGAGCAAACTACAAAACATTTACTATGTCCATGTCACCAATCAACCTTTGATGTAACTCGGGCTGCCAAAGTGATCTTTGGTCCATCAGCTCGTCCACTACCTCAACTTGCTATCACCGTTGATAGTGAAGGGTATTTAATTGCTAAACAACCATTTAGCGAGGCAGTAGGACCTAGCTTCTGGGAGAGGAAATCATGACCGCACGTGAAAGAGTGGCAGGAACAGTTGCCAATTATGTAGATGAACGCACTGGTGCTGCTAAGTGGATGAGAAAGAACCTTCAAAAGGTATTTCCAGATCACTGGTCCTTTATGTTGGGTGAGATTGCACTTTACTCATTTGTAATTCTTCTATTGTCTGGCACTTTTTTGAGTTTTTGGTTTGATCCATCGATGCGCCATGTAACTTATGAAGGAAGTTATCAACCGCTAAAGGATGTCGAAATGAGTGCGGCATACGCCTCGGCTCTGCATATCTCCTTTGATGTTCGTGGTGGGCTATTGATGCGACAAATTCACCACTGGGCAGCGCTGATTTTTATGGCTGCAATTGTGGTTCACCTAATGAGAGTTTTCTTTACCGGTGCGTTTCGTAAGCCACGTGAGTTCAACTGGATTTTAGGTATTGCCCTGCTAACACTTGGAATCGTTGAAGGCTTCCTTGGCTACTCTCTGCCAGATGATTTGTTATCTGGAACTGGTGTAAGAATTGCCCACGCAATTATTCAATCTATTCCAGTAGTTGGTACCTATCTTTCATTCTTTGCATTTGGTGGAGCATTTCCAGGTGAGGTGTTTATTCCCCGGATTTATATTGTGCACGTCCTATTGATCCCAGGAATTTTCTTAGCATTAATTACCGTGCACTTAATGTTGGTTTGGTACCAGAAGCACACTCAATATCCAGGACCTGGTAGAACTGAGAAGAATGTTGTCGGCTACCCATTGATGCCGGTCTACATGGCGAAAGCTGGCGGCTTCTTCTTCATTGTATTTGGAATCACCGCTTTCTTAGGAGCTGTTGCTTCCATAAATCCTATTTGGCTATATGGTCCATATACGCCCGGACAAATTTCAGCAGGTTCGCAACCAGATTGGTACATGGGTTGGCTAGATGGATTAGTCCGCATGGCGCCGCCATTAGAAACTTACCTCTTTGGTTACACCATCTCGTGGAATATTTTGTTGCCAGGATTGATCATTCCAGGAATTATTTTCACCGGCATGGCGCTTTACCCATTTATTGAAAGTTGGATGACTGGTGATAAGCGCGAACACCACCTATTGGATCGTCCACGAAATGTGCCAAATAGAACAGCTCTAGGTGTTATGTCGTTAACATTTATGGTGGTAGCGCTCATTAATGGTGGAAATGATTTGATTGCCACCCACTTTGACTTAACTATCAATCAGATCATGTGGTTCTCACGAATCGGAATCATTGTTCTGCCACCATTAGCATTTGTGATTACCAAGCGCATATGTCTTTCCCTGCAACGGGCAGATCGTGAAGCTGTACTACATGGTAAAGAGACTGGCCGATTGGTTATGTTGCCGCATGGCGAGTACATAGAGATTCATGAAGAGTTATCACCAGAGAAGAAGTTCACTCTGACTCAACATGAGCAACCTAAAGCCATTGCCTTGGTGGCAGAAGATAGCCAAGGGGTTTTAAATCCAAAGGGCTTCAGGGCAAGGTTACAAGCGAGATTTAGTGCAGCTAATGCTGAAAACATACCAAAGCCAACTGCTACTGAGATTAAAGAGCTCGAGAGCGGTCATCACTAAGCGATATAAGTAAGGTTACAACCCCGCACTAAAGTGTGGGGTTGTTTCTTTGTCCTAATTTTCCTACTCATTTGCCTGCATACTTAAAATAAAGAGGCCCTTACTACAATAAGTATGTGAACAGATCCCTGTGGCGAGGTGAGACATCTTTACCCTTGCGCAAATCTATTAATTCATCAAATAGCTTTGATGTGGCAATAATTGGCGGTGGATTTAGTGGCTTATGGAGTGCCTACCACCTTAAACAATTACAACCTTCCTTAAAGATTGCGATTTTTGAAGACGAGTATGTTGGCTTTGGTGCCAGTGGGCGCAATGGTGGCTGGGCTTCGGCAGAGTATCCAACCTCAAATGCTCGACTTATTAAAGAGCATGGCATTCAAATATATAAGAATTTACGTAGCGGGTTAATTGAATCAATTGATGAGATTGGTCAAATATCTCAATCAAATAACTGGCAGATTGATTTTGCAAAAGGTGGGGCTTTAGTTTTTGCTACCAATAAAGCACAACTGACCAGGATTTCTTCACAAGTTGATGATGAGCACACATTATTAACTCAAACTCAGGCTAGTGATTTACTCAATGCTGCAAATATTAAAGGTGGGGTTTACACCCCCCACTGTGCAGCCTTAAACCCTTTTAGTTTGACCCAATATCTAGCAAAGTATCTTGAAGGTATTGGTGTTGAAATATTTGAAAATTCAAAGGTAGAAGAAATTTTTGATAGGCAAGTTTTAGTAAATGGCCACAAGATTTCTTGCCAAATTTCTATTCGAGCGACTGAGGCTTTTACTGCCCGCAAATGGATGGCTCACCAGCAAATACCAATCTATTCTCTTATGGTGGCAACCCAGCCATTGCCTAAAGGGATTTTAAATCAGATAAGAAATTCTCAACGAGCCACATTTCAGGAGGCATGCAACTTAATCACATATGCCCAAATCACTGCAGATAATCGGCTTGCAATTGGTGGGCGAGGTATTCGATATAAATTATTTTCACGGCTTTCAGAACGCAGTGAAATCGACAATCGTATGCATTCAGCCTTAGAAAGAAGAGCAGTTAAGTGGTTTCCGCAATTACAATCAATCAAGTTTGAGTACCGTTGGGGTGGTCCAGTTGCCCTAACAAGAAGATGGCAAAGTTATTTAAATTACAACCGAGCAACTGGCCAAGCGGCAATCGGTGGCTATGTTGGAGATGGTGTAACCCTTTCTTATCTTGCTGCAAAAACCTTAGCGCAAATAGTTAGTGGTGAGAAAACTCCGGAGTTACCATTTGTGAATCAGAAGATAGGTAGATGGGAGCCTGAGCCAATTAGATATTTAGCAGTAAACGCTGGTTTTAAAGCCACAGTTGCAGCAGATATTGAAGAGCGAATTACCGGCAAACCAAGTCTGATTGCTTCTGTAGTGGATCCACTGATCAATCGATAGAAGCTAGAAATTTAATCCAGCACACTTTGGTTTTGGCCCAGCATTTGTATTTCCATAACGATGTTGGGTAATTGAGACACTTTGCTCCAAAAACCAACGGGAAATTTCAATATCACCGCGTGAAGTTATTGGCCTACGATCACATGATATGCCATTTTTCATCAATTCATAGACTGGTGGTATCTCAGCTGAGAGCCATCGGACTCGATCAAATTCAAGTGCATGATCAGCAAACTCTTCAGCACTTTCCACCACCAAGTTGGCTAAACCAGGAATCAATGTGTCACTACTTAACCTCGTAATCACTCCTAAATCTTTTTTAAGCCAAGCTAAAAAATCTAATTCATCTTTACTAGTTCCACTTTCAATTCTGATCAAAAATCCTTTTTTATATCTTCTATACCGTTGAACATTTTGCTCAACCTCAAGTGATGAGCAATCTATTGCTAGGCACCCGGTTGATTTAATCCACTTATTAGCTGCCTCTTTCATAGGTAAAAAGTGCTTCATTTGATTCCAATTACGCAAAGTGGCGACATAATTTGCCCCGCCTGCTTTGGCTGTAGCCCCTACAGAACTTTTACGCCAACCACCAAAGGGTTGTCGGTTAACTATGGCGCCGGTAACACCACGATTTACATACAAATTCCCAGCCTCTACATTTTCAATCCAGTACTCACACTCATTTGGATCTAATGATTGAATACCAGCAGTTAAACCAAAATCAGTTGCATTCTGCCAACTAATTGCTGTTTTCAAATCAGGGGCAACCATGATGGCAATTACCGGTCCAAACCATTCATTTAAATGTGACCAAGAGCCTGGTTTTACACCAGTTTTAATGCCGGGAGACCAAATTAATCCAGCCTCATCTAACTGTGCTGGTTTTAACAGCCACTCCTCACCTTCATCTAAGGTAGTAAGGGCTCGTTGCAGATTAGCCTCTGATTTCTTGATAATTGGTCCAACAGTTGTAGCAAGGTTGTAACCAGCACCCACTGTCAGAGATTGAACCGCATCAAGCAACTGCTTTTTAAATATTGGGTTTTGATAAATACTTTTTTCTACAATCGCTAGTGAGGCGGCTGAGCATTTTTGCCCTGCATGTCCAAAGGCTGATTGCACTAAGTCCCTTACCGCAACATCGATATCGCAACAAGCTGTTAATACCATGGCATTTTTACCACTAGTTTCAGCTAAGAGATTTAACTCATTACGCCATGAAGAGAATAAAAGTGCAGTGCTATAGCCACCAGTTAAAATAACGGCGTTGACATCTTCATGGCTAATTAATGCTTGGCCAACCTCATTATCTTCCGTTGAGACAAATTGCAGTACATCTTTTGGTATTCCCGCTTTCCATAATTGATTTACTAAGTGCCAAGATGTAGCAACAGTCTCTGGTGCTGATTTGAATATCACTGTATTTCCAGCCGCCAAGGCTGCGCAAATACCACCGGTAGGTATTGCATAGGGGAAGTTCCATGGTGGTACGACGACAACTACACCAACTGGCGAGGACTCTTTTTCTAGATTTAATGAAATTGCAGAAAGTGCGTAGTAGTTTGCAAAATCAATAGCCTCTGAAATCTCTGGATCAGCTTCCGCCACAGTTTTACCTGCATCTTTTGACATGATTGCAATACTCTCTTCCATCTGAGAGTGAGCAATCTGACCAAACTCTTTCAAAAGTTTAGCTCTAGCTTGCGCTCCTAACTTATCCCAGGCTGGTAGTGACTTTTTTGCGGCATTGATTGCAATCTCAAGATCACTCTTCTTTGCAACAGCATATTGATACCAAACATGAGCATTATCTGAAGGGTCATTGCCATCAATCAAAGTTCGATCAAAAATCTCCTTACCATCGATCACAATTGGAATCTGGTACTTCGGCTGTTCATGCACTCTCTTCATCTCTTTAGAAAGCTTTGAAACAAATGAATCCCTTGTGAGATCTGCATTTGGGGCATTTTCAAATTTATCTACAACTGCAAATTTAATGGCTTTATGTCGAATACTGTTTGTTGAAACTTGATGTCGCTGCGTGACACTTTGCAAAAATCGCTCAGATTGTTCAGCAAATTTACTTGGATCAGAACCCATTTCAAATGAAGACCTTAAATAATTCTCTGGCGCAGTGTTCTCATCCAGCCTTCGCACCAGGTAAGCAACTGCAGATGCAAAATCATTACCTCTAGTGACAGGTGCGTAGAGCAAAATTGGCAAGGATCTATTTGCAATTGCTAGTGCCTCAGGATTTGCCATTCCTTCAAGCATCTCTAGATCCAACTGCTCCATCACATTTCGCTTTTTTGCAATCTCTAGCGCAAATGCAATGTGAAAAAGATTGTGACTGGCTACTCCAATTCTTACTGCCCGAGCATTTTCAGGTCTAAGCGCTGTATCTAACAATCTTGAATAACTAGCATCTACCTCTGGTTTGGATTGATAAGGTGCTGCTACCCAGCCATGTAACTCTGCTTCAGCTTTTTCCATTGCAAGATTTGCACCCTTTACTAATCTAATCTTGATAACTCCTCCTGATTGAGTATTCCGAGATTGTGACCACTCAACCAATTCGGCAAAAACCTCGTGGGATTCAGGCAGATAAGCTTGCAAAACCAAGCCTGCGTAAAGATTTTTAAACTCGCCTTCACTTAATACCAACTTAAACGCATCTACAGTCAATCGTAGGTCGCGAAACTCTTCCATATCCAAATTGACAAAAGTATTAGTGGCAATAGATTTTCGATAAATCTCCCGCAACTTGACACTCACTCGCTCTAATGTGCCAACCCGATCTAATGCAATGATTTGACTGACCACCGATGAAAGTTTGACCGATACGTAATTGACTTCATCACGCTCCATCATCTCAAGTACGCGTTCAAATCGCTCAGCTGCTTCCTTTTCGCCCAAAACAGCTTCTCCTAGAACATTGATATTTAATCTGATTCTTTTTTTGGCTCTTCGCTTTATTTGTCTAGAAAGTTGCTTTTTTTCTGCTGGAAGGATTATTCCTTTTGACAAAAGTTTCACCTGAGTATGAACTGCAAATAAAACTGGTTTTGGGAGAAGTTTTGAAAGTAAGGCAATTAGTTTCAAACCAATGGTGTTGATAAAACCAAAACCTGCAAACGAGGCATCTTTAGCCGCTTTTCTTAAAATTCTAACCGCATCTTTTGGCGAAGAAATTCGCATAACCTCATCAGTTAGGGAAACCGTGACCGATATTGCTTTTGGGTCTTTAAATAATCTAGTAAACCTTTTTCTACTTGCTTTGTCGTATCTTTTTAGATTTGGTTTGGCTTCGGAGATAAGTTTTCGAGCATTTTCAACAGCAGAACTTGCTAACTGATCGATCGAGGAGTCAGTTGGTATGATCAAGCTCATTCAGATACTAATCCTTTTAGCCTTACCAAGGTTCTAGCCATGGCTTTTGGAACCCATTTATATGAGTCATCTACCCACCATTTCCAAAGTGCATTACGTCCATCCCAACTTTCAATTACCAGGCAATTACTGGTAGATTTTTCTACAATCTCATATCGCCATACGTTACGCATTAAATGCTGCCAGGCAATAACTTTATTCTCTTGGTACTCAACAACTTGATTAGTAATAAAGTATGGAATTCCGTAACGCATTTTCATACCAAACTTTGCACCTAAAAACAGACGCTTTGGTCCTTTTAGTTTTCCTCTAAGCATGCCAGAGCCATCCATTAGAAGGTGGTTATCTGGATTAGATAAAAAATCGAAAATCTTATTTGCTGGAGCTGCTATTTCAATCTGGACCTTATAAAAGAGCGGTATACCCGTCTCTACTATCTCAGCTCTTTCTTTCATTGTTAGTGCACTGAATTTGATGGACGCTCATACTGTAGAACTAAACCAAGGATTGAAATTATTAAAGATCCGACTGCAATTAAAACTAACCACCAGCCAATCAAAAGTCCGACACCGACAGCAGTAGCTGATAATGCTACTGGTAATGGCCACCATGAGTGTGGTGAGAAAAAACCAATTTCACCAGCTGAATCTGCAATCTCACCTTGCAAGTTGTCCTCTGGTAGAACATTTCCCAGTCGGCGAGCGGTGAACCATAGATAAAAACCAACAATTAACGATAAACCACCACTCAACAAAATCGCAGTGATACCTACTGGCTCACCACCAACCTGCCAGTAGATGATTGCCATTACAAAGTAAAAAACTGCCAAGCCAACAAACAAAACCCAGCTAGTCTTCATTAATGTTTTTCCTTCTGCGCCATATGCGGATAATGAAGATCAAAAGCTGGTCTTTCACTTCGAATTCTTGGCATTGAGGTGAAGTTGTGTCGCGGTGGTGGACAAGAGGTTGCCCATTCCAAAGATGAGCCGTATCCCCATGGATCATCGGTATTCACCATTGGCGATGTCCGTGATTGCCAGATATTTAGGAAGAATGGAATCATGGAGAGTGCCAATAGGCCAGAACCTACAGTGGAAACCATATTCATAAAGGTGAAGCCATCAGAGGCTAAATAATCTGCATAGCGACGAGGGAAACCTTTGATTCCAAGCCAGTGCTGAATTAGAAATGTTAGATGGAATCCAAAGAATAAGGTCCAGAAGTGAATCTTGCCTAAGGTTTCATCCAGCATCCTTCCGGTGAATTTTGGCCACCAGAAATAAAATCCAGCAAACATCGCAAAGACCACAGTTCCAAATAACACATAATGGAAGTGGGCAACCACGAAGTAGGAGGCTGAGACTGCGAAATCAAGTGGCGGGCTTGCCAAAATAACACCAGTTAATCCACCAAATAAGAATGTAATCAAGAAGCCAAGCACAAACAGCATCGGTGTTTCAAATGTGACAGATCCACGCCACATCGTTCCTATCCAGTTAAAGAACTTGACTCCAGTTGGAACTGCAATCAAAAATGTCATAAAGGAGAAGAAGGGCAGGAGCACCTGTCCACTGGCATACATGTGGTGAGCCCATACCGCGACTGAAAGGGCTGCAATTGCAATTGTTGCCGCAATTAACCCTTTGTAACCAAAGATTGGTTTGCGACTAAATACCGGCAAAATCTCTGTTGCAATACCAAAAAATGGTAACGCCAAGATGTACACCTCAGGGTGACCAAAAAACCAAAATAGGTGCTGCCACAACATTGCTCCGCCATTTGCTGGATCAAATATATGTGAACCAAATAAACGATCTGATTCCAAGGCTAAGAAAGCTGCTGCCAGGGGTGGGAATGCAATCAATACCAAAATTGAAGTTAGAAGAACATTCCAAGAAAAGATTGACATTCTAAACATCGTCATACCTGGTGCTCGCATAGTTAAAATTGTGGTTACAAAGTTAACGCCACCTAAAATAGTTCCTAAACCACCAATCGCTAATCCCATTAACCAAAGATCTGCACCAATTCCTGGTGAGTATTGCGCATTTGATAGTGGTGCATATGCCGTCCAGCCAAATGATGCCGCTCCCCCAGGAGTGATAAATCCAATAAATGCCATGGTGCCACCGAACAGATAGAGCCAATAAGAGAGCATGTTTAATCTAGGGAAGGCCACATCCGCTGCGCCAATTTGTAGCGGCATAATGACATTTGCGAAACCAACAAAGAGTGGAGTTGCAAACATCAACAACATGATGGTGCCGTGCATCGTAAATATTTGGTTGTACTGCTCATTGCTTAAAAATTGCATGCCAGGTCTTGCCAATTCACCGCGCAGTAGAAGTGCTAGTAAGCCACCAATTAAAAACCAAGCGAATGAGGTGATCAGGTAAAGGTAACCAATTGTCTTGTGATCGGTAGATGTCAACCACTTAACTAACAGCTTGCCCTTAGAGGTTGGCGCGGGAGCAGCAGGTGATGAAAGTACCGGACGTGGAGCGTATGTGGTCATGAGGTTACTGCTTTCTCTTCGGCTACTAAATCATCTAAATATTTTTGGTACTCACTGGCGGTCACAACCTTAACTGTGAACAACATCTGAGCGTGGTTTCGCCCGCATAAAATGTTGCACCTTCCAGGGTAGGTCCCTAACTTATTAGCGGTAAACTCCAATTGATTTGTCACGCCAGGCAAATTTTGCATTTGGATCATAAAAGCTGGAATCCAAAAACCATGGACAACATCATTGGCATCTAAGGTAAAACGAACTCGCTCGCCCTGTGGCAGAACCAAAGTTGGTGGCTGCGCTGGAGTTCCGGTAATGGTTGCACTCTTGTACTCTCCAGCACTTCTATGTTTGAACTGCCAAGACCATTGGAAGCCGACTACATCAATAAAATGTGAGATTTGGTCATCAGGTGAGATCTTTACAATTTTTGATTCGCGCTGAACTGTGAAATAGAAAAGAACTGCCACAATTATTAGGGGAATAACTGTGTAGGCAACCTCAACTGGAATGTTGTACTGAGTTTGCTTGGGAAAGTTTTCATCTTTCTTGCGATGAAAAAATACCGGCCACAAAATCAAGATCAAGGTAATGATTCCAACTACACCAGCGGCGATCCAAGCGCCTTGCCAAAGTGAAAGTGATTGGTCATTTACGCTTGAGATACCCTCTTCAAAACCCAGTCCGGATACTTCAGATTGCGCACATCCGGCCAACAATGGGCTTAATGCCAACAATGGAATCAGGGATTTTCGGGCAGCCATACGCATAGGGTTAAGGATAACCTTCTGCCCTAGCAATCTCATACGCAGCTGGTTGGGGGTAGATGGTGGTTCGCATCACAGCCGACTTTCAGCAGGAAAGAGTGCTTCATCCTGCGGCAATGGCCCAATTAAATCAATCTTTTTCTAAGGGTTGGGCTGATCCAAATAAGTTAAATGCTAGTTCAAGAGAGGTTGCAATTTTGCTGCAACAGGTAAGAGAAAATTTTGCTTCTGTCCTAAAGGTTCGCCCCGATGAAATCGAATTCTTAGGTGAGAGTGATATTGGATTTCAGTTAGGAATTTCTGGGTTATTAAAATCTGATAGTAAATTGATTCATTCCAGCATTGATCGACAAAGAATTTTTGCAGTTGCCGCTCATGAAGAAAATCATGGACGCAAGGTCGATTGCTTGTCAGTAGACAAGAATGGCGCAATCCTTCCATATGCAGCTCACGAGAATGATGTTGTAGTTTGGCAGGTGGCAAATGGTGAAACTGGAAACCTACAGCCAAGTGCGCCCGCCTCTGGATTAGTTTTCGCAGATTGCACAGCAAGTGGGGTGGAGGCCTTGCCAAACTTTGTTTACCAAACCGCCCTATTTGATAGCAGCTCCTGGCAAGGGCCAGCCGGGGTTGGCATTTTAGTTATTAAAGCCCCTGATAAATGGCGAAACCCCCTGCCCCATAATGATTTAACAAGAGTTCCAGGTACTTACTCAATCCCCTTAATTATTGCTAGCTCACTGGCACTAACTGCATACCTTGGCCAAGAGGAGATCAGACCAAAGTTGAAAAAGTACATAATTGAGTTTATTTCTTCGCAAATTTCTGAGGTCGATATTGCCTCCAACTTAGATGGTTTATCTAAGTTTCTCTCCTTTTCAGTAAGCAAGGTAGAGGCGGATAGATTACTTTTGCAATTGGAATCCGCCGGCTTTGCCGTTGACTCAGGTTCAGCATGTAAGTCAGCTGATATGCAGCCAAGCCATGTTTTAGCAGCAATGAATCGCCCCATCACCGGCAACATTAGATTAACGCTTCACAAAGATATAACTGAGCAGATGGTTAAAGATTTTTGCCAAGCATTAAAAATATCTATTGAAACGCTTCGAAAAAACTAGCCAACTAACCGAACATTTAGATGTGGCTTGATTTCATCTGCTGCCGCCTTGCCATAAGCGCCCTCAAATCTGGTGAGAAACTCCTCTTTGGTAAAGCGGTACTCCTGCGTGCCCGTTGTTTCAATGCAATAGGTGGCGAGCATTGATCCTAACTGTCCACATCTTTCATGTCCTAAGCCCCAAGAAAGACCAGCAATAAATCCAGATCTAAAGTTATCGCCAACACCAGTTGGATCTAACTTCTGCCTCTCATTCGGTACCCCAACATAAATTGTCTCTTTGCCATGTTCTTCAATTTGAGCCCCCTTAGAGCCAAGGGTTACCACCCGAACTTGTACTCGATCAAATAATTGTCGATCGGTCCAGCCAGTTTTTTGAATTGCAAGTGCTAACTCATACTCATTTAGAAATAAGTACTTTGCACCTTCAATTAATTGCGCAATCTCTTTGCCATCCATTCGCGCCATCTGTTGCGATGGATCTGCAGCCACCGGAATCTGCAAATTTCGAGCCATATCTGAGTAGCGCATCATCGCCTCAGGGTCATCGGGTGAGATAACTAGTAAATCAAATTTGCCACTCTTTTCTATGATTGGTGATAACTCAATATTTCTTGCCTCACTCATTGCACCAGGAAAAAAGGAGGCAATCTGATTTAACTCTGTATCGGTGGTAACCATAAATGTCGCGGTGTGTAATTTTTCTGAGACTAGAACATGTGAGGTATCCACACCATGTCGCTTAAGCCATGCTTCGTAATCAACCCAATCTCTACCAACTGCAGCTATCAATATTGGATTTAAACCTAAGGCACCCATTCCAAATGCGATATTGGCACCACAGCCACCGCGCCTAATCTCTAAGGTATCAACCAAAAATGAGAGTGAGACTTTCGCCAAGGATCCGGCAACCAATGAGTCGGTAAATTTGCCACCAAAGCTCATGATGTGGTCGCCACCGACTGAACCGGCGACCGCCACCTTCATAATTTTTAAATAACTTTAATTAGTTAAATGAGTCGCCGCAGGCGCATGAGCCTTGGGCATTTGGATTATCAATTGTGAAACCTTGTTTTTCAATTGTGTCAACAAAATCAATTGTGGCACCCATCAAATATGGCGTACTCATTTTGTCAGTTACAACCTTTACTTTTTCGGCACCAAACTCAGTAACAGTGTCACCATCCAGGCTTCGATCATCAAAGTAAAGTTGGTAACGAAGACCAGAGCAGCCACCTGGTTGGACTGCAACACGAAGACTTAAATCATCTCGACCCTCTTGCTTTAGCAAGGAAGCAACCTTTTGGGCTGCAACATCAGATAATGCAATGCT
>Ga0315902_10000476_pt1 | contig 66630 bp, 63 predicted proteins | sample LakEriMetagenome_9_FD_203523 | JGI IMG/M metagenome (GOLD analysis project Ga0315902, IMG submission 203523) | Freshwater fungal communities from buoy surface, Lake Erie, Ohio, United States - Buoy 12 MA117 | ecosystem: Environmental > Aquatic > Freshwater > Lake > Lake biofilm | place: USA... | reverse complement strand
TAATTTCAGTACTTATATACATAATTATCTCCCCTCTTGTTCTTGTAAAAGGAGTTCAACCTTCACAAAACAACTCAGAGGCTTTTAAAGAGTACTTTGCAAAGTTAATTTACTTTGTTATTACAGGATTAGGTTTAAACTTAGTTCTTTACGGAAGTAAAGCAATGTTACTTCTTGGTACAACTATTCTAACTACTGATTTCCAAGATTCAAACAGTATTGTTAACCAACTTTCAGCAGGAGCTATTGGAGGGGTTGGAAGTATAGCTTACGCATTGATTTGGTTGTTTAGCATAATACTTTGCATATACATAATGGGACTTGCCGATAAAGTAGAAGATAAGGCAGCATCTTTAGCTTCTGAATTCACGGGTTCAAAGAAAACTGAGAGTAAAGAAGATAAAAAATAGTCAATTCCTTTTAACAAATTAATGTAAAATAATAATTAATGAACGAAGCTCAGATTTCAAAACAACATCCAATACCCCAAAACTTTATGGATGTCGAATTTAAAATAGTAGGGGATTTTACTGTTAGACAATTTACTTATCTTTGCGGTACAGGACTTCCAATGTACCTTATTTACAGTTCTGTCTTGCAGGACTTCCTTAAAACTATTCTTTTGATTGTTCTAGGATTATTAGGATTTCTATTAGTCTTTGTCCCAATTGACGACAGAGGCATGGACGTGTGGATTGTCAATTTTTTTAAATCAGTTTACTCTCACAATAGAAGAGTCTGGAGAAAAACACCATTGATACCAAAGACATTATCTATGGAGGCAATAAGAATTGTACAAGGAGAAATGATTACACTAGCCCCTACTTCTTCAAGAAGAAAGTTAGAAGAATACCTAAAAGGTATTAAGGAGGAAGCGCACGATGAATATGACTTTGATTTTAATAAACATCAATATAACGAAGTTTATACGGAACCAACAATATCACTAGCAAAGCCTATCCAGGAAATAGCACAAGCTCCATCTGTAATTCCAGAAATTACTACACCAACTCAAAAGGAAATAGAACAAAAACCGGCAGTAGAGGAAGTTGTAATCAAGATTCCATCTTTGGTAAAACCTCCCGAGGCTCCTGCAGGGAAAACAAAAGAATTTATCAAAAAAATTGTCCAACCAGTCCAGCAAGTACCTTCTTCTATTAAAGATATAATAAAACCAAAACCAAAAATTGAAAAAGTTTCAGATATCCACGAAGAATTAAGAACTTCAAATGCAGAAACTCCTGGAAGAAAATTTGTCTCATTTGGACAAAGAGAGCAGGAAATAATCTTACCTATTAGAGGTGAAAAGACAGTTAATATCTTAACGGCAACTCCTAAAAACAACATACTCTCCTCAACAAAAGATATTAAAACTTTAACTAAGGAACTAAGAACCTTAGTACGAGAAATTAAACATGACGAAACACCTTCCGCTATTTCCCCAGTAAGTAATGAGGTTTATGAGAACAACTTAAACGGTATGTGTTTTGATTCAAACAATAACCCTCTTTCAAATTTAATTTTAAGTTTACTGGATGAAAATGATAGGGAAATTCAATATACTAGAACAGATAACTTAGGAAAATTTTCATTTAAAAACACAACTTTAGGAAATTTTAAAATTAAAGTTTTGAATCCTGAAATATATTCTTTGAATTTTGATATAATAAATTTTAGTGTAAACAAGTACCCACATACTATTATTCAGATTTTAGGAAAGAAATAAATGGCAAATAATTACGCTACAACTCAAGATTTTATCGATGTTTTAGAAATTAAAAATGATTTACTTGTTTTAAAAAACGGAAAAGTCTCGGCAATTTTACAATTAAACTCTATTAATTTTGAACTTTTATCCGCAAGAGAGCAAGATGCTGTTATTTCTGCATTTGCAGGAATACTTAATTCATTAAACTTCCCGCTTCAAGTAGTCATTAGATCTAGAGCTATGAATATCGAAAAATATATTAATAAACTAGAAAAAATGGAATCAAAAATTACAGACCCTCTTTTAAAATCACAAGCTCAAGCATACAGAAATTTTATTAACAACACAATCGAGGTAAATAAAGTTTTAGATAAAAAGTTTTATCTAATTGTTCCTTCAGGTTACTCGGAATATGAAAACTTAGGCTCAGGACCCTTTGAATTTTTTGGAAGACTTCTAGGAAAACAAAATAAAAGACCTGCTTATGTAAATGTTGATGAAGCTCTTTTAAAAGCTAAGGGAGATCTTACACCTAAAATCGATACACTTGTTAGAGAATTCGAAAAAATTCACATTACTTGTAAGAGATTAACAACAGAAGAAATTATTAAACTATTTTATGAAATATATAAAGAAGGTGCTGATAAAACAGGAAAAATAAGTACAAATTTTGAAGACTACAAAACACCGATTGTACAACCGGCAACTTTATGAACTTAACTGATTTGATTTTTCCTAAGTCTCAAGAAAAAACACTTTCTCAATCAGAACAAGCTGCATTGGAACTTGCCAAGGGAATGATAGATATTCAAGATGCAATTGCTCCAGGAGCAGTTGAAATTGATTTTAACTACGTTTTAATTGACGGTTGGTATTACCGAACAATTTTCATTTCTGGATATCCGAGATTTGTTGGAGCCAACTGGCTTTCCTCGATTGTTAACTTTGAACACTCTCTAGATATATCAATGTTTTATTACCCAATCAAATCAAGAGATATATTAGACGACTTAAGAAAAAAAATTACTGAGCTTGAAACTCAAAGAGCAATCGATAAAGAAGCAGGAAAAATCCCAGATGCAGCTGTTGAGGCCGCTCTTGCTGACGCACAAAACTTACAAGACCAATTAGTTAAAGGTGTTGAAAAATTCTTTCAACTTTCTTTTTATCTAACAATACCTGCTCAATCTTTAGAAGAACTAAATTACGTAACTGCTGATTTAATGCAAAGTTTAGCAACACTTCTTTTAATACCTAAAGTTGCTTCTTTACAAATGGAGGAAGCTTTCTCTTCATGCATTCCTCAAGGGTTAGATAAATTAATGATTACTAGAAACATGGATACTACAAGTATCGCAACAACTTTCCCCTTTACCTCCTCAATGCTTTCGTCAGATGAAGGAATTATGTACGGAATTAATAAACTAAATAATTCATTAGTTATTTTTGATAGATTTTCTATGCCTAACTCTAACTCAGTTGTTTTCGCAACATCTGGATCTGGTAAATCCTATTTAATCAAACTAGAAGCCCTTAGATATCTTGTTCAAGGCGTAGAAATTATTGTTATCGACCCTGAATCCGAATATAAAGCCCTATGTCAAACTGTTGGCGGAAACTTTATTTCATTTGCTGCAAATTCTCCAAGCAAATTAAATCCATTTGATTTATCAATGGCTGTTGAAGAAAATGAAGACGTTCTGGATTCTAAAATTACAATTATCCATACTATGATTCAACTAATGGTGGGTCAATTATCCCCTACTGAAACAAGTTTATTAGACAGGGCATTATCCGAAGCATATAGGCTTAAAGGTATTACTAAAGATCCTGAAACCCAAGTTGGAAAAGAACCGCCACTGATGGAGGATCTTTATAAAGTTTTACAAGGTTCAAACGAACCGGATGCCAGAATTCTTACTGACAAGCTTTCAAGGTATGTTATAGGATCGCTTGGAGGCATATTTAATTCACAATCAAATATAAAAATAGATTCAAAGATGACAGTTTTCTCAGTTCAAAGTCTTGAGGATGTTTTAAAACCTTTAGCATTCTTTATGATTCTTGATTTTATTTGGACAAAGATTAAAAAAGATTTAAGAAAGAGAATTTTAATTGTTGAGGAAGCTTGGTATTTAATGCAAAGAGAAGACTCTGCTAAATTTTTATATGGTCTTGTTAAAAGAGCTAGAAAATATTTCTTAGGAGTTACATGTATTACTCAAGACGTAGATGACTTTTTAAAAACACCTCAGGGTCTTGCTGTAATTACCAACTCATCGATTGTAATCTTACTAAAACAGGTAGATGCCTCGATTGATAGTGTAGGAAAGGTATTTAATCTCTCGGAAGGTGAAAAAAGAAGATTGCTTTCCGCAGGTGTGGGAGAAGGAATATTTTTTGCCGGACGAAATCACGTATGGATTCAAGTAAAAGCATCAAAGGAAGAGCACGAAGTTATTACAACTAACCCAGAGGAAATCTTAAAAAAGAGACAAGTCTCAGGACCAACCCAACCAACAATTGCAGCACCAGTTTCAGTTTCTCAAGAACCAACCACTACCACCTCTCAATCAACTACAGCAACAACACAGGAGGAAGCTCCTTCAACACAACCAACAAATCAAACACCTCAAGCCCCAGCAAGCAGCGCGGATTTCTTTAAAATTTAGTTTTATTTCATTGGAACAATTAAATGTAAAAAGTTTTCAATCGAAGGAATTTTAAAAACAGCAGGTGTAGTTCCACCATTTGATGATATTTCTAAATTTTCAGATTTCACGTTTGATAAAAAATCGGTTAAATATTTTGAGTTGAAAGATAAAATAATATCCTCACCTTCGACAGAAGCTTCGAACTCAGAAACATTTTCACCAGAATCAGCAGTTGTTGAATAAACTTTTACAATTCCATCGCTAGAAAAATCTACCTTTATAGGAGAACTAGCTTCTTTAGAAAAAACATTTGTAAGTTTTACAGCATTTAGTAACTCTTGTGTGGGTATTTTGGCACTAAATACACTTGCCGAGGGAATAATTCTTTTATAATCAGGAAAGGACCCGTCTATTACCCTAACAGCTACAGAAGTTTCTCCTGAGGTAAAAAATAACAAGTTATCACTTTCACTTAAATTAATTGAGATAAGCTCTTCATTATTTGAATAAATTTTTGAAACATCTAATAAAGATTTTGTCGGAACAATTATACTAAAGTTATCAAACTCACCTTCAATCGGCTGTGATTTTTCTGAAAGCCTAAACCCATCGGTAGTTACAAAGTATAAGTTTCCTGAGTCAAAATTTATAAGAGTACCGGTTAAAGCAGGTCTTGTAACATCTGAGGAGCTTGAAAAGTGGGTGTGAGAAACTAAATTAGATAAAGTTTTAGCATTAATCTGAATATGTTTTGAATTTTCTTTTAATGATGGGATTTCAGGAAATTCAATTGAGGACATTCCATTAAATTTTGCTTTTGACTTTGGAAAAGAAGTCAAGTTTAAAACATTTTTTTCAGCGTTAATTAACAATTTTCCAGGCTCTAAATTAGAAATAAACTCTTGAAACATTTTAGCAGGGACAGTTAAGGACCCTTCTTGCTTTACTTCCGCTCCAAAAGTGTACGATATAACAGTTTCTAAATTAGTTGCAGTTAATTTTACTTTTCCACTCTCAGCAGTAATTAAAACATTTGATAAAACAGGCAGAGATCCTTTTACAGGTACTGCCCTATTCACGATTGTTAAACCCTTATTTAAATATTCTTGAAGACATTCGAAAATCATACTTTGATATATTTTCTAGCAAGTCTAACATACTGAGTCAATCCTCCCCAATTTCCCAACATAAAGTATTGTTGAGCTACCGAGTAGACTGAGGATATAAAAATGTATAGTGATAAAGCGGAAGGAAGAGAAATACAAACAAAGAATGTCATAACAGGAGCTATAAGAGTCATCTGTACCTGCATGGTGTAGGCCATATCTTCCATCTCAGTTGAAGCCTTCTTTGCGGCTTTTTCAGCTTCTGTTAATTCTGGAAGCATCATAGCGGAAGTTAAAAGTGTGAAGATTCCTGCTAAAACTGGAAGAATGTAAGTGGTATCAATTTCTGACATTTTAAAAATCCATAATGATTTTTGAAGCATATCTTCTGAAGTAAACTTTAAAAATTCAAAGTAGACTCCAGAATTTAATTCGGTAAGACTTTGAATAGAAGAAACTTTTTGAACTACCTGATATAAGCCAATTAAAGCAAATATCATAACAATTTGAGACAAACAACCTGAGGCTGGATTAATACCATGTTGCTTAAATAATTCCATTTGAGCTTCTGCCAATTTTTTCTTATCATCCTTATACTTTTCTTTTAACTTATCTAATTCAGGCTTAAGTTCTTTTTGCTTCTTCATATTCTTGTATGTAGGTATCATAAAAGGAACCATAATTGTTTTAATAAATAGAGTTAAAAGAATAATTAATACTCCTAAATTAGAGGAGATCTGGTAAAAAACTACCATTAAATTTAACATCGGTTGTTCGAATAATACGTATATCATTTTTATCTTTCTGGTACAGGGTCGTAACCACCTTTACTAAACGGATTACATCTTATTATACGATAAGTTGCTAAATATATTCCTTTTACTGTTCCGTGTTTTTCAAGAGCCTCTATAGCATATTTAGAACAGGATGGCTCGAAGATACAAATCTTTATGCCAAAATTTCCTGGAGATAGGTATCTTTTATAAAGTTTTATAAAAAATATAAAAAACTTTTTCATATTTAAATTTGAGTAAACAACTTTAAAAACTCAGTCTCTAAATCTTGATATTTAATAGATAGTATATTTGTTTTTGGAAAAACTAGGCATTTAATACCTAAAGGTAATTTAGATCTATTTCTAATAATTAGAGACTTTGTTAACCTTTTTAATTGATTTCGCTGAGAACTTCTCTTTGCAATCATTTTAGAAACTATAACTGAAAATATGGGGGTTTCTACACTGGAATCTTTAATAACTGAAAGTGAAAAATATTGGTTAGAAATTCTTTTTCCAAACTTTTTTAATTTATAAAAATCCGAGGGGAGAATAATTCTGTTACTTTTTGGAAGCATTACTTCTTAAATAGAGTTCTAGCTAGGACTTTTCTACCTTTTGCTATTCTTCTCTTTAAAACATTTCTTCCGCCTTTAGTAAGCATTCTTTGAAAGAATCCGTGCTTTTTAACTCTTTTTCTTTTTTTTGGTTGCCAAACTCTTTTAACCATAATGGACAAAATATACCTTATTTAGGCTCATAAGTCAATCAAATGTTATAATAACTTTTGGGATAAATAACCTATATAAGGAGATGAGTTATGACATCTGCAAAGAGGCAGAGAGCTGAAAAAATCACTTCCAGCTACTTAGGAAGCGAGGCTGACAATGAGAGGCTTCTTAAAGATAAGAGGCTTCTGAGGTACTCCCCAAATGTGGAGTTTTTCACAAACACTTCGGATGAGTATCTGGTAGCAATAGTAAGGACAGGGGAACCTGACGGGAATCCTGTGTATCGCATAACCGATCTCAAGCTTATACCAATTATCGAGGCATTTGCTGAGATTGTTGGCGGTACTACCTTCTACTATAAAGTTCCAGTATAGTATGAGGTTCTTGCTGGCATGGTTTTTTTTCACAAAAAAACCATGCCAGCACCATCTTTTTCATTTTAAATTCAATCAAAAACTACAATTTATATAAATACCTATTGCTTGATTTATTCCTTTGTTTTAACTTTAATCTAGACATAAATCCTGCCCCTGCCTACTATGAATAATGAATGGAAATCTGTAACACAGTTATTTAAAACTAAAATCTCAGGCGAACTAGGCGGAAGTCCTTTAGTTCAAAATGAAATTATTACCTCTACAGCAGAGATTATTCCAGAACAAAACACTATAAACATTTTTGTAAAAAACCCAGTTCTAGCTCCTAAAGTAAGTTCCTATAAAGATCTTATCCAAGAATGCGTTAGAGAAGTTTTAAACAAAAACTATGATTTAAGTTTCAACATTTTAAAATCAAAATCCGAAACCACTACTAGTGACCTACCTATGTTTTTAGATTCTGAAAAACCTAAAGGGGCAATAACTTCAGAAAATTTGCTAAAGAAGTCAAATCTTAAAAAAGAATTTACGATGGAAACATTTCTAAGGTCTACCTCAAACGACTTAGCTTTTGCAGCTGCCAAAAATATTTCCCAAGCCCCAGGAACCCAATTTAACCCATTCTTTGTCTATGGAAATTCTGGTTTAGGAAAAACCCATCTTATCAATGCAATAGGGGTTGAGATCTTAAAAAATTTTCCTAACTATAAAATACTTTACGTGCCTTTTGAAACTTTTTTTAACGATTTTTTAGAAACATTTAACTATCAAAATAAAAAAGCAACAATTAATAAATCCGATTTCAGAACAAAGTACAGAGATATAGACGTACTTATTGTTGACGATATCCAAGGTATTTCAGGTAGAGAGGGTACGGAAAACGAATTCTTTAATATATTCAACGAACTTTATAGAGAAAATAAACAAATTATTCTTTCATCAGATGTACATCCAAACGAGTTTAAACAATTACCAGATAGAATCAGATCGAGGTTTAATCAGGGACTTGTTATTGATATTAGAAGTCCTGATTACGAACTAAGGTTTAATCTAATTAAAAGAAAATCAATGGAAGATAGAGTAATTCTTGACAACGATGCAATAGATTTTATCGTTTCAAATGTAAATAAAAACATGAGAGAACTGGAGGGGGCTTATGCTAGAGTCAAAATCTTTATACAAACAATGAACCAACCAGGTAATAAAGAGACAGTCCTCAAAGCCTTAAAAGATATAGGAGACTTTGTAAAGATTGAAGAAAACCTTAGCCCAAATAAAATTATAGATATTGTTTGTAGCCATTTCAGACTTAAAAAAGAAGAAATAAAAAAACAAGACAGATCTAAAAGAGTAGCTTATCCAAGGCAAATTTGTATGTTTATGTTAAGGAAACATACTGATTTAAACTATATTGAGATAGCTCACCTTTTAGGCAGAAAAGATCACACTACAATAATGCATGGGGTTGAGAAGATAGAGTCAGACATAAACTCCGGCGAAAACGAAATAAATGCTCATATTTCAGAGATAAAAGATTTAATTTTTAAAAAATAAAAATATTACCCACAATCAAATTTTAAGAAAAGTTAATTTTTAACAGTTATCGGTTTATCAATATTATTTTAAATATAACCTATATTATTTCACATGTTCTTTTGGTAATTTTTATGTGGATAACATAGTTTATTAATATAAGTTATGTGGATAACTACCGAAAGATATCCACAACGTACTCCACAAGAAATGAGAAGTTTTAGCCTTAAAATATGGCGATAATAATTAAATTTTGGGTTTTATTTCTGATAAATCAGGGAGAAAAGTTATTCAAAAAACTTACTTTCTAAAATAAAGATAATATAATTCAAACCAAGGTTATTCACTTAACCCCAGATATAAATATATTAAAAATGTTTAATAAATATAAAAAAATAATTGAAAAAATAGTGGATATAAAAAAATATCTAAACTTAATTCTTTTAAATAGTTTAGTAATTTTATTTCCTTTAAATCAACAATACCGTATAAGACCATTTTCCTCGGTTGATGGTTTCATAATTGACTATTTAATGGTAAAAGTCTCTATCCCAGAACTAATTCTTTTTGCTATTCTTCTACTAAACTTTAAAGAAATTATTAAAGAAATTATTAGAACCGATTTCTATAAATTTATAGCCCTGTTTTCACTCTTTTTTCTAATCTCAATCTTTAAGTCGAACTATCTCCTTCTAGCTTTCTATGAAAACCTGGTAATAGCAATCTCTTTGATTGTAGGTTTTTATTTTTTTCGAAATATTCATGTTTTAAACAAAAACCTCTTAATTTGGTCCGTAAAGTTTTGGATTGTGTTTTTATCTATACTTGGTTTGGCTCAATTTATTACCCAGGGATCTGTTTTTAATAACTATCCTCTAACAGGAGAGTTTCCATATACCGAAGACTACTACCACATAAAACAAAAAAACATTTTTTTTGAGAATCTCATACCTCCTTACACAATTTTTAGTCACTCAAATATTTTTGGTGGCTACATTATATTTCTTTTTATCCTACTAAATACTCTTGAGGGATTTAAAAAGAAATATTTCCTACTTACCTTAGGAAATCTTTTTTTAGTTGGAAGTGTTGCTTGTTTTATATCCTTTACTCTTTATTTAATTGCCCTTAAGCTAGATAGATTTCGGATTTCGATTCTAATAAAAGCTGTACTTTACCTATCAATTGCAATTCATTTTATTTATAGCTATCGTTACCCTGAATTTTTAGGTGACTACTCTATCTATAGAAGGCTTTATATGTTTGATTTAAGTTTAAATTACTTTATTTCTAATCCTTGGAATTTTTTATTTGGATCTGGTTACTACAATTATTTCGGAATTATAAAGAATGATTTATTTAAATATGAACTAGTGAGATTCTTTCAACCACCCCACTTTGCCTTTAATTTAATTATTTGGCAATATGGGGTTATTTTTCTAGGCTTTGTATTTTTAGTATTATTTAATACTTTTTCAAAAATAAACACCCACACCTTACGTATTTTGTTAGTAATATTGGTTGTTTTTTCTTTTGATCACTACTTAATTACCAGTCATCAGTTTAAATTTTTATTTCTAATATTATTTCCCTATTCACTAAATATAAAAAATAGTATTAAATAGTAATATGGCTAAAAATATTTCTAAAAATGTTTCTTTATATCAGTTTTTAACTTTAAGTGTTCTAGGTATCTCCGCTTTTTTTATGACTGGATGTACCATACCTTTTCTTTCCTCCGCGCCTCAAAATATTTCTTTAAGATATGAAAGTCTCTGGGAAAAACCAGGAACTTATGAAAATGTCTTTAATTCCTATAAATCCCAAAACTCGTATGTAAACATCAGCTTTGAAGATAAATCTGCCTCTGATATTTCCGTTTATAAAGAGGACCTTTTAGATAGATTGAAAAATAACAGAGAGGTCCCTGATATTATCAGAATTCATGTCAGTTGGATACCTGAATTTAAAAATTATCTAGCCCCTGCTCCTTCAGAATTATTTAATAAAGATATTATTGCTTCTGATTTTTATCCGGGAGTTTCCTCACTTGTTGTTTATAACACTCAAGACGGTTCTCAAAGCTTTGTTTACGGAGCCCCTCTATACTACGATCAGTTAATGCTTGTCTATAATAAAAAAGATTTTGAGGATGCTGGTTATAGAACAAACCCTATAACATGGGAACAGTTTTTTAGAACTGCTTTTTTCTTAAGTAAAAAAGACGCCTCTGGAAAAATTGAAAGATCTGGAGCTGCATTTGGAAATAAAGATTTAGAGTTTTACTCAGATATTTTTGGCTATCTTTTAGGAAATGCAAACTTAGATTTTCCTAAAGTTTTTGAAGAGGGCGATTCTTCACTTGAATCTGTATTAAGAGTTTTGAATAGATCTACTGATTGGGATCCTGTATTTCAAAACTCTGGAAATGCCTTTGTATCCAGAAAAGCATCTATGATAATTGTTCCATCTTGGAGAGTAAATGACATTTTAAATGCAAATCCTAATATTGAACTTGCTGTAGCTCCTTTACCTTCTTCAAGACAAGATAGGCCAATGAATTGGCCAACATTCTTCGTTGAGGCAGTTCCTGCAGCAGCACAAAATCCTACTGAATCCTGGAAGTTAATTAAACACATGACCTCAGAAGAATCTCAAAAAGAAATTTATTCTAAACAAGCAAGTGTAAGAAGATTACCTTCTCTTCCCGCAGTTAAAAAAGTGGTTGATACTTTAGATGTTGATCCTATTTTAAAGTCTCTTTCTAGAGACGCTCTAAACTCTCAAGTAGCTACTGGCACCGGCTCCTCTTTTGTAATGTCTGATAGATCCGGTAACACTAAATGTGTAGAAGCAGTTAGAGCCTCAGCAGCATCATCCAGTGCAGCTACTTTTAAGAATTCAAAAGGGGCTATCCTTTCCGCCTGTGGTTTAAATCAATAGATTTTGGTGTAAAATACACGTAATCATGGAAAAAAATTACAATTTTAAGGAAATTGAATCCAGAATATATAATCTTTGGGAAGAAAATAATTGCTTCTTAGCTGACAGTAGTTCTGATAAACCTCCTTTTTCTATAATCTTACCTCCTCCTAATGCTAACGCTTCCCTCCATTTGGGACACTCTTTATATACCGTTGAAGATATCCTTATAAGGTATAAAAAAATGAAAGGTTTTGAAACTCTTTGGATTCCTGGCGCCGACCATGCTGGTTTTGAGACTCAAGTAGTTTACGAAAAACATTTGGAGAAAGCAGGAAAGTCTAGATTTGATTTCTCTAGAGATGAGCTATACAAAGATATTTACAATTTTGTACTTTCTAATAGACCTCTAATGGAAAACCAAATTAGAAAACATGGTTTTGCAGTTGATTGGTCTAGAAATACCTTTACTCTAGATGAGAAAATAATTTCTACTGTTTATGAAACCTTTGAAAAACTTTTTAAGGATGGATTAGTTTACCGAGGTGAAAGACTAGTTAATTACTGTACTGTTCATGAGACCGGATTCTCTGATTTAGAAATTGACTATGCTGAAAAAAATGATTTTTTATATTATGTAAAATATAGGATCCAAGATAGTAAAGATGTTTTAATTGTTGCAACCGCACGACCTGAAACAATTTTTGTAGATGTAGCTTTATGCGTTAATCCAACTGACGAGAGATATAAATCTCTTATTGGAAAAAATGCTATTAACCCTTTAAATAACGAATTATTACCAATAATTGCTGATGAGGCTGTTGAAATAGATTTCGGAACAGGGGTTTTAAAAATTACCCCAATGCATGATTTTAATGATTACGAAATAGCAAAAAGACACAATTTAATAGGAAAATCAGTCTTGAATATTAAAGGTAGGTTAAACGAACTTGCCGGAAAATTCGAGGGTTTGAAAGTAAAAGCAGCTAGAGAACAGGTATCTGAATACTTAAATGAGTTAGGGTTTTTAGCTGATAAAAAGGAATACAAACATCAGGTTCCGTGTTGTTATAAATGTGGTACAGCTATAGAACCAATACTCCTTCCTCAATGGTTTATAAAAACAAAACCTTTAGCGGAAAAAGCTATTCAGGCTGTCAAGACTGGTGAGACAAAAATTCATCCAGAAAGATTCGAAAAAACCTACTTAGATTGGTTAGAAAATATTATCGATTGGAATATCTCAAGACAAGTTGTTTGGGGTATAAGAATTCCGGCTTATCAATGCAATATATGTTCTAAATGGACTGTATCAAAAGACGGAAAATTAGAAAAATGTGAATGTGGTTCGACAGAGTTTACTCAGGATACTGATGCCTTTGATACTTGGTTTAGTTCTGGTCAGTGGCCTTTTGCTACTTTAGGTATCGGATCAAAAGACTACGAAAAATTTTATCCTACAAGTGTAATTGATACAGGATATGATATTTTATTTTTTTGGGTAACAAGAATGATGATGCTTGGTATTTACCGAACAGGTAAAGCTCCTTTTAAAGATATTATTTTACATGGGTTAGTTAGGGATTCCAAAGGTCAGAAAATGTCGAAATCCAAAGGAAATGTTATTAACCCTCTAGATTTGATTGAAAAATATGGAGCTGACTCATTAAGACTTGCTTTAATTATGAGTGTACCTTTTGGAAATGATCAAAACTTTACTGAAGCTAAATTAGTTGGTACCAGAAACTTTGGAAATAAGGTATGGAACATGGCACGTTTTATCAAAATGATGTCTGAGAATGCCTCATATGACTTAAAAATTGAAGAAAATACTAATGATATCAAAAATTTAGATTCTGAAATATTTAACAATCATTTAGAATTTATAAGAACTGTAAATGCAAAGTTTGAAAAAATGTCTTTGTCTGATACTGCTGAGGAAATACACTCTTATATGTGGCATCAAGTTGCGGATATTTACATTGAGAAGTGCAAGCAAAACAACGATTTATTACCTTTGATAAATACAATTTTTAAGGATTGTTTAAAATGCTTACACCCTTTTATGCCTTTCATAACCGAAGAAATCTGGCAGAACAACTACTCTAAAGATAGCAATGCTATTTTAATGAATTCTAAATTTCCAAAATATTAGTAGTAAATAATAAAAATATATTTTAATAAAAATTGAAATGGGTATTTTAGAAAATTACTTTTCTTCTTCTGAAGTTTCTTCCTCAGGTTTTTCAGATGAAGCTTCTAGTTGAGCAATTCTTTCTTCTTCAGTTAGAGTTGTTTCTTCAGCTACTTCTTCTTGAGGTGCATCGATATTTAGAATTAAATCTTCTTCAGTTAAGTCTACTAATTCAACTTTTGATCTATCGAAATTTAAAGCTGAAACTTTAATTTCATCACCAATATTTTCCAGTGAAGACACATCTACAGTAAATGAGTGAGGTAAGTCTGCGGGAAGTGCTTCAACTTCAATCTCTTGTTTGATAAGGTTTAAAATTCCAGTACCTGATTTTAATACAGGAGCTTCTTCATCTCCAGTAACAACAACAGGAATCATAGCTTTAATCTTAACTTTTAAGTTAACTTCTAAGAATGAAGCGTGTATTACTCTGCCTGAAACTGGGTCTTTTTGAATATCTTTAACAAGGACTTTTTTTGATTTTCCATCGAAATTTAAGTTAACAAGTGTGTTCTCCCCTGCTTCTCTAAAAACTTTAACAAATTCATTGTAACCTACTTCTAGGTTAATACTTGGGTTTCCAAGTCCGTAAACTACAGCAGGAATTAAGAATTCAGATCTTAATTTCTTTGCGTGGTTTCCTGTAAGTTGTCTTAAATTTGCGTTTAATTCCATAAGATAGTGCTTATTTTATCTTTATATCCTTTATTAGTCAAGGAAAAAGACTACTTTAAAGTAGTTTTAAACCTTAGATTGTTAGAAAATTTAGAATTAACTATAAAATCACCCTCATTTTCACCGAATTGGTAGTTTGACTCAGTTTCACTTGCTTCAAAACCGTATAAAGGTTCGAATATAAAGTTAAATGCTGATTCGTCCCCTGCTTGTTTCTGCCATAAAAGGGTATAGGAAGTATTTTTATTTTTTATAATACCTAAGTTTTGAGGTAAGTCGTATTCAATGATCAGCTTTTGAGATGAATCTGGTTCGATAGTTAAGCTAGTTTCAAATGTTTGGTAAATACCCTCAGAACTTAATAGTATGTTGTTAAATAGATTAGTTTCCTGCCCGTTTGGTAGTAAAAGTTTGGCGGCTGTAAGTTTTGAACCTGTAGGAACTAATACTTTTATATAGTTTACGAAATTTCCGTATGGCCAAGCTCTGTCTTTGGCTTTATTTGTATAGTTTAAGGTTAAAAACCCTCTTAAAACCCCGTCTCTAGTTAAAGATTTGACATTATAGGTATAGTTGTTTTCAGTCATATAATTAACTTTATTACCTCCGTAATTAGCATTGACAACCTTTAAGTAGTCCCCTTGAGTTGGGATTAAAGCTCCATCCCATTCTAGATTTCCTAATGATCTACTTAAAAAAGGTAACTCAGTGTAAATTTGGAAATTCTTAGTTTCTAGTAGTCCATATAAGTTATCTGCAAAAGGTGCGATTTCCTCAGGTTTTGACGAAAGTAGTCTCTCTAAAATTTTTGAACCAAGGGAAGTTAAAAATGATTTCTTTTCAGAAACTCCAGGTTGGTAATTTACTTCGCTATGGAATTGAGCTCTTTCAACAAAGTTACCAGCTGTTATGTTTTCTTCATAGTTATTCAAATATACATCTCCGTAAGTTTGAAGGAATTTTTCAATAAACTTTGTATCTATAGCTATGACTGTTTGAAAATTTTCTTGAATAGCCTTATCGAACAACTCGTTTATTAGTTTTGCGCTACTTGGGAAATCTGAATTAAAATTTGCGTTTCTAATATAGAGTTTGTCTTCTTTCAAAAAGTATTTGACATACTGAGGAGGCGCCATGTTAACTTTTTTTACATCAACTTGTCCGTCAGGATTATAGATATCGTCGATTCTTATAGAAATTACCTTACCTTTTGATATTTCAACAACCCCATATGAGCCTATAAATCCTCCTGTTGGTCTAATTTCATAGGGATTTTGAAATAAAACTAAAATCTTTTTTGGTTCTTCAAAGCCAAGTAAATCTCTAGAATCCCTAGCAACAGCCAGAAGTACGTCGTTAGCTTTGATCAACTTTGGAAGGTTTTCTTTATAAGTTTTTACTTGATCAAAAGCAACAGGTGAGTTTTTAATTAAATCGTTTGCTTTAATGAAGTTTTGCAAACTGTCTGATAAAGGATTAACACTTCTAGATAGTTCACTAATATCAATTTCTTTTCCGTCCTTAAGTGATTTAGAAATCTCTAAAAAAGGACCTGCTCCTTCAGCAAATTGACCAATTCCTTGATTAAAATTCTTAAGAGATACTATTAACTTATTGTATTCTTCGAAGTTTTTTTCAGACTCTACTAAGGTTATTAAAAACTTAAATCTATTAAAATTTTCGTATGTTTTGTCGATTGATGTGTCTAATTCTTTAGTTTTTTCAATTGCTTGTTTTAGATCTCCTTTTTCTAAATTAGATCTTACATCGTTAAAATTAGATCTTAACTCCGAAATGTTAAAATAGAAAATTCCTAAAGGAACTACTACAAAAATCAAAATAAACGAAAGTAATACTGTTATTAAACTCAGCGCAAACTCTTTTTTAGTTTTCGGTAGCCAATTTGAAGAATGACTTGTTCTTTTAACTTTTGAATAATTAATTTTTGGAAAATCTTCTTTGAAGTTGCTTGGGTTTATTAACTCACTCTCGTTACTTTTTCTAAGATTTTTTAAGGCATTCTTCATGTTCTCTTTTGCAACCTTTTCAGGTTTAAAAGAAAATGTATTTGTTTCTTGTCCAAAATAACTCAAAGTTTTAATTAATCCGTTTCTAAGTGAGGTTTTTGGAGCAAAACCAATTAAATGAAGATTTCTTTCTTCAGGAACTTTCCAATTTAAAGGATCTCTATTTTCATCTAGATCCGTATCTAGGGCTCTTGGGGAGATTGATTTTATAATTGAGCCGATTTCAAGCTCCGAATAAGCCTCAGTTTCGGTTACTGTAATTGTTTTCCCTAATGTATTTTCTGAAAATATTGCTTTTATTATTGCTTCAACAGCATCATCGACAAATAAGAAGAAGTTCTTATGGTTGTTCTCTTCATCCAAGACTACCTTATCTTTGTTTAGATAATTATCTAGTATTTTTATAAGACCCCCTGAGTTTTCAAAACTCATTCTTGGTCCGTATATAACAGGAAGTTTTACTTGTCTGATATTTAAATTTTTGTTTTCGTCAGATTCTTCAATGATTTCTTCTATTAGTTTTTGAGTATCTAGGGATTTCTTAAAAAATTTATTTGTAATTTCAACGTTTGAGACAAGAACAACCTTTGATTTAGAGGAAAGAGAAAAATTTATTATATTTTTAGTAAATTGAGTGGTTTCTACTATTTTAAATTTATCACTTGGGTTGTAGTAATCATGATAGTTTAAAAAATAAACGTAGTCAGAGCTAGCAATTTCTCTTGGGATTTCGTTTTCTAAATCACAACTTATAAGCAAAAGTTTAGGATTATCTCTTAGATTTATATAATAACTCTCTTTAGCAGAATCAAATTTATCAACAACAATAACCCTACTCTCTTTTTCTAGAAGCTTTTCGACTAATTTGGAACCTAGGTAGTTACCTCCAAAAAAAACCACTGATGAAGGTGCTAAAGATGTCTTTTTAAATTCAATATTTGGAGTTTCGGGCATAGTTTTAATTATTATATTTTAATTTGGATGCTTTATCAATTAAATAAATAACTTATTGTAATATAATCATTTTATGGAATTAAAAACATTCTTAAAAATTTTAAAACAAAATTTTAAATTTATAATTCTTGTTTCTTTTTTAACTTCCGGATTGTTTACTGCAGTTTATTTTTTAGTTCCTGAATCCTTTACGGCTGAAGGAACTATTTACGCATACCCTGTTGGAAACTCTAATCAAAAAAGTGAAGTATCAAATGAGTTAAACTACTCTAGAAATTTAATTGCCCTTAGTAATTCACCGGAATTCAAAAGATTGATTAAAGGTAAAGGACTTACCGATATGTCTTTCACTCCTTTAGTAGGTATAGTTGGGTCATTAAAGTTAAAAGAAGTTTCCCCAAATATTCTTTCTTTATCAGTTGTAGGTCAATCTGAAAATCAAGTAAAAGGTAGGTATAAGGATTACTTAAATAGTATAGATGAGTTTTCCCAAGTTCTTAAAAAAGGTAATTCTAGTTTTGAGTTAAGTTTTCTTTCTGAAGAACCTATTATAAGTAGATCTTCTAAAAATTACTTTCAGTTTTTAATGTTAGGATTTATAAGTGGTTTATTTTTATCTAGTTTTTATTTATTTATAAAAAAGAAATGATTGAAGTTTATACAGATGGTGGTTCAAGAGGAAATCCTGGTAAGGCTGCCTGTGCTTTTGTAATATTTCACGATGGAAAACTTTTGCACGAAGAGTACAAATTTTTAGGAATTACTACTAATAATCAAGCTGAGTATAATGGCTTGCTTAATGCATTAAAGTATTTAGTCAGTAATAATATTCTTGAAGCTAAGTTTTACTCTGATTCAGAATTGATGGTGAAACAAATTCTCAAGTTGTATAAAGTTAAAGATCTAGGTATCCAGAAAATTTATTTAGAAGTTGCAAAAGAGATTTCAAAATTTAAAAAATTTGAAATCTCGCATGTTAGAAGAGAAAAAAACTCTCAGGCTGATAAATTAGTTAATAAATGTTTAGATGAAAAATAAAATTTACGATCCAAAAAAAGATATTATCAACACTCTTTCCTATAAGAAAATTTTTAATCAACCAATGACTTTTTACCAATTAATATATTTTTCTCATACAAAATTCGAATCATTGCTTGAGATAGAAGATATGTTAAAAGACTTATTGGAAAGACATAAAATTAAGTACAAAAATGGATTTTATTTTTTGGGAACATCTAAATCTAAAAAAGACGAGTTAAAAGAATTGAATTCAAAAACTTCATTTGCTAAAGCTACTTTTGAAAAACTGTTAAGTATTTCTTACATATTTGAAAAAATACCCTTTATCAAGTTTGTAGGAGTTACTGGATCCCTTGCTTCTTACAATTTTGATTTTGAAAAAGATGATATAGATTTATTTTTTATATGTTCTAAAAACAGACTTTGGATTTCAAGGTTTTTTATAGTAACAATTTTGAAACTTCTAAATATTTATGTTAACAATACAGATCCTAAACTGAAGATTTGTCCTAATTTATATATATCTGAGGATTCTATGTCGTGGAAAGAAGACAAAAGAAGTCTTTATGTAGCTCATGAGATAGCGATGATGCAACCTTTGGTTAATAAAGACAATTTTTACCTAAAATTTTTAAAAGAAAATAACTGGGTCAGAGAGTTTCTACCTAATTTTGAGATAAATAATGAAATAGAAAACCATATGGAGATTAAAGAGTTAACCGTTTTGGATATATTTGAAAAAATATTTATGTTTATTCAATTATTATTTATGAAAGTAAGGTACGGGTCTGAAGTTTTAACCAAAGATATGATTCATTTTATAAAAATTGACCATTCTGTTTCTGTATTAGAAAATTACGAAAAAATAAAAAGTTAAAAAAATGGCGGTTAATTTCTACCCCGCCATTTTTTTAACTTGAGCTTATGATTTACATCATTCCCATATCAGGCATTCCTCCTGGGATATTATTCTCTTTTTCACTCTTTGGCGCTTCAGTTATTAAGCATTCCGTAGTTAGAATCATTGTAGAAACAGAAACTGCGTTTTGAAGAGCACTTCTTGTAACTTTAGCTGGATCAAGAATTCCTTGTTCTATTAAATCCCCATACTCCATAGTTAATACATTAAATCCTATATTATGGTTTTTCTTTTCTTCTTGAACTCTCTCAACATTCGAGAGAATCTTACCGGAATCTTCCCCTGCATTCTCAATAATTACTCTGAATGGTTTTTCCAAAGCATCTATAAGAATTTTGGCACCAACTTTTTCCTCACCCTCAAGTTTTAATTTTTCAATCGATTTTCTAATTCTTAGGAGTGTTACACCACCTCCAGCGACAATTCCTTCTTCAACTGCAGCTTTAGTAGCGTTAACCGCGTCTTCTACCCTTAGTTTTTTTTCTTTTAATTCCGCTTCAGTATTAGCTCCAACAGAAATTACAGCAACGCCTCCAGAGAGTTTAGCTACTCTTTCGTTTAGTTTTTCTTTATCATACTGGGATTCGGTTGTTTCGAATTGTTTTTTGATTAAACTAATTCTTTCAGCAACTTTTGTTTTATCTCCATGACCTCCAATAATCACTGTTTCATCCTTATTTACAATAATCCTATCGGCTTTTCCTAAATCTTCTAGACCGGCTGTATCGAGTTTTCTACCTGTCTCTGAGGAGATGACTGTAGCTCCTGTTAATGCTGCTATATCTTCTAACATTTCTTTTCTTCTGTCCCCAAATCCCGGAGCTTTAATTGCAACCGGATTAAAGGTTCCCCTTAATTTGTTTACAACAAGTGTTGTTAGTGCGTCTCCGTCTATATCGTCTGCAATAATTACTAGATTTTTTGAAACCTTCATCAACTGCTCTAATAAAGGAAGTAAATCTTGGATTGATGAGATTTTAGAATCTGTTAAAAGTATAAAAGGGTTATCTAGTTCAGTCTCCATTCTTTCTGGATTGGTAATAAAGTAAGGTGAGACATATCCCTTATCAAACTGCATCCCTTCTTTGTAACTTAGTTCCATATCCATACCTCTTGATTCTTCGACCGTAATTACCCCATTACTTCCTACTTTTTCCATAGCTTCTGCAATAAGATTTCCAATTTCTAGATTTTGAGCGGAATTTGTAGCTACTTGGGCTTTTTCCTCTTTAGTAGAAACTTTTTTGGATAAGGTTTTAATTTCTTTAACTGCAGTTTCGGTTGCAATTTCTAGCCCTTTTCTTAGTGTCATTGGGTTAACACCTGTAGATATTACTTTCATTCCTGCTTCTACAATAGCTTGGGCTAACATTGTAGATGTTGTTGTACCGTCTCCTGCTACATCGTTTGTTTTTGATGCAGCTTCTTTGACTAATTGAGCTCCCATATTTTCAAATTTATCTTCTAATTCGATTTCTTTAGCTATCGAAACTCCGTCGTGAATAACTATTGGAGATCCCCAAGCTTTATCAATTCCTACATTTCTTCCTTTTGGGCCTAATGTTGTAGTAACTGCTTTGGCTAGTTTATCTACTCCGTTTTTTAATTTCTTTCTGGCTTCATCGCCGTATATTATTTGTTTTGCTGGCATATTTATCCTTTCTACTTCTCAGTAATTACTGCAATTAAATCCTCTTCTTTCATCAGAAGGAGGTTTTTGTTATCAATTTTTATCTCAGTACCGCCCCATTTTTTGTACATTACAACCTCTCCTTTTTTAACAACCAGTTTTTTAATTTCACCCTTGTCGTTTGATTTACCTTGGCCTAAAGCTAGAATTTTCCCTTTTTGAGGTTTTTCTTTGGCTGCATCCGGTAATACAATTCCGGAGGGGAGTATTGTTTCTTGTTCTAGGGGCTCTATAAGTACGAAATCGTGTAGAGGTTTTATTTGATCTATTGTCATTTTAGTCCTTTCTAAATTTTTACTATAAAACCGTGTAAATTATAACTTACTATTTTTTAATTAAAATTAAAAATATCTACTATAAATAGATTTTGGAGGCGCAGGAGGGAATCGAACCCTCGCGTATTGGTTTTGCAGACCACTGCGTTTCCACTTCGCCACTGCGCCATTAGTTATGATATTTTATCATTTTAACCTCCAAAATTTAATTTTTGAGGTATTATAATTAAACTAGAATATGGCCATAACATCTATTAGACCTGCTAAGAAAATACCTGCTTTAAAGAAATATATTTTCTACTTACTTATAACTTTAGGAATTTTTGGATTGCTGCTTTTTAATCAAGAAAGAATTCCTGAGGTTTTGGGGATAGCAAAAAAAGCTAAGATCTCAGTAATTTCAGAAGAGGGTGCTAAGGTATATGCGGATAATAAATACTTGGGCGATTCTCCAGTCGATAGTATAGAGATTAAATCTGGATTGGTAAATTTATCGATAAAAGGAAACAAGAATTCTTATACTACTTCTTTAAATTTAATTGATAAATCAGAAAATATAATTTTCAGAGATTTAGGAATTAACAAACAACTAAGTTCTGGAATTAATATTTGGGAAGGAACTTTAGACGATAAAAAAGTAGAGCTTTTTTTGTTTCCAGAATACGCCAAAGTAATGGTGAATGAAAAAGAAACAACTTACGATGCAATAACAGGTTTAGAAGCCGGTGAGTATAAATTTAAAATTTCAGCTGATGGATTTAAAGAGACATCTTTTACCGTAAATGTAAGAAAAGAATTTAAAACTAATATAGAAGTGAAGCTCTCGCCTCTTCCAAATTCAAAGGATCTTATTAATTTTGGTGGATATCAAAATATTTATTCTATTTATTCATCTAATTCTGATGTTTTCTATAATTCTAAAGATTGGATTGATTACTTTTTATATTTTTACACCAAGCGAGAGCTAGATATTCCAAATTACGGTTCTACTAAAGAGAAATTCTTTGATTATTTTGTTGACTTTGACGGAAGAATTTTTGATAGAGATGGAAATCAAATTGATACTCTTGACTCTATCGATTCTCCAACAAATAAAAAGGTAGGCTTATTGCTTAGAAGTGTAGATAAGGGAAAAATAAATGAACGAAACTTTAAATCTTTACTATTCTTTAATTCAAATGTTGATTTAGCTATAGATTCAACTAGCGACTCTCAAAAATATTCAGCCAAAATCGCATCCCTGACAGATGACAAAGTATCTGTAGTTGGGAAAGAGACTTTGACACAACCTCAATCAGTTTTGGGTTTATCAAATCCTTCTAATGCAATAAATAAACCTACTACAACTTCTCCGGTAAATACGGTTAATGCCAAAAAATACGTAATTATAAATAATGACTGGTTACGTGTTAGAAAAGAACCAAACGGCGTTGAAATAGGCCAGGCAAAATTAAACGAAGAGTACGAGTATTTGGATGAAACTACTGATGGTTGGGTAAGAATAGTCTTTAAAAACAATGTTATTGGTTATGTTTCAAAACAGTTTGTTAAGAATAAATAGAATTGCTTGGCTATCAGGGAAGTTTCTTATTAGAAATTGTCTAATATTTTGATTGTTTTCATCCCTACCTTTTTCAATTGCATATAGAATTACAATCGGGTCTTTAACTTTAAAATCTATAATATCTTTATATAGATACGAATAAGTGTAATTTTTATTCCCATAATAGTAGGAAATATCTCTGTAAAATAGTACAGAAAATGAAATTATAGTTGATAAAAGTATAGAAATAGAAGCTAAGTTGAAGTACTTAAAATTTTCTATTTTAACTTTGTAAATACTTGAAAAACATAATAAATAGAAGATAACTTTTAAATAAATATCTAGCCAGTTAAAAAACATAAAAAAGATTAATGGTGCAATTAAGTATCTAAAATCCTTATTAATTTGAAACCCCTTAATTATTAAAAATGAAAAAATCAATAAGTATATGATTCCATAGCTTATGAGAATTTCAATAAAATAATTATGAGGTTTGTCATACAGAAAGTTTTCTTCGGAGAGTCCCTTCAGGCTGTTTCCTCGGTATTTTTCAAAAAAATAACTAAAATTATTGGGCCCTATTCCAAACAAAATTATTTCTGGATTTTTTTCTAGAGCTTCGAAACTTGTTTTCCAAATTTCTTTTCTTATTAAAAAACTATCGCTTATAATTGTTTGATTAGGGTTAAACAACTGGTTATAGGTATCCTTTATCTTTGAAACATAAATCTCTCCAAAAAGAAAAAAGCTTAATGTAAGGATTGATAAAACTATTATTAAATAGTATTTGTTTATATTATAAAATCTCTCTCTAACAAAAAATAAACCTATTACAAGACAAATTAGAGAAGCTACGGAGGCGGATTTTATAAATAAAGTTAGTATTAAAATTGAATAAAGTAAAAGAATGTATTTATTGAATCTTAAGATATAAGACTCGAAGTTTTTAATCAAAATCAGAATTAAAAATGAAAGATACGCCCCAAAAAAATTTGCCTGTCCTATTGTTCCGGAAGTTCTTTCTGAGGATAAAAATAAATCAGCTAAACTAGGGATAACCACAATTACAGAAGAATAAAAAATAATTTTTTCTATATCTAATCTTTTAAATAAATTTATTCCCAAAAAAATAAAAATAAAGAGTGTCGTTGTTACCAGAAAATTTTCTGAGTATCTTGGAAATAAGTATAGATTAAAGTTATCTACTCCAAACAAGAATTCAAAAATCAATAAGAAGGTCAGGCCTATTGGAAAATCGTAATTTTTTGGTTTAGAAATAAAATAAAAAATACTAGAAATAAATGTTATAAAAATAAAAAAATAAGTTTTGCTTAATGTAAAAGGAGTAAAACTATAAGGAAAGGTTATAAAAGGAATTAATGCAATTCCTAAGACATAGAAAAACCTTGATATTTCTAAAATTTTATTCATATACTAGTATATTAATATGTATTCCAAAATTCTCACTAAATTAATATCTGAAGCTATAACACCGTTTTTAGGTTTCTTATTTATTAAGATCCTAGTAACGATTTTTACAGCCCAAAGTTTAGGGATCTCAACAAATCTTTACAATGTTTTTAATTTAACAGTTTCGCAGCAAAGCTACACTTCTATAAACACTAATGTTTTATTTGGTTTTATTATCTTTTCTTTTTTGGGTCTTTCTTACTCCCTAATAAAATCTATATATTTTCATGGAACCCATATTAAACCAAAACTTTCGTTATCCATTTTTAATTTTAGAGTTGGATTTTTAATTCAAGATACTTTTCATTTGTTTTCGCAAAATTTAATATGGTTAGTTTTTAATTATGTTTCTCTATTTCTAGCTATATTTTTATATTTTATCGATCTAGCCCCTACTTATCTTTTAGTTGTATCCTCATTATTTACCTTGTTAGGAACTTATTTCTTTGTTTTGGATATTGAATACGAGATGGCAAGAAATCTTCCTACCGAAGAAGAAGAGGAGATATTTGTATCATGAGAGACCATAACCATTCTTTTATTAGATTCTTTATAGACTCGATTCTAGTAATAGTTCTAGTTTTATTAATTCTATCTCCTATATTTCTTTTATTTTCATTGAAGATTAATAACTTGAATTTACAAGCCAAGATAGTTGAAACTGTTGCAGGAACTCAATCCAAAAAATAATTAAAATATATTGTTTACAAGAAAAACAAAAATTACCCATGAAAGAACTGTTGTAAGTAGGGGTTTATCTGAAAGTAGAACTCTTTCTGGGGACTCTCCTTCTTTCTTTTCATAAATCACATATAGATATCTAGCAATTCCATAAATTACAAGTGGGATTGTAAACATTAACCACTTTGGAGAGTCTATTGAAGCAGGTAATATTCTTCTAAGATTTGAAAGACCTGATTCTGGACTTACTTGGAAGGTAAAAAATGAGTAAGAAACAATACAAAATGTTGAAGACATTGTAATCATAGAGTCAAGCAAATTGTCAGGATAGCTTTTTAAAGTAGCCCTGGTTTCTGCTTGGGTTTTAGTCTCAGAGAGGATTGTTTTTTCAGATCTTCTTTTGCCAAAAGCTAAAAGCAGTGAAAGAGCGATTGTCGTTAGAATTAGCCATGAGGAAATTGAACTTTCAATAAGCACTCCTCCCGCTATAACTCTTAAAACAAAACCAGACGCAACTGTAAGAGAGTCTAGGATTATTATATTTCTTAATAAAAATGAATAAAGAAACTGTATTAGTAGGTAAGTAATAAGTATAAATGAAAAGAAGTTTCCACTATACTTAAAAGAATAAAATAAAGACAGGGAAATAAGAATTAAAGAAGTAAGTGCTGCAACCCAAACTTTTAATTTTCCTGAAGGAATTGGTCTATTTTTCTTGATAGGGTGTAAACTATCTTTTTGGGCATCTACAATATCATTTATAAAATAGGTACCAGAAGACATTAATGAGAAAGCTAGAAACCCATTTAGTAACCTATTAATAACCGATATCTCAGTTATGTCTCCAAGTATTAATGCTGGTGCAAACAACGCAAAGTTTTTAAGCCATTGCCTAGGTCTTGCTGTTCTTAGAAGTTGGTAAAAGAAATCAATCATTAATGTAATTATAATACCTTTTTTACTTTGATATAATAGTAATATGCTTTTAACACCTCATACTTTAGTAGGTATTGCAATTGCAACTAACGTACCAAACCCTTATTTAGCTGTTATTCTTGCTTTTATCAGCCATTTTTTAGGAGATAAAGTACCACATTGGGATTTTTATTCAAACACTAAAAGAGAAGAAAGGGTAAAGGGTTGGAGACCCATAGCAGTTATGGGTGATTTGGCTGTGGGAGTTGCCGTTGGTGTTTCCTTTACATGTTATTATTTGTGGGTAAAAAACGATCCGCTCCTGGCAGTCACTGTGTTTTTTTCAGGAATTGCTTCTGTATTACCTGATGCCCTATCCTCATTAACAATTTTTGGGGAAAAGGAAGGAAGGTTTTTAAAAACTTTAAACACTATTCAAAGTAAAATGCAATTTCAGGCACCTCTTCCTTGGGGAATTATCACACAAATATTAGTAATTTTGATTTCTATTCTATTAATTAAATTTTAAATCTAAAGTTAAGCAAAGCAATACCAAAACCTACTAACCCACCTAAAGTTAAAACTAATAAAGGCAGATCTTTATCAGAGGATATATAACCAATTGTTCCTAATATTGCTGTAGTTATCCAGTAAAAAACTGCTACTTGTTTTATACTCCAACCTCTTTGTAGCAATAAGTGATGTAAATGATTTCTGTCTCCTTTTAGTGGGTTTTGTTTATTTATAACTCTTCTTATAACAGTAATTATTCCGTCCATAAAAGGTACAAGTAGAACAAGAACCGAAATTGATATTTTTGTTGAGGCTATAATTGATAAAGCTGCAAGAACTATTCCTGCAGAGGTTGCTCCAAAACCCCACATGATTTTAGAAGGGTTCCAGGTATAAGGTACTAAGCCAAGCGATGCTCCTGCGGCTATAATTGCAAGTTTTGATATATTAAGTTCGTTCTCTGATAAAGGTGTAAATCTTAAAGCAAGAAGAGATATAGTTATACCTGCGATTGTTATGATTCCCGAATATTGTCCATCTACACCGTTTGACCAAGATAGAAGGTTTATTAACCACAGAATCCAGATAAATGTAAAGAAATATACTATTGGTGTTAGTGAGTAACCCAAAATATTTATTATGTAATCGCTAAAATTTATTACTCCTCCAAAGGGATTTGAAATGTTATTTATAGTTATTCCGCTAAATAACAGGATTATTACTGGAATTGGAAGCAGGACTAAAAGTCTAAAAATAGGATTCCCTAAAAATTTATATTTTTTACTTGTGCTTGTATTAGATATATCGTCAAGTAACCCAATAATAGCAGTTAGTACTGCGGCAATAACTATAGCTAAAATCTGATTGTTTATTTTAGTTGTAATTAATGCTGTTAAAGAAAAAGACAGAGCAAAGATAAAACCTCCTCCTCTAGCGGAGGGGTTTTTAAGTAACATACCTGGGTGTTGGTGTTTTTTTGGGTCAGTAATCAAGCCATACTTTTCGTATATTTTGATTAAGTATGGGGTTACTGCAACAGAAACAACAACCGAGATAAAAAAACTATTTAGTAGCTCGCTACCAATATAATCTAAGAAAAATAAATTTGAAAAAGTTGTTTTTTTGATAATGTTTGTTAAGGAGTAGGTAATTATTAAATTTGTAATAGTTATAAAATAGGATGTAATTTCAAAAAATAGATATTGATAGAACTTTTCTGAAATTTTTAAAATAAAGTAGGAGCTAACAGTTAAAAGAATGGAGATTATCGGTAATAAAATTATATAAAATTTGTCAGAAAGAATTTCTAACCCCCAATTTTTGGTATACCATAAAGGTATTTTGTTATGAATTTCCGGATAAAAAAATAAAATTAAAAAAACTTGAAAAGCAACTATTAAAGTGTTTATAAATAAAAAAATTGAATTTTTTGATTTTAATAATTTGTTAAGCATTGCTTCTTACTTTTGGTGTGTGGTAAAGATCTTTCATTCTTTTACCTAACATTAATCTTGTTTGGGCTTCTATATAAGGGAAGAAAGAGAAGGTAAGTAAATTTATAATGACAGCAAAACCCTCAAAGTAAGCTAGGAATTTTCTTAAAATATTCCATCTTTCAGGCATAGGCGGTGCAATCTTTAATCTTAAAAAGGTAGCAGGAAGTAAAAAAATTAAGGTAATTGTCATTATTACTGAAATTAAGTCCGGTAGTGAGTATGCAAAACTGGACTGCTTTACATAAGGGTTTACTAAAGTTACAGTTGCGAATCCAAAATTAATTAAAAATACTGTATTAATTAAAATAACTTCCCTTTCAAGTTGTTTTAATGTCCATAATATTTTAATTTTTGTTGGAATCTCAGCTTCAGTAAGGAACCCCTTAATTGCTATTGGAAATTTTATAATTCCCCAACCCCATCTTAAAAGTTGTTTATATAAACTTTTATATGTTTTGATTGTAGTTTCGGATTCAACAGCATCTGCTGAATACGGTATCCAATGACAAACTCCTGTGAAGTTGCCTTTTCTTTTTAAGAAAGCTCTCCAATAAAAAACAGAATCATCAACTCCAAGTGTTACATCCCAGTAATTTGTGTCTACTAAAGTTTGTAGAGAACATGAATAAGCTGCAAATGTTTCTTTAAAATCTGGAGATATGGCCCATTCTGACATGGTACCTAATGTTACTGCATTAGCTTCTACTCTCGCAAGAACTGGGACTTGCCAGTGATTGTTGTTAAAAAGGTGAACCGCGGTTGTAAAAAATTTAAAATTTCTATTGTTGTTAGTCACGTACGCAAAAGCAAGTCTTGATAAATATTCCTCATGAAGTACATGATCTGCATCAAGAGAGGAAAATATGTAATCCTTTATATCAATCTTATTTTTCGACATATATTCTATTGTCCCTTTCGCACCCCAAGTCCTATTCGCACCTCCAACTCCAATAGCTTCCCCAACAATTCCTGCAGGATGAACAAAAATTAAAATTTTTTCAAATTGTTTTTCATACGGGGCAATCATTTCCTTAATATATTTAACAACTTCTTCTGAGTATTTTTCTTCGACGGTGTAGGTTAGAAAAATTTGTTTGGTTGGAAATGTTTGGTTGACAATACTTTCTAAACTCTGAGTTAATATTTCTTTTGTTTCATTGACTATCGGAATTAAAACAAACTGCTTTAATTCTTTTAAATTTTGAGGAAGTGTTTCTTGCTCGGGAAGTTTTTTAAAATCCAAATCTCTAAGTTTTTCAAACCATTTAACTTTTAACTCCTGTTGATAAATACCGTAACCTTTAAAAGCTCCGTAGGTAAACTTTATTCCAAGGTAGAACCAAAAAACTGTAAGAAATGTTAAAAAGAAAATAATAGCTTGAGGGAATATTAAGCCTAACCAAACTGGAGAAAGAAGTAATGCCCAGGTCAGAAAACCTGGAAGTATTTCTAAAAATCTATGAACCTTTTTATCGTATTTTTCAACAAATTGCTTAATCATTTATTATGATATTTTATCAAATAAACTTAAAGAATTCTTATAAACCTCTTCTTTTAATAGATTTAACGAAATTCCCCTAACTTCGGCAACTTTTTCGGCAATTATTGGGATAAATTTTGGTTCATTTATAACATTTCTGTATCCCTCAGGTGTTAGATATGGGGCGTCAGTTTCAATCAAAATTCTATCAAGAGGCATTTTTTGTATTGTTTCGTAAATACCTTGACCAGACTTATACGTGATAATTCCATTAAAAGATAAATAAAATCCTAAATTTAGAACTTGCTTTGCAAATTCATAATCTGAAACAAAGCAGTGTATTACACCTCTTAGATTAGTTTGTTTGTATGATTTTAAAACCTCTAAGGTTTCTTTATCCGAATTTCTTGTATGAACAACGATTGGAAGGTTTAATTGATTTGCTAATTCAATTTGAATTCTAAAAAGTTCCTCCTGTTTTAATAAATTTCGATCATTTTCATTAAAAGGTTGGTTAAACCCACACTCGCCTATTCCTACAATTTTGGGATTTAGATTTCTAGTTATTATTGAATTTACATCTGAGAAATCCAAATTTAAATCATATGTTGGGTAGATACCCAGAGTTCCATAAACTTGAGGGTGTTTAGTAAGATTTAATATCTCATCAAATTCTGTATAAGTAGTCCCAATAGTGATAAATCTATCTACACCGACTAGATTTGCTTTTTCGATTACCTCTAAGGGGGTTGAATAATTTTCTGAGTTTAAATGAAGATGGGTATCGATATACATTTTAATATTATATAATTATTTTATGGATCAAAAAGAAAATAACCAGAATACCGAAGTTTCAGTCTCAGCACCCCAGACTCCCCCAGCTCAAAAACTTTCATCAGAAGAAAGTTACTCAAAAGATTACGAGCTTATTTCAAAAAAGTCTAGTAATAAAGTTTTATATATTGTTTTAGGTGTAGTTTTATTTTTAACAATCTCTGCAGTTGCCGGTCTATATTTTTTTGGAATCTTAAGATTTTAATTTAATCTTGGGAAAAAGTTTTTCTTCGAATAGTTATTGTTTAGCGATTCAATAACCCCTTCACAAGTTTCAGGAATGTAGGGCTTTAAATTTAATATTATAAAGTAGATTTCATTTAGATACTTTTTAAGTAAAATTTCTAATTCTATTTTATTTGTAATTTTCCAAGGTTCTTTTTCGTTTATATCTTTATTTAAATCAGAAATTTTACTAAAAATTAACTCTAGGGATTTATCAGGCCTAAAATTTAAAAAATCTTCGTTTAATGACAGAAACAAACTTTCTGGAGTTTCAAATTTGATGTTATTTCTTTCAGCTAAGGTAAATACTCTAGAGATCGTGTTTCCTAAGCCGTTGGCTAACTCTCCGTTATATATATCTTTTAATTGCTCAGTAGAGAAATCTGAATCATCAACAATAGGTCCAAATTTTAATAAATAGTACCTAATTGCATCGGAAGAATACTCCTTAATAATCTCTGTAGGTCTAATAACATTACCTAAACTCTTAGATATTTTTTGACCGTTTATTGATAAAAAAGAATTTACGTAAATTAAATTAGGAGATTTTAAATCAACAGATCTTAACATTGCTGGCCAAAGAAGCGCGTGGAATTTAGCGTTATCCTTACCCAAGAAGTGAATAATTTTTGTATTTTCATCCCAAGTATCTTTTGCAAAAGTGTAGTAATTAATAAGGGCGTCAAACCAGACATAAAGAACATGGCCTGAGTCTATAGGACACTCTATTCCCCAAGATAAATTTTCTTTTCTTCTAGTTACTGGAATGTCTTCGATTTCATCAATCATTGCGTACATTTCGTTAAATTTAGATTTAGGTTTTACAAATTCAGGATTTTCATCAAATATTTTTTTAAGAAAATCTTTAAAATAGCTCCACTTAAAAAAGTAGTTTGTTTCTGAAGTTACTAAAATTTCACGATTTGGATGTAAAGGACACTTACTATCGACTAAGTTCTTGTCAGTTTTGTATTCCTCACACCCTTCGCAATACTTTCCCTCGAAAGTTCCCTCATAAATAAACCCATTATCATAAGACTTTTTGAAAAATTCTTGAGCAATTTTTTGATGATCTTTATCTGTAGTTCTAATAAATCTATTATAAGAAACTTGAAGAGCGTCTTGTTCTGATTGGTCTAGTTTTGATATTTGGTCAACAAATAGTTGATTTGGAATTCCTTTTAACCTAGCTTCTTTGTCTATTTTTTGCCCAAATTCATCAGTTCCAGTTACAAATCTTACATTTTCTAAACCGTAATTTTGTCTTAAAAGTCTCGCATAGGCATCGGCTAAAACCTTTTGATAGGCATGTCCTAAGTGAATTACATCATTAGTATAGTCTATTGCTGTTGTAACAAGGTATTTCATAGGTAAATTATATCAATATTTTGGTTTTTTTCTTGATTTTCTAAGGTGTGGTGCTATTTTAGTAAGAATCACAAAACTTAAGATAAGTCCAAAAAAGAGATAAAAATTAAAATTAAAAACTGTTTTAAGATAAACTAACGAGCCTATATAAAAGGCAAGAAATAAATTTTTTTTAAAAGAGGTTTTGAATACAATGTTACAGTCTTCTTTAGTTTTTATTAGGAAATAATACAAGGTTTTTATTAAAGGTATTAGAAATAAAATCAAGAAGAAAATAAGAACACTAAAAATTATTTTATTTAGATTTGATTCAGGAGAAGTGTTTGTTAAAACAAAGTAAATTCCTGTTAAATTTATTATTATTATTACGATAATTGTATAGATGAATTTCGGCATTTTTTTGGTATATTAGTTTTATGTCCTTAGAACTCATTTTAATTTTAGTTTTATTTTTACTTTTAGCAATAGCTGTTGGTTACTTAATATTTTTGAATTTGCAGAATAAAAAAACCGACGAGGATCCTCAATTAAAAATTATGCTTGAATGGATGAAAGATATGAAAGGATCGGTTGAAAAAACTTCAGAAACTATGGAAAAGAAGTTGAAGGAACAGAATGAAGCAATGCAAAACCAATCTAAAGTACTGTGGGAAAGATTGGATAACGCTTCAAAAGTAATTGGAGGTGTTCAAAAACAATTAGGTTCCATTGAAGAATTTGGTAAAGACATGAAGGATTTATCAAACGTATTAAAATCCCCAAAATTAAGAGGTGGCTTAGGAGAACAGTTTTTATACGATATTATTGGAGATACTCTTCCAAAAGATTTTTATGCTACTCAATATAAATTTAGAAACGGTGCAGTTTGCGATGCGGTAATTTTTTCAGCAAATGGAATTATTCCAATTGACTCGAAATTTTCAATGGAAAACTATAAGGCTATGATTGATTCTGACAATGATAAAGACAGAGAAAGTTATAGAAAAGAATTTACAAAAGATGTCAAAAAAAGAATTGATGAAATTGCATCAAAATATATTTTGCCTGATGAGGGTACAACAGAACAGGCAGTTATGTATGTTCCTTCTGAATCTATTTATTACGAATTAATTACAAATAATCAACCGGTTGTTGACTACTCAAACCAAAAAAAAGTTGTCTTATCCTCACCAAATACAATTACATTTCTATTAAAAACAATACTAATTGCTTACAAACAAACTCAATTAAATAAAAGTGCAACAGAAATTATGAGATCTTTAGATGGTTTAATAGTTGAAGGTGGAAAATTTAATGAAGAGTTAGAGGTTTTAGAAGGACATGTTGTTAGAACTTCAAAATCTATGGAGAATGTAAAATCAAGATATGGAAAACTCTTTGGAAAAATGGAAAAAATGCATGAGTTAGAGCCTGCTGAAAATAAAATGATTGAGTCTTAATTATTTTTATTAGATATTCGTTTACTTAGATAATTAGTTGGTGTAAAATCTTCGTATTATATTTTGTTGATTATGAAAAAAGCTTTAATTACCGGAATCACAGGACAAGATGGTTCTTACTTAGCCGAACTTTTATTAGAAAAAGGTTACGAAGTTCATGGAATTATTAGAAGAGCCAGTAGTTTTAATACAAAAAGAATAGATCACTTATTTCAAGATCATCATAACGAAGGTGTTAAATTATTTTTACATTATGGAGATTTAGCTGATTCCTCAATATTAAATAAATTAATTAGAGAAATTAAACCTGATGAAGTTTACAATTTAGGTGCTCAAAGTCATGTTAAGGTGAGTTTTGATATTCCGGAATACACAGGAGATATTACAGGATTAGGAACTTTGAGATTGCTTGAAGCAATAAGACAAGAAAATCCTTCAACAAAATTTTATCAAGCTTCTTCTTCAGAAATGTTTGGACTAGTCCAAGAAATTCCTCAAAAAGAGACCACTCCTTTTTACCCAAGAAGCCCTTATGGTGTAGCAAAAGTGTATTCGTATTGGATTACAAAAAATTATAGAGAAAGTTACGGTATCCATGCCTCAAATGGGATTTTATTTAATCATGAATCTCCAAGAAGAGGCGAGACTTTTGTTACAAGAAAAATTACTAGAGGTTTGGCAAATATAAAATTAGGATTAGAGCCAAAGTTATATCTGGGAAATTTAGATGCAAAAAGAGATTGGGGATATGCAAAAGATTATGCAGAAGGTATGTGGTTAATGCTTCAACAAAATAGTGGCGATGATTATGTTCTAGCAACCAATGAAACTCACACAGTAAGGGAATTTTGTGAACTTGCTGCTCAAGAGTTGGGCATAGCTTTAGTATGGGAGGGTGAAGGTGTAAATGAAGTAGGTAAAGATAAAGTTTCTGGACAAACTATAATAGAAATTGATCCAAAATATTTTAGACCTGCTGAAGTAGATTTACTAATTGGAGATTACGGTAAAGCTAAGGAAAAACTTAACTGGTCCCCTAGAATAAGTTTTGAAGAATTAGTAAAACTAATGGCTATGGAAGACTTAGAAAAAGCAAAAAAATTAAAAGGATTTGCTGATGATGAATAAGGATTCCAAAATTTATGTCGCTGGCCATAACGGTTTAGTAGGGTCGGCAATTGTTCGAAGGCTTAAGGAAGAAGGTTACACAAATTTAATTTTTAAAACATCCAAAGAATTAGACTTAACTCAATTTAATTTAGTTTTAGACTATTTTAAAAAAGAAAATCCAGAATATGTTTTTCTTGCTGCAGCTAAAGTTGGAGGTATTCTTGCGAATAGAGATTACCCTGCCGATTTTATTTTCAAAAATTTAAGCATTCAAACAAATATTATAGAAAGTTCTAGACAAGTTGGTGTAAAAAAACTTCTATTTTTAGGAAGTTCCTGCATCTATCCTAAATTTGCCCAACAACCTATAAAGGAAGAATACTTACTTGATGGAAAACTGGAAGAAACCAACGAACCCTACGCTATTGCAAAGATTGCTGGAATAAAACTCTGTCAGTCTTACAATAGGCAGTATGGAACAAACTACATATCTGTAATGCCTACAAATTTATATGGAATTAATGATAATTTTGATCTAAATTCTTCTCATGTGCTACCTGCCTTAATTAGAAAAATGCATGATGCAAAAGTAAGTAACTTACCAACTGTTACCTTGTGGGGTACTGGAAACCCTAAAAGAGAATTTTTATATGTTGATGATTTAGCAGAAGCTTTAATTTTTTTAATGAAAAACCACAATGAAAGCGATTGGGTAAATATTGGTACAGGAGAAGATATCTCAATTAAAGAGTTAGCAAATCTTATAAAACAAATAGTAGGTTACGAAGGAGAGCTTGTTTGGGATACCTCAAAACCAGATGGAACTCCAAGAAAATTACTTGATGTTTCAAAAATAAATTCTTTAGGTTGGAAACATAAAACAAATCTAGAGAACGGAATTAATAAAACTTACACTTGGTACTTAACTAAGTAAAATTGTATACTTACTCCTATAAATAAATTGTATGAAACTAAGTGAATTGAAAAAAGTTGTAATTTATAGTCATAATTCTGGAGGTACTGGTAACTACGATGATGTACTTTTTGAATATCTTAAAGATAGAAATGTTAAAGAATTAATTAAAGTAGACTTTCCTTTTGATCCTAGATTTGTAAAAACAATTAGATTCAAAAAGATTATATCTAATAAAGAAGTATTAAAATTTGAATCAATTATTAAATTTAATACCCCAATGTCTCTATCCTATTTGAAAGATGTATTAATTGGATTAATTTATGGTTTTTTATTCTTAAAAAATACCGACTTATTTGTTGGAACAAATAACTTACAGAGCTCCCTAGGTGTTTTATTTAAAAAATTAGGATATGTTAAAAAAGTAAACCATGTAATTATAGATTATTCTCCTATAAGATTTAAAAATAAATTTTTCAATTTTGTTTATTGTTGGTTAGACCAGTTTGCATTATATAACTCTGATACTGTTTTTTCTTTAAATGAAGAGATGATTTTAGCAAGAGAGAGGGATAGAGGAATTAACTTAAAAAAAGTAAATTATTTTATTACTCCGATAGGAAATAATTCCGGTAAGATAAAAGATTCTGATTTTAAAAACTATGATAAAGATAAGATAGTTTACTTCGGAGATATTCTCAAAAGTAAGGGTATTGGTTTGTTTATTCCTATAATTAAAAGATTGATTAAAAAAGGTCATAAAAATTTTAAATTTTTAGTAATTGGTGGAGGTGAGATTGATTTTTTAAAAAATGAGATAAAAAAAGAATCCTTAGAAAAATATTTTGAAATAACAGGAAGAATTGATTCCCACCTAGATATAGAAAAACTTCTCTTAGGTTCTTCAATTGCATTAGCTCCCTACGAGATTGAAGATAAAAGTAGTATTAGTTACTATGCTGATCCAGGAAAAGTAAAGAATTATTTAGGTTGCGGTCTTCCGATCGTTATAACCCCTGTTCCTCCGATATACAAAACATTACAAAAAGAAAAAGCTGGAGTTGTTGTAGATTACAATCCTGATAAGATTTCAGATGCTATTATTGAGATTCATAAAAATCTCAAAGAGTATAGAGAGAATGCTAAAAAATTAGGAAAATACTACGATTGGCAAGAGATTTTTGATAGATATTTTCAGGAAAAATTAAAATAATGTCAAATTTAAATCAAAATCAATTAGAAGCAGTTAATCACGAATACGGACCTCTGTTGGTTGTTGCTGGTGCCGGAACCGGAAAGACCTCATTAATTACGGCAAGAATTGTTGATTTAATAAACAACAAAAATGTAAGTCCTGAAAATATTTTAGCTGTTACTTTTACCGAAAAAGCTGCTAAAGAAATGCTTGGTAGACTTGATGAAGTTATGCCTCTTTCTTACTATGAACCAAAAATTTGCACTTACCACGCTTTCTGTCAGGAAGTTCTTAGATCTGACGGTCACGAAATGGGTTATAACACAAACTTTAAATTGATTACTGATCCCGAGCAATGGATGTTGCTTCGAAAAGAAATATATAATTTTGCAATTAAAGAATTAAGACCTAAAAATAACCCTGCAAAATATATTAATGATTTACTAAAACTTTTTTCTAAATGTGTTGATGAAAATGTTTCTTCGAAAGAAATATTAAATTATTCTTTAGCATTAGAAGATGAAAAGGAAAAAAAGAAATGGGAAGAAGTTTCCTTGATATTTGATAAATACCAAGAAATAAAATTAAGAGATTCAAAATTAGATTTTGGAGATTTAATTACTTTTACATATAATTTGTTTTTAGAGAAACCCTACGTTTTAAAAAAATACCAAGATAAATATCAACATGTATTAGTAGATGAGTTTCAAGATACTAACTACACTCAGTATAGTATTATTAAACTTTTGTGTAGTCCTAACTCACTTAACGAAAGAAGTTTAGTTGTTGTAGGCGATGATTCGCAATCAATTTATAAATTTAGAGGAGCTGCTATTTCTAATATTTTAGAATTTAAAGAAGACTATGGTAACCCAAAAATAATCACTCTAAATGAAAACTATAGATCGACTCAAGAAATCTTAGATGTTTCTTACAAAGTAATTCAGAATAATAATCCATACACTCTTGAATCCAAATTAGGTATTTCAAAAAAATTAATTGCTAAGGGTAGGGTTTCATCAAAAGATTCGAATATTAGAATTTCAAATTGTAAGGATTTGGACTCTGAAGTTGCCTTTGTAATAAATGGAATTAAAGATTTTTTATCCAAAGAACCGGATAAAACATTTAAAGATATAGCAATACTGGTTAGAGCAAATTCTCATTTAGAGCCCTTTGTATTGGAATTAAAAAAAGAAAGAATCCCATATCAGGTTTATGGTAACAGAGGCTTATATGATAAAGAAGAAATTTCAACAGTCATTTCTCTTTTAAATTTACTTATAGAACCAAGTGATTCTAATAATTTATTTCGATGTTTATTTATTGAGTCTTTAAATATAGACCAAGAATTAATCTTAAAACTTTTATCTCTATCTAAAACCAAAAGAACTGTTCTTTGGAATGAATGTGAAAATTCTAACGATAAAAATTTAAAAAATTTTATCGAAACTATTAAAAAGTATCAAAGAAAATTAGCAACAGCAGTTCCGTCTGATTTAATTTTTAATTTATTAACTGATTTAAAATATGTTTCTAGATATTCAATCGAAGAAACCATTGAAAATGAATTAGCAATTAAAAATTTAGATTTATTTTTGAAAAGAGTTAAACAAATTGAAGTTTCTATGTTTCAAGATAATCATTTATCCCCTAACTTGCTTGAATTTATGGAGTACTTTAACATGGTTCTAGAAGCAGGTGAGAACCCAGCACAGGCAGAGTTTGAGGATGTTGATACCGTTAACCTTTTAACAGTTCATTCAAGTAAAGGTTTAGAATTTGAATGTGTTTTCATGCCAAGTTTAATTAATGGAAGGTTCCCTTCAATTAACAGGGGTTCTGGTTTTGATATTCCTACAGAACTAGTTGAAGATAAAGAAATCCTGCCTGAGGGTGATTACTTTTTACAGGAAGAGAGAAGACTTTTTTATGTCGGTGTAACAAGAGCTAAAAAATATTTAAATTTATCATATAGTGAGAATTACGGTAAAAGAGAAAGAGCCAAATCTTTATTTATTGAAGAAACTGGACTTCAAATAGAAGATTATGCGGAAAAAATTTCTGAAGAGGAAATTCAACAAAGTTTATTTGATTTAAAAAGTGATTTTAGACAAAAACTTTCTAGTGCTGAAATTGAATTTGAACCAAAGTCTTTAAGTTTTACTGCTCTTTCAACCTATAAAACCTGTCCTTTAAAATATAAATATCAATTTATTTTAAATATACCAACAAAACAATCTAAAGCTTTAAGTTTTGGAAATACAATTCATGAATGTTTAAAAGAATTTCATCAAATAAAATCTGTTCGAGAAATTAGTTTAAATGAATTATTAGAAATTTATAAAACTAAATGGCAACCTTACGGATATGATGATAGAGAAAATCAAATTGAATATTATAAATCAGGTATCGAGCTTTTGACAAGATACTACAACAAGTATAAGGATATCCAAATTAAACCTGTTGTGATTGAAAAAATGTTTAAATTTAGATTAGGAGATATAGATTTAACAGGAAAGATAGATAGAATCGATAAGCTTGAAAATGGAAAATTTGAAATTATTGATTACAAAACCGGACAAACCAAAACTGAAAAAGAGATAAGAAACGATGATCAACTTACAGTTTATGCTTTAGCTGCTAAAGAATACTTTAATTATGATGTAGAAAAATTAACATATTATTATGTTGAAGAGGATAACCCAATCTCTACAGAAAGGAACGAATCCGATATAGAAAGGTTAAAAAATGACGTGGCTCAGGTTGTAGAGAAAATGAAAAAGAAAGATTTTGAAGCAACTCCCTCTCAAAAAAATTGTATGTTTTGTGATTACAAGGAATTTTGTCCTAAAGCTTTTAAAGACTAAATTATTCGAAATACTTTAAGTAAATTTTTAAATATAAAGTTGTTATACTTAATTACAGCTACGGGGTATGTAAAAATTTTATTTCCAAATTTTAATTTAAAATTTGTATAACCAATCCAATCTTGATATGTTGTAGGATCCCTTTCATCAGAAAGACCTTCGAAATCATAAACTTTTACTCCTTGAGATTTAAAATATTTGAATGCCTCATTTATTAATTGATACCCTCCTTTTGACTTGTGATTTTCAGAATTCAAACTGCCTGCAAAATATGAAACTTTATCTAGATATCTTAAATATAAATTAGATACAACTGGATTTCCCTTAATATCGTAAGTAGTTATTAAAAATGAGTTATCTTTAAAACAGTTTCTTAAAATTTTAATCTCTTTTCTTGAGTAGGTCATAAATTTGTTTTCTTTTTGTCTTTTTTCAAGCAAATCATAAAAATTATCAATATCTTTATCTGTTGGTTTTTGAATAATTTCTACAACATCTTTTTCTCTAATAGATCTATTAATTTTATACCTGGTATTTTCTGAAAATGATTTGAATATACTATCATAATCTTCCGAAAGATCTCTTACACAAGTCCTTATAGGTGACATTGTAGAGTTCACAATTTGATAGCCTTTATCAACCATTTTAGTTTCTTCAAAATCAATATTTGGGCTAATTTTACATATTAAGTTTATTTTGGAATCAGCTATGGATTGAATCTCATCAATTGCTTCATCGTTTAATTCGGGACGAAAAGATTTCAAAATTGTAAATGGTCCTAGTTTAAACTCATGAATAATTGAGTTATTTTTTAATATTTTTGGTTTAAAACCTAATTTCGAGATATATTCTGCCCACTCATTTGATTGTCTAAAATCTTTTTTAATTATTTCAAGAATTTTAGAATTGTCCATCTAATTTTTTGAGCTAAATTAAATAAGAAATAAAATGAAGGGGAGATAACTAAGTCAAATGAAGGGATATATTTTTTGTGAAGCCCTCCAAATCTTAATTTAAAAATTGTAAATCCATAATAATCATCTTTTTCATTATTTAAGTCATAGCACGCACCGAATAAATCTAAACTTTTAATGTTTATTTCTTTTAACTTTAAGATACTTTCCCACAAAACTAAAGTAGATGGGTATAAGTTTTTATAAGAATCATCGGAGCCTCCGTATACATAGTATGCACAATCCTCGTTTAAAATAAATAACCAAGATGATATTGGATTGCCTTCAGAATAACATGTTGTAAGAAGACACTTATTTTTTTTGTTAAAAGTGTTTATGAGTACATTGTAATATTCAAATTCTTTTATTATATAACCTTGTCTTTTGGATGTTACTTTTTGAAGATAATAAAACTCATTAATTGTCTTATCATTTACTTCAAAAGATACCTCCAGATTTTTCTTTTTAGAAAGATTTAAATTATATCTATGTTTCGTGTGGAAGTTTTGAAGAAGTTCCTCAGGACTTTTCGATATATCCAAAATTACGGTAGCTTCGGGGTAGGTTTTTTTGTTTGCGGGTAAGCACCCTTGCTCTTCGAATAATTTTACTGCTTTTAAATTATTACCCGAGTCTAAGTAAATATTTGGGGAATCAAAGTTTATTGCAATAACGTTCTCTTTTTTAAGTTCTAAAATAAGTTCTCCAAAATTTATGTCGAATGGGTTTACTTTGGGGCAATACGCATAGTACTTTTTTACAAAAGGAATTTTATGAAGTGTATAGAAAACTCCTCCTGAGAATTGAGAAACTGTTCCGTAAATATTTTTAAAATCCGACCAGTCTTTAGTTTGAACCAAATGTCTTTGCATTATCTTAGTTCGAAAACTATGTTAAGAGTTTTGCTAACTTCTGAGGTACCTACGGGAAGTTCTGCAGAAGCTCCTCCACCACCGCCAAGACCTGTAGTTCTAGCAAAAATTGGAAATGGTTGATTGGAGTTTGACTCGGAAATATACATAGCTTTTCCAAGTGTTCTTCCTGACTTAGAGGCCAAACCTTCGGCTTTTTTCTTGGCATTTTCAAAAGCAAGATTATAAACTTCAGACTCATCAACGTTTTGTGTGTCTACGGTAAAGTTTGGTCCGTAAATGTTTGATGTTTCGTTTTTTGAAGCAAGGTTGGTAAAAGAGTTAACTTTAGCTACGTCTTTTATTTTTATTCTAATTGATTGGGAGAAAACCCAATCAGTATATTCCCATTTTGATCTTCCTTCTCTTTCATTCCAGGTATCTTCTTGCTTTTGATAGACATTTAGAGATTCTGTAATTATATCTTCTTCAGGGATTCCAAATGTTTTTACATCATCAAGGAATTTTTTAACTTTATTATTGTTTTGATTTTCTGCTACTGATTTATCCTTATTTTCGCTTGTAAAGGTTAGTGTAAATTCGGCAATTTGATTATTAATATCTTTTTTAGCAGTTCCAGTAACAGATATTTGATTGCTAAAGCCCGATGAAAGACTCAATACCCCTACTGAGAAGAATGTTACAAAAATTATGAAGGTAAATACTGCTATTATTTTTAAAATATTATTAATCATGTGTTAATTATATATCAATATTTATAATTAATGCTATAATTTTTTTAGCTATCAATTTAATATGGTTGATGGTCCAAATAAGAGAGAAGTGTCGGATTTTTGATATTGTGCCAAATCAAAAATCCGACACATTCTAAATTTCTTTATCAAATAAAATCTCTAACTCTTTTAAACTTAAATCTTCCGGTCTTTTGTTTTCGTCTATATTTAAGTTATTTAAGTAATCTTTTGAAAATACCTTATTAATTTTCTTTCTTGGGCTTCTAAATACTTTATGTAAAAAATTTGATAGTTTCTTTTTATCAAAATTTGGAATTTCCTCTTTAAGGTTTAGTGTAACTGCTGCGCTATCAACTTTTGGTACAGGGTAAAAATCTTCTTTAAAGATTGTAAAATTATACTCAACATTATAATAAAATGATATGTAATCTTTAAGATAAGAACCCTTTTTATCAGTAATTTTTTCTGCAACCTCTTTTTGAATAACTAGAACAACTTTTTTTGGAAGTTTTTCTGATTCAATAATTTTATGCAGTATTGGGGAAGTGATATTGTAAGGAATAGCCCCGAGTATTTTATCTGTGGAAATTTTTTGTTCCAAAAAATTTCCCAGTCTGATTTCTAACCTTTCATCATTCATTTTGTTTAATTCTTCTATACTTCTTGGGTCTATATCTATAGTAATTAGTTTTATCTTTTCTCTTTTAGATAAAAGCTCTTTAGTTAATACTCCCTCTCCGGGGCCAATTTCTAAAATCTCCTCCCCATCTTGTATGGTTAAAAGATTGACAATTTTTTCAATAACATTTTGGTTTCTTAAGAAGTTTTGTCCTAGTTCTTTTATTGGTTTAATCATATTGGTATTATACAAAAAAATCCTAAATGTTATAATCTTCGCATGGTTCAAAAATTTACAGTTTTCGTAAGAGATTTGTTTTTAAAATCTTTGGTTTTGGACTATATGACTCTAAAAACTGGATCCTTAAATTATTTTCAAAAAGCCGATCTGTTATTTAAAAAGTATCCTCTAATAATAAAGTTTTTATTTCTCAAAAATTATTTTGAGGCTGGAAAAACAAAGACAAAGCTTTTTGGGAATGATCATTATTTTGACAGCAGGTACGGTCTAGCTGGAATTCAAACCGCATTTACTTCAATTTATAATCATTTGGCTTTTTTAAAAAACCAACCTTCGCTTACAGTAATTGATATTGGAGCTAACGTAGGTAATTTCTCATTACTCGTAAGTACCGCTTTCGATGTTAAAAAGTTAATTTCTATTGAACCAATTCCCGATATTTATAATTGCTTAGTCTTAAATACAAAAAATATTAAAAATATTACAACAATAAACTGTGCTATTTGTGATGAGATTGGTTCAAAAAATATGTCTTTTGATAAAGAAAAAGGTTACTTAAGTAGATTTACGGAGGATGTAGAACAATCTGTGATTGTAGATACTCTAACCCTAGATAATATTATCGAAACCTTTAATATTTCAAAAGTAGATTTATTAAAAATTGATGTAGAAGGCTTTGAAAATCTTGTTTTAGACGGCGCAAAAAATAATTTAAAAAATATTAAATATATTATGATTGAGATGAATTTAAAAGATAATCCAAATTATACAATTTCATCAATTTTTTCAAAACTTTATTCTTCAGACTTTGATTTTGAAGTAATTTCTATAAATACATATGGGGGTAAATTTGAAAATATTACTATCACAGATTTTATACTTGAGAACAGAAAATTTATAAAATAATTTTTTAAATTAGCTTTAATTACTGATATTATTTACTTATGATAATCGCTTTAGATAACGTTAGAAGCTTGTATAATGTTGGTTCCATTTTAAGGACTTGTGCCTTTTATGGAGTAAGGCATGTAATTTTAATAGGATACACAGGTATTGTTAAAGATGGTAATCAAATATTTATTCATCCTAAAATAAAGAAAACTGGTATGACCGGTATAGATAATATCGAATTTAAGTTTTTTGAAAAAAAATCAGAGTTTATAAAATACTGCTCAGATAATGGTATAGAAATAGTTTCTTTAGAGCAGGATAAACGCAGTACCTCTATGGAAAAATTTAAACCATCTATAGACAAGCAAATTTATGTTTTAGGTAATGAAGTACTTGGTGTATCACAAGATCTTTTAGATGCTTCAAAATATATTGTTGAAATTGAGCAAGGTAAAAAAAGTTTTTACCATTCTTTAAATGTAACTATAGCGGCTGGAATTTTTATAAATCACTTAAATAAATTTAAATTTTAATATTGGCAATTTTTCTCGTTCCACAAACCAACATTATTTTCTTCAGCAATTTTTTGCGATTGTTTAAATTCTTTTTGATACTTGTAGGGTTTTTTATAGGTATATTCAAAACCATACCCTTCTTGTATCATTTTTTGATTTATATTTATACCATCTAAAAATATATATCTTAAAGCCCTGCCATATTTATCCAAGCTACCTTGAGTTTCATCTTCCTCTAGTTTTACAATTTTTCCTTCTAATAAATTTTTTAATCTATCTGAGGATTCAATACCGAAGCACTCTAGCCCTCTTCTGGGATCTACTGATTCCGGAGTGTTTAAACCAATCATTCTAATTTTTTCAATTTTATTGTCATGATAAACCTCAAGTGTATCTCCGTCTATTATTTTTATAACTTTGTTTTGTGGTATATCGTAAAAATCTAAACCCCATGTATTAAGATTAATTACAATTATAATTAGAACAGTTTCAAGACTTTTAATTACACTTTCAAACATAAGAGTATTATAATAAATTTATGAAGATAGGATTAAGTGATTATCTACCCATAATATACATATATGTAATTTCTATAACACTAACTTATGTTATAAAAATTTTCTTTAGTATTGATTTAAGAGATTCCATATCAATCTTTTTAGGAATTTTTTCTCTAATATTTGCATTTTTTAAGATTATTAGACTTAGGGACTTTGTAGAGGCGTTTTCGGAATACGATTTTATAACTCAAAAATTTAGATTATACGGATACATTTTCCCTTTTATTGAGCTTGTATTTGGAATATTGTTTCTATACTTAGTAGATATAACTTTGATTGAATTAGTATGTCTTCTATTTTTTTCTATTAATTTTATTTCAGTACTCAACGCCCTTAGTAAAAATAGAAAATTTGTTTGTGCTTGTCTTGGAGACTTAATCAAGTTGCCTTTGAGTAAGGTTTCTCTATTTGAAAATTTAACAATGATTTTTGGGGTTATATATTTAATATTAAATTAAGATTCGTAGTGCTCTTCGTTATCTAATGCTTCCTGTTTGGTTTTATGTATTGTACCCTCTTTATGATTTGGCGGGGAATAGATAGTATAAATTTTAAGAGGATTTGTTTCTGAGATATTTATAATATTATGATTAGTTCCAGATGGTATTGTAATTGAAAATCCAGATGAAAAAACGTACTCTTCTCCGTTTAAGATAGCTTTACCTTCTCCGCTTTCAATTTTAATAAATTGATCCACAGTATCATGTACTTCCATTCCTATGTCTTCTTTAGGGTTTAAATGCATAACTACAAGTTGTTGATTCTTAGTTGTAAGAACAACTTGTCTAAAAAAAGTATTCTTTGTAACCAAATCTTCTATGTTATTTACTAAATTTGACATATTAAATATATAATATAACTTATTATGAAAAATAAAATATCTGTAATTATTACCACAAAAAATGAAGAAAAAAATATTGGTAATTTACTTGAGTCTCTTAAAAATCAAACTTATAAAAATTTTGAAGTAATAGTAGTTGATAATAATTCTTCAGATAAAACAAAAGAAATTGCCAAAAAATATGGATCTGAGGTTTATAACAAAGGCCCTGAAAGAAGTGCGCAAAGAAACTTTGGAGTCGAAAATTCGACCGGTGATTATGTTTTAATTCTAGATGCCGATATGATCTTGGAACCAGAAGTTCTCCAAGAACTATCTGAAGCATTTAGTAATAATTCTGATATAAAAACTCTTTCAATTAAAGAAGAGCCCATGGGTGAGAGTTTTTGGGCTAAATGTAAAAGACTTGAGATAGAGTTTTATTCTTCTAACCCGGATTCAAGAATTCATGCTGCAAGGTGCTTTGATAAAAAGATTTTTGAAGAGTTTGGAGGATACGATTTAAATTTAACAGGTCCTGAGGATTGGGATTTACCTGAGAGAATAAATAAAAAGTATCCCAAAAAATATTTTACTAAATCAAAGATATACCACAACGAAGGTGACTACGGCTTAATACGAATTTTAAAAAAGAAATTTTATTATGCACAAAAAGCATCGACATATATTTCTAAACATAATATGAAGCTAACTGATTCAAAATTTGTATATTTCTTAAGACCTGAGTTTTATAAATACTCTCATCTTTGGAATAAAAATGTTTTTGTTTCTTTAGGTTTAATATTTATGTTAACTTTAGAAACACTTGCAGGAGGTTTTGGATTTCTATATGGAAAGATAAAGGGTTAGTATTTGCTTGGGTAAACTAGTTGAAATAGTGTAATATTTTTTTGAGGTAAATCTTTCTCACTACCTTTATAAGGATTTTTATTCCTTTTTTTTATTATTGACTTGATATTCTTTAGATTCCAAAAAATTGCTTTTAGTACCAAAAATATTATATTGAAATTAATTTTTTCGTGTGTTTTAAAGTAATTTTTAATTTGATAAAAAAGTGTTATTCCTATGACTCCCTGCAATATTAGAAAGTGTTTAAACATTACAAATAAAACATCTGGAAACCTAAAATTTAATAGATAGGACTGTATTCTGTTTTTTGTATTTGAAAAAAGTATGAGGTCTTCTTTATTCAACATAATCCTTGAGTGACCACATTTATGGTAGCAAGTAGTTGCTGGATAATAATAGTTATCGTAGCCTGCGTTTATAGACCTATGACAAAAATCTCCTTCTTCGAAATAATGCCAAAAATCAGAATGAAAAAGGCCTATTTTTTCAATCACCGATCTTTTTGTAATCATGGAGGCCCCTTTAACTATAAATACTTTATAAGGTTTATTAAATTCTGCATTATCAGCTTTTTTTAAGTAACCATAATGATATAGCATTGTATAGCCGCTCCAATAAGAACCAGCACAGTCGAGTAAATCTGGTTCTGAGTCTAGAACTATTTTACTTTGAGCAATACCGCAATTAGGAAAATCCTCAAAAACTTTTATAAATTTTTCGATGTAATCTTTATCTACCCTAGTATCATTATTTAATAGTATAATTATTTCTCCTGTAGATTTTTCATAGCCAATGTTATTTCCTCCTGCAAATCCATGGTTATATTTTTCTTCAATTAGTATTACCTCAGGATATTTATTTTTTACAATTTCTACACTTTTGTCGTTTGAATCATTATCAACTAAAATGACTTCAAAATTTTTATAAGTTTGGTTAAGTATTGAATCTAAGCATTCTTCAAGAATTTTTTCTCCATTATAATTTACAATAATTACACTAACTTTAGAGCTCATTCTTTTTTCTCCAAAAACTATTGTATGGACTTACCTTTACTTCAAATTTAAAATTTTGAGAATTCAACTCTTTTTCTGGGTTTACATAGAAATCTTCTATTAAAATTAACACCTCGTCAAATTTATTTAAAGTTTCCTTAATTCCTTGTAGTGCAAATGTCTCAGAACCTTCAATATCCATTTTTATAAATGCAACTGAGTTCTCAAAGTCTAAATTTATTTGCAAATTATCAAATTCTTTTACATTAATTTCTATAAAATTTCCATCTTGGCTAGATATTTTGTTTCCTCCAGGATTAACACTATCTAATTGAAACTTCTGTTTTTGATCCGAATTAAATAATCCGAAATCGTAAATATTAAAGTTTTTAATATTGTTTGTTTCTAGGTTTTTTTTGTATAAATCAAATGATTCTGTAAAAGGTTCAAATCCGATAATTTTTACTTTATCTTTAAATTTATTTCCAACTATTATTGAGTAAAGTCCAAAATTTGCTCCAATATCAAAAAAATAAATATTTTTGTATTTAGGTAAGGATTCTTTAATTTTCTCTAGTAAATAATCTACATCGGTTCTTTCAAAATCTGGAGAGATTGTAATAATTTCTAGAGAATTAGGTTTGATATAAAATTTACCAAAAATTGTTTCTGCATAATCAATATTTGCAAACTTCTGCCAATATAAACCCCCTGTGAACTTACTTAATAGGTAAAGTAAATTACAAAAATATACTGTAAATACATTTTTTTTAATTTCAAAAAGGTTAAAAAATGTTTTCCTAAAAAAATACTGAAGGTAGAAATATGTCATGTGGATATTATATCAATTCAAGTTAAATTATTTCTTTAATCCTTTTATCGTAAAGTTTATCCATATTATAGGTTTTATTATAAATTTGGATTGATCTTATAAATCCTTGGTACAGCCCTAAATCTTCATACATTTTTTTAATATGGCTCTTCAATTGAAATTTTTTCTTTATAACTAATCCAAGGTTTTCTTTTTCAACCTCTATGTAGTTATATACGTTATCAGTTGTGATTACTGGAAGGTCAAAATAAGTATATTCTCTTATTTTTAGGGAGTCTCCCCAGTAATTATGATCAACAGTACCTGAATATAACGCTAAACCTAGATGCGATTTTTGTAGAATTGTTAGCACCTCATCGTGAGGAATAAATCCGGTTAACTCCACAAATTTTTCCATCTTGGATTTTTTAATTTTTTCTAAAATATCTTCTTTTGCTTCTCCGTCTCCAATAATGATTAGTTTTAGATTATTATCCTTAATATAATTAAATGTTTCATAAACCTCATCAAAAATGTAATTATGTTGTAAAAAACATATCATAACTATAGTGAACTGATGGTATTTTTTTAAATCTTTTTTATCGTAATTTGATATATTTGGTAGATAAAAATTTTTATCAGAAGATAGAAATTTACTTCTATAATCATGTATTCTCTTAGAACAATTCCAGGTCTCATCACTTAAAATCGAAGCTAGATAATCACAAAAAACATATACTTTACTTAAAATTTTACTTTTGAACCTTTTAGTTGAAAAATCTACCGCAACAAAAACTAAACGATACTTTTTAAAGAAAATTTTTTTTATTATGTACCCGTTTAATGCATTTATGAAATTGTAAGCAATCAAGTCTGTATAATTATCTTTTGAAACATCTTTATAAAGTGATTTAAACTTTACATAAATATTTGAAAAACTCTCGCTATATTCGTGTTTGTTTATACTATACTTAATGTTATTTTTTTTGAGATAATTTTCTAAAATACCAGAAACCCCGTAATGAATCATATTATTTACCACATAGTAGTCATATATTATAAGCAGTTTTTTATTGTTGACACTTGATTTCATATAGATATATATTTTCCTTAATGTCTTCAGATACCTTACTTAGTTTGATATCCTGAATACTATCATATTCCATAGAGCTTATTATATACGCATTAGAAGGATTTATTTTGTATTTATCAAGTTCAGTACAGCTTAAATTTTTGGTAAATTCCTTAGAATTAAAATTGCCTGACTCATAATTTAAAGGATTAATTACTTTGGTTTTGAAGTAGTTCATTTCTACCAAATATTTATTTGAAGGCTCAGATGGGTAAAAGATTATTTGCTTCTCAGGATTACTAGAGTTTCTAAGATATTCAAAAGCTCTGTTATCTTTTATTGTACTTACTTTAAAAGGTACAAAAATTTCTAATGCTGCAACTATACCTACAATAAGAAAAATGACTTTTTTCTTGTTTGTAATTACTTCATCTTTAAGTGACTCAAGAATAACTGAAATTAAAAAGAAAAAGGTAAATATGTTTAACCTTGCAATAATTCTAAACGCAGGAAATAGTTCATAAAAAATATAAGAAGGGAGGTAAAAATAAGTTCCCTTGATAACTATAAAAGGAGGAAGTGAAAAAATTAATAAAAAAATAAGCAATAACATATTTTTACTCAAGGTAAATTTTTTTCTTATTAATTGAATAAAAAATATAGTTAAAAGTATAAACCCAAAATAAGATACAGAGTGTTCTGCGTCAAAGTATTGAAACCAAATTGTAGCTGGGTAGTGTTTTTCAAAATCTGAGATATTAATTAAAGCTCTTGGCGACTGAGTTATCAGGTGCCAAGGTTTAAATGAAAATATTAAAAAGTTATCTATGTTTTTTGATAATTGAGGGAAAAGATACTTTACAAATACTGAACTGGCAATTACAGCTAAAGTAGCAAAGAATAAATTTATTTTACTTAATATATTTTTGTTTGGAATATATGTAATTACCGCATCTATAAAATTTAAAAGAAGTAGAAATATAGTTAGGTAATTTGATATAAATGCAGAAAAAAACATAAATAAATATTTGTAAAAAATATTTCTATTTGAATCTATTTTGTTCAGAAAAAGAAAAATGGGGAGAATAAAAACGCACATAAGAGTCAGGTGGTCTCTAGAATGTAAAGAAAAGTAGCTGTTTGATAAGAACACTAAAGAAGAAATTGCGGCTATAGTTTTGGAATTTATAACCTTACTAAAATATAGATAAGAAAATATAATATTTATTATTAAAAATAAAATAATAAATACATTCCATAAATCAATAGCATTGATAAATTTGGATAGAAATAGAAATGGGTAGATTATAATTGGCTCTGACGTTAGGTTATAGTCGCTAATACCGTTTAATCCAAAAAAAGTATTATCATATACCTGAAATTTGTTTCTTAAGCCTTCCCAAAGTAACCAAGTATTATCTCCTATATTTCCTAATAATAGTTTTGGTGATTCCATAAATTGAAATTAATGATAACAGTATCAAAGATATTTTTATAGAGTAATCAGAAATCATTATAATATTCTGTGACTTAGTGTTTAATTGGTGCTTCAAAACAATTTCGATGTTTGAAACATTCTTTTCTGGGAAAATGACCCAACCATTAAATTGGATATCAGCATTAAATTTAGTTTTATCTGTTATTCCTTTTCCAGTTAAAACCCATCCATCAGATAATAAATCTTTTAAGACTAGAACAAACGGTAGCCCGTTTTCTTTTAAATTTATTTTGACTCTGTATTCATAATTATTAATCTTTTGGTTTTCGATAACTACTGGAATTTGGTAAGTGTAAGCCGCTGGATTGGAGATGAAGAGGTTTTTAAGATATTCATCCTTATCCTTTTGTGTAAAAGTATCTGAATTTAATTTGTTATTGCTGCCTAAATAGAACTGAAGATCTAGATCATCCAATCTTGTTGTATCGTTTCTTAGTCTTACGTTTACTAAGCTGAAGATTGACTCGGTTCCTAGGTCAAAAGTATACGAAAATTTTTCACCAACCTTTTGCATATAGGGCTCCTTAAAAATCTTACATTCTGTTTTATTAAAGATATTCCTTAAACAACCCCCGTTAACTTTATCACTTGTAGCGGAGATTCTTAAATCATCTCTAGGAATGTTAGAAATTATTCTTAAGATGTTGCTGGCATTCTTTTGTAAATAGAATGTTTTATCCCCTCTGGATTTAGGATTTTCATATAATGTAAGAGGGTATACTTTACCCATTTCTCTAAGATTTAATTCTGAATCATAGAATTTAGAAATATTTTTTTCATCTGCTATAGTAAAAGCTTTAGTTTCTACTGGTATAAAATTAAAAAATTCATCTTTTAGATTATTTTCAAAAGACATAGTGTTGTTGGCAAAATCAAGTTTGAAGAAGTTGTAACTTGGAACTTTTTTATCGACTTTAATAATATTTTTTTTAAATACTATGTCACTTTCGCTAAACTTATAAACTGAGTATTTCTTGTTTTTTGTTTCAAATTCTAATATATTTTTTTCTTTAAGATTTTGTTTAATTTGCTCAAAATTTTTATTATCTTCTGAATTATAAATTCCATTCGAATCTTTATCTAAATCTAAATCATTGTTGACTATTATTTTATTTACACCTAGATAGCTGTATAAGGATATAAGCTTCTCGTAATCAAGGTTAGAAAGATACTTTTGATCGATGTATGACTTAGAAACATTATCTCCAAAATAAAAAGTACCATTAACGTCATCGATTTCTAGAAGCATCACAAAAGGAGATAGGCCGGCGTAAAGTTCCTTTTCATTCTTGATAATTGAGTATGGAGAGTTTGCTAATGGTAGGTATGTTATTCTTTTAGTATTAGAAGGTTTTATGTAATCAATTAATTCTAATGTTTCTTCATCAAATTTAGTTGCGCTAACATATCCTTGTGGTTTTCCAAATTTGTAATCTTCTAATAGAACTAGATTTCTAAATGATGATATTGCAAAAAGTATTGTTATGATGATGTAAATTAATTTAAATCCTTCAAACTTTTTAGGAATTTTTATATAGGCAACTAAGATTGCACTTAGAAGTATAAATGAGTAAACTGTAGGAATCTTGTTCATGTAGTTTCTGAATGAATATAATAACGAGAAATAGTTAACTAAGTAACTAAATACTATTTGACCAACTTTTGTAAGTGCGATGCTTTGAAGATAACCTGTAATTATTAGCGAGGAGAACAACGCAACTTGAAATGAATCTTTTTGATTGTTTTGCAAATTAAATTTAAATAAATTTATGAAGATATACGTTATTGCATAAATAATTATCAGACCAAATAAAAATAAGGGTAAGTAGAAATAGAAATCTGCATGTGAATTAGGATTGACATGGTTAAGGAATAGATAATTAAAATTATTGAAGGATTCTGCCCATCCAAAGTCAAGTAAAGGTATGCTTTTAGCTGTTGAGCTTTCTTTTACTGTTTCAATTATTGTAACTAAGTTTTTTACATTAAAAAATATGAAATAAATCCAATTTATATTTATCAAAATGAAAAGTATTATGAAAAAAGTTGAATTTAAAATGAAATAAAAAATGTTTTTTCTTTCTAGGAGTAGATAAACAATAGTCATAGTGCCTGCTGCAATTACAAAAGCGAGTATTTGAGGTGCGTTTGCAAAAAAAGCAGAGAGAGATGAGGCTACAAGGTTTAACAAGATTATCTGTATAAAGTTGATTCTATTAAATATTATTTTTAGGAATATCAAGAACATTAAAGGTATTCCTGCAATAGTAAATATACTTAAATAGTGGTTATTCCAGGCTTGGTCTGCCATTAATGGATTTGAGGTGTAAAGCAGACTTAGAAACAAAATAAAATACTTTGAAAGCGGGTTGCTATAATTGTAATGAATTAGAATTTCTTTAAAAGCTAAATAAGCAAACAGAGATCCAAGAATGAGGATTATAAAATAAAACTCCTGATATCCAAAACCTATTTTTTCAAGAGTTGAAAATAAGTACATTGTGTTTATTAGATTCATTCTTGGTACGTCCGGTGAGAACTGTAAAATTCTTTGAGATAGGTGTTCATAGATTCTTGAAGGGTAAAACATATAAATTCTAGAATCGTCTCCTGCCATTCCAGTTTTAAAGTTCGTTTTAAAAATTATAAAAACTATAATTAAAGATATAATTAAAAATAAATAAAAGTATTTATCTAGGAACTTAATTTTGTTAAAAATTATATTAAAATTAATTATTGCTTCATTTTTTTCCAGATTCAAAAGTCTTGCTCTAAATATTTCAAAATATTTTAATAAATTCTTTTTTATTATCTTAAACATATATTTACGTATAAATTTAAGAAATTTTATCACAGATTATTCTCATATCTCTAAAATATAATTTATTTTTTTATTGAATTAGTGAATTTTATAACCCTAAACCTAGTAAAATTAAGAATTTTATTTCTAATTTGGGGTTTAAGCAAGTTTATCGTTCTAAAAAAAGCTAATTCAACTAATGTCCAAAATATTTCAAGTATTGAGGTTCTTTTTGTTACAAATTTTAGTCCTGCTAATTTCAAGTATTTCTTGTAAATGTTTCTAAATTTAAAAAAGTAATTAAGTTTATCAGGTTTAACTATGGTGTAATGAACTAAATAAGGTTCCTTAATACAATTTTCAAATTCTTCTTTGGTTAGTGTTGTATGTATATAATTTGATGAATTTAACTCAATATAAAGTTGGGTATTCCATCTTGGATCTAGTCGGAAAAAATTATTACTATAAAAATAATTTAGAATATCTTGGTCAAAAAATTTGTAAGTCTTATTGGACTTCTTAATTAGGTCTAATCCTCTTTTGGTAAATTCAGATTCTCTCAATTTTTTTAAATTCATTAACATGACTCCAGAATTGAAGTAAGATTTGACTCCTTTTAAATCAAAAGCATTTTGAAAAAGATTTATAGAATTTGGGTTAAAATCTACAACCGCCCCAATTTCGTAGTTTCCAATATCAGTATTAAATAAAATGTTTAAATCTTTTAAAACAATTATGTCTGGATCAAGGTAAATAGTTTTATCTAATTTTTTTAATAAAGTTGGGATTAAGATTCTGGTGTAAGCTTCATAAGAAACTTTATAAAATGCCTCTAAAATCACATTATCTAATAAACTTTTATCAATTTTTACAAAATTAAGTGATACTTTTTCATTAAACTTAGAGGTAATTAGATTGATACTCTTTTCACTTAAAGATTCGTAAATTAGATTAAATTCGATTTGAGTGTTTGGGGTATTATCAACTATCGAGGCAAGAAGGGCTAAAAGATAATTTACGTAATTATCGTTACACGAAGAGGTAATTGATACTTTTTTCATTTTTTAATTTTAACATCTCAAATAGTTAAGAATGTTAAACTATTATTCATGAGCATTTATACAAGAACTGGAGATAAAGGACAAACAGGGTTGGCAAATGGAGAAAGAACATCAAAAACATCCCCAGCTATTTCTTTTGTTGGTCAACTAGATGAGCTCAATGCTCATATTGGTTTATGTGTATCTCAGATTAAAAATTTAACTGAGCAAAATTTTGAAGCCGAGACTAAAGATTTAGAAAAAATTCAAAATAATTTATTTGTTATTGGGTCAATATCGGTATTTGCAAAGCTTGAATTCGAGGTTGAAAAAGAAGTTAAGTTTTTAGAAGAAAAAATTGATGAATACGAAAAAATTCTTCCAAAACTGACAAATTTTATCTTACCTGGAGGCCACCTTATTGCTTCACAAATTCATCTTTTAAGAACTACAGCTAGAAAATTAGAGATATCTGCTCATAATTTTGAAAACGAAGATTTAAAAAATATTACCCCTTATTTAAATAGATTGTCTGATTATCTTTTTGTATTAGCAAGATTTATAAATTTTAAATTTGAGCATCAAGAACCAATTTGGAAAATAAATTAAAAAAAAGTAGTGTAGGTTCCGCAAGTTGCCCTTGGGGCAACTTGCGGAGAAATCATTGAGGTATCACCTTAATGACCTCGACAATGTTCCTTGGGAATATTGAGGTCCAGATCCCGTACACTTTAAAGGTGTAGGTCTCTCCAACTACAAGCTCCCGTTGGAGTTTGTCGCTGTCCTTACCCAAAAGAACGATCGAATCGTCGTTCAGCAATTTTTCAATAGTGCTGTCCGACTTTTCCACCTCCACATAGAAGTGGGAGTAGCGATAGCGACTCCAGCCACTACGCTCAGCGTAGACGTCGAGAACCTTTCCTGAGATAGACTCGGAGGAAAGGTTTAAAATCAAAACCTGAAAGATCAGATATGCTGCAATTATCCCCAGAGACATAGCAAGCTTGATCTTTTCCCAAGAATCTTGAGAATTCATTCTTTTCTCCTTTATTTTATGCTAAATAATATTATAGGGTATTTTAGTCATAAAATCAATACTATAAGTTAAATACAGTAAATTTAATATTAGTAATGATTTTGTTGATTTTTGGGTAAAAAGAAGGAGCGGTCTGCTAACGCAGACCGCCCGTAGGGCAAGTCAATTAATCCAGAAACACCATTCGGCATCGTAGCCATCTGAGAAAGATCCATGAGCATCGTGCCCGCAGGAGGTTTTGAACTCTGAAAATTCCTCCTGATCTTTAATTTTAGTTACGATACTTACATAACGGTCGCAATGAGGGCAATAAACTTTTTGCCCAGCATATGAAAAATACGGGTCTGGTTCTTCGCAATGGCTTTCAATCCAGATTTGTTTGGCCTTAGTTTGCGGATCCATACCATCCATATAATCTTTCTCCTTTAACTTAAAGTACCTCAGTATTATACCCTATAATATTAGTATAACAACCTCTATCTGCAGAATTTAAAGCTATCCTATAAAAAATTCGTTCATAAATAAGCCGATACTTATTATTTGTAAAATTACCATAAAAATACAGCATAAAATAAAATATTTCCTGTTATTTGAAAATTTTGCCATTGAGAAAAGGATTACAGGATACGAATATAGAAAAAGTCTATTTAAACTCAGTAAAGAGCCAGTTAATATTGGTAATAAGAAATGAAACAAGCTAAAAAGATAAAGATCAGTGTTGATTTTTTTATATGTTTTTATGAACAAGATCGATCCAATTATTAAAGTTATTACCTCTGAAAATTTAGAAAAAACATTTATGTTATTAACTGGTCCTATAAACTGAAGAAATGAGTAGAATCCGACCCTACCCCATAATTTTTGAGCACTGAAAAATAAACCAGCATCGTTAAATTGAATATGTAAATAGTAAAAGTATAAAAGTATGCCAAAAAAAGTAGTAGGTAAGATAGTAAGTAACTTAGTTTTTAAACCATTAGACAACTTTTTATCAAAGTAAATTTTTTTAAATAAAATTGAGGAATATAGAACACTTGAAATCCTAATAAAAGATAAAAAAAATCCAGCTAATATTGCTTTATAGTAATTACTAGACATTAAATTATTAAGTCCCCAGGCACTAATAAGAATATAAATCGTTTCAGTATAATTAGCTTGAAGAAAAAAAGCGGTAGGTAGGCAGAGAAATCCTATTAAAGACATATTTATTAATTTTGATTCTAAATTCATTTTGAGCATTAGTTTTTTTAGCTGAATTAAGGTTGGAAGTAATAAAAATGAATTCAATTTCACCGCCACTTCGGTTGAAAAAATGCTTGAAATAATTTTTAAAATTACAGGGTATCCTGGAAAAAAGGCTTGTTGAGGAAACTTGTATCCGTTTTGACTAATGCTCAGGTAGTGTTCGGCATCCCAAAGGTACCCCCAGATGCTAAAAAAATAATTTTTAAATGTAAAATCAATAACTTTAGAGAAACCCAAAAAATAAATAACAAAAGGTAAAGAATTTATGATTAAACTGTAAATTATCCAGATTTTTATAATTGAAAGATTTTCTTGGATAAAATTCTTAAAGATAGAAATCATACAATTTTAATATTATACAGTTATGATGGAGTAAAATTTAAATATGAAAAAGTACCTAATTGAAATCTTTTCAATTTTTTTATTTTTATTTTTATTACCTACTTATTCGCTAGTTACTTTTTATCAAAATGACGATTGGGTATATTTTTCAAACTTAAGTTTATTTCAAAACCAGATATTTAGTGTAAATGAAATTACCGCCCCAACTTTTTATTCCATTGGAATTATCTCGTTGTTTTGGGCGAACACTTTGGGTATTGAAAAAATACCAATCTTAACTCTTTTAATATCTATTCTAAATTTTTATATCTTTTACAAAATGCTAGAAAGATTATTTAAATTCTCAAAACTAACCAATTTTTTAATTTCTTTAATTTTATTTTTTAATGTTTTTCATGTATATTCTTCCATTGGTTTTATGACAGAAAATTATCTATTATTTTATTTTTTGTTAGCCATTTTTTATTATGTAAAATTTGAAAAGGGAGGTGATTTAAAAAGTTTATGGATCTCGAATATTTTTAGTGTTTTAGGTTTTTATGCCAAACAAAATGCCCTAATTTTTCCGGTTGGTTTAGCACTATACTTTTTGATAAATAAAAAATGGAGAGAGTTAAAAGTTCAAATAATTTCAATCTCTGGAATTTTGTTAAGTTATTATTTATTTTTTCCTCGAACTGGAGAAATGAAAGATAAGGATTTTGACTTTGAAAATTTACTTAATTTTAATTATTCATATTCGCTAATATATTCAATTATAATTTACTTAGCTTTTTTTAGTTTGCCTTTTATCTTTAAGTTTTTAATAGATCAAAAAAATCTTTATAAATATAAAGCTATTGTTATCTCTCTATTTCTTTCCGCAGTATTATTCTTTACCTTTAATTACTTTTTTAAACCTGGGGAAATTTCCTGGGAAGAATTTCCTTACTTGGAAAATACTTTTGAGAGAACCGGTTTTTTACCCCGAACTTTATCTGGTACTAAATATCAATTTAAATACAATTTTGATTTGTACTTTTACATTGATTTAATTTCTAAAATCTCTATTGCTGTTGTCATATCTAGCATAATCTTAAACAAGGAAAGATTTAAGATTTTAAATAATCCCTATTTAATAAGTTTAGTAGTTGGTTTAGGTTTGATGATATTTGTTGAGGTGTTTTTTGATAGGTATATTCTTTTACTGGTCCCTTTAATTTATCTATACTTGATTGATTTGATTAAATCCGACTCGTTAATTTTTAAAATCGTACTTTCGTCATATTTACTTTTTATTGGGTTTTTTGCCTATTTTTTAACCTTAGATTTTATTTATACTCAAAATTATGTTTGGTCAAAATCACAGGAATTGGTATCAAATGGTTTAGCAAAACCTGAAGAAATAAACGCAACCGGTGCCTGGAAAAAATTGTATAAACCAAATGGTTCAAAATATCTTTTTACTTACGACTCTTTTAACAAAAACAAAGAATTAAAGGATTCTTATGAGTTAGTAGAGGAAAAAAATATAAATTTTAAGGGCAATCTATTTATAAATCCAAAAGTTTATCTTTATAAGCAAAAGTAATGTTATTGTTGGGTTATTTATTTGGCTCCCCCGCGTGGATTATTCGCTTGCGCTCATCGGCTTTGGCCTACGAACCTGTGGTTCTCATCTCACGCATGTGATCCAAAAGAAAATCTTTTGGCTCCCCCGCGTGGATTCGAACCACGAACCTTTAAGTTAACAGCTTACTGCTCTGCCGTTGAGCTACAGGGGAACAAGATACTTTGTAATTTATCACAAATTGAGATTGTTTTCAATTAAAAACTCCCTAATTTTGTTAATTTGAGAGCTTATCTGCTTCTTTTTTTAAATAGAGAGTTATAAGTATAAATCCAATTAAAAACACATATATTAAGTTTAGCTGGTTTCCTAAAAAGTAAAAAATTGGCTGGATAAAAAGGTAGCTAGCTGAAAACAAGATTGAAAGGGCCTGGCAAATTTGTCTTGGAAATTCAAAACCAGAAAATTTAAGCAAATAAAAAGAAAGGTATCCGACAATGAGGTAACCCCAAACAAAAATTATAAAAATGTTAAAAAATCTATCAAGAAGAAACCCTCCGTAAAGTAAGTTTCTTAATTGGTTGTTTTCCAAATAGTTTGTATTTATAAAATTTTGCACAGAATCCTTATTAAGTGTAATTTCTTGATCTCCGGGAGTGAGTGATTCCAAAGGTAAGTTTTGATATTCGTTATTTAAATTTAAAACTAACTCTTTATCGTTTAGGATTGCTAAAGTGTCTTTATCCTTAAAATCGGCATAATTTGAGTTTTTGGCTACATAAATCAGACTTTTATTTTTCATTTCAACAGGAAAACCTTGGCTTTCAATAAGATAACTTTCAGCGCCTAGGTTAATTCCCTCTTTTTTGATAGAAATTTGGATATTTTTTTCTTCAAATTTTTTGATTACAAATTCAATAATTTTTTGATACTCTGTTATCTCTTTAGGAAAATATTGAAAAGTATAAATCAATCCTGTAATTATTAAGTTTAAGAAAATAGTAATTAAGAATATTAATAATGATTTTTTTAAGGTTAAGTTTTGTAGAAAATTCATCTGTTTATTTTATCAAATCTAATTCTAAAAAGTTAAATTGATTGTATAATTTTAGTTAATGATGGCAAAAATTTTTGTTTTATTATCAATATTTTTACTCGTCTTAACCACCAACTTTAAGGTAAAGGCAGGCGAGCCTCTTGTTAAATATGAGATGTTTTTTGTAACCGATCCGGCTACTGGTATAAGATTGGATGATTCTCAAGATCCTGCAAAATATGGAATTGAAGGAAATCAGAGATTTAGAATTCCTGGAATTGCACCGATTGCTACAAAAGCAATAAATCCAAATAAACCTGTAATTGGTTACCCTGATGATTGTTACCCTGAAGATCCAGAAAACCCAGAAGGAAATATTTTAATTTCTGGAAAAATTATTTCAAATTTTACTAATAAACCTGTTAACGGAGCTGTTGTCGCAGTTTATATGGGTGCTGAACAACTAAGAAATAAAACTGACGGTGCTTATGCTTATGAAAACGAAACATTCATTCACGGCGGCAAGGATGATGAGGGAAGATTAACTAATCTTTACTACTACGATATTACTAAGGACGGAACGTACAGAGTTTTTGCCTGTAATTCTTATAAACAAATATCTGCAGAAAGAATGAGAGTTTTAAAAGAGAAGAGCTCTACCTTGTTTGACACCGGACGTCCTTGCGATTTAGACGGTTACTCCGGAAACGCTACGGGTTGTACCCATTTTGATTATGCACGTGCTTATCCAAAATTTAGTTTAGCTGTGGTCTGTGGTATGGAAAATACCTTTGATCCTGAAAATCCTTCACCTGTAATCGGTGAAATTTATTCTATAGATAATTTTAACGAAACGTATAAATCTGCAAACCCTCCTTCATTTATGAAAAGAGAAAATTTAGATATTAGAGTTAATTGTTTTGATACTCTAGAGCCGTTTCCTCTACCAATGTTTTTAGAGTACAATTCACCTTTAAATGTTGCATCTTGTAGGTTAGATGATATATCTCCAAATTTACAAAACTATTTTACAAAAGTTCAGAAACCATTAAAAAATGATTTAGTTCCGTTTGCTACATTTTTAAATCCAGCCTCAACTGTTGTTCCTGATGAAACAGTTTTGCCCGATTGCACAAATCCTGATGATATTTTTTGTTTAAAAAATTTCATTAATAAATCCTTTCCGAAACCTGAAAATAATAAAACTGTTTTTGATTATGGAAATAAATTATATTTAGATGCGGCGTCAGCTAATCCTTTTACAAAAAATAATATTCTTTCCTATGGAACTAATATGCAATCTAGAACTGCAGACTTAACTCAGGGTAATGGTCCCGAGGATACTTGGATTGCAAAAGAAGCAAACTCATCTTTAGGACAGTTTGATGCTAAGGTGGATATGAAAAGTTATATTGATGATTATAAATTTGACCTGAACTCCTTAAAAGAGTTGTATGCTTGCTTTACCACTTTTAACGCACCTCCTGTCAGGTCTAGTGCTCAGTTAGATGAACAAAATAGAAACAAATTTGCTACTGGAACTGCAAATTTGAATAAGGAGTTTTATCAAAATAATCTTAGAATACCTTCGTGTAAAGAGTTATATTGCGCAACGGAATTTGTTCCTGATAACAAAATTTGTAAAATTAAAAAACCAAGCGTTGACTTAAAAGAAGCTCTTGGAATAGACAATACTATCAAAAATGTTGAAGATGAGTATACTCAATTAAATGCTCTAACAGGATACGGTCCCGGAGTTACTTTAAACTTTAAATCTTACGAGGAGATTTCTAACGATCTAATGGTTCTCGCTAAGCAGTTAATTGATTCTGATTTTAATCCTAAGAAACCTATTCCAGGTGCAAATTTACTTTACAAGCCTGTTTCAAAAGTAAGTGATATTGTTGCTTGTTTGGATGATAGTGGAAATCCTGTTTATTTAAATGATGGTACTACAGCTAAAGAAGGATCCATTACTTACAACTACGAAGGTCAGTCGGCAACATTTTTTTCTCCAGTTCCTTTAATGAGCTATATTTCTGTTCCCTACACTATGGAATTATTCCATTCAATTGAAGGCGATAATTACGCCAATTTCAAAAAAGCAGACCCTGCAAATCAATTACTTTTTCCAGAGCAATGTAACTACGAAAACGCAGACTCTAGTCCTGATAAAACACAACTTTTTGCAAATTGTAGAAAAGCAGTTATTCCAGGAGGAGTATATTCAATTTCTGCTTTAAGAGTTATTGCGAATATTTGTAATAACATAGTTAAAATACCAACCCCAGATGCAGCTAAGTTGCCAATTGGGGCTCCTTTAACAAATGTATCCGATATCGCCTCTAATAGGTCCGCTTTATCATCAAGCATAAATATAGACCTTTCAATTTCAAAAATTGGAACTCCTGTATCTATGTGTCTTTGTTCTACAAACGATAAAAATTGTAGTGTTACATCCAGTTTAAATAACAAGAATCAAGTTAGAGATTTTGCAGTTGCAAGCTTTGTAGGAGCTGGAGATCAATTTATACAAGGCAGTGAGCGAAAAAATGTATTAGGATTTTTATGTAACAACAAACACGCTTCAATGACATCAAAAGACCCTAAATTTGATTGCTTTAGTAAGATTACTAATGTAGATCAATGGACTATCAAAAATACACCTGATAACAATTACATAGGAGAAAATCCTAGAAATTTAAAAATTTCTTGGAAATATGATCTAAAAAGATTGCAGAAAGGGGAAATGTTAGATCAATATTTAACTTATGTCTGGGGCGGAGGTAGTATTGAGCCTGATTCGAGTAACTATAATGTTTTTAAATTTGAAAATGGTGCCTGGGGAAGAACAACTTTAAGTAACGACATCGAAAATGGTACTGTTGCATGTAAAGAAGGTGAAAAAAATGCAGAAGGAAAGCTGGTATGTAAAGACCCAAGCTCCCAAAAATCCTGGGGAATAGGTATTGAGAAAGATTCTAGGAATATCTCATCGTTGTTTGAAACCAAAATATTAGATCCATTTAACGGCGCAACCCAAATTCCTCAAAGAGATTATCTAGCAGAAGAACCAACTATTAATGGAGTTACTCCTGATTATGTAAAACCTAGTTTAATTGTAAAACAAAAATCCTTAGACGGTATTGGTGGTTATACTATGGCTCGATTTAAATTTAGAAACGCTAAATACGACCCAATTCCCGATCTATTAAATGACTTTAGAAAATACAGTGCATATGGAGTAATGGCTGGAGATGTTTGTAGAACACCAAAAATAAATTCAATTATAGATATAAATGAGTCTAATTTTAATTCAGAAAATACCGGAAGTAACTCTCCTTTAATAGATATGTATACCGCAGGAATTCATTGTAATAGTTATATCCCTGAAGAGATGGAAAAATGTGATAATGAGCCTAGACCTTTAGAGTGGGATCAAATTGCTGCTGCAAATTCTAGAGATCCAAAAGATAACTGTAAACTTCTAAAATGCCAGGTATTCTGTAATCAGCTTTCTCCAACCTACTATACAGTTCAAGAATATAAAGAAAACAAACCTTTTGATAAGTTACAATTTTTCTGTAGAAACCTTAACCCTACTCAAGGGTTAGAAGCTCAAGTTAACTCAGGAGATGAAGGTTGTATTTTAGATTTCACAAATAAAATGAAACAAAGTTATGCAAATCCTGCCGAAGTAAGGTTTGATAAACCATCAGTTATCGGAGACTCAAGGTATGGTAGAGAAAACTACCCTGTATATAACAATAGGTTATGTAAAAACCCATCCTTAACAAACCCTCTAGTTTCAAACTATACTTGGGATGCCGACAATTGTAATCCATTTGTTGGTGACAAGTTTGAAGGTTTAAAGGATTTTTATAACACCTCTGTTAAAACTCCGAATAATTAAATTCTTGAAAAAACTGGATATATAGACTATCATCTATACTTATGACAAAAGGTTGTAATTGTCAGGGATGCTTTGGTTCCTTGGGAATTGATTCTAGATATAAAATCTATGAGCTTCTGAAAAAAGGAGTTAATCTTTCGGTATCAGAACTCGCTGAAAAACTTGGTTTAAAGCAACCTACAGTGACCTACCATTTAAAACAAATGGAAGTGAATGGATTACTTAAAAGTTCAAAAAAAGGTCACTTTGTGTATTATCAAGTAAATGAGGTTTGTCCTCAAACACTTAAAAATTGTATTTTAGTTGGAAACAAGATTGTTTAAAGGAAATAAAAATGTTAGAAATAAAAAATTTACATATTAAGACTGCTGAAAAAGAAATTGTTAAAGGTTTAAATTTAAATATTGGTGAAAATCAAATACACGCTATTATGGGACCAAATGGCTCTGGTAAATCAACACTTGCTTCAACCTTAATGGGACATCCAGGATATGAGGTAACAAGTGGCGAGGTTTCATTTTTAAATGAAAATTTACTAGAAATGGAACCAAACGAAAGAGCTGAGAAAGGATTATTTTTATCCTTCCAATACCCTTCTGAAGTTTCTGGTGTAAATATTACATCCTACTTAAGAATGATTTATAACAAGGCTTCAGGACAAAAAGTATCTCCTGTTAAATTTAGAGAAATACTTAGAGAAAAAATGGAAATTTTAGATATCAAAGATGAGTTTGTTAATAGATACCTAAATGAAGGTTTCTCAGGTGGAGAAAAGAAAAGAATGGAAATGTTACAAATGCTTGTTCTTGAACCAAAGCTCTCAATTTTAGATGAAACAGATTCCGGACTTGATGTTGACGCTTTAAAAGTTGTTTCTAAAGCTGTTAACTATTTAGTAGAAAAAAATGGAATGTCAGTTGTTGTAATTACTCACTATACTAGAATTTTAAACTACATAAAACCTGAGTTTGTTCATGTTTTAAAGGATGGCAAAATTATAAAAGAAGGTGGTGAAGAACTAGCTCACGAAATTGAATCTCAAGGATATAAGGCTTACGAAAATTAATTTATGCAAAACATTGTAATTAATAAAGATTATAAAGATAAATACGGTTTTCACGTTGATTCTTCTTATACTCATAAATCTCAAAAAGGTTTAAATGAGGAGGTAATAAGAGATATTTCCAAAAATAAAAATGAACCAGATTGGATGCTTGATTTTAGACTTAAATCTTATGAAATTTTTAAGAAAAAGAAAAATCCAAATTGGGGCGGGAATTTAGACGAAATTAACTATGATGAGATTTATTACTATTTAAGACCTACCGATAAAGAGGAAAGAAGCTGGGAAGATGTTCCTCAGGAAATGAAAGACACTTTTGAAAGATTAGGAATTCCTCAAGCTGAGAGAGAGTTTTTAGCCGGAGTTAAGGCTCAGTTTGACTCTTCAGTTGTGTATTCCTCTTTAATGTCTGAGTTAGAAGAACAAGGTGTAATATTTTTATCAACCGACGAAGCTTTACAAAAATACCCAGAAATATTTGAAGAATACTTTGGAAAAGTCATTCCTGCAAATGATAATAAATTTGCCGCTTTAAACTCAGCTGTTTGGTCCGGAGGGTCTTTTGTTTATATTCCTAAAGGAGTTCATGTTAAAAGACCGCTTCAAGCTTATTTTAGAATTAATGCTGTAAACATGGGCCAGTTCGAAAGAACTTTAATTATTGCAGATGAGGGTTCCTACGCTCATTATGTTGAGGGATGCACAGCACCTGTTTATTCAAAAGATTCCCTTCACTCAGCTGTAGTTGAAGTTATAGTTAAAAAAGGCGCAAGATTTAGATACACTACAATTCAAAACTGGTCAAACGATGTTTATAACTTAGTAACCAAAAGAGCAAGAGTAGAAGAAGATGGTGTAATGGAGTGGGTTGATGGAAATTTAGGATCGAGACTCACCATGAAATATCCTTCATGTTACTTGGTTGGCGAGAGAGCAAGAGGAGAAGTACTCTCTATTGCATATGCTGGAGAAGGTCAGCACCAGGATGCTGGGGCTAAAATGATTCATGCAGCACCAAATACTTCATCAACAATTATTTCAAAATCAATTTCTACCAATGGCGGCAAATCAACTTACAGAGGTTTAGTACAAGTTTCACCAAGTGCTAAAAATGTAAAAGTTAGAGTTGAGTGTGACGCTTTAATTTTAGATGAAAAATCTATTTCTGAAACCTTTCCTACTATGAGGATTGACGAGTCCTCCGCTCAAATAGAGCACGAAGCAACTGTATCAAAAATTGGTGAGGAAAAATTATTTTATTTAATGTCTCGAGGTCTAACAGAAGCTGAGGCTATGAGTTTAATAGTTTCAGGATTTATCGAACCGATTGTAAAAGAGCTTCCTTTAGAATACGCTGTAGAACTTAACAGATTAATTGAACTTGAAATGGAAGGAAGTGTTGGATAATGAGAAAAGCTCAGATTTTAAAATTAACAGAAAATACTAAATTTCATGTAACTGAGGATTTAGATTTAATTTTGGATTTATTTGAAACCAAAGAACCGGTAAAACTTGAAGTTATTTTTGATAAACCTGGTGTTTCTTGC
>Ga0315902_10000474_pt1 | contig 66666 bp, 61 predicted proteins | sample LakEriMetagenome_9_FD_203523 | JGI IMG/M metagenome (GOLD analysis project Ga0315902, IMG submission 203523) | Freshwater fungal communities from buoy surface, Lake Erie, Ohio, United States - Buoy 12 MA117 | ecosystem: Environmental > Aquatic > Freshwater > Lake > Lake biofilm | place: USA... | reverse complement strand
TGCGAGTGCGCCAGGTCCGGTGACAGGTGAAAGGGGTTTCGGAAGACGTCCTCGATCTCCTCCTGGCTGACGCCGTGCTTGAGACATTTCGGCAGGTTTCCCTTGTCCCAATCGAACCCGGCGATCATCGCGACCTCAATTTGTATACATCAACGTATATACAAAATCGACCCCCCAGAGGGTGCTGGAGGGTCTGTCTTCACACCCGTCCCCCCAAGAGAAACCGGCGGCCTTCCGGTCAGGAGGGCCGCCGTTGCGAATCCGCAAGGTCAAATCGGGGATGGAGAGAAGTGCGGCGGCCGGTCCCGGCCCCGGGGGGGCTGGGGGGGCGTTCAGGGGCCGGAACCAGGTCCGACCGCCGACGTTGCCAATCTGACGGCCGGATGTGTCCGGGTCGGGTCCGGATTAAGGCCCTTTCGGGGCTTTTCAGCCGTCAGGGGGCCGGCAGCTCGGCGACGCGGGCCGCAAAGCCGGCGAACATGTCCCGCATGGGACCCGCTATGGCCGGGTCCGTGCTCGCGGGTGTCCCGCCGGGAAACGGGGGCTCGGGCTTGTACTCCGCCTGCAACATGAGCGCCTGGGCGTAAGGCCGGCCCCGGAGGCGCTCCACGACGGCGATGGCGAAGTCGAGGCCGGCCGAGACGCCGGCCCCGGTCACAACCGGTCCGTCCATCACCACCCTGGCGTCTGTCGGGATCGCCCCGAAGTGCCCCAGCATGTCCCTGACCACCCAGTGTGACGTTGCGCGGCGACCCCGAAGGACGCCTGCGGCGCCGAGCAAGAGGGAGCCGGTGCAGACGCTGGTCACACACGTGGCGCGGGACGCGCGATCCGCCACGAAGGCGCGCACTCCCGGGTCGGACGCCGCAGCCAGGGTGCCCGTGGTGCCGCCCGGCGCGAACAGAACCGTCAGATCCTTCGGACAGTCGGCAAGAGTTGTGGTCGGGGCGATGGCGAGGCCGAGGTCGCTGGGCACGGGCGACAGGTCGTCGGTCGTTGTCACCAGATGGACCCTTGCGCCCATCATCGAGGCGAAGAAGTAATGCGGACCGACCAGGTCCAGGGCGGTGAACCCTGGATAGAGCAGCATGGCGACCTCCTCGTTTCCGTGCATGTTCAGTCCGGGGACCGTCATGAGCTGGGTACGGGCGTCGGCCGCTGCGGCGTCGACAGTCTTCAGGGCTGGCGGAGCGGGGGCAGTCACGGAGACCTCGAGCGTGAGAAGGGGAGAAAGGGCGGTCTGGGCGGTCACCCCGCCAAGGAGAGCTCAGCGATCCGGACTGTACTCGTGATCGTGCGCGGCGGCTTCCTCGGCGACGCCGGCCGCCTCCAGGGCCTCGACTTCGGCGGCGCTCAGCTCCCAGGGGTGCAGGGCCCTCCGCTCCAGGGTCTTCAGCCGGTGGAACTCCGTCGCCGACAGCAGGACCAGGCTCTCCCGCCCGTGGTGGGTGATGATCACCGGTTCGGCCAGCGCCCGGTCCCGGTAGAGCCCGAAGGCCCGCTGCAACTCGGCGGAGGTCACGGTGGTCTCGCTCATGTCCGGGGCTCCACTAAAGGAAACACTGAATATGCAGAATTTAGAGATTATCTGGATTTTGTCACGGTGATGCCGGTGCCAAAGAAAACAGCGGCCTTCCGCAGGGAGGGCCGCCGTTGCGAAATCGCAAGGTCAAACAGGGATGGCTACAAGTGCGGCGGCCGGTCCCGGCCCGGGGGGGGCTGGGGGGGGGCGATTCAGGGTCCGGACCAGGTCCGACCGCCGACGGTCTGAAACTGACGGCCGTCTGTGGCGGGGTCGGGTTCGGATTAAGGCCATTCCGGGGCTTTTTAGCCCCGACGCGGCCCCGCCCGGAACTTCACCGGCATGGTCCGCGGCCCGGAGATAAAATTGCTGGCCAGCCATTCGGGCGGGGCGGTGCGCTCCACCTCCTCCATCCGCGAGAGCACCTCCACCAGCATGGCGTCGATCTCGATCCGGGCGATGTGCTGGCCGAGGCACACGTGGGGGCCATTGCCAAAGGCGATGTGGTCGAGGGGTGACCGGGCCAAGTCCAGCTGGTCCGCGCGGTCGAACTGGGCCGGGTCGCGGTTGGCCGAGCCGAAGTACATGACCACCTTGTCGCCCTGGCGGATCGTCTTGCCGCCCAGCTGGGCGTCCTTGCGGGCGGTGCGGCGCATGTAGATCACCGGGGTGGTCCAGCGCAGCAGCTCCTCCCGGGCGGCGGGCAGGCGTGCCGGCAGGTCGGCCTTCAGCCAGGCCAGCTGGTCGGGAGGCCATCGGCGCTGCCTCAGGCCTACTGAACCTTGATAACGAGATGATAAAGTGAATTTAGAGTTTAAATTTTAGATTTCTCGATAAGGATTCACTACTCCGAATTTCTCTTTGAATGAGCGCTCAATGCTATCTACTAAAATCGATACCTCAGATAATTGACTGGACGCCAAGGTGCGATAGTTATGTGTAACACGCGCTTTGTGCTCTGGCTCATAGCTCATTGAAATAATGTTCAGTAATTTTTGTTTCTAACTATTTAACAATTGGAGTCTCTTTTTAATTATATCAATCTTATCAATCGAACCTAAATCATCTCTAATTATGGAATATGATTCAACTACGATGCGATCGATTATATCGAGTAAAAATATGTTGCCGGTGTAGTGACCATCTGGAACATTTGATTGTTCTTCAAGTGATCTCTTTTTTGAAGTAGATCAATTAAAATCAGCGAAAGCTTCTCGCGCTTTTCCTCCAAAGAAAGCATTTGTTGGCGCACCTCCTCGAGCGTCATCCTGCGACAAGATGAGCCAACTCGCTTCCAGAAATAACGTTCATCTTCAGGGGAAGAAAGATGCGGTCGCCTCGTACTTTGAAACACCTCGAGTACGTACAGTACATTCTTCGAGTTCGGCACTTCGATTTGACGAGGGTACGAAACCGCAATCTCAGGTTCAGCTCGAATTTTAGCATGGAACTTTCCGTAGATTTCTCCATCGGGTTCAATGCCTTCGGGTTCAAATGAGCGCTTCGCGGTTTCGCTAACTCCAAGGACAATGAAGCCCCCAAAAGTATTTGCGAAAGCGCATGCTAATTTTGTCAGCCCTTTGGGCTCTGGCAAGTTACGCTTGAAATCGTGGCGATCGCTCTCGGGGTACCCTGCGGCGCAGAGCGCTTTGACGGCCTCGAAATGCCAGTCCCCTAGTATTATCGGAACCGGACCTAATCCGGAAGATGTCACGTGATTACCTCGATTTCCCTGTTCTAGCTGGGATGTGGATTCCGAACTCTAGTAATCTGAATCTCATGATTCTCACTGATTAGGATCGGGTGACATAGTCCTCCACCCTATAGATTTCGTGATCGTTAGGAAATAACATGAGGAAGCGGTGATGGGGAGATTGCTCAACCATCTTCAGCGAAAACTCGTTCTAAAAGTCGGCAGTTTGTAGGTCGAATTAACATTTTTGCTTTCAGGTAATATCAAGGATCTGCGGTCACTATTGATCTTTGTGGGGGTGATCACGAAAGAGCGCCTGTACGCCCTCGAATACGATCTGTAATCGAGACCATAACTTTCTGAAGAGACATCAGATTACTCTCACGCTCCAATAGACCAATCCACTCCTCTCGCTTCAGTGTAAGCGCCTGGGTGACGGGGTGATTTACCGGGACGGCTCGGTCCAAAGACCCGTAAGCAATGAAGCCAGCATTAGCATAGTAGCTCTGTTTGGCGACTGGTAGTTCAACTGCTTCAGTATCGTCCGGAATGACGAACGGGTCTTCCGGATCGTACTCTGGCACCTCAATGGCAATGGTCTTGAACGACGGCTGGAGTGTGGCCACTGCGCCTACAGCCGGCCCGTGCCGATTCCACGGTTCGGGTACGCAGCTCCATGTGGGGTTGGTTCGTCCAGCTTCATAGCAGTCAGAGAACCCACTCTGGAGGTCTCCAGTAATCACCAGAAAACGCTCTTGACCAACCTTGCACGATCTTCGATCTGTATAATACTCTTCCCCTGTGTCGAACCACTCTAGGAAAATTCGCTTTGGGTGGCTCTCAATGTATCTCTCAATTTCTTGCCTTTGACGCACTGTTGCGTTTATCGCAGCCGTTATGCCGTCTTCGGACTCAGGCTTCAGCCATTCGCTTAGGCGCGCATCCCATTCATTCAGATAACTCAGTTCCTCTGCATCTACCTTCCGTCCGTTCGCGCCCAAAGAACGCATCAAGGCATATACTGATGACAAAAGTAGGGCCGATCCGATTGCCCCAGTGAAGGCGGGGAGCCCGTATCCCATGAAGCGGAAGCTCAAAAGTCGAAGCGGTTGGGCCAAGGCAGATATGCGAGGGAGCGATTCTCTGGAAGAACTAGCATCCAGACGCCCGACCTCTACATTGAGTTCTGATTGATAAGCGAAAAGATCAACTTCCAATGACTTTATAAATTCAGTTCGAAGATCAATCCGAAATTGTATTTGCATAGATCTTAATTCAGCCAAAATCTGATGCTGGTTTCGGATTATCACGTCCAGCTTTGCATTGATTTGCCGTAGTAGACTTACGATCTCTTTTTGGATCTTGGCTTCCTGAGATGCTGACCACAACTTGTAAGCCGCCTGTGCGATCGCTACTACTGTGGTCGGTTCAACATAGTATTTTCGTTCCATGCGCTTTTCCTAGCCAAAACTGATTCAATTTGCCAAGTCGATTTATCAGAGCTACACTCAATGCGGATTAATCCACAATTTTGGGGTATGTGCAACTGTGTCGGTGACAGAGGAGTGGCGGGAATAGTGCGCTATTTTTCTTTCTCTTCGTGCTCCCCTAGCTACTGGGGTCGTTATTCTGTCACGCGGCTCCAGTTGGTCGGGAAAGTCCCTGACGCCAAGGGGGTAGCCGAGGGCTTTGGAGCAGAGTGCGCCGAAGCTTCTCCCCCTGACAGTACACAGCCATCTAGCGAATACGGGATTTGCTGCTGATGCTAAGGCTGTTTGTCACCCCACCCCCACCCGCCGCCCCGCCCGGAACCTCACCGGCATGGTTCGCGGCCCCGAGATGAAGTTGCTGGCCAGCCATTCGGGCGGGGCGGTGCGCTCCACCTCTTCCATCCGCGAGAGCACCTCCACCAGCATGGCGTCGATCTCGATCCGGGCGATGTGCTGGCCCAGGCACACGTGGGGCCCGTTGCCGAAGGCGATGTGCTCGTTCTGCGCCCGGGCCAGGTCCAGCTGGTCCGCGCGGTCGAACTGGGCCGGGTCGCGGTTGGCGGCGCCGAAATACATGACCACCTTGTCGCCCTTGCGGATCGTCTTGCCCCCCAGCTCGGCGTCGGCCCTGGCCGTGCGGCGCATGTAGATCACCGGGGTGGTCCAGCGCAGCAGCTCCTCCCGGGCGGCGGGCAGGCGGCCGGGCAGGTCGGCCTTCAGCCAGGCCAGCTGGTCGGGATGGTCCAGCATGGCGTCCAGGCCGCTGGCCAGCAGGTTACGGGTGGTGTCGCCGCCGGCGTCGATCAGCAGGAGGAAGAAGAGCAGGAACTCCATGTCCTCCAGCCGCCGGCCGTCGACCTCGCAGGCCAGCAGGCGCGAGGCCAGGTCGTCGCCGGGGCGGGCGCGCTTCTCGGCCATCAGCTTCGAGCCGTACTCGAACATCTTCATCACCGCCTGGGCGCCGGCGCCGGGGGCCTGGGCCTCGGGGGCGGTGTGGATCACCTCGGTCAGCTTGTAGAGCTCGCGCCCGTCGTCCAGGGGCAGGCCCAACAGCTCGGCGATGACGTAGGAGGGCATCTCGCCCGCCACCTCGGCCACGAAGTCGCACTCGCCCTTCTCGATCACCGCATCGACGATCTGCCGGGCCAGGGCCTGGATCCGCGCCTCGCGCATCCTGGCCGTCGGCAGGGTGAACTCCGAGCGGATGAGCTTGCGAAAGCCGGTGTGGTCCGGCGGGTCCATCATCAGCATCATCTTGTAGGGCCCGAAGGCCGCCGACTCCTCCGCCGGGTCGGGGATCATGATGGTCGGCTCGGAGGAATAGGTCTCGAATCCCCGGTCGACGGCGCGCACGTCCGCATAACGGGTGACCGCCCAGAAGCCCCGGCCGCCGGGCTCCTCGTGCCAGTGGACGGGGTCGTTCTCCCGCAGCCAGTCGTACTGGGCGTGGGGGTGGCCGGCGGCGAAGCTGGCGGGGCTGAGGAGGTCGATCTTCATGAGGGGGTCAGTCCTTCCACCAGGGATACTGGGGCGGCATGTCGCTGGAGACCTTGCCGGGGAAGTCGGGGCTACGCTTCTCCAGGAAGGCCGAGACGCCCTCGCGCACGTCCGGGCCGGCGCCCAGGGTCATGGCCATGGCGCCGTCCACCTTCAGCGCGCCCCAGGGGTCGGGTTCCCCGCTGAAGCGCCACAGCATCTGGCGGGTCAGGGCGACAGCGACCGGGGCGGTGTTCTCGGCGATCTCCCGGGCGATCTCGCGGGCGCGGTCCATCAGGGCCTCGGGCTCCACCACCTCGGCGACAAGGCCCCCGGCCCTGGCCTCCTCGGCTTGGATCAGGCCGCCGGAAAGGCACCAGCGCAGGGCGGTGGGCAGGCCCACCAGCCGGGGCAGGAACCAGGCGCTGCCGGCCTCAGGCGCCAGGCCGCGCCGGGCGAAGACGAAGCCGATCCGGGCGCCCTTCGCCGCGATGCGGATGTCCATGGGCAGGGTCAGGGTCGCGCCCACCCCCACCGCCGCGCCGTTCAGGGCGGCGATGATGGGCTTGCGGCAGTTGAAGAGGGCGCCGACGAAGCCGCCGCCCGAGCGCCGCCGCGCCGTCGTCCCGGAGTCGCCAAAGGCCACCGAGCCCTCGGCCTTGGAATCGAAGGCGCCTGCGCCCGAGGAGATGTCCGCCCCGGCGCAGAAGGCCCGGCCGGCGCCGGTGACGATGATCACCCGCACGCTGTCGTCCTCGTCGGCGCGCACGAATGCGTCCTCGATCTCAAGGCCCATGGTCGCCGTGTAGGCGTTCAGCTTGTCGGGGCGGTTGAGGGTCAGGGTCAGGACGGGGCCGTCCTGTTCCCAGAGCAGGGTCTCGTAGGTCATGCGTCCTCCCCGGGGGCCTCGCCCCTCTGTCTCGCCCGCAATTGATGCGGGCTCACCTAAGGTCAGGCAAGGGGAAGTCAGGCCTCGCCGAGGGCCTTCAGCATGGCGGCCTGGAAGCGGGGGAGGAGGCGCTCCACCAAGGCGGGGTCCAGGCAGCGGGCGTCGTCCAGGATCGTGTGGTGGAAGCGGTGGGCCCCGAACACGCCAAAGGCGGCGGGGTAGCCGGCCTTCAGGATCTCGGCCAGCTCGCCCGCGGCGGCCGGCCCAGCGGGGAGGGGGGCTTCCAGCCCGGCCTCGCCGGCGAAGCTTTCCTTCAGGATATCAACGAGATGGGCTGATCCCATCAGCACCCGGGCCGGGTCGGGGCGGTCCAGGGGCTCAAGGCCCTGAGGCGTTTCCTTCCAGTCCCGGGCGGCGATGCCGGCGCCCAGGTGGACCCACAGGGCGGTCCGCTCCGGGGCGGGCGCCTCCCGGTGCAGGAAGGCCTCGGCGCCGAGGTTCTGGTACTCGTGGCCGCTGGCGGTGATGACGACGATGTCGTGGTTTTTCAGGCGCTTGGCCATCCAGGGCAGGAGGGCCAGCCACAGGGCGATCCCCGGCCCGCGCTCGCCGGCGCAGGTGAACCAGCCCGAACGCGGCGTCGACAGGACCACCGTCCTGCCCTTGCCGCGGTCGATCCGGCCGATCAGGTTGAAGGCGGGGCGCTGGCCGGCCTCGCCGTCGATCACCAGCCGCGCGGTCTGGCCCTCCCGGGCGGCGGCCAGGACCGGCCCGGCGTCCTTCGGGGCGAGGACCAGGGTCGGCACGCCGAAGGGCGGCGCCCCGGCCGGCGCATTCAGGGCGATGGCCTCGCCGGTCGGGCCGTTCGTGACGAGGATGAGGCCCGCGGCGCCGGAGGCCCGGACCCGGTCCGGGAGGTCCCGGAGCTCGGCCTGGCGGACGCTCGACCAGCGTCGCGCGGGCAGGTCCATGACCACCAGGGCGCCCCCCGAGGGGGAGGCGGGTATCCCCCACGTCAGGGCGCCGGTGACGCCCCCCGGTCCCGTGACCCTCGCGGGCCCCTGGGCCACCCCCTGCACGGACGTGTTCCCGAACGTCAAGGCGACGGCGCCAGGACGGTGGGAGGGCGCTTCGAAGGCCTGCCTCTGCGTCCGGTATCCGAACCGCTTCAGCCGGCTCTCCATCCAGGCGCCCGAGTCCGTATCGCCGGGTCCCCCCGACGCCTTGTCGCCCATGGCGACCCAGGTCTCGAGGTCGGTGCGGATGGAGATCAGGTCCTGCGACAGGGCCGGACCCGCCGCCAGCGGCGCGGCCGCGGCCCCGGCGACGACCCCCCGGCGGGTGGGATCTGGGGCGCCTGTCGTCACCGCCTCAGCTCTCGAACCAGGCTTCGACCGGCCCCTTGAGCAGCATGGTCATCTGCTTGCCGCGCCGGTCCACCGTCTTGCCGACGGCCAGGCGGACCCAGCCCTCGGAGATGCAGTACTCCTCGACATTTGTCTTCTCGGCCCCCTTGAAGCGCACCCCCACCCCGCGGGCGAGGACGCCGGCGTCGTGCCAGGGGCTGTCGGGATCGACGCAGAGGCGGTCGGGGGGTGTGTCGGCGGGGGGTGTTTCGGTCATGGCGCCTTTCTAGCGCGCCCGGCCCGGCAGGCAATCCCGACGAAAGGGGCTTCCCTGACGTCGCGTCCGGCGCTCAAAGTGCGTCTTCATCGCCGCAGGACGGCGCACACGAACGGGAGACGCAAGATGGGTGAGGCCTGGATCATCGACGCGGCGCGCACGCCGCGGGGCATCGGCAAGGTGGGCAAGGGCGCCCTGGCGGACTTCCACCCGCAGCATCTGGCGGCCACCGTCCTGAAGGGCATCGCCCAGCGCAACGACATCAAGACCAATGAAGTCGACGACGTGATCTGGGGCACCTCGTCCCAGCGCGGCAAGCAGGGCAACGATCTCGGCCGCATGGCCGCCCTGGCCGCCGGCTTCGACGTCCGCGCCAGCGGCATGACCCTCGACCGCTTCTGCGGCTCGGGCATCACCACGGTGAACCTGGCCGCCGCCCAGATCATGGCCGGCATGGAGGACCTGATCATCGCCGGCGGCACGGAGATGATGTCCTACACCGCCTCCAGCGCCCCGCAGGCCGCCGCCTTCTTCGACGGCCCGGCCCTGATGGACGCCGGCAACCCGGCCCTGCGCAAGCTGCACCCCCAGTCGCACCAGGGCGTCTGCGCCGACGCCATCGCCACGCTTGAGAACATCCCCCGCGAGGCCCTGGACGAGCTGGCCTATGTCAGCCAGCAGCGCGCCGCCCAGGCGATCAAGGAAGGCCGCTTCAGCCGTTCGCTGGTGCCGGTGCTGAACGAGGACGGCTCGGTGGCCCTCGACCATGAGGAGTTCCCCCGCCCCGAGACCACCCGCGAGGGCCTGGCCTCCCTGAAGGCCTCCTTCGAGGCCATGGCCAATGTGCCCATGGACAAGGAGGGCACCACCCTGGCCGGCCTGATCCAGCGGGTCTATCCGGACCTGAAGATCACCCACGTCCACCACGCCGGCAACTCGTCGGGGGTGGTCGACGGCGCCGCCGCCGTCCTGTTGGCCTCGCCGGACTACGCCCGCAAAAACGGCCTGAAGCCCCGCGCCCGAGTGGTGGCCATGGCCAACATGGGCGACAGCCCGACCCTGATGCTGAACGCGCCGGTCCCGGCCGCCCACAAGGTGCTGAAGAAGGCCGGCCTGACCCCGGACGACATCGACCTGTGGGAGATCAACGAGGCCTTCGCCGTCGTCGCCGAGAAGTTCATCCGCGACCTCAGGCTCGACCGCGACAAGGTCAATGTGAACGGCGGCGCCATGGCCCTCGGCCACCCGATCGGCGCCACCGGCTCCATGCTGATCGGCACCATCATCGACGAGCTGGAGCGCCGGGACCTCAAGCGCGGCCTGGTCACCATGTGCGCCGCCGGCGGCATGGCCCCGGCCATCATCGTCGAGCGGATGTAGGGCCCATGGACCTCGCCTGGAGTGACGCCGACCGCGCCTTCCGGGACGAGGTCCTCGCCTTCCTCGATGCGGAGCTGACGCCGGACCTGCGCGCCAAGGGGCGGGCCATGACCAGCGTCTACGCCGACCACGCCACCGGCATGGCCTGGCAGAAGAAGCTGCATGCCCGCGGCTGGGTCGCCCCGGCCTGGCCGCGCGAGTTCGGCGGCGCCGGCTGGTCGGTGGTGCAGCGCTACATCTGGGCGCGGGAGGCGGCCCTGGCCGGCGCCCCGCCCGTCTCGCCCATGGGCATCGGCATGTGCGGCCCGGTCCTGATCGGCCATGGGACCAAGGCCCAGCAGGACCGCTTCCTGCCGCCCATGCTCTCGGGCGCGCACTTCTGGTGCCAGGGCTATTCCGAGCCCGGCTCCGGCTCGGACCTCGCCTCCCTGCAGATGAGCGCGGTGGAGGACGGGGACGACTTCGTCTGCAATGGCCACAAGCTCTGGACCACCCACGCCCACGAGGCGAACTGGATCTTCTGCCTGGTGCGGACCAGCCGCGAGGCCATTCCCCAGCAGGGCATCACCTTCCTGCTGATCGACATGACCGCGCCCGGCGTCGAGGTGAAGCCCATCCTCATGCTGTCGGGCGAGCACATCCAGAACGACGTCTTCTTCACCAATGTGCGCGTGCCCAGGGCCAATGTGGTGGGCCGGGTGGGCGAGGGCTGGACGGTGGCCAAGTACCTCATGCAGTTCGAGCGGGGCGGCTCGGCCGCCGCGCCCGGCCTGGGCGCGCGCCTGGAGCGCCTGTCGGAGATCGCCCGCACGCCGGGCGAGGACGGCCGGCGCCTGGTCGATGCGCCCGGCTACGCCGCCCGCCTGGCCCAGGCCGGGATCGACATCGCCGCCCTGGAGGCCATCGAGCTCCGGGTCATGTCGCGCCTCTCCAACGGCGAGGCGCCCGGCGCCGAAAGCTCGCTGATGAAGACGGTCTCCACCGAGCTCAGCCAGCGCCTGACCGAGCTGTCGGTCGAGGCCGCCGGCGTCTACGCCGCCCCCTGGCAGCCCCACGGCGGCGCCCTCGGCGGCCCGACCCCGGGCTTCACGCCCCCCGCCGACGGCTTCCTGGCCGGCCCGCCCCACGCCTGGATCGCCGCGCCCAAATACTTCAACGACCGCGCCGGCTCGATCTATGCGGGTACGAACGAGATCCAGCGGAATATCATGGCGAAGGCGGTGCTGGGGCTGTGAGTTCAGGTGTTGGCCGGATCTCCGGTTGTCAGCCGGTGCGGGTGCATTCCTCATGTAATCCCAGCTGAGTACGGCTCAGATCAACCGAGGACTCTCGCTACCGCTTTGTGAGACCCGCTTTTCCCCTTGACGCATGTTACCGGCCTTGCTCCGCCTAACACACTTTCCGCAGGCATAACGCGCCAATACGCATAAGGGTGTTGCATGTTATGCGGGGTCGTGCGATAAGATCTGCAGACCGCCTGGTTCTAGGCGCATGGAGGCCGGAAATGGGCAGTGAAGCAGAAGACGGTGCCAGCGCGACGAATGATGAAACTGCCGAAAATTCGGCAGGGCGGAAGCGCGAGCGCACGCTGATTGAATTCCCTTATGCGGATCTGGCGCGTTCGATTGAGATGGCCCGCGCGCTGCATAGGGTTGCCGGACAAGCCATGGTGGAACAGACGCAGCTTGCGGTTGAGATGGACCAGTCCGCGAATGGCGGGACTTTCCGCGGACGCCTTGGCGCTGCCCGTATGTTCGGCCTGGTGAAAACCGACGGCGGTACCGTCCAACTTACCCAGCTTGGATTGCGCATCGTAGATGACGTCACCATGAAGGCCGCCGCGGCGGAGGCCTTCCTTAAGGTCCCTCTCTATAGCGAGATGTTCTCCCGCTATAATGGCTACACGCTTCCCCCGGCTGCCGCTATTGAGCGTCAGATGCAGTCGCTAGGAGTGCCGACGAAGCAGACCGACAGGGCGCGGCAGGCTTTCGCTTCATCTGCTGCGACGGCGGGATACATCGCCTCAAATGGACGGTTCAGCAAACCTGCGTTGCCGGGCGCGCCTCCGTCAGAAGACGAAGCGCCGCCGCCTCCGCCAAACGGTGGCGATGGCGGTGGAGGCGGCGGAAATGGGGGCGATCCGCCACCGATCACCGAGAAGGCGTTGGAATATCGACTTGTTGACCTGATGGCGGAGGCGATGGACGAGTCCGAGGTCTTGCAGGCCATCATCAAGGTGATCACGTTCCTTAAGGCGCGTGACGCAAAGAAAACGGCGACTGATCGATGACCAGCCGCCGCTCAGAATTCCCTGACACCGCACGGCAATCCTTGGCGGGGTTCGTGCGGAGGTCCTTCCCGGAGGAAAGGAGGTGCGCCATGTGGTCCATGGCCCGGACATCAGCGGGTAGCTAGCGACCGGGGCGCGTCGCTTTCGCGGCGCGTCCACGGCTTCGTTACACCTGATCTCTTACCGAAGTCAAAAGGAGGCCTGCCATGTCCAAAAGGCAGTCGACTCCGCCCCTTTCGTCCCTTGCTAGCAAGGTGCTCTCCGGAGCTAAGAAGCCCACGACAGCGGACGCTAAGAAGCTCGCGGCTTCCGTGCTCTCGCAGGACGAAAAGAAGGGCAAGTAAGGCTCGGCTCGTGTAGGCGAGTTAGCTTTAGATCGCAGCGTGTGGGTATCTGGATCAAACCGGACACCTGCACGCTGTTTGCATCGTCAATGGCCCCAATGTTGGGCGCAGCAGCGAGTTGACGTGACCTCCGTTTCTCATCCGGCCTCAACTAAAGTCCTAGATTGATCTATGCCGGCGCCAACGAGATCCAGCGCAACATCATGGCGAAGGCGGTGCTGGGGTTGTGAGGGGGGCGGGCGCGGCGCGCCGTCTCCTCGGCGAGATCTAGGAGTCCTCACGCGACAGACGAAAGCACGTGGCGAAGCGTCCGCGGTCGGCGGCGTTCACGCCGGCCTGGGTGAACTGTTCCTCCCAGCCTGCGGCCACCTGCCGGCGCAAGGTCGCGATCATGGCTTCGGCCTGGTCGGGGGAGAGGTCGAACCCTGCGGCGCCCGCGAGCGCATTGGCGAGTGTGGCCGCCCTGCCTTGCGGGCCGACGCCCAGCACCAGACGCCGTTCCAGACCGACCTGCGGCTTGGGGACGACATCGTAGAGCGGCGAAAGCCGCCAGCCCCTGCCGTCGAAGAGGAAGCCGTGGTTGCGGAGGTGGTCGTCGTCATTGGTGACCAGAATGTTGAACACCATGCGCCGGAACAGTTCGTGGAGATCGCGGCGCACCTCCACGCCATGCTGCCGAAGGGCGGCGGCGAGGTCCGCATAGGTGTAACGGCTCACTTCGCTTTCGTGCGCGCCGAGCAGGGTCAGGCCGGAGGCGAAGGGCCGCCGCTGAAGCCCGCTGTCGTGTGGCGTGCGATCGAACCGTTTGATCAGGTAGATGTCGCGTCCCAGCGCCTGCCTGAAGTCCAGTGCGGGAACGTCGAGACCGCAGGTCGCAGCCAGGCGCATTGTGGCGAGCTCGACCCGGCATTCGGGGAAGCTGTCATTGCGCGCCTGGAACTTGGCGATCCAGGGCTGGCCGTCGAGTTCCGTCGCCGCCTTGGGGCGCGCGCCGCCGAGGGACGAACCGGCGGTCAGCAGCCGTCGCAGGTTTTCGTCGAGCTGGTCGACGTGCTGAGCGCGCTCGACAGCCTCGGCCAACTCTTCGAGAGAGAAATGCTCACCTGGCGCATCGCCATCACCCCAGGGCGTCAGGCGCTCCGGACGTTCCGGAGTCGGTCCGAAGGCCAGCGCGCCGACCCGGTGGTCGCCCGAGGCGAGGATCAGATCCATGTCGCTCGGCAGGCGATCCCCCATCGCCTTGTACATGAGGTACTGGCCCCAGCCATCGGGAGCCGCATCGCGGACTCCGCCAAAGACGGCGAAGCCTTCCTCGGTCCGGAATGTGCGGTCGGTTGCCGGATCGTGGAGGGGCAGGGCCACCGGATCGACAGGGACGCGGTCCGGGCGGGCGAGATAGCGGCGGCCATAGGCAAAGGTCGCGGACGGGTTCCGCGGCTCATCGGTCATCGTCAGCAGCCCCGCCGGAACAGGACCACCCGCGAGATGGACAAAGACGTAGGTGCGGACCGTCGCCATGCCCGTCAGAAATCCAGGTCGTCGCGGCTGACGGCGTGCGTCGTCCGGGGCAGCCGGGCGAGGTCTTCGCCGATGCCCACGCGATCGGTATCCGGGGCGATGAGTTCCGCGAGGCGCTGGGTCATGCCGAACACATGGAGGGCGCTGGCCAGCACGGCCAGGCCCACGGTCGCATCGCCCGCCTCAAGACGCTGGAGCGTCTGCACCGAGACCAGCATGCGTTCGGCCATCAGCCGTTGCGGCAGCTTTCGCCGGCGGCGGGCGATTGAGATGTCCTTGCCCAGCTGCGCCATCGCGCGCTGGCTCTGAGGCGGCAGTCCTGTGGCGGCTCTTGATGCGCGTGACATAGAGAATGCATGACATATCAATCGAAAAATCTCAATTAGGGATGATATGTCATATGATCGCGCTGCGCATCTTTGTGCGCCAGGGCGGGCGGGGCGCCGTCACGGGGCAATGGGTATGGAGCCAGAGCGCCTGTCTCCGGCAAGTGAGACGCCCAGCCCCAGCGCGCGCCCGCCGACGGCTTCCTCGCGGCCCGCCGCACGCCTGGACCGCTGCGCCCAAGGACTTCAGCGACTTCGCCGGCTCGATCACTGCGGGCGCCAACGAGATCCAGCGGAATATCATGGCGAAGGCGGTGTTGGGGTTGTGAGATCAGGCGTCCGCACGGTCTGCGGTCATGTCGCCGAGTCGTTCGATCCTGACCGTTTCCCGGGACGGCAACCGCACGACGATCTCGAGTTCACCGCCCATGGCTTCCACGTATTTCCGGAGGGTTGAGAGGTACATGTCCGCCTGTCGCTCCATCCGGGAGACTGTCGGCTGGCGGACGCCCAGCGCCCGGGCGATCTCGACCTGAGCCTTGCCGGCGGCGCGCCGCAGTTCGCCCAGGCCCTCGACCTGGCTCATCAGGGCCTGCGCCCGCGCCTCGACGTGGCTGCGCCGGGCTTCCGGCAGGGCCGCGATCACTTCATTGAGCCTTCGTTGCATCACGACCTCCTCGCCCTGTCCCGCCCAAGCCCTTCCAGATGCTGGCGATACCGCGCATCCGCCCGGGCGATCAGGCCCCGGTAGAACCGTTTTTCCCCGCCGCCCGACTTGTCGCCGGCGACGAGCAGGATGGCCTGTCGATCCGGATCAAAGGCGAAGGCCACCCGCCAGACACCCTGATCTGCTGCGAACCTGAGTTCCTTCATGTTCGCGAAGTCCGAGCCTTTCAGGGTATCCACGTGGGGCCGTCCCAACTGGGGCCCGAGGGCCTGAAGCAGCTGGGCCTTCGCAAGAAGCTCATCCTGGACGGGTTCCGAAAGGCGCTCAAACTCCGGATCAAACGCTTCATGGAAGAGAACGACCCAATCCAAATATAGCTCCTGAGCTATTATTTTCTCAAGTGTCAAAGCCCCGCTGTGGCGTTGAGCCCCGGGAATCTCTTCACTGGACGGCATCGGATGGGCCATTTTCCGGCAGGTGTGGGGCGACTTCGTGTCGGATCGCCCGCCTTGCCCTCCGCCCGGACTTGACCTCATAGTCAGCGCCTAAAGAACGCCACCCAGGAGGAGACGACCATGGCCTACGCGCCGGCGGACCGCGACATCTATGACGCCGACAGCCACATCATGGAGCTGCCGGACTTCCTGAAGCGATACGCCGACCCGGGCCTGCGGGACGAGATCCCCGAGGTGTCCTATTCGGCCTCCATCGTCACGGACGAGGAGGTGGCGGTGATCATGGACCAGGGCGGGCGGCACAGCCCCGAGCATGTGGCGGCCCAGGTGGCCCTGGGCGACGCCCTGATCGAGAAGTCCAAGGAGATCCAGGCCCTGGGCGCCTTCAACCCCGGCGACCGGCGCACGGCCATGGACCTCCTGGGCTTCCGCAAGCAGCTGGTCTTTGCGACCCACAGCCTGCGCATGCCCTTCTCGCCGTCCAGCAAGCTGGAGAGCCGGCTGCGCTATGGCGCGACCCGGGCCCACAACCGGCACATGATCGACTTCTGCGCCGATGACGACCGGCTGATGGGCGTGGCCGCCATTCCGCTGGACGACCCGGAGCTGGCCCTGAAGGAGCTGGACTTCGTGCTGGCCAGCAACCTCAAAGCGGTTTGGGTGCCGCACCGGGCGCCGCTGGACCGCTCGCCGGGCCACATCGACTTCGATCCCTTCTGGGCGAAGATGGCGGAGGCGGGCCTGCCCTTCGTCCTGCACGTGGGCGGCGCGCCCCTGCAGCTGGCCAAGGCCTGGATGAACAATGGCCGGCCGCCGACCAAGGACTGGCTGGGCGGCGGCGAGAACCTGCGCACCAAGGACGTGGCCGTCCTGCACGAGGGGCCTGAGCAGTTTCTGACCATGATGATCCTGGACGGGGTCCTGCACCGCAATCCGGGCCTGAAGGGCGCGGCGGTGGAGCTGGGCGCGGGCTGGGTTCCCGAGTTGCTGCGCCGCCTGGACTGGGTGGTGAAGCACTGGAGCCGCAACGACGCCAACCTGCAGGGCCTGCACCGGACGCCCTCCGAGCAGATCACCCAGCAGCTGGCCTTCACCCCCTTCGTCTTCGAGGAGGTGGGCAACTTCATCGACCAGTCCAACGAGGACCTCTACCTGTTCTCGAGCGACTATCCCCACATCGAGGGCGGCCGGAACCCGATCGGCCGCTTCGAGGCCTCGCTCGGCGAGCGTCCGGCCAGCGTGCGGGACAAGTTCTACGCCGAGAACTTCCTGCGCATCTTCCCGAACGCCCGGGTGGACCGGAAGGCGACCGTCGCGGCGTGAGGCTGTCCGATGGCTGTGGCCCCCGGTTCTGACACGATGAGGAGAACCGGGGCCTGCCTCTGTGGAGCCGTGACCTTTTCCCTGAGCGGGCCTCTGGGCGGAACGATTGCCTGCCATTGCACCCAGTGCCGCAGGCAGTCCGGGCACTACTTCGCCGCCGTGGGCGCGCCGCGGTCGGCGGTGGCCATTCCGGAGACCGAAGACCTGGTCTGGTACCGGTCGTCTGATATCGCCCGCCGTGGCTTCTGCCGCCGCTGCGGATCGACCCTGTTCTGGGATCCCTTCGAAGGCGAGGTGACAGAGGTTGCCCTGGGCGCCCTCGACGCCCCGACAGGCCTGACGCTTGAGCGGCACGTCCATGTCGCCGCCAAGGGCGACTACTACCAGATCACCGATGGCCTTCCCCAGGACGAGACCTGACGCCTGGGGTCAGGCGTTGCGGGCCATCAGGCCGCCGTCCACGGGGATGGTGACGCCGGTGATGTAGCTGGCGGCGGGCAGGCAGAGGCTGACGGTCATGTGACCGACCTCGGCGGGATCGCCATAGCGGCCCAGGGCCGTGCGCCGCTTGGCGTAGGTGGCCTTGTCGGCCTCGGGGATGCCCGCCGTCATGCCGGTCAGGATGGGGCCCGGGCAGATGCAGTTGACGGTGATGCCCTCGCGGCCCAGCTCGACCGCCAGGGCGCGGGTCAGGCCGGTGACGCCGGCCTTGGCGGCGGCGTAGGGGCTGTCGCGGCTTGTGGCGCCGAGGGCCTCGGTGGAGGCGATATTGACGATGCGGGGGGCCTTTGACTTGCGCAGCCAGGGCAGGGCGGCGCGGATGGTCAGCTGGTGCGCGGTCAGGAGGACGGCCAGCGACTTCGCCCAGGCGGCGTCATAGTCCGGGGAGTCGATGGGGCTGAAGGCCGAGATTCCGGCGTTGTTGACCAGGATGTCGAGGCCGCCGAAGCGGGCGGCGATGGCCTCGGTGACGGCGCGGACCTGGCCGGCGTCCGAGACGTCCAGGGCCCAGGCCTGGGCCGAGCCGCCGGCCCGCCGGATGGCGTCCGCCGCAGCCTCCGCGGACTCGCCGTTGAAATCGGTGACGGCGACATGCGCCCCTTCGGCCCCGAAGATCTCGGCGGTGGCCCGACCCATGCCGGACCCGGCGCCGGTGACATGGGCGATGGAGCCCCGGAGCGATCGGCTGAGGGCAGGGTCGTGCGGCATGGGGGATCTCCGGTCACCAGGAAGGTAGGGCGGAGTTTGGACCGGATCGGTGCGGCTTCACAACCGCAGTGGTCTCAACCGGCGGGCGCCGGAGGGGTGGCGTAGGAGATGTAGCCCCGCTCCACCATCCGCCGGAGGGCCTCGTAGGCGCTGGACAGTTCCTCGTAGCGGGTGCGCAGCTCGGCCAGGCGCATGACCTGGCGGGTTTCGAACCCGGTGGGGTTCTCGGCCATGGACAGGGCTTCCTTGACCCACTGGGCGCGGGCCAGGGCGGCGGCGACCGCGAGGCGCTGGAACTTCTCCGCGTCGGCGCTGCCGAGGGCGGCGTGGATCACTTCGCGGTTGGAGGCGAAGACGGTGTAGTCGATGTGTTCGAGCTGGCCGCGCAGGCGGCGCTGGGCGGCGAGGTCCATGTCCTCCTGCGGCTCGAAGTGATCGGAGCTGTAACGCGTAAAGCCGGACTTTCGGGTCGACATGTCGCTCTCTCCTGCGGAACGCCCTCCCGGCCCCGCAAGGGAAGGATGCGCCCGGGCCGTTAACTTTCAATTGAAAGGGCGGCGGCGGGCCAGCGGGCGACCCGCGCCCTCTTCCGGACAGACCGGCGCCCGTCCCCCTCCTCGCCTCAGCCTGTCCATGGACATGCGCCTGGGAGTCCACCGTCTGGACGTCGTCGTCGCGCACGGGCAATTACCTCCCTTGAGGGGGGACGAGGCCTCGCCTCGGGAGACGGAGAGGATGATGCTGGAGCTGGTTATCGGATCAAAGCGCTGGTCGAGCTGGTCGATGCGGCCCTGGCTGGTCCTGAAGCGGACCGGGGCGCCTTTCCATGAACGGCTGATACGGCTGTACCAGGCCGATGGAGAGACCCGCGCGCAGATCCTGCCTCACTCGCCCTCGGGCCGGGTGCCGGCCCTCAAGACCGGGACGATTGTCGTTCCGGAGTCCCTGGCCACCTGCGAATACCTCGCGGAGGCCTTCCCGGCGGCGAAGCTCTGGCCGGAGGATGCGGACCTGCGGGCCCTGGGACGGGGTGCGGCCAGCGAGATGCACGCCGGGTTCCGGGCCTTGCGCCTGGAATGCCCGATGGACCTGGCCCGGCCGGTCGAGGCGATCGAACTGTCGGATGAGGCGAAGGCCGACATCGCCAGGGTGCGCGCCCTCTGGACCGACCTGCTGGGCCGCAGCGGCGGGCCCTTCCTGTTGGGTGAATGGTCGATCGCCGACGCCTTCTTCACCCCGGTGGCGACGCGGTTCCGCACCTACGCAGTGGAGCCGGGGACGCCGGCTCTCGCGACCTACATGGAACGGCTCCTGACCTGGCCCGCCTTCCTGGAGTGGGAGGCGGCGGGGCGTCTGGAGACCTGAGGGTCCCCGCGCCCCGCACGCCGGTCAGCCCATCTTGTAGACGCAGATCTTGTTGCCGTCCGGATCGCGGAAATAGGCGCCGTAGAAGGTGGGCATGCGCTCGCCCGGAGGGCCTTCGCAGGTTGCGCCATTGGCGAGGGCTGCGGCGTGGACCTGGTCCACGACCTCGCGGCTCGACGCCGAGATGGCCGGCATGACGCCGTTGCCGGGGGTCGCCGCGCCCTTGTCGTAGGGGATGCAGACCCCGAGCATGGCGCCCGTGCCATTGGAGTAGAGCTCCATCCGGTCGCCGGACATGGCGGGCTTGGCCCCGAGGGGGGCGAGCACCGCTCGGTAGAAGGTCTTGGCGCGCTCGAAGTCGCTGGCGCCCAGGGTCATGTATCCAAGCATGGGGAATCCTCCGGTTAGGGGTGCAATCTACCTGCCCTTGACCACCGCGTAAGCCTCCAGGGCGCGGGCCCTGGCGAAGTCGTGGTCCACGATGGGCGCAGGATAGGTCCGGCCCAGCCCGACCCCGGCCTGGTCGAGGACCATCGGCGGCGCGGTCCAGGGGGCGTGGAGCCAGCGGTCGGGCAGGCGGGCGACCTCGGGAACCCACTTGCGGACATAGCGCCCATCGGGATCGAACTTCGCCCCCTGCGCCATGGGGCTGAAGATCCGGAAGTAGGGGGCCGCATCGGCGCCGCTGCCCGCCACCCACTGCCAGTTGCCGGCGTTGGAGGCGTGATCGGCGTCCACCAGGGTGTCCCAGAACCAGGCCTCTCCCGCCCGCCAGTCGAGGAGCAGGTGCTTGGCCAGGAAGGAGGCGCAGATCATCCGGACCCGGTTGTGCATCCATCCAGTGGTCCAGAGCTCGCGCATGCCCGCATCGACGATGGGATAGCCGGTCCGCCCCCGACGCCAGGCCTCGAGGTCGCGCGGGGCGGTCCGCCAGGCGACCGCCTCGAAGCGGGGATCGAAGCTGGTGAGGGCCAGGTCCCGCCCCCGACCGCCAATCGCCGCGTTGAACTCGCGCCAGCCCAGCTCGGCCAGAAACTTCTCGGCGTCGGCTTCCGGGGCGGCGCCCCTTTCGACGGCGTTGAGGGCGCCGCGCCAGAGGGCGAAGGGGCTGATCTCACCGAAGTGCAGGTGGGCGGACAGCCGCGAGACGCCCGCCTCGGCGGGGAAGTCCCGCGCCCGGCCGTATCCCGCCAGGCCCCGGGCGAGAAACCCGCCGAGACGCTCCCGGGCGCCGGCCTCCCCCGGGGTCCAGCCTGCGAACCCGGCGGACCAGTCGGGGGACCTGGGCTGAAGGCCCCAGGATTCCAGGGCCTCGGAAGCCGGCCAGGCGACCGGGGCGGGCAGTCTCTCAGGCGGCTCGGTCTTTCCCGGGTCGGCGATGACCGGGCGGGCGGCGCGCCAGAAGGGCGTAAAGACGCCAAAGGCGCCGCCCGTGCGCGTGGTGACGGCGTCCGGCCGCAGGAGGTGGGCGCCGTTCCAGCGGCCCACGGAGAGGCCTGCAGCCGAAAGCCGGGCCTCCAGCCGGTCGTCCCTCTCCTGCAGGCCGGGGTCGAAGAGGTCGTTCCAGTGGACCGAGGTCGCGCCGGTTTCTGCGGCCAGGGCGGGAACCAGAGTCGCCGGGTCGCCGCGACGAAGGATGAGCCGGGATCCGCGGCTCTCCAGGTCCGCCGCCAGGGCGGCCAGGGACCGGTTCAGCCACCACAGGGCGGCTCCTCCCTGTGGCCGGACATCCGGCCCCTCGTCGAGGATGTAGACAGGGGTCACCGCGTCCGCGGCGAGGGCTGCCGCAAGGGCTGGATTGTCGACCAGTCGCAGGTCGCGGCGGAACCAGAGGAGGGCGTGGGACATGGCCCCTTCCTGCGCCGAAGTTGGCCTCCCAGGCAACCGCCGGTTGGTCAGCCCCAGACTTCCCGGGCGCCCGAGCGGGTCCGGGCCGGCTTTGGCGGCGGGGGCGCAGGGCGCCATCTCGGCGTATCCAGGGGCTTGGAGAAGGCCCAGCCCTGGCCCAGCTCGACACCCAGGTCCCGGGACAGACGCGCCACGTCGTCCGTCTCGACCATCTCGGCGATCGTCGCCACGCCCAGCTCCTGGCACAGGGCGACGAGGTGCTTGACCACGAGGGCGTCCCGCGAGCCTTCGGTCATGGACTGGATGTAGCGCCCATCGATCTTGATGAAGTCGACCTCCAGCCGTCGCAGGTAGTCGAGGGAGGCCGCCCCGGCGCCGAAATCGTCCAGGCAGACAATGTGCCCGGCGCTCCGCAGCCGGCCGATCAGCGTGTTGGCGTGGTCCAGGTCCTGGATCTTCCGGGTCTCGGTGATCTCGAGGATCAGCCGCCGGCGCAGGTCCTGGGAGTCGCCCACCAGGCCCAGCATCTCGTCGAGGAAGCCGTCGATCATCAAGGAGTGTGCGCTGAGGTTGGCGGCGATCCGCGTCGCCTTGGGCTGGGCGCGGAGCTCCCGGACAATACTGCGGACGACCGACAGGTCGAAGGCCTGGATCATCTCCAGGTCCTCGGCGAGCTGGATGGTCTCGGCGGGGCTGGTGTCCTTGGAGAACCGGGCCAGGGCCTCGAAATGGTGCAGCTCGCCGGTCGCAAGGGAGACGACGGGCTGATAGGCCAGCTGGAAGGCGCTCTGGGCGACGATGTCGCGGAAACGGCTGGAGTCCTTGAGGGTCCTGGCGACGGTGTCGCGGAACCCTGTGGCGGCGGCCTCGCTACCGGCTTCGATGTACCGGTCCAGGGCCAGGCGCATGGTTCGCATGTTGTGGGATGAGGCGGCGCCCTCGAGGGGCATGCGGGCCAGTTGGGGGACCGCCCCGCCGGTCGCAGCGCCAACGCTTTGCAACAGGCGCTCGGACGGCGACTCGGACGGCCGCATGACCGCAAACCTGTCGACACCCACCTCGGCCCCGCCGATGCCGCCGTAGGAGTCCGCCCGCAGCACGGCCTGCAGGGACTGCCGGGCCTCCTCGGCGTCTTCCGGGGCCAGCCGCGCCAGTCGATCCCTGAGGCCGCGCACTTCCACAAGGTCGAGGCTCAGGACGAGGCCAGCCTGGTTGGCCTCCTGCAGCAGGTACTCGGCGGAGCTGGCGAAGGAGTCCGCGGAGGTGAAGCCGCTGGCGTCCCGGGAGAAGGGTTGCGCTCCCGCCGGTGCGCCGAGGCTCAGGGCGCAGGAGAGCCGCGGACCCAGCTGGGGCAGGCGGAAGACCGAGAGGCTGGCGCCTGTAGGCGCCTTCGGCGTCTCGCGCGGGGCCAGTTCCACCCGCATGGGCCCGCGTCGCTCCCCGGCCGCCAGGTCGCTGCGCAGGCTCGCCAGAAGGGCGCCCTCGGACCGGCTGAAGAGGTTGGCCCAGTCCATCCCGACCAGGTTCACGTCAGGCCGCCCGGTGAGGCGCTCTGCGGCGCCGAGGGCGAAGACGATCACTCCGTGACCGTCGATCTCGAAAACCAGGTCCGCGCCGGCGAAGGCCAGGCCGAGGAGGCGGACCACGCTGGCGTCCTCAGTCCGGGGAGATTCCGAGGTCATCCCCTCCCGCCCTTCTGATGCCTTCCGCAGCAAAGTGTGCCGGCCAGCTCCATGCCGCCTCGCTCCCAAGCGCGTCCTCGTCCGGTCTTGATCCGATCCGGGACATTCTTGTTGTGCGCCTGCAAGGTTAAGGCCTCGCCACCATATCGAAGGCCGCATGCGACAAAATGTCGCACTCTGGTCTGGTGCCCGCTGCCGGACTCGAACCGGCACGCCGATGGCGACGGATTTTAAGTCCGTTGCGTCTACCGATTCCGCCAAGCGGGCCTGGCGAGCAGTCTAGTCCCTCGCCGGGGCCTGGGCCACCCGCCGTCAGATCAGGCCCTGGGCCCGGAAGCTGGTCAGGCCGTCCCGGCCGACGATGACGTGGTCATGCACGGACAGGCGCAGGACCTTGGCGGCCTCGATGACCTCGCGGGTCATGTCGATATCCGCGCGGGAGGGTGTGGGATCACCCGAGGGGTGATTGTGGGCGAGGATGAGAGCGCTGGCCGACAGCTCAAGCGCCCGGCGGACAACCTCCCGCGGATAGACCGGGGCGTGGTCCACCGTGCCTTCGTTCATGGCCTCGTCGGCGATCAGCTGGTTCCGCCGGTCGAGGAAAAGGACCCGGAACTGCTCGCGCGGTTCATGGGCCATGGCGGTGCGCAGATAGGCGGAGAGCTGGGTCCAGGAGGTGATCACGGTGCGGCGGGCGACGGGCTCGCGGCTGATGCGCACGGCGGCCTCGTGGGCGAGCTTGAGGTCCAGCGCCGCCTGCTCGCCCAGACCGCGCACCCGGACCAGGTCCTCCAGCGGCGCGCCGAACACGCCGGCGAGGGAGCCGAAGCGGGCCAGCAGGGCCTTGGCCAGAGGCTTGACGTCCCCCCGGGGCAGGGACCGGAAGAGCAGGAGCTCGAGAAGCTCGTAGTCCGGCAGGGCGCCAGGCCCGCCATGGCGGGCGCGATGGCGCAGGCGGGCCCGATGGCCGGCGTGCGGCGGTGAGGCGGAGAGGGGTCCGAAGAGCGGGGCTTCCTGCAGGTCGGATGAGGGCATGGCGGGGCTCCGGCGGCCCCGTCAATGTTCCTCAAATGTTCGCATTACGCAAGCCTATCCGGCGATCTTGACCGGCGCGACGATGTCGCCGGAGTTCCGGTCTATGCGCTTGTTGTAGGGATCGATCCCTGCGGCCGGAATTTCAAAAACAGTGTTATACAATGTCCAAATATTGACACGTGATTTCAAGAAAAATCATCTCGAAAAATACGCCAATCCAAACCATTAACAATTATCTTCGGATTATTCCGCGATAAAAAACTATATTTTTTCATTAGAAATAAATCTTTACTGATAAAATGAATTAAATCATTAAATGTTCCTGTGAAATCGTAGAACCCATTCGAATCATCATTAGGCATGGCAATCCATCCCGCCCTCAGATATTCTGAAGAAATTTCTTTTCTACCATTCTCTACCTCTGAAAAAAATACCTCTGCTATACTATTGTTTACAGACTCTATATCATTTATTTGTTCATCTGACCATGGCTGCCATTTATTGTGCATATTTGAATTTCTAAAACCGATATATTCTTCTAATTCGACACCCAGTTTTGAAAGAGTGGCTGCGAAATTCAGCTTCGATGTCACCGAACCTGCTTGCCCTATCAGCGCCGTAGGGTGTCGACCTATAAACGTGCATGCACTAGCGACGTAATAAGCACTAGAAAGACACATGCCTTTACAATATGCGTATACAGGAACTCGATTTTTAATTGAAAGAATTAAATCTCGTACAATCTGAAATTGAGCAAGATCTCCACCACCGCTGTCGAATATCAATATAATACAGTTATTTCTTTTTGATTTTTTTTCTATCTTGGAATATAATTCTTCTGAATTAAATGTTCCCATTAACCTTTTCGCGATAGAATTGAATGGCCAAGGAATATCATAATACCATTTGTGAGCTGCGAATTCACGATTGATATTTATTATTCCTATTTTTAATATTTTTATGCCAAAAGATAGAAAATTAAATTTAATATTTGAACATAATTTTGTCTGATTTATTATAAAAAATTCTCTCTCGATTTTATCTATCATACCCATACGAATTGCGTTTTCGCCAGATATAATCCCCTTGTCGATAGACAACTTTGCGAAATCTCTTTTCAGAGATCTCGAGAGACATATTATATCCAAAAAAAATTCCGAGTGCTGCTTTAAAAGTGATTTCTTAATTTTTTTAACTTGATCATTATCAAATAAAATATTTGAATGCTTGCCCACGGTGGAAACACAACTTTCAGAAATACCGAAATGCTCCGAAATTTCACTAAAGTTGAACGATGCCCCATAAAACTGATCAAAATAGATATGCCCCGCATTAGCGCACCAAATCTCAGTGCAAGCTGATGCAACGAAGTAGCTCGATGTATTATAGTTGACACTGAATGCAATAATAGGCTTTTTATATCTCTTTAAACTTAAAATGCCATCATGAAAAGCGTGAAGATCTGCTAAACAACCTTCGATTTTTTTAAAATGTATCACAACGCCCTTTACGCATTTTCTTGAAATATTTTCACGAATTTTTTCCAGAATAGAGAAAAGATTTATATCTCTATCGCCACCGTCAGGAAATATAGATATATTTCCGTCAATCAAAAAACGGCAAAAATTTTTGACATCAGTAGCCATAAAGGTCACACAAATATTGAGCGATTTTCCATATATTGAAGTGGTCTTGCGCGAAATTACGTCTAATGTAGACCTCGACAGTCCGTAAACTGTCGAGGTCCAGCCTATCTGACTATGTCGGTCTTAGCCGAAACGACCATGGAGCCAACCCCACTGAAAACGACCAAAAAAGCTCTTAAACTGCATAATTTCCTCCTCAGTTTTCATAAGATTCAGTGCATAGGGTACTGACAATCAGGTGCGTATAACATCAAAAACGAGTGGTCAATACAGAGGAATGCGGCGCCGCAGGATTTCAGCTGCGCATTTGGGCCTCTTGACGTCGCCCGGTGGCTTACCCCTGCGCCTCCCCGGACTTACTGGCGGAATGTGGGGGGATGGCGTGAGGGGGTAAGCTCCGGCGCTGCGTATTCCACCTGCATAAGCCGGGCCTGTCAGGGTCTTGCTCGTCCGCCTGACTCGTGCAACGCGTCGAGCGAAAATTGCATAATCGGGGTTCGCGGCTCCATGCCCGTCAAGTTTGAGTGGACCAACATAGAGGCGTTTGCTGCAGATCACTTCGGTGCGCCGAGACCGCGCTTGCTTCATTCAGGTGTGAACGGGCGGTTCTGGATCTTCGATATTGGCTGTGACGTTGGTGAAGGCGTCGTAGAATATTACCAGCTCCCAGCGGGCTTCAACGTTCTCGTAATCGACTGCCAGTTGGAGCAGAAGCGCGAAATCACCGTTAATGATGGGGGGGGGATACGCCTCAACTTCGCGCTTGCGCTCGACGTGATCATGAGTCCAGCAGGACATGAGGCTACGCATGCTGCGACACAATCGTGGCGTGTTGTGAACGCGGGAAACCAAGCAGACATAACGGAGCATCTCGCACCCCAGACTCGCCACTGCTGGATGACAATCCATACAGCGCCGGAGTGGCTCGCGAGGCTGACCGGCCAGACGATCGCCGATCTTCCCGAACTTCTCCAGCCGTTGCCCGAGTACGCGGATCGCCAGGCGGTCAATTCGGCATTTTTCAACCAGCGTCCTCTGTTCAGGGCAGTGTCTGACGTGGTCGGCTGCGGCCTTCATGGCGATCTTAGGCTGTCGTATATAGCCGCGCGCGCGCAAGAGATGGCTTGTCTATCGGTGAACATGCTCCTGGAGCCGACAAGGAAGCCTCCTGATGTCAGGCTGTCGGATCGGGAGCGCGCGGCCATTGAAGAAGTAGGTGCGCAACTGCGAATCCAGTACCGGTCACCGCCGACCGTTGAGGCTCTTGCACGCCATGCAGGTCTGAATCGTAACAAGCTGTATTATGGCTTCCGGGATGTCTTCGGCGTCTCAATTTCAAAATTTATCCAGAATGTTCGACTTGAGAGGGCCTACGCGCTCCTGACAACCGGAACCATGCCATTGATCGAGCTGGTAGACGAAACGGGCTTTGGCCATCAGTCCAATTTTTCGACGGCCATCCGAAACAGATACGGAAAAACGCCGCGGGAAATCCGGGCGGAGGCCGCTCAGGTGAAGCGGGACTCGTCTCAGGGCTGAGGTTCAGCAGGCAGTCCCTGGCCTGAGGCGGGCTTGGTTGCATTTTCCAAAAAACATACTGCGCGCACGAGAATACACGGCGCTGCCCGCCATACACACTCCGGGACGCCAATCGCAGGGCGGCTCCGACCGGACAATTGCGATCTTTAGGGCTGAGCGTCAACGGAAGTGAGGGTTTCATGCATGGCGAGTGCAAGGTCGCGTTGCTTGGGTTCGGAGGGGTGAATCGCGGCCTCGTCGAGCTGATTATCGCGCATAATTCTCGACACCGGACGCCGACGATAAAAATCGTCGGGGTTTCAGACCTTCTTCTTGGTCACTGCATAAATAAATCCGGGCTAGACTGCGAAATGTTACTCCAGGTCCCAGCCAGGGAAGGCGCCTTCGCGGTTCTTGGAAACGCTGCTCCTGACAACGAAGGCGTGATTTCAGACTCCGGCTGCGATGTTGTGGTCGAGGCGACCTTTTCAAACGTGGCGACAGGTGAGCCCGGGGCGTCCCTTTGCGAGGCGGCGTTGTTTGCGGGCAAGCACGTTGTAACGACAAACAAGGGCAGTGTCGCCCACGGAGCGGACCGTCTGAGCTCTGTCGCAGCGCTTATGGGGCGCAAATTCCTTTACGAGGGGGCCGTCATGAGCGGAACGCCCGTGCTTGTTTGGGCCACAGATTGCTTTCCTGGGGCGCGCGTAACCCGAGTCCGGGGAATCCTGAATGGCACTACGAACTTCATCCTCGGCCAAATGGAGATGGGTTTTTCTTTTAATGCTGCTTTAGAGCAGGCGCAGCATCTCGGATACGCAGAAGCCGATCCGGCCGCTGATGTCGAAGGTTTAGACACACGGGCCAAAATAATTGTTTTGGCCAAAAGCGTGCTCGGAAGGTCTCTATCCAACTCCGATGTTCCTTGTGAGGGTGTTAAAGCAATCACTTCTGAGATGATCGCACAGGCGAAGGCTGAAGGCAGAAGGTGGAAGCTGGTCGGAGATATCAATGTTGAAGGAGACGAGCTCCTAGCGAAAGTCGGGCCTGTGAAGTTGATGCCTGATGACCCGCTGAGCGGAATTTCCTCGGTAACAAATGCCCTGGAGCTGACGATCGAACCGCTTGGGGTGACAATGGTGACAGGTCCTGGAGCCGGGCGGGTCGAGACCGCCTATGCTGTTCTCTCTGACCTTCTCAGGATTGTGGGTGGGCTTGTCCGAGAGGACGAGAAGACAGATGCCGGCTGACACCCCGTCTTTGATCGTAGTGCGTGACCCCTTCCGGGGTGACGAGATTGCCCGGCTCAGCCAGGCCAGCGCCTCTGAATTGGGGCGGACTATTGAAAGGGCGACCGATTATCTACGCCGCTCCAACAGACCCCCGCGCGGTGAGCGAGCGGACATACTCTTGCGTGCGGCTCGGCTTGTTGAAGAAAGATGCGAGGAAATCGCAGTTCTGATTACGCGTGACTCCGGAAAAGTAATCAGACAGGCTCGTATCGAAGTTAGAAGGGCGGTGGCAGTTTTGAAGCTCGCTGCAGCTGGCGCTCTAGAACTGCGAGGCGAGGAGATTCCGGTTGATGCATTTAGCCCAAGATCTAACTTTGAAGGCTTCTATGTCCGGGAACCGGTCGGGGTTGTGGTGGGAATTACCCCGTTCAACGACCCCCTCAACCTCGTCGCGCACAAAGTGGCCCCAGCGATAGCTGCAGGGGCGCCGATAATTCTAAAGCCATCAGAACTCGCTCCCTTGTGCGCGATCCGCTTGCATGAACTCTTGCTCGAAGCCGGCATGCCCGATGCCGCTTGTCAGATAGTACACGGTGGCCCCGCAGTTGGCAGGGCCCTTACATCCGCTGCGCCGGTTCGCCTTGTCTCCTTCACCGGAGGGGAAAAGACGGCCTCCAATATAATGCAAACTGCCGGCATGAAGTTGTTCAGCTTTGATTTGGGCGGTAATGCGCCAGTCATAGTTTCAGCATCGGCCGACATCGATCACGCAGTCCAGAGCTGCATATCGGGAGCGTTCTGGGCAAATGGCCACAATTGTGTTGGAGTCCAGAGAATATTGGTGCACCAAAAATGTTTTGATGAATTTACACATAAATTTGTATCCTTGGTCTCCGGCCTTGTCTGTGGTGATCCCATGAGTGAGTGTTCAGACATTGGTCCCATGATCAGTACAGAGGAGGCAAATCGTATTGAGCGTGAAATTGAAATTACAGCCAGAAGTCTACCTACAGCGCAAATATTCGGAGGAAGACGAAACGGTAACCTTATTGAGCCGGCTGTGATTTTGCAACCTTGTAAAAAGAGTCCAATGGCTGAAAAGGAATTATTCGGGCCAGGAGTTGTGATATTCCGTTATAATGATTTCACCGAGGCGGTGAATATCGCAAACTCGGTGCCAATGGCGCTAAATGCAGGCGTCTTCGCGCGTTCCTTAGACGAAGCCTTGGCGCTTTCTGATGCGCTGGATTTCAGTACGGTCGTAATCAACGAAAGTTCGGATTTTAGAGCGGACAACATGCCGTTTGGAGGGTTCAAGCGAGGCGGCTTGGGTCGTGAGGGGATTCCCTTCGCGATCCGAGAAATGACCCAGACTAAAGCGCGGGTCTTCTATCGGGACCGCCCTGATAGTTTCGTCGGCGGTTTGGATTGCTAACTGGCGCGATGCTGTTTTAATGAGAAGAATTCCGCCGAAGTTAATAACGTCAAACAAAGCACAATCTTATAAATATTGCAGTGTGTCGAGAAATGTCATGAACAAAAAACCAGATCAAAATTTGATATCCATACCTTGGGAAGAACGCGATATATCTATCATCAGGCAGGGCGAGGCGGGGGCACCGATACTGTTTATTCATGGTAATTCATCGTGTAAGGAAGTATTTGGGAATTTATGGAATTCTCCTGAATTAAGGCAGTACTCCTGTGTTGCCTTTGATTTGCCGGGCCACGGCGCCAGCAGTGATGCAAAGGACCCGGAGTCAGCCTACACTATTCCCGGATACGCAAGAGCTGCCGCCCGTGTGATCTCAGATTTAGATCTCTTCAGGCCCGTGGTCATCGGATGGTCCTTGGGAGGGCATGTGGCAATAGAACTTGCGCTTGATGGGGCGGACTTATCAGGCCTCTTGATAACTGGAACCCCTCCCGTGGGCCCGGGTCCTTCCGTGTTGGAAGGCGGTCTCACCGCATTCGCCTATGAGCAAGCCATGGCCGATGAAGATGCAAGCGAGGAAGACCTAATGGCATATGCCCATCACATGTATGGGGTGCCTCGAGAGGTGTTTGAGCCATTTGTGCCTGCGCTGTTGCGCACGGCGGGGCGTGCGCGAACTCGCATGGCGGAGCATTGGCTGGCGCATGAAGGAACAAGCCACCTGGAATTCGCTGCATCTGGGAAGACGCCGCTGGCGATCGCCCATGGGGACCTCGACCCATTTGTAGACTCCGGGTTTCTGGATAAGCTTGCGTCGGGCCGATTGTGGCAAGGTAGAATCCACCACATGGCAGGCTCTGGTCACGCGCCGTTTTTAGATGCCCCCGGCGGATTTGCAAAAATGCTGGACCGCTTTATCGCTGATGTCATGCGCTGACGGTTTATCCGTATTTTCGTACAAAATTAAATATTCAACGGAGACTCAGATTGGACAACCTCAGCAAGTTAGTGGATTGTTTTTCGGCAAACTATGTGGAAGCGCGACAGAAATTCATTTCAGAATGTGACTTGCAGTCTCTTATTGTTAAAAGTTACATAAACGAGAACGCGGAGGGGTTTCGAGGGGAGAAATTATATGCGGATGTGGTAAGGATAGGTCGAGCCGACGCAGAAAAGACGATTTTACTTTTGAGTGGAACGCATGGTGTCGAGGGATATTGTGGGTCGGGTGCACAAATATCGCTTCTGAGGACCGGGATATTCAGTAATTTGCCAGACCAATTAAGTGTCTTGATGATTCATGCGATGAATCCCTATGGATTTTCACATGACAGGCGTGTTACAGAAGACAATGTCGATTTGAATCGCAATTTCCTCGATTTTACGGCCGCGTCTAGGCCGGCTAGCGAGTACTATAAGCTTCACGAATTTCTTCTTCCCAAAGATTGGGATGGGCCGGGTCGTGAACTTGCTGATGCCGAGTTGGGGCGATATATGCGCGAACACGGTATGGTCGCCTTTCAAGCAGCAATTTCGAGCGGCCAGTATTCGTTTCCAGATGGAATATTTTATGGGGGGGCGCAACCAACCTGGTCTAACACCATGTTTAGGAGCGTTCTGACCGAATATCTGATAAACACAAAGAAGCTTGCGGTGGTCGACTTTCATACGGGGTTGGGTCCATACGCATACGGCGAGCTGATTGCGAAGGGCACGAGGGCCGAAAAGACGCGAGCAGCGGCTTGGTACGGTAGTCAAGTCACCGACCCGGAAGAGGGCACATCGACATCGGCGGTTCTGGACGGTATGGTTGCCAACGGTATCTCAGAGACACTCTGTAACGCCGAGCTGACATTTGTTACTCTAGAGTTTGGAACTATTCCTGTATTTGAAGTTTTGACCGCTTTGCGAGGCGACAATTGGCTTTATCATAACCAGGGCGTGGACGGTTTACTCCGAGCTAAAATCAAGCAGGGTATTCGAGAAGCGTTTTATCCTGACTCAGATCACTGGAAGATGGAGGTCTTGAAGCGGACTCATGAAGTGGTCGCGATGACCGTCGCGGGGATCGACAGCAATTTTTCCAGCTAGAGCACTTTGCGACCTGATTGAATCTTGGGGGATTCCCAAGGGGGCCGGGTGCTGATTCAACCTTCATGCCTGGGACGGAGGCCAGCATGGATGAGCAAGGCGCTTTCGGTAGATCTGCGGGATCGTGTGATCGCCGCGATTGAGGGCGGGATGTCTTGCCGTCAGGCGGCGACCCGGTTCGGGGGCAGCGCAGCGAGCGTGATCCGCTGGCGTTCGCGGGTCCGCAGACAGGGCGACGTGCGGCCGGGGCCTCTGGGCGGGGATCGGCGCTCCGGGCGGATCGAAGGCCATGCCGACCTGATCCTGGGCCTGGTCGAGCGCAAGAGCGACATCACCCTGGCCGAGCTGCGGGAGGCCCTGGCCCGGCAGGGCGTGGCGACCAGCGTGTCGAGCCTGTGGCGGTTCTTCGGGCGTCGCCGGATCACGCTCAAAAAGAGTCGGCGCACGCGGACGAGCAGAGCCGCCCCGACGTCCTGAACCGCCGTCAGGCCGGGTTCGACGGCCAGCTCGACCTCGATCCCGATCGGCTGGTGTTCATCGATGAGACCGCGGCCTCCACCAAGATGGCCCGCCGCCATGGCCGGGCGCCGCGCGGCCAGAGACTGAGGTGCAGCGCGCCCCATGGTCACTGGAAGACGACCACCTTCGTGGTGGCCTTGAGGCTGTCGGGCATGACCGCCCCGATGGTGCTGGACGGTCCCATGAACGGGGCCTGGTTCCTGGACCTATGTCCAGCAGGTTCTGGCCCCGACCCTGAAGCCCGGCGACATGGTGATCATGGACAACCTCGCCGCCCACAAGAGCACACCCGTAAGGGATGCCGTCGAGGCCGTCGGCGCACGGCTCCTGTTTCCGTCGCCCTACAGCCCCGACCTCAATCCCATCGAGAACGCCTTCGCCAAGCTCAAGGCCTTGCTGAGAAAGGCCGCCGCCCGGTCAATCGACCAGCTCTGGGACGCCATCGCCCGCATCATCCAGACCTACTCACCCCATGAATGCGCAAACTCCTTCGCTGCCGCAGGATATGATGCAGACTGATCAGAAAATGCTCTAGGCTGAGGGCTCATTGGTGTCCCGGTCGGTGTGTCACCGTGTCGGCGCCGTGTGACCTGCTCCTGAAAAACTGGACCGGTTTGAGCTAGAATTTTCTCGTTTTGCGGCAAGGGCCACGGAGCGAGGAGCGACCATGAAGAGGTCGAAGTTCAGTGAGGCGCAGGTATCGTTCATCCTGCGCCAGGTCGACGAGGGCGCCACGGTTGGCGAGGTTTGTCGCAAGGCCGGGATTTCCGAGGAGACGTTCTACGTCTGGCCCAAGAAGTACACTGGCTTGATGCCGTCGGAGATGAAGCGGCTCCGCCAGCTTGAGGACGAGAACGCCCGCCTCAAACGGATCGTGGCGGACCTGTCGCTCGACAAGGAGATGTTGCAGGACGTCATCAAGCGAAAGCTTTGGGACCTGCCCGACGCCGCCAGCTCGTGGACTATCTGCGAGCGGCCTGGCAGGTCAGCATCCGGCGTGCCTGTGGGGCGCTCCAGGCGGAACGATCCAGTTATCACTACAAGGGCAAGCGGACCGATCCGGTCGCCCTGAAGACGCGGATCAAGGAGATTGCCGAGACGCGGGTGCGCTATGGCTACCGGCGGATCACGGTGTTGCTCAAGCGCGAGGGGTGGCCGGTCAATGGCAAGAAAATATATTGGCTCTACAAGGAGTTGGGCCTGCAGCTACGTAACAAGACGCCCAAGCGCAAGGTCAAGGCCAAGCTGCGTGAGGACCGTCAGCCGGCCTCTCGGCCCAACGATGTCTGGCCATGGACTTCCTGCACGATCAGCTGTTCGACGGGCGCAAGATCCGCATTCTGGCGGTCATCGACACCTTCAGCCGGGTCTCGCCGGCCCTGGATCCACGCTTCGCCGACAAGGCCGCAGACGTTGTCGAAACCCTCGATCGAGCCGGCAAGGTGGTGGGTTATCCCAAGACCATATGGGTCGACAACGGCCCTGAATTTGTCTCCCGCGACCTGGATCTGTGGGCCTATCAGCGAGGCGTCACCTTGGACTTCAGCCGGCCCGGCAAGCCGACCGACAACGCCTTCGCCGAGTCCTTCAATGGCAAGGTTCGGACCGAATGCCTGAACACCGCCTGGTTCATGTCACTCGACGACGCCCGCTCAAAGTGCGAGGCGTGGCGTAGGGACTACAGCGAACATCGTCCCCACAGCGCGATCGGCGACAAGTGCCCGATTGATCTGATGAACGGCGCCGGGCCATATGGCCCGCCCGGCGCCTGACCGGCGAGAAATCCCGGCCCGACCTGGTCCAAGGTTGGGGGCAAGGTCGACACCACCTACGGCTCGGTGTTGGGCGCGGATGACCGAGGAGTCGTTCAGAGGCAGCGACCGCGATGAATTGGACGTCGAGGCGTCAGAGATGATCGGCCGCACCCCGACCTTCCCGGCCGCGCCAGAGCCTATAACAGCGGCGCCTCTCTCCTTCTCGTCAGTGTTCCTCAAACGTTCGCGCTGTGCAAGCCTATCCGGCGATCTTGACCGGCGTGACGTTGTCGCCGGAGTTGCGGTCTATGCGCTTGTTGTAGGGATCGATCCCGGCGAAGGCGGGCTTGCCGTTGACGGTCACGGTCACGGTCTGCTCCCCGTCCTTGAGGGTGCGCACGGTGAAGCTCTGCACCGAGGCCCGGGAGAAGCCGGGCTTGCCGGGTTCGGCGGTGAAGACGCCGAGGTCGAACGTCTCCGTCCCCAGAGGCGCCGGGGTCTCGGCGCCCTTGCCGTCGGCATAGAGCTTGCGGGCGGTGATCTTCAGGGTGACGTCGTAGCGCCCGTCGGGCCGGCGGCGAGCCCCGGCCTCCTCGGTCTTCAGGTCGTAAAGGGTGATCTTCTCGAACAGGTCGGTGATCAGGGCCTGGGCGCGGGGATCGTCACCGGCTTCGCGGCGGAGGGCGTCGACGAGGTCCCTCGAGGTGGGGTAGGGCGCGCCCTTGAAAGCGTAGCGGGCTAGCAGGCTGCGCAGGGCGGCGTTGACCTTGGCCGCGCCGATCTGGTCGCGCAGCAGGTACATGACGAGGGAGCCCTTGCGGTAGTGGATGTAGTCCTGGTTTTCGACGCGGATCAGGGGTGTCTCTTCCACCGCCTGGCCGCCCCGGGCGGCGAGGTAGCGGTCCAGCTCGTTACGCAGGAACTTGCGGATCCCCTCGGAGCCATAGGTCTGCTCCATCACCAGAAGAGCCGAGTACTGGGCGAGTGTCTCCGAAAGGACCGTCCCGCCCTGCATGTCTGCGCCGATGATCTGATGGGCCCACCATTGGTGCGACATTTCGTGGGCGGTGACATAGGTGGCGAAGTCGATCTTGTCCGGTTTGTTCGGATCGGCGGTGAAGCCGATGGATTCGGAGAAGGGGATCGTATTGGCGAAGGCCTGGGCGTAGGTCTCGTAGCCCGGGAACTCGATGATCCGGGCCTGCCGGAACTGGTAGGGGCTGAAGTTGGCCTGGTAATAGTCGAGGCTGCGCTTCATGGCGGCCATCATCCGGTCCACGTTCCAGGGGTGACCGGGGTGGTGATAGACCGCGAGGTCGACGCCCTTGTAGGTCTCGCGGCGCACGGCGTACCGGGCGGACTGGACGGAGAAGAAGTTCAGGACCGGGGCGCCGGTGCGGAAGCGCATCGTCCTTCGCCCGTTCGCCGTGGTGTCCGAGACCAGGTAGCCCGGCGCGATCGGGGTCTGGTCGGCGACGGTGGAGACCGTGATGTCGGCGTTCACCCAGTCGGCGTTACCCACATAGTTGCGCGCGCGGGCGCTTTCGTCCTCCAGCTTGGCGGGTCGAAGCTCCGGAGGAAGCCCGTACCTGCGGCGCGTGGTCCGGTCCTGCAGCAGCCCGTTGCGCGACATGCCGAGGGTCGGCGCGAACTCGGAGTTGGAGACGAAGGTCCCGTTGTCGACGAGACGGGTCGTGTTTCGGGCGTTCCTGAATCCCTTCTGCGCCAGGACGGTTGCAAACTCCAGGCGAGCGGTCTGGCCGGGGGCCAGAGGATTGGCCAGGTGCAGGATTCTGTAGTTGAACCGTTCGAAGGTCTCCGTCCGGGCGGGCAGCGACAGGGTCAGCCGCTCGACCTTCAGGTCCGGATCCTCAAACCGGACATGGACCTGCGAGAGGGGTGCGCCGGTGTCGTTCACCAGATCATAGGCGCCCGTGACCTTCAGCCGCGGTGCATGGGGATCGAGGTCGAGGTTCAGGGTGACGTCCGTAACAGAAGGCTGGGGAAGGCGCTCATACTTCAGGAAGGCCTTCTCGTAGTCCGCCGTCAGGCGCTCTTGGTCCTGCTGGGTCTGGTAGGAATTCCAGACGTTGGTGTTGATGAAGATGAAGCTTCCCAGGCCACCGAAGACCAGCAGGGCGCTCCCTGCGGCCAATCCCGTCCGACCGCGCAGCCGCCAGCCCAGCCGTGCAAGGCGCGCTGTGACGCCGTCCCGGGCCCCCCGGGCCCACATTCCCTGCGTGAGAATCAGCAGGAAAATGGCGAAGGCCGTCCAGTAGGCGCGGAACCAGGCGGCGAAGCCGGCGTAGTCGCCCTGGCCGTTCATGTCCGACAGGGGCGTGCCGGGGTTGAGGCCGTATTGGTAGAGGTTATGCTCAAAACCCGCCCCCGCGAGACTGAGACGGAGAATGAGGTAAGCCACCATGAGCGCCCAGCCCACGTACTTGTTGGGCGCCACGGCCTGAAGGAAGATGGCCAGGACGGCGATCAGGCTCCAGTCGACGAGGGTCGGCAGGACATACCATCCGAGGTACTGGCCCCAGTCCGGATGGGGGAAGCCGAGCAGGATCTGGGCCGCCATGCCCGCCAGGACGCTGACCAGCAGCATGGAGCCCAGCACCAGGATCAGGCCCAGCACCTTGGGTATCATGAACGTCCAGTCCGGGGCCGCCATGGAGTCGACTATGTCGGCGATCCGCCTCTCGCGATCGCGCCAGACCAGCTCTCCGGCATAGTAGATGGCCACCAGGATGACGACGAAGCTGAAGGCTCTCTGAAGAGTCTCGATCATCCGGATCGTTGTCGGAAGGAAGACCGAACCGTTCTGCTCCAGTCCCAGGAGCACCCCGCCCGAGGCGTTGAACAGACCCAGGATCAGCAGGATTCCAAAGGCGGGGCTGCGCAGGATCTGCGCCGACTCGAAACGCGACCGGTGCAGAGCCTGCACCATCTCGGCTGAAAACCCCCGGTGCGGCAGGAAGCTGGCGTCGGAGGTCCGGGTCGGGGGGGGCAAGGAGGGTTCGGCGACCGCCTGTTCCCTCCGGGTCCGACGTTTCGCCGGCGCCTCGAAGCGGAAGATCAGGCAGGCGCCGATCAACGCGGCCACCCCGACCAGGGTCCAAACGAGACGGTTGCCGAGCAGGATTCCCGTGATTTCGGGCAACCGGGAGTTGGAGTCAAAGGTGGTGAAGTATCGGGTTGCTTCGCCGAAGGCGTTTGCGCCGAAGGGGTCCAGCCAAGCGCCCAGTTCGCGCATTTCCTGCTGTTCCGTCAGGATCCCCATGATGAACCACAGGATAAGAAGGGCCGTGGCGCCGATATAGGTCGCCATCATCGAGCGGGTCGTGGTGGCCAGGGCGAAGAAGATGGCCGATGTCAGGAAGATCGACGGAAGGGCCAGGACGCCAAAGGCATAGGCGTAGGCATCGAGGCGGTTCGGACCGAGAGTTTCCGGATCCACCCAGGGCGCCAGAGATCCGGCGACCATCCCCAGAGGCACGGCCAGAAAGACCATGGCCGCCGCCGCGAAGGCGCCCAGGAAACGCCCGACAAGGTAGTCGAGGCGGGTAATCCGTGTTGAACGCACAAGCGGCCCGAAGCCGGTCTCGTCGTCCCGGACTATGACATTGGCCACCAGGGCGGCGGTCACGAAGATGAAGAAGATCGACATCACCAGGTGGGTCATGGCGATGGCCGTGAGCGAATTCTTGTGAACGCCGCCCCCGCCGCCGCCAACCTGGATGTTGTCGACGGTCATCGAGCCGAAGACGATCAGGAAAAAGAAGGCTGCGGCGACCCAGACGACAGGCTGGCGAAGCTGGAAGCGGAATTCGAAGGCGGCGATGCGGCCGAGCATGTTGTCCTCCTAGGCCGGCTGGCGGGAGGCGTGCAGGGCGGCGAAGTAGACATCCTCCAGTCCGCCCTCGACGGTCTCGAACCCGGGGCCCGGGGATGTCTCAGACAGGAGATGGGCGACCGTCCTGCCTCCGGAGAGGCGTGTCGAGATCACGGGGGCGACTTCGGCGAGGCCGGCGAGGTCCGCCTTGTCCACCACCCGGCGCCAGACCCGGCCCTCCAGCTCCTTAACCAGGCTCGAGGGAGCGCCCTCCCTGAGCAAGCGCCCGCCTGCAAGCACCGCCATCCGGGGACACAGGTCGGCGACGTCCTCGACGATATGGGTCGACAGGATCACCACCACCTTCTCGCCGATCTCGGCGAGGAGGTTGAGGAAGCGGTTGCGCTCTTCCGGATCGAGCCCGGCCGTGGGCTCGTCCACGATGATCAGTTGAGGCTGGCCTATGAGGGCCTGGGCGATGCCGAAGCGCTGGCGCATGCCGCCGGAGAAACCCGCCACGGCCTTCTTGCGGACGGCCCAGAGATTGACCTGGTTCAGCAGGGCCTCGACGGTCTCCCGGCGTTCCACCTTGCTCGTAAGGCCCTTGAGCACCGCGAGGTGGTCCAGGAGGTCCAGGGCGGAAACCCGGGGATAGACCCCGAAGTCCTGTGGCAGGTAGCCGAGGGTCCTGCGAAGGCGCGACGGCTCGGCCAGAACGTCGATGCCATCGAAATCGATGGCGCCCGAGGTCGGGGTCTGCAGGGCGGCCACACATCGCATCAGGGTCGACTTGCCGGCGCCGTTCGGGCCCAGGAGGCCGAACATGCCAGCCGGGATCTCCAGGCAGACATCGTCAAGGGCCCGGGTCCCGCCCGAATAGACGTGGGTCAGGTTACGGATCGACAGCATAGGCGGCTCCTTCTTCCCGACACTGAGGTCGCTCGGGAGCCACGGCCTTGCAAGTTAAAGAAAAGTCAGCCCGACCGGGCCCCTAGTCGGCCTCGATCAGCGGCTGGTAAAGGCCCGCAGGCGAGGTGGTGAAGACCTCGCAGCCCGTCTCGGTCACCCCGATGGAATGCTCGCACTGGGCCGACAGCGACTTGTCCCGGGTCACCGCTGTCCAGCCGTCGGAGAGGATCTTCACCTGCCACTTGCCGAGATTCACCATGGGCTCGATGGTGAAGAACATCCCCGGCCGCAGGACCTCGCCGGTCCCCTTCTGGCCGTAGTGCAGGATGTTCGGCGCGTCGTGGAAGACCCGGCCCAGGCCGTGGCCGCCGAAGTCCCGGACCACCGAGCAGCGCTGGGATTCCACCCAGCCCTGGATGGCCGCGCCGATATCCCCGGTGGTGGCCCCGGGACGGACCACGTCGATCCCCCTTTGCAGGGCCTCGTAGGTGACTTCCACCAGCCGGCGGGCCCGGGCCGGGACCTTGCCGACGCCGTACATGCGCGAGGTGTCGCCGTGCCAGCCGTCGACGATCACGGTCACGTCGATGTTGGCGATGTCCCCCTCCCTCAGGGTCCGCTTGGAGGGGATGCCGTGGCAGACCACATGATTGACCGAGATGCAGAGGGTGTGGCGATAGCCGCGATAGCCCAGACAGGCGGGCAGGGCGCCGTGGTCGAGGATGAACTCCCGCGCCAGGCGGTCGAGGTCCTCGGTCACCACGCCTGGCTTCACATGGGGGGTGAGCATGTCCAGGCACTCGGCGGCGAGGCGGCCGGCGCGGCGCATGCCCTCGAAGCCCTCGGGTCCGTGGAGCCGGATTTCCCCGGTCTTGTGCTCAAGCTGGGCGATGTCGCTCTGGTTCATAGCGTTGAGTCTAACACGATTGCAGCGGCGTTGCGATGCGGCGACAATCCAGCGCACCCCGCGCCTCGCGGCCCCGTCGGTCCGCTTCAGCAGACGTGGCGGGCGGCGGCGAGCCCGATGGAGCCGAGACCGGATGATCAAGGCGGCCGCCATTCAGATCCCGATCAGCCTGGACGTCCGCGCCAATCGCGACGCGGTCCTGCGCGCCCTTGAGCGCCTCGCGCCCGAAACCCTCGCTGTTGGCCCTGAAGGCGCCTTGTCCGGCTATGCGCCCACGCGGGACTTTGTGGAGTCGGTCCGATCTGAGGCGGTGACGGAGTCCCTGGCGATCGTGGCGGACGCTGTCCGCAAGGCGGGGGTGCATCTGGTGATCGGGGCCTGTCTCCACCTCGACGGCGAATGGAGGAACTCCAGTCTCTATTTCGGACCCCGGGGCGAGACCTTCCGGTACGACAAGGTCAATCTCGCCGTCAGCGAGCGCGGCGTCTTCACGCCGGGGGACCGCCTGCCGGTCTTTGACATCGCCATCGGCGGCGCTTCGGTGAGGCTGGGCGTCCAGATGTGCCGCGAAATCCGCTATCCGGAGCAGTGGCGGGTGCTGGCCGATAAGGGCGCACAGGTCTTCGCCTATGTGAATAATGCGATCGGAAGCGAACGGGGCCCGGACCTTTGGCGAAGTCATCTGATCAGCCGCGCCGCCGAGACCCAGAGATTCATCATCGGCGCCAACAACGCCGCCCCAGATCAGACCTGTCCTTCCATTATCCTGTCTCCCGAGGGCGATGTCCTGGCGGAACTGGATACCGGGGCCGTCCAGGTCGGAGAGGCCGCGCTCGACCTCGCCCGGGTTTCAGACTGGGTGCTCGACCAGGCCCGGATCGACCTGATACCGGTGACAAGCCGCGAGGTCACGGGGGGTTAGGAGCGCCAGGGGAGGGCACGACGGATCGTGACCTCTCCTGGATGAACCTCGCAGGCCCAGGCCATGACCTCCACCCCGGCCGCGGCCGCCGCCTCCAGGCCCCGGGCGAAGGCGGGATCGAGGTCGGCGCAGGCGCTGAAGGCCTCGCAATCCGTGCGCTGGACCACGAACAGGGCCACGGCCCGGTCCCCCGCCGTGACCTGGTCGGCCAGTTCCTCGAGGTGACGTGTGGATCGAGCGGCGACGCAGTCGGGAAACTCGGCGAGGCCCGGCGTGCGCATGAGGTGGACGTTCTTGACCTCCAGCCAGCAGCGACCCCGCGCCGGGTCTTCCAGCAGGAAGTCCACCCGGCTGGCCTTGCCGTACTTCACCTCCCGGCGGACCGAGGCGTAGCCGGCCAGTTCGGGGATCAGCCCGGCCTCCAGGGCCTCGGCGACCAGGCGGTTGGGCAGGAGGGTGTTGATGCCCACGAGGCCGCCGTCGGCCTCAACCAGCTCCAGCGTGTGGGACAGCTTGCGCTTGGGGTTGTCTGACACCGACAGCCAGGCCGGCAGGCCCGGGGTGTTCAGTCCCAGCATGGCGCCCGGGTTCGGGCAGTGGGCGGTGAGTTCCGTCCCGTCCGTCAGGACCACGTCGGCGAAGAAGCGCTTGTAGCGGCGCACGAAGGTGGCGGGGACGAGGGGGGCGGGGAACAGCACTCTCTACGTGGCTGATTTGGGCGCTGTAGCGCGGGGAGTAGGGCGATTTGTAGATTTCCGCTCATTGACTCTATTAGTCGCGTCCTGAAATCGCTTTGTATTCTTTAGATTTCCTACAAGCCGAGCGTGATCGGATCTAACTTGAGAAAATCTCGCCGGGAAATCATCACTTAAAGAGATGCCACTATAATTTTTATTTACAGACCAAATCAAATCCATAGCAATAATAGCTGCCTTTGAAATGATTAAGAGATCAGATATAGTGTCATATTGATCTTCCTTATCAAAAAAAGATGTGTTTAAGATCATTTTTTCTTCATCTTTATCAACGATACGACCGCTCTGAATGATATTTGAGTGTGTTGAATCTCTATTTATTTCTTTTTTCATCTCCCAGATGATATCTGAATGTTCTTTGAATTTGGCTTCAAGCCATTTTTTACTTCTTGATGATACTGTCTTCGGGTCCAGAAATAATCCTGTAGTCTCATCAATATAATCCTCTAGGGGATTTGCGAGTGCAAATGCTGCATTCGATACAGATTCAAGCGATTGCCTGAGATTCATCATTGCCTGAACGTGATGAAACCTAACAATTGATAGCAAAGAAAGTGTCTGGTGCTTCTGAATAAGTGCCATAAAACTTGCAAAGGCGAACCGGTTTTTTGAAGCAGATTCAATGAAAGTCGTCAGAAGGATTGTGGTTTCATGGGCAACTAGGTACGGGGCTCCTAGCCGCTTCTGGGCATTCAGATAATGTTTCCGCTCTTGGACAGCGAGGGAGTCGAGCGTGGTAGTTTTGGGGCGCGTCATAAGCGAAAAATAGGGTTGCAGGTAGGCTTTGCTAGCGCAGACTTATGCCGTCAGCGGCTGTCAATCGGAGATGATACGGAAATCAAGGTTACTCTAGCAATTCACCCATCTCAAACAATCCGGGCGGGGAAGTCCATGAGCCGGGTATAGGCAAGGCGGGCTGCATCCGATAGATGTTCGCCGGAAACGGAGACTTCACGCATGGGCAGCCCGGGCGGAGACGGCGTGGTGACGGCGGCGGTGCTGATCATCGGGGACGAAATCCTGTCCGGCCGCACCCAGGACACCAACCTCAGGGACATCGCCCGGTACCTGGGCGTCCACGGGGTGGACCTGTGCGAGGCGCGCACCGTGCCGGACGTGCTGGACGAGATTGTCGACGCCCTGAACGCCCTGCGCGCGCGATATGACTATGTGATCACCACCGGCGGCATAGGCCCGACCCATGACGACATCACCGCCGATGCGGTGGCGGCCGCCTTTGGCGTGGCGCTGGAGGAGCATCCCGACATCCTGGCCATGATGCAGTCCCGCTGGGGCGACCAGGTGAACGCCGCCCGCCGCCGGATGGCCCGGGTTCCCGTGGGCGGGGCCCTGGTCAACAACCCCGTGCAGGGACCGCCCGGCTTCACGATCGGCAATGTCTTCGTCCTGGCGGGGGTTCCCCAGATCATGCGCGGCATGCTGGAGGATGTGGGGCCGCGCCTGCGTTCCGGCGCCGTGGTCCTGTCGCGCACGGTGCGGGTCGAGGGCTCGGGGGAGGGCGCAATCGCCGCGCCCCTGGAGGCGGTGGCCAAGGCCCATCCGGACCTCAGCCTTGGTAGCTATCCCTTCTTCACCGAGGGGCTCTATGGATCGAACCTGGTCCTGAGGAGCCGCGACGAGGCCGAGCTGTCGGCCACCGTCGGCGAGCTGATCGCCGCCCTCCGGGCCGCGGGCATCGAGAATGTCCGCTAGGTCGAGCCCGCCTGAGCCAGGACCGGTGAGCCTTTACCCCGTCATCATGTGCGGCGGATCGGGGGTGCGCCTTTGGCCCCTGTCCCGGCCGGAGCGGCCGAAGCCGTTCGCCCGGCTGTTCGGCGAGGGCCTGACCGCCTTCCAGCAGACCGCGCGCCGGGCCGCGCCCCTCGGGCCCCTGCTGGTGATTGGCGGCGCCGACCATGGCGGCCTGATCCGTGAACAGCTGGCCGAGTTGGGTCTCTCTGCAGATGTCCTGCTGGAGCCGGAACCCCGCGACTCCGCCCCCGCCATGGCCGCAGCCGCCATCCATCTCCTGCGCCGGGACGACGAAGCGGTGATGGTGGTCCTGGCCGCCGACCATCATGTGCCGGACGCCGGGGCCTTCCGCGACGCCGTGGTCCGGGCCGCGCCCTTCTCCCGGGCGGGGCGGATCGTGACCCTGGGGATCGCGCCGACCTTCCCCTCGACCGCCTATGGCTACATCCGGGCCGGGCGTGGAGAGAGCGTCCGCACGGTGGAGGCCTTCATCGAGAAGCCGGACGCCGCCCGCGCCGCCGCCCTGATCGCCGAGGGCTGCCTTTGGAACAGCGGCAACTTCATCGTCCCGGCCACCACCCTGGCCTATGAGCTGGGCCGCCTGGCGCCGGAGGTCCTGGAAGCGGCTGAGGCGGCGGTGGAGACGGCCTCAGGTCCCGGCGACGGCCGACGGCTGGGCGAGGTGTTCCGCACCGCCCCGAAGATCTCGATCGACTATGCGGTCATGGAGAAGACCGGCCGCGCCATGGTGGCGCCCGCAGATTTCCCCTGGTCGGACGTCGGCGCCTGGGACGTGGTCCATGCGCTTTCGGAACGGGACGGGGCGGAGAACCGGCTGGAGGGTCGGGTCGAGGCCGAGGGTGTGACGGACTCCTACATCCGCGCAGACGGAGACGCCGAAGTGGTTGTCGTGGGTCTGTCGGGCGTGGCCGTGGTGGCCGACGGCGCCCGGGTCCTGGTGGCGCCCCTGGCCGACAGCCAGGCGGTCAAGCGGGGTGTCGAGCGGCTGCAGGCCCGGGGGCCCGCCGGCTTTTCCAGCTTAGCCGAGGCCTCCGGCTGGTTCGGGCCTTGGCTGCGCACCGCCGCCCTTCCGGTCTGGTGGACACTCGGCGCCGACCGGGAGCGGGGGGGCTTTGTCGAGGCCATCGGGCAGGACGGCGCGCCCCAGCCGGCGCCCCGACGCGGGCGGATGCAGGGACGGATGATCTTCAGCTTCGCCCAGGCGGGGATGATGGGCTGGAATGGACCCTGGCGGGAGGCGGCCCGGCACGGGCTCGCCGCCCTGACCGGGAGTTTCCTGCGGCCGGATGGCTTGATCCGGAGCCTGGTGGGACTGGACGGAGGCGCCCTGGACGACACCCCCTTTGTCTATGATCAGGCCTTCGCCCTGCTGGGCCTGGCGAGTCTGGCCCAGGCGGGAGAAGGGGCCGGGGAGGCGCTGGCCCTGTCGCACCGGATGCGGGAGGGCCTGGAGGCCCTGAGGCACCCCGCCGGCGGCTTCCGGGAGGCGGGTGACCAGCCCTTCCAGGCTAACGCCCATATGCACCTGCTCGAGGCCTCGCTGGCCTGGGAGGAGGCCGGGCAGGCGGACTGGCGGACCCTGTCCGACGAGATCGCTGGTCTGGCCCTCGGCGCCTTCATCGATCACCGCGGGGTCTTGTCGGAATTCTTCGACGCCGACTGGCGACGGGCCGGTGGGGATGACGGACGCCTTGTCGAGCCGGGGCACCAGTTCGAGTGGGCCTGGCTGCTGAACCGCTGGGGCCGGGCCCGGGGACGGGCGGACGGGCAGTTGGCGGCCCGGGCCCTGCACGAGGCTGGCCGGCAGGGTGTGGACCCCCGCCGGGCCTGCGCGGTCAACGCCCTTTGGGAAGACCTGACGGTCCGGGATGGCTGGGCGCGGCTGTGGCCGCAGACGGAGTTCCTGAAGTCCTCCCTGGCTCTCGGGGAGACGGAGGACGCCCTGCAGGCTGCAACGGGGCTGAGGCGCTATCTCGAAACGCCGGTCAGGGGGCTGTGGCGCGATCGCCAGGGCCCGACCGGAGGATTTGCTCAGGGGGGTGCGCCAGCGTCTTCGCTCTACCATATCGTCGGAGCCATTCGGCAGCTTGAGGAACAATCCCCAGCCCTTTCTTCATAAGTGACGTTTTTTGGACGGCAGGCCGGTTCCTGCGCTCGCCTTTTCACGGAAGGTTGATTACGAGGACGCGAGTCCCCCGTCCCCGACCGACTCCCCCAACCGCCGCCACGGCTCGGAGAAGTTGAACTGATGACTGCGATCCCCGGCATTCACCCCGCACCCACCCGTCACGCCAGGTTGATCGCCTGGGTCGAGCAGATCGCGGCCCTGACGCGGCCGGACAGGGTTCACTGGTGCGACGGATCGGATGCTGAATGGGACGCGCTGACCCGCGAGCTCGAGGCCAAGGGTACGCTGAAGCGTCTCAATCCCGCCAAGCGGCCGAACTCCTTCTACGCCGCCTCCGACCCGGGCGACGTCGCGCGGGTCGAGAGCCGCACCTTCATCTGTTCCGAGAAGCAGATCGACGCCGGTCCGACCAACAACTGGTCTGATCCTTCGGAGATGCGGGCCTTGATGGCCGGGCTCTTCGACGGGTGCATGGCCGGACGGACGATGTACGTCTGCCCGTTCAGCATGGGCCCGATTGGCTCCAGGATCAGCCAGCTGGGCGTCGAGATCACCGACAGCGCCTATGTGGCCATCTCCATGCGGGTGATGACGCGCATGGGCAAGGCGGCCCTGGAACAGCTCGGCGAGGATGGGGCCTTCGTGCCCGCTGTCCATACCGTGGGCGCACCCCTGGCGGCGGGGCAGGCGGACGTGTCCTGGCCCTGTAATCCCGAGAAGTACATCGTCCACTATCCCGAGACCCGCGAGATCTGGTCCTACGGTTCGGGCTATGGCGGAAACGCCCTGCTGGGCAAGAAGTGCTTCGCCCTGCGCATCGCCTCGGTCATGGCCCGGGACGAGGGCTGGCTGGCCGAGCACATGCTCATCCTCAAGCTGACCTCGCCGCAGAACGAGGTCCGCTATATCGCCGCCGCCTTCCCCAGCGCCTGCGGCAAGACGAACATGGCCATGCTCCAGCCGACCCTGGCGGGCTGGAAGGCTGAAACCGTCGGCGACGACATCTGCTGGATGCGGTTCGGTGATGATGGGCGGCTCTACGCCATCAATCCCGAGGCCGGCTTCTTCGGGGTCGCGCCCGGCACGGGCAACGAGACCAACCGCAACGCCGTGGCGTCCCTGTACGCCAACTGCGTCTTCACCAATGTCGCCCTGACCGATGACGGGGACGTCTGGTGGGAGGGCCTGACCAAGACGCCCCCGGCCAACCTGACCGACTGGAAGGGCCGTCCCTGGACGCCGGGCTCCGGTGAGCCCGCCGCCCACCCGAACGCCCGCTTCACTGTCCCGGCCAGCCAGTGCCCGGTGATCGCGCCCGAGTGGGAAGACCCCAAGGGCGTGCCGATCTCCGCCATCCTGTTCGGCGGTCGCCGGGCCAGCGCGGTGCCACTGGTCACGGAGGCCTTCGACTGGGCGCACGGAGTCTTCCTCGCCTCCAATGTCGCCTCCGAGGGTACGGCGGCGGCGGAGAACCGCATCGGCGAGCTGCGCCGCGATCCCTTCGCCATGCTGCCCTTCTGCGGCTACAACATGGGCGACTATTTCCGGCACTGGCTGTCGATTGGCGAGAAGAGCGACGCCGCCAAGCTGCCCCGCATCTATTTCGTGAACTGGTTCCGCAAGGATTCCACTGGCCGCTATGTCTGGCCGGGCTTTGGCGACAATTCCCGGGTGTTGAAGTGGATCTTCGAGCGCCTTTCGGGCCGCGCCCCGGCCCAGGACACCCCCATCGGCCGGGTGCCGACGGCTGGGGCCCTGGACCTGTCGGGCCTCAGCCTGTCAGAGGCGGACCTCGACCTGCTCCTGACCGTTGATCCATCGGTCTGGGCGGAAGAGGCGGCCCTGATTCCGCCTGCCTATGAGGCCTTCGGAGAGCGACTGCCGCAGGAACTATGGCGCCAGCACAAGGCGCTTGAGGGCCGGCTCCAGGCGACCCGCGCCGCCGAGATGGTGGCCGAGTAGGCGCCGGGTCGACGTCCGGGCTCAGTCCCGGGCGACGCCGTGGTACTCGCAGTACCAGTCGGCGAACCGCCGCACCCCAACCTCCACAGGCGTAGTCGGCGCATATCCAAGGGCGGCGGTGGTGTCGGTGATGTCAGCCTCCGTGCGGACAATGTCGCCCGGCTGCATGGGCAGGAGATTCAGCTTCGCAGGCCGGCCGAGGGCCTCGGCCAGCAGCTGGATATAGGTCATCAGCTCGACCCGCGTCCCCGCGCCGATGTTGAGTATCCGCCACGGCGCCACGCCGCTCGTCGCGGGATCGGGAGTCTCGGCGCGCCAGGCCGGGTTGGCGGCGGCGGGGCTGTCCAGTGCGGCGATGACGCCGCTGACGATGTCATCCACATAGGTGAAGTCGCGCTGCATCCGGCCCTGGCCGAACACGTCGACGGCCCGCCCGGCGACGATGGCGTCCGCGAACCGGTAAAGGGCCATATCCGGGCGGGTCCAGGGACCATACACGGTAAAGAACCTCAGCCCCGTGCAGGGTAGGCCGAACAGATGGGCATAGGCGTGGGCCATGGACTCATTGGCCAGCTTGGTCGCCGCATAGAGGGTCAGGGGGTGGTTTGCCGGCTGGTGGGGGGAGAAGGGCAGGGTGGCGTTGGCGCCGTAGGCCGAGCTGGTGGAGGCGAACACGAGGTGGGCGGGTGACGTCGCCCGGCAGCCTTCGAGGACGCTCAGGAATCCCACAAGGTTGGAGTCGACGTAGGCCTCCGGATGCTCGAGGGAGTAGCGCACGCCGGGCTGAGCGGCCAGGTGAACGACGCCTGTGGGGCGGACCGACTTGAAGACCTCGGCTGCAGCGTCCCGGTCGGTCAGGTCGATCCGGTGATGCCGGTATCCGGACCGGGCTTCCAGGCGCGCGAGGCGCGCCAGCTTCAGGGTGGGATCATAGTAGGGGCTGATGCAGTCGACACCGACGACGCTCTCCCCGCGGTCAAGGAGGGCCTGGGCGACATGGAAGCCAATGAAGCCGGCTGAGCCGGTCACGAGGATCATGACACGGCGTCCGGTGCGCCCCGCCGGACCTCCCCCATCAACGGTTGGAGACCACCCGCAGCGCCGGGACGCCGGCGGGCTTCTCACCCCGGATCTGGGCGACGAGATCGAAAAGGGCGCGGCGGATCTCGTCCGTGTCGCCGCGCGCCGCGATGGCCTCCAGGCGGCGCAGGTGGGCGGGCGCCACGCCCATGACGGTGGGCGAGACAACCTCCAGCACCTTCGGCGCGCAGGGGACGGAATCCTCCATGCCGTCGAGAAGCTCTTCGGTCAGCTTCTCTCCGGGACGAAGCCCCGTGATCTCGATCTCTATGTCCTTGCCAGGCGTCCGGCCGGAGAGCGCAATCATCTGGCGGGCGAGATCCATGATCTTCACGGGCTCGCCCATCTCCAGCAGGAAGAGTCGGGCCCGGTCGGGATTCATGTCCCCGGCGCAGGTGGCGGTGGCGTGGAGGACCAGCTGGGTGGCCTCGGGGATGGTCATGAAGTAGCGGGCCATCTCCGGATGGGTCACGGTGACCGGGCCGCCCCGGTCAATCTGCGACCGGAAGATCGGGACGACCGACCCGGCGGAGCCCAGAACATTGCCGAACCGGACGGCGGAGAACCGGGTCTCGGAGCCCTCCTGCTGGCCCTGTATCACGGCTTCGGCGAGCCTCTTCGTGGCGCCCATGACGTTCGAGGGATCGACCGCCTTGTCTGTGGAGATCAGCACCATCTGCGCCGCACCGGCGATCCGGGCCGCCTCTGCGACGTTCCAAGTGCCCAGGACGTTGGTCAGCACGCCTTCGACGGGATGACGCTCCACCATCGAGACGTGCTTGAGGGCGGCGGCGTGGAAGACGAGGTCCGGGCGTTCGGCCAGGAGGCAGTCCGTGACCCGGTTGGCGTTCCGGACATCCACAAGGGCGGCGGTGCGCGACAGAGCCGGGAAGGTCTCGCCCAGCTCCCTGTCGATCTCGAACAGGGCGGTCTCGGAGAAGTCGAGCAGGGTGACGTGACCGGCGTCGAGGGCCGCCACCTGCCGGCTGAGCTCTGCGCCGATAGATCCGCCGGCGCCGGTGATCAGGATCCTGCGCCCGGACACCAGGGAGCGAAGGGCGACGCGGTCCAGCTCGATCGGGTCGCGGGGCAGGAGCTCCTCGACGCTGATGTCGCGCATGGGCAGGAGCGCCAGGCCGTCCTCATGCGAAAGGTCGACGATGGAGGGCAGGCGCAGGAGGCGCACGCCGTCGTTCTTGAGGCGGCCGAGCTGGGCTGCGGTCAGGCCGCGCAGCCGGGCGGGCTCATCGAGGAAGAGGATGGCGCGGGGATACTGGTTCCACCGGCGAAGGTCGCCCAGGGCGACATCAAGCCGCTCGATGGACTCGATGATGCAGACCCCGCGGACCTGCTGGCCGACTTCCTTGGAGTCCGGGGCGATGATGCCCACCGGGGTCCAGGTGTTGTCGCGGCGGCGGCCTGTCTCGCGCAGGTAGGTCTCAGCCGCCGTGGTGGGGCCAATGAGGAGAAGTTCGGGCGCCTGGGGCGCACGATCGCTCAGGGACTTGAGGGGCGCGAAGCTGTCCAGCGCCCGTTCGTGGGCCGCCCGGCGCAGCATCCGGGCGCTGATGGCCCCGACCATCTGGAAGATCGGCGCCAGGGCCAGCATGGCGCGGCTCAGGCTGTGCGCCCTGTCGGCGGCGAACTGAAGCAGAAGAAAGGTTGCGGCGGTGAGAATGGCGATCCGTGCGAGGACAAGGGCGTCCGGGGTCGACACATAACGCCAGGGGGACAGCTCCCGCCTGAACAGGCCCGAGTAGGCGGCCGCGACACCGCCATAGATCAGCGCCTGCAGCGCGACCCCGCCCAGCGACGCTGGCGAGAGGTCAACCGACCGGCCCGCTGTGAGCAGGAAGGCGGCGAACAGGGCGACTGTCGCAATCGCGGAATCGGCCAGAAGACTGCGGGCCCGGTTGGCCATCTGCTCCACGCAACAACTCCTTACTTGCGACGGCCAAACACCCACTGGTCGGCGGCAGCGAAGCTCGTTTCGCTACTGAACGCGAGACCTGACGAGTTCCGTCTCTGAGTCGACCCGTCAGTCGCACAGTGAGTTTAACGACTTTTGGCATAGACGCCGATTTACCAAAAAAGAAAAGCCGCCAGCCTCTCGGCTGACGGCTTTCCCTGTGAGTTGTGGCTCGGGCGCCTAATCAGAAGGCGGCCTTCAGACCGACGACGACGCGGCCGGAGGTGAGCTTGTTCGGGTCATCCGACTTCTTCACGTTCGTGTCCCAGTAGCGGACGTCGATCCCGAAGGTGTCGTTGATGGCGTAGCCGAGGCCCAGGTTCCAGGTCTCGTAGTCGCCATTGCCCTCAAGGGCCTGGTGACCCACCGCACCCGAGACCGAGATCTTCTCAGCCAGCGGCATGGAGCCGTTGAGCTCGACATAGGTCGCCTGCCCGGTCTGGCCGAAGTTCTCGGGAGTGTAGAAGAGGGCGGCGCCGATCGTCCCACTGCCGGCGGCCACGGAGCCCGCGAGCTTGCCTTCCCAGAAGTCCAGGTCCGCGCCATCTTCCTGATTGGTGTAGCCGTAGCGGAGGAGGCCGATGTCCAGGGACACCGGTCCCAGGGTGGGCTTGAAGCCGGCGTAGATGTCGTACTCCATGTCGGTGCTGTCGCCGAAGTCGACGTTGGAGATCCAGGCGCCGGCGTAGAAGATGCCGATCCCCAGGTCCGCGCCGCCGTACACTTGCGGCTTGCTGTCCGTCTGGCTGTAACCCCGGAACACGTAGTCGGAGGCGGCTCCGACGTTAAAGGACACGGAAGGTGCGTCCTGCGCCTGGGCGGCGACGCCAAAGGCGAGAACGGCGGTGGCGGCCATGGCCGCGATCTTGACTGACTTCATGTTTGCAATCCCCTTGATTATCAGGCCTGACCCTGTGCTCCGGAGCATCCTCCCTGAACTCCAGCGCCGCCAGAACCCCGGCCCGCCGTCGGGACGCGCCCGGCCGGAGTGGCGAAGTTTCAGGCGACGCCGCCGCCGGGCGCCACTTTTCCGGGCGCCCTGACGGCGAAATCCTCCGCACAAGGCCCCGAAAGGGAATAACGGGGGATGAACCCGGCTCAGCGCATGCCCAGCGGTGCGAATCCCAGGTGAGAGCCGGCGTCCACGAGCAGGGTCTCCCCGGTCACATGCCGCGACTGCCTGGACGCCAGGAAGGCGGCGGCCGCGGCAATGTCCTCGGCGGTGGAGGCGACCTTGAGCGGGGTCGAGGCTGCGGACCCCTCCCGCAGGCGCGCGGCGCGCTCTTCTGACATCCCCTTGCCGAACCAGGGCGTGTCGATGAAGCCGGGGCAAACGGCGTTGACCCGGATCTTCGGGGCCAGGGCGCGGGCCAGGGACAGGGTGAGGGTGTTCATCGCCCCCTTGGACGCTGCGTAGGGCACTGATGAGCCAATGCCCGCCACCCCGGCGATGGAGGAGGTATTGACCACCGCACCCGGCTGCGGGGCGGCCTCCAGCAGACTCCGGGCGGCCCGGACCATCTGGAAGGCGCCAACGACATTGACGCTGTAGAGATGGAGGAAGTCCTCCGCGGAGACCGCGTCGAGGTCGGCGTGATTCTGCGCGAACTTGGTGACGCCGGCATTGTTGAAGAGGGCGTCGATCCGCCCCAGAGGCGCCGCAGCGGCGGCGATGGCGCGACAGTCCTCATCCTTCGAGACGTCGCCCTTGACCAGCAGGGCGCGGGCGCCCTCGGCCCGGACAAGGCCAGCCGTCGCCTCGGCCTCCTCGGCGCTGCGCGCGTAGTTGATGATCACGTCCGAGGCGCCCCGGCGGGCGGTCTCCACGGCGATCGCCCGTCCCAGCCCTGTAGAGGCGCCGGTGACAACGACCACGAAACTCCCGAAATCCTGCTGGCTCATCGCGATGTCTTCTCCTCTTTCAGCAAGCCATAGGCGGAACCCCGCGCCGGCGAAAGGGGGGCGAGAGGGCTAAGGAATTCTTGGCGGGGCGCCAGAAGAATTGGACCCGCTTGGGGCCGATGAGCAGGTTTCCCGTCCAGCTTTGCTCTATATGCGGCGTGTCGCCTCCCGGGCGCACGTCGAGAGGCATAGGCATGACAGAGAAGCCACACGGGACCACCCTGACCCACCTGCAGCGACTGGAGGCCGAGGCTATCCATATCCTGCGGGAGGTGGTGGCGGAGGCTGCGCGGCCAGTCATGCTCTACTCCGTCGGCAAGGACTCTGCGGTGATGCTGCACCTTGCCGCCAAGGCCTTCTGGCCGTCCCGGCCGCCCTTTCCCCTCCTTCATGTCGACACCACCTGGAAGTTCCGGGCGATGTACGAAATGCGGGAGCGTATGGCGCGCGAACTTGGCTTCGAGCTCATTGTCCATCGCAATCCCGAAGCGCTTGAGAAGGGGATCAATCCCTTCGACCATGGATCGGCCGTCCATACCGACATCTGGAAGACTGAGGGGCTCAAGCAGGCCCTGGACCTGCACGGGTTCGATGCGGCCTTCGGCGGCGCGCGCAGGGACGAAGAGAAGAGCCGGGCGAAGGAGCGGATCTTCTCCTTCCGGTCCGCCCAGCACAGGTGGGACCCGAAGAACCAGCGGCCGGAACTCTGGCGGCTCTACAACACGAGGAAGAACCCGGGAGAGTCGATCCGGGTCTTCCCGATCTCCAACTGGACCGAGTTGGACATCTGGCAATACATCCACCTGGAGAACATCCCCATCGTTCCCCTCTACTTCTCGGACGTCCGCCCGGTGGTGGAGCGCGACGGGACCCTCATCATGGTGGACGACGACCGCATGCCCCTGCGGCCGGGCGAGGGCCCGATGCAGAAGTCGGTCCGTTTCCGGACCCTGGGCTGCTACCCCCTGACGGGAGCCGTCGAGAGCACGGCGGCCACCCTGCCGGACATCATCCAGGAGATGCTCCTGACCACCACCAGCGAGCGCCAGGGCCGGGTGATCGACCACGACCAGGCGGCCTCGATGGAGAAGAAGAAGCAGGAGGGCTACTTCTGATGGCCCACCAGTCCGACCTCATCGCCACCGATATCGAGGCCTACCTCAAGGCCCATGAGACGAAGAGCCTCCTGAGGTTCCTGACCTGCGGCTCGGTGGACGACGGCAAGTCCACCCTGATCGGCCGGCTGCTCTACGACTCCAAGATGATCTTCGAGGACCAACTGGCGGCCCTCGAGGCGGACTCCCGGCGCGTTGGCACCCAGGGCGGGGAGATCGACTTCGCCCTGCTTGTCGACGGCCTCGCCGCCGAGCGGGAACAGGGCATCACCATCGATGTCGCCTACCGATTCTTCTCTACGGACCGGCGGAAGTTCATTGTCGCCGATACGCCCGGGCATGAGCAGTACACCCGCAACATGGTCACGGGCGCCTCCACGGCGGACGCCGCGGTCATCCTGATCGACGCCCGAAGAGGGGTCCTGACCCAGACCCGACGGCACTCCTACCTGGTCCGGCTGCTGGGCATCCGGCACGTGGTCGTCGCCGTGAACAAGATGGACCTGGTCGGCTGGTCCCAGGAGGTTTTCGACGGGATCGTCTCCGACTACCGAGCCTTCGCCGCCCAGATCGGGCTGGAGACCTTCCAGGCCATCCCCATGTCCGCCCTGAAAGGGGACAATGTCGCCGTGGCTGGCGGCGGCGCCCCCTGGTACGACGGGCCCACCCTCCTGTCCTGGCTGGAGACGGCGCCGGTGGGCGACGATGCATCCGGCCAGCCCTTCCGCCTGCCGGTCCAATGGGTGAATCGCCCCAATCTCGACTTCCGGGGTTTCTCGGGCCTGATCTCCGCGGGGACCGTGCGTCCCGGCGATTCGGTGCGGGTCTCGCCCTCCGGGCGGGAAAGCCGGGTCCGACAGGTCATTACGGGAACCTCGGAGGCCCCGCAGGCCCAGGCCGGCCAGTCGGTCACCCTGACCCTGGAGGACGAGATCGACATCAGCCGGGGCGATGTCCTGGCGCAGGCGGACGCGCCGGTCAGCGTCGCCGACCAGTTCGAGGCAACCCTGGTCTGGATGGACGAGGCGCCCATGCTGCCGGGGCGCCCCTACCTCCTGAAGCTGGGAACGCGGACGGTTTCGGCCTCGATCACCGAGCCCAAGTACCGGGTGAACGTGAACACACTTGAACATCTGGCCGCCAAAAGACTGGATCTGAATGAGATTGGCGTCTGCAACATCTCGACGGACGCGCCCCTGGCCTTCGAGCCTTATGCCGAGAGCCGCGACCTGGGCGGCTTCATCCTGATCGACCGGATCACCAACAGGACGGTGGGGGCGGGCATGATCCGCTTCGCCCTTCGGCGCAGCCAGAACGTCCACTGGCAGGCCCTTGACGTCGACCGGACGGCGCGCGCCGCCCTGAAGGGGCACCGGGGTCGCGTCATCTGGTTCACGGGGCTGTCCGGATCCGGAAAATCCACTATCGCCAATATGGTGGAGAAGAAATTTCATGCGATGGGGCGGCATACCTACCTGCTGGACGGGGACAATATCCGGCACGGCCTCAACCGGGATCTCGGCTTCACGGACGAGGACCGGGTGGAGAACATCCGGCGCGTCGCCGAGGTCGCCCGGCTGATGGCCGACGCCGGCCTGATCGTCCTGGTCTCCTTCATTTCGCCCTTCCGGGCCGAAAGGGCCTTGGCGCGCAGCCTGATGCCGGAGGGCGACTTCGTTGAGGTCTTCGTGGACACGCCCCTGGCGGTGGCGGAGCAGCGCGACGTCAAGGGCCTGTACGCCAAGGCCAGGGCCGGCGAGCTCAAGAATTTCACGGGGATCGACAGTCCCTACGAGCCGCCGGAGTCCCCTGACATCCGCATCGACACCACCCAGGTGTCCGCCCCGGATGCCGCCGAGACCATCACCGCCTGGCTCGAGGGTGAGCCCGACTACACCATCTGAGGCCCTCCCCGTCGCTTGCCCGCAGGGCGCGCGCGGGGTAATCGGCCTCCATGAGCGAGATCCAGGTCACCCAACTGGGCCAGGTGGTGTCGGGCTTTGATAGTCCCGAGGCCGCCGTCCTTGAACGCGTGCCCAACCCGCAGAAGGGGCAGACCTACCTGGCCCGGTTCACGGCGCCGGAGTTCACATCCCTGTGCCCGGTGACGGGCCAGCCGGACTTTGCGACCCTGGTCATAGACTATGCGCCCGGCGACTGGCTGGTGGAGTCCAAGTCACTAAAGCTTTTCCTGTCATCATTCAGGAATCACGGCGCTTTTCACGAGGACTGTACCCTGTCGATCGGCCGCCGCCTGGTTGAGACGGCTGAGCCGCTCTGGCTCAGGATCGGCGGCTACTGGTACCCGCGAGGCGGGATCCCCATCGACGTCTTCTGGCAAACCGGAGCCCCGCCGGAGGGTCTTTGGCTGCCGGACCAGGGGGTGGCTCCCTACCGGGGACGGGGCTGACGCCCTGCGTCAGGCCGTCCAGGTCGAAACCAGGTCTTCGGGTATCGGACGCTCCCGTTCCCGCGGCGGCTCTTGGGCCTCGCCCATCAGGATGAAGCCGGCGACCCTTTCGGCCTCCGACAAGCCCAGCACGGCGCAGGCCTCGGCGTCGTAGGCGTACCAGTCGGTGATCCAGTTGGCGCCGTAGCCCATGGCGCTGGCGGCGTAGAGCAGGGTGGTGCAGACCGCGCCCGCCGACAGGACCTGTTCCCACTCGCGGATGTCCGCCTCGCGCGGTCGGGAAATCACTGCGATGCAGGCGGGAGGTGTCCGCAGCTTGCCCAGCTTGCCCACGGCGCGGTCGTCGCCCCGCGATCTTGCGAGGGCCTCCAGGCGGTCTGCAAAGGCGACCTTGTTCTCGCTGATGAGCACAACAAACCGCCAGGGCGCCAGTTTCCCATGATCCGGGACCCGGCTCGCCAGCCGTATCAAGGTCTCGATCTCCGCCATTGAGGGCCCCGGACCACCGAGGGTCATGGCGGACGATGAGCGCCGTCGCGCCAGGAAGTCCAGGACCTGCGGCGCCTCCGGCTGCGGGACCGGTTCGCCGAAGGTCGGGGCGGGGGGAGGGGCTGTCCGGGACCTGGATGTCATTTTAAGCCTCTTTGAACCTGAGGCCTCACATAGACGCCGGGTGGAGCGGCGCAAGCAGGGGATTCGCGCCGTCGCCGCCCTATGCTAGGAACGAGCGTCAGCGGGGGAGTGACCGGATGACCAAGACACTCGAAGTGATCGACCCGCGCGCCGCGCCGCCGGTCTGGGCCGCCCTGCGGAACGAGGCCGAACACACGGCCCGGACAGAGCCCGCCCTGGCCTCGCTGGTCAACGCCGTCATCCTCAGCAATGACAACCTCGGTGACGCCCTGTCCTACCAGCTGGCCCACAAGCTGGGCGACCAGGAGCTGCGGGCCATGAGCCTACGCGAGCTGGCGATCCAGGCCTACCGCTCCGCCCCGGAGCTGGTAGTCACTGCCGAGGCGGACCTGAAGGCGGTGTATGAGCGTGACCCGGCCTGCAAGGGCTATGTCCAGCCCTTCCTTTTCTTCAAGGGCTTCCAGGCCCTCCAGACCCAGCGCATCGCCCACTGGCTGTGGGGGCAGGGCCGCGAGACCATGGCCTTCTATCTCCAGAGCCGGATGAGCGAGATCTTCCAGGTGGACATCCACCCGGCCACTCGCATCGGGTCGGGAGTCTTCATCGACCACGGCACAGGCATTGTCATTGGTGAGACGGCGGTGATCGGGGACGATGTCTCCCTGCTCCAGGGCGTCACGTTGGGCGGCACGGGGGCGGAGCGCGGCGACCGGCACCCGAAGATCGGGCGAGGGGTCCTGCTGGGCGCCGGCGCCAAGGTGCTGGGGAACATCCAGATCGGCGACTATGCGAAGATCGCTTCCGGCTCCGTCGTCCTCAAGCCTGTGCCCGCCCACTGCACGGCCGCCGGCGTGCCGGCAAGGCTCATCAACTGCCCAACCGGCGAAGAGCCCGCACGCAGCATGGACCACACCCTCGCGGATGTGGTCTACGACTACGTCATCTGATCCCCGGATCAGCCGCCGGGATCGCCGATCCCGGACTTCAAGTGCATCGACGGAGCAGACCCTTGGACGAACGCACCCTCCGCAAGATCGAAGGCCACCTGCGCGGAACCTTCGCCAATGCGCGGATCAATGTCGTGCCGCGTCCGCGGCAAAAGGACTCCGCCGAAGTCTATGTCGGAGAGGAGTTCATCGGCGTCGTCTTCGAAGACGAGGACGAGGCTGGCTCCTTCATGTTCGAGATGGCCATCCTCGCCGAAGACCTGCCCTGAGGGCCGCGCCGGGGGTCAGAGGACCCCCAGCATCTCGGCCACCAGCGGATGCCGGACAATGTCCCGCTCTGCAAGCCGCACCACGGCGATGTTCCCGACCGCCTCCAGTCGCTCGGCGACGGGGCCCAGGCCGGACAGTTCAGGCAGGAGGTCGGACTGGGCGGGGTCGCCGGTGACCACCATGGTGGAGTGCCAGCCCAGGCGGGTCAGCAGCATCTTGAGCTGGACGTAGGTGCAATTCTGCGCCTCGTCGATGACCACAAAGGCGTTGTTTAGGGTGCGGCCCCGCATGAAGCCGACGGGGGCGATCTCGATGATTCCCTCGGCCATCATGGCCCTGACACGCTTCATCGACAGGCGGTCCGACAGGGCGTCGTAAAGGGGGCGCAGGTAGGGGGCGAGCTTGTCCTCCATGTCGCCGGGCAGGAAGCCGATGGACTCCCCGGCCTCCACGGCTGGCCGGGACAGCACGATCCGGCCCACCTTACCCGCCTCCAGCGCCTCCACCGCCTTGGAGATGGCGAGATAGGTCTTTCCCGTCCCGGCAGGCCCGAGGGCGAGCACGAGGTTGTGGGAGTCGACAGCCTCCATCATCGCCTTCTGACCCTCAGACATGGGTCGCACCGTCTTGACGTATCCCTGGTCGCGTTCGTCCTCGGCCTGCTGGGGCAGGGGAGACCAGGTCCGCTGGACCGGCAGCCGCCGGATCCGGGGGTTCCCGTCGAACTCGGTCAGGTCCAGGGCGCCTTCGCGCAGTTGACGCTTCAGGGCTCGCTTGGTCATGAGGGCCTCCGGCTGGGCGTGAAAAAGGGGCGCATCCGGATCGGACCGCCCCTCTGGAAAAACGTACTGGAAACATCGACGCGCCGTCGGAAGGCGCCCGGCGGGCCGCTTCCTCGATCTGCTGCCTGCGGCCGTGGCCGCCAGGGGCTTTGCATCGACATCAGGTCTCCCGCATTCGGGATGAAGGCGCCGACCAAGGCTTCGCAGCCCCGAATCGCCTGACTAAGATGATACCGACCGTATTGCGGAAGCGTGAACGTATCGGTCACCAAAGGGTCATGGGAGGGACGATGTCTGTCTATTCATTGGGCGATGCGACGCCCGAACTGCCCTCGGACGACGAGTACTGGATCGCCCCGAACGCCGCGGTGATCGGGCGCGTCATCCTGAAGCGAAACGCCTCGGTCTGGTGGGGGGCGACCCTGAGGGGCGACAACGACCCCATCAGCATCGGCGAGAACTCCAACGTCCAGGACGGATCGGTCCTGCACACGGACACCGGCTCTCCCCTGACGCTCGGGGCCAATGTCACCGTCGGGCACATGGTCATGCTCCACGGCTGCACGATCGGTGACAATACCCTTGTCGGGATCGGCTCCATCATCCTGAACGGCGCCCGGATCGGGAAGAACTGCCTGATCGGCGCCAACTGCCTGATCACCGAAGGCAAGGAAATCCCGGACAACTCCCTGGTCATGGGCGCGCCGGGCAAGGTGGTCCGGGAGCTTTCGGACGCCCAGGCCCAGTCCGTCGCCCTGGGCGCCCGGCACTATGTCGAGAACTGGAAGCGCTATCGCGCCAGCCTGAGCCACAAGGGTTGACCAGAGGGCCTGGAGCCTGCTTTCTGGACTGAGAAACTCCAGGGAGCAGGGCCATGGCCTACGAACACATCCGCGTCGACCGTGAGGGTCACGTCACCATCATCACGCTGAACCGGCCGGACGTGATGAACGCCCTGCACTCGCCGGCCCACTTCGAGATGCATGAGGCCCTGGACGCCTTTGCGGCGGATCCCGAGCAGTGGGTGGGCATCATCACCGGCGCTGGCGAGCGGGCCTTCTCGGCGGGCAATGACCTGAAACATCAGGCGACGGGCGGGGAAATGCGCAGCCCGCCGACGGGCTTTGCCGGCCTGACCTCGCGGTTCGACCTGAACAAGCCCCTGATCGCGGCGGTCAACGGCGTGGCCATGGGCGGCGGGTTCGAGACCGCCCTGGCCTGCGACATCATTGTCGCCGCCGAAGGCGCGGTCTTCGCCCTGCCCGAGCCGCGGGTCGGCCTGGCCGCCCTGGCCGGCGGCCTGCACCGCCTGCCCCGGGCGATTGGCGTGAAGCGCGCCATGGGCATGATCCTGACGGGTCGTCGCGTCTCGGCCGCCGAGGGGGCGGAACTGGGCTTCGTGAACGAGGTGGTCCCCGCCGCGGAACTGATGGCCGCCGCCCGTCGCTGGGCGGGCCAGATCGCCGAGCTCTCGCCCATGTCCATCCGCGCCTCCAAGGAGGCGGTGTTCAAGGGCCTGGACGAGCCGACGCTGGAGGCCGCCATCAAAGGCCAGAACCGCTATCCGGCGGTGTCGGCCCTGTTCACTTCGGAGGATTTCGTCGAGGGGCCGCTGGCATTCTCGCAGAAGCGGGCGCCGAACTGGAAGGGCCGCTGACGCGGCCCCCTTGCCGGGGGCGGGCAAGATCGTCAGAAGGGCGCAACTGAACACCGTTTAGCTGAGAGGCCCGCCCATGGACGCCTACGACTACATCATCATCGGGGCCGGCTCGGCCGGCTGCGTGCTGGCCGCGCGCCTGACCGAGGATCCTTCGGTCCGCGTCCTGCTACTGGAGGCGGGCGGCAAGGACAACTCCCTCATGGTGCGCATGCCCGCCGGCGTCGGCGGACTGATCGGCGACAAGAACGACCACAACTGGGGCTTCTGGACCGAACCGGAACCGCATCTTGACGACAGGCGCCTCTGGTGGCCGCGGGGCAAGGGCTGGGGCGGGTCGTCCTCCATCAACGGCATGATCTACATCCGCGGGCACGCCCGGGACTATGACCAATGGCGCCAGATGGGCCTGGAGGGCTGGGCCTATCGGGACATCCTTCCCTACTTCAAGAAGTCGGAAACCTTCGAGGGCGGGGCTGACGACTGGCATGGCGCCGATGGCCCCCTGAAGGTCTCCAAGGCCTCCGACCCCAACCCGATCTACTCTGCGGCCATCCGGGCCGGAGAGCAGGCCGGCCACCCCCTGACGGGGGACTTCAATGGCCGCCAGCAGGAGGGGTGGGGTCCCTATCAGATGACGGTACATGACGGCGAACGCTGGAGCGCCTCGCGAGGCTACCTGCACCCGGTCATGTCCCGTCCTAACCTGACCTGCGTCACCGGCGCCCGGACGACCCGGATTCTCGTCGAGGACGGCGTAGCGACCGGTGTGGAATACGCAGACGAGAAGACCCGGTCCCGGACCCGCGTGAAGGCGAAGCGCGAGGTCCTGGTCTGCGCGGGGGCCGTGCAGTCGCCGCAGATCCTTCAGCTGTCCGGCATCGGCGATCCCGCCGACCTCGCCGCCGCCGGGATCGAGACCGTCCACGCCCTGCCAGGGGTGGGCCAGAACCTGCAGGACCACCTGGATGTCACGCTGTCCTGGGCCTGCCCCCAGCCCATCACCATCTACTCGCAGCGAAAGGGCCTGAAGACCCTGCTGGTCGGGCTGAACTACCTCCTGTTCAAGAAGGGGATCGGCCGCCGCCAGTTCCTGGAATCCGGCGCCTTCCTGAAGTCTCGCCCGGATCTCGACCGCCCCGACCTGCAGGTCCACTGCGTGCTTGCGGTCATGCAGAACCACGGCAAGACCGTGGTGGAGCGGGATGGTTTCACCTTCCACGTCTGCCAGCTGCGGCCCGAGAGCCGGGGCAGGGTGGGGCTGAGGTCCTCCGATCCCTTCGACGATCCCGCCATCTTCGCCAACTACCTCTCGGCGGAGGAGGATCGCCGCGCCCTGCGCGAGGGCGTCCGAATGATGCGCGAGGTGGCCAGGCAGCCGGCCCTGGACCCCTACAGGTCTGAGGAGCTCTTCCCCGGCGAGGATATCCAGGGTGACGAGGCCGTCGACGCCTGGATCCGCGCGACGGCGGAGACGATCTATCACCCGGTTGGGACCTGCCGGATGGGGGCGGATGGCGATCCCATGGCGGTGGTCGACTCCCAGCTCCGGGTCCGCGGCCTGAAGGGCCTGAGGGTTGTGGACGCCTCGGTCATGCCCACCCTGGTGGGCGGCAACACCAATGCGCCCACCATCATGATCGCCGAGAAGGCTGCTGACATGATCCTGGGGCGCCCTGCGCCAGCACCGGAGGACGTCGAGATCGCCGCCTGATCAGGGGGTTGACCGGCCCTTGGACGGCAAGGGCCTGACCTCCAGCCGCCAGAGGCGGTCGTCCCTCAGCCACCGGCGGGCGGCCGCCTGGAGGTCAGCGGGGGTGAGCGCCTCCAGGGTGGGGAGAAGGCTCCTGACGGCGTCCAGCTGACGCGGGTCAGACTGCACCCCGGACAGGACGCTCAGCCAGTAGCCATTGGTCTCACGGCCCTGCAGTATGCTCTCCAGCATGGGCTTGCGGGCGCGGGCCAACTCGTCCGCCGTCGGTGGAGAGGCCGCGAGATCCGCCGCGATCCTTTGAATGTCCCGGGTCACCTCGCCGATCCGGTCGGGAGGGATTTCAACGACAGTGGAGATGTAGCCCCAGCCGGGGAGGATCAGACTTTGGGTGGCGTCGGCGGTGGGCGAGTAGGTCGCCCCCTGTCTCTCTCTCAGCTCGTCGGTGAGTCTCAGCGACAGGACCGCGGCCAGCAGCCGGTTGGCCCGGGCGCCCCGGGGGTCCTCGAAGAAGCCGGTGGTGGGCCAGGCTGCGAACAGGACCGCCTGGTCTGCGCGCCCCTTGTGCGTCCGCACGACCGCCTCGTCACCTCCCGTCGGCAGGGCGACCTGCAGCTGGCGGGCGGGGAGGGGGGCTGGCTCAGCCCGTGTCGGCAGGGCTCCGAAGGTGCGCGCGACGGCGTCGATCGCCTTGTCCACGGTGATGTCCCCGACCACGACCACTTCCAGGGGCCCCGACGAGAGGGCCGGATCCAGGTCGCGCCTCAGGTCATCGAGGGTGGCCGCAGCAAGGGCTTCGCGGGACGGGAAGGCCCATCGGGTGTCGCCGGCCCGCAGGAGGGTGGCGAGGTCGCGCCTGAGCACGCCGGCGCTTGTCGCCGCCAGTTGGTCGTGGACGCTCGCGGTGAGTGCGGCGTACCGATCAAAGGCCTCCGGTCTCCAGCCTGGATCCGAGACATAGGCGGCGAGGACCTGCATTTGTGTGTCGAGATCCTCGCCCCTTGTCACTCCGGACAGGACGAAGGCGTCGTCGGTCAGGCCCACTGAGGCCGAATACACCCTTCCTGTGAGGGCCTTCTCCATCCCGCGGGTGTTGATCTGCGCCGGACCGCCCTCGATCAGAGCTCCGGCCGACCATTCCGGGCTGGGGCGATCGGGTGAGAGTCCCAGGCGACCGTTCCCGAGGTTCACGCGGACGAGGACCTGGTCAGCCTTGAACTTGGTAGGCTTTACGGTCAGCCGGACACCATTGCTGAACCGGACAAGGACAGCGTCCAGGTCGGCGACTTCACGGCGCTCTACCGTATCTGTCGGGGCCCCGAAGTTGGCGTAGGGCCAGGTCATCGCCAGTTCGGCCGTGCCCGCACTGACGGGAGCCTTCAGGGCTTCCCGCGCCGCCCCGAGGACAGCAGCCTCACCGCCCTCGAAGGCTTGCGGGGTTGTAAGGAAGATGAGTGGACCCGAGCCGCGGAACAGCTCCGAGGCCGTCCGGTTGAGGGCGCCAAGGTCCAGGGTCTTCACCAGCCTGTCGAACCGTTCAAGGTCCTGCTCGGGGCTGGTGACGACGATCCGGTTGACGAGGGTCCCCGTGACGGCGCCGGCAAGGGCGCCGGGCGTCCGGGTGGCGGCGCCAGCCTTGGCGGCGGCCAGGGTGGCGCGGACGTCTGCGACCACCCTGTCGATCTCGTCCTGCCGGACCCCAAAGGTCGAGAGTCGCCGCTGTTCTGTAAGGACGGCGCCCAGGGACCGGCGCCAGTCGCCGCCAGTCACGAGGGCGTAGACGCCGACGCTTCGCTGCGCCCTGAAGGGCTCGCTGACCGACCCGCCAGCCCCCAGGAAGGGAGGAGAGCTTCCCCGCGCCAGGTCCGAAAGCCTTTGGTTGAGAACCGACAGGACAAGGCCGCGCTCCAGGTTGACCTTCCGCCGGGCCTCAGTGTCTGCGGCCCGCTCGGGTGGGGCTGTCCAGGTCACCGAAACCGCCGTTGGCAGTCCGGGATCCACGAGGATGCGGGCCTCGGTATCCCGGCGGACCGCGCGCCCGAGATCCGGGGCGATGCCGGCGGGGCCTGTCCCTCGCCAGTCCGAGAAGGTCTCGCGAATCCGGGCCTCGACGGCGTCGGCGTCAAAGTCGCCGACCGCCACCAGCACGGCGGTCTCGGGTCTGTACCAGGCCTGGTAGAAGGCGCGGAGCGCCTCGGCGTCTGCAGACCGGAGCACCTCCACCTCGCCGATCGGGAAGCGGCGAGGCGGCAGCTGGTCCCTGAACTGGAAGGCCGAGTTCGCCCGGGCCGCCCTCAAGGCGGGACTGTCGCCAGACCGCTCCTCGGACATCACCACGCCCCGCTCCCTTTCCACTGCGGCCGGCGCGAAACTCAGCTCTCCCGCGACCTCCCTCAGCAACATGAGGCTGGTCTCCAATGTCTCCCGGTCGGTCTTCGGCAGGTCGAGGCGATAGATGGTCTCCTCGAAGCCGGTGGAGGCGTTGGTGTCTGCGCCGAAGGCGAGTCCGAGGCGTTCGAGGATCCGGACCATCTCACCCTCGGGGACCCGTGTGGATCCGTTGAAGGCCATGTGCTCGACGAAGTGGGCAAGCCCCTGCTGGCCCTCGGCTTCGTTGAGCGAGCCGGCGGCGATGTGCAGCCGGAGCGCGGCCTGGCCAGGGGGCAGCGTCTGCCGGCGGACGGCGTACCGCATTCCATTGGCCAGCATGCCGAATCGAAACCCCGGGTCGGGGGGGATGTCCGACGCCACCTGCGGCCAGGCGGGAAGCGCCGTCCTGGCGGATCCTGCCGGCTCCGAGCGGGCCAGGGCTGTCGCCGGGCCTGGCAGGGCGAGCCCGCCAACCAGCGCCGCCAGCAGCCCGGCGCGCAAGACCCGCAAGAGCCGGACTGCCGGCGTATGGACGCAGCTCATGGAAATGCGGAGCCTCCCGGACTTGTCGCACGCCCACCCTGCCCCGAAGATCATGGCGCGGACAAGGCGGCCGCAGGTCAGAGGAGACCCCCGATGAGCGACCCGTTGACCGAGACGCCCGGAGATCCCGGCAGGCGCGAGCCCGCCATCACGGCCCCCGCTGGCGCCCTGTGGCTGGCCGGCCTCCTGGTGGTCGCCTTCCTCTTCCAGACCCTGCTCGCGACGCCGGCCCTCCTCGAGTCTCTTGTCTATGCTCCGGACCCGACACCCCTTGCCCGCCCGCTGACCCTGCTGACCGCGATCTGGCTGCATGGCGGATGGGGGCACCTGTCGATGAACGCGGCCTTCGCCCTCGCCTTCGCCACGCCGCTGGCGCGCTTTCTGGGAGGAGGGTTCAGGGGAACCGCCGCTCTCTTCCTCTATTTCCTCGCCTGCGGCGCCATCGGGAACCTCGGGTTCGGCCTTCTTCACGCCGGACAGCCCTACGGCGTGATCGGGGCGTCCGGCGGAGTCTCCGGGCTTGCGGCCGGCGCCGCGCGTATTGTTGGCGGCGAAGGCGGAATCGGGGGCTTCCGCTCCCCGTTTGTCCTTTCCATGGGGGCCGCCTGGGTCCTTACCAATCTGGTGGTCGCCGTGGCGGGTGGAGCCCTGATCGAAGGAGGCTCCCAGATCGCCTGGGAGGCGCATCTGGTCGGATTCGCGGCAGGACTGGCGCTTCTGAAGCCCTTCGCCGCCCTGGCGGCGCCCACGCCAGGCTAGTTCGGATCAGATTCTCCTTGCCAGATCCGCGCAGGGAGAATACTCAGAGCGCCCTCAATCGGCTCGCTGACCTGACCGGTGACGTTCTTGAACGTCCTGCAGGGTCGCTTGTCCCTCCGGGGCCGGGTTCCGGAACTTTCTCCTGAAGGTTCGAAACTGGCGATTGACAGGGAAGAGGCTGGCCCCTAGATAGCCGCCTCCGCCGGCCACCGGCGCTAAACAGTGGGGCGGGCGCAAGCCGGTCAGGCTCTTTGACATTGTTGAATTGGAAAGAGAAACGCAGGCGGCGGCGCCCTAGCGATGGTCCTAACCAGACCATCTCGACGACGACGTATCTGCGGTCTCTTGAAGACAATACCATGAACGTTCGCCCTTCGGGACGGACGCAAGTGGGAACTCGTCAAGAACTAGTAGAGCAATGCCAGTTGGTTCCTGCCCGGAACCAACAAGCAATGTAGTCAAGTCAACTCAACCTGAGAGTTTGATCCTGGCTCAGAGCGAACGCTGGCGGCAGGCCTAATACATGCAAGTCGAACGCCCCTTCGGGGGAGTGGCGGACGGGTGAGTAACGCGTGGGAACGTGCCCTTTGGTACGGAACAACTGAGGGAAACTTCAGCTAATACCGTATGTGCCCTTCGGGGGAAAGATTTATCGCCATTGGAGCGGCCCGCGTTGGATTAGCTAGTTGGTGGGGTAAAGGCCCACCAAGGCGACGATCCATAGCTGGTCTGAGAGGATGACCAGCCACACTGGGACTGAGACACGGCCCAGACTCCTACGGGAGGCAGCAGTAGGGAATCTTGGGCAATGGGCGAAAGCCTGACCCAGCCATGCCGCGTGAATGATGAAGGTCTTAGGATTGTAAAATTCTTTCACCGGGGACGATAATGACGGTACCCGGAGAAGAAGCCCCGGCTAACTTCGTGCCAGCAGCCGCGGTAATACGAAGGGGGCTAGCGTTGCTCGGAATTACTGGGCGTAAAGGGCGCGTAGGCG
>Ga0315902_10000473_pt1 | contig 67074 bp, 75 predicted proteins | sample LakEriMetagenome_9_FD_203523 | JGI IMG/M metagenome (GOLD analysis project Ga0315902, IMG submission 203523) | Freshwater fungal communities from buoy surface, Lake Erie, Ohio, United States - Buoy 12 MA117 | ecosystem: Environmental > Aquatic > Freshwater > Lake > Lake biofilm | place: USA... | reverse complement strand
TTACGAAAAGGAATGTAATGAACACGCAGAAACAAAAGACGTCGCCTAGGATATTCTACGAGAATCCATTCGACCTAGAGACGATGTTCGAATCTTTAAGTATTGCATCTAAACACGATAAAGAACTTATATTCATAGATAGATTAGTATCTCTACTAAGATTAAACCCAGAAGCAGATCTCACAACGCTAAGTTTTAAAATACTGTCAGATCTAAACATCGTAAAACTTGAAACATACTAAACACGGAGTATTATATTATGGCTAAGACGAACAACACTTCAAACGGTGAACGTCCTAACGTAAACCGTCAGCTTCTAAACTCTATTCGTAGAGAAAGAACCGGCGCAGACGATATGCTGAATAAGCAAAAGGCATGGCTCAGCGGATCAAATCCGTGGCTGACCATCGAGAACCCAAACAAAGAGCAGACGAACAAGAAGTTCATTCGTGTTCGCATGAACGATATGAACGGCGGACCTGCTAAGGAACGTTACAAAAAACTCTATGTGATGCAGTAAGGATTTGATCATGGATTGGGATAAAGACGATATTATTCGTAAGCTGAACGAAACGATCTGTAAGATCATCTTTACAAAAGCAAACGGTGATACTCGAGTGATGCACTGTACACTATCAGAAGAGTTTCTACCAGCTCAAGTAGATCTTGAAGAAGCAATTCAAAAGAAAATCCCAAACAATGACGTGCTCGCAGTCTGGGACGTCGAAGCAAACGGATGGCGTTCTTTCCGTTGGGACTCTCTTAAAGAGTTCAGCACAGTAGACAAATAATGAGCTGCATTTACAAAGGAAATGTTGTAGATACAAACCTCTCTCGCAATGCTCGTGGAGGCACTGAGATGATGCGAGAGAGGCTGCTCAATAATGTTCCTCAAGAACTTCTACAAAATTTTGCAATTCACTTCTCGCGCCCTCGAGAGATGCACCGCGATGTAAAGAATATATTCTACTGCCACGATCTTGTTATGGACCCGGAGAATAAGATTCTTAAGGATGGTGGTTGGCGTAAGTTTGATCACTTCGTCTTCGTTTCATATTGGCAGAGAGATCAGTATGTGTCGGCGTATGGTATTCCGTACTCGAGATGCACCGTAATTCCAAATGCCATCGAACTCGAGTATACGCCGATCCAAAAGAGAACGGATCAGATACGTTTCATCTATCATACGACTCCGCACCGTGGATTGGAACTTGTGTATCCAATCTTTGATGCGCTATCGAAACAGTTTGATAACATTCACCTAGATGTATACTCATCGTTTAAGATCTATGGTTGGGAACAGAGAGACAAGCCATACGAACAACTCTTTGAGAAGTTAAAGGCTCATCCAAAGATCACATATCATGGATCCAAGAGCAATGACGAAGTTCTTGCTGCTCTAAAGGAGTCGCACATCTTTCTCTATCCTTCGATCTGGCAAGAGACATCTTGTATTGCAATGATAGAAGCCATTCGTTCTGGCGTCCTAGTAATTCATCCTTCGTATGCGGCCTTACCAGAAACTTCATCGAGTGCTACACTCATGTACGAATATACAGAGGATGTTCATGAACACGCAAACATCGCGTTCATTGTGACAAAGAACCTTCTGGAAGCTCAAAGAAACAATGAGAACTTTTTAAACATAATCACGTCTTCAGATCGGCATGCGTTGCCGAGGAATGGTATAAATAAGTTTAAGAGTTCTTGGATTAATCTATTAAGGCGTTTAGATAATGGCTGAAATCATAAAGTTTCCTAAAATGAAGCTCGACGCACCACCGCAGTCTCTGGAAGAGCTTTCAGAAAAGCTAACTGAATACAGGACTAGCTTTTCTAACGACGTCGCCGAGAGTCTTTGGAACCTTGTTCTAGTAGAGATGGTTCGTTCCGGTTGTAGATTTGAAGAAGACACGGAAAAGTTCTATCCATCAATCATTCTTCTTTTAGAATCGATTCGTTCACTTCATCTTATGGCAAGTGGTATTCACCACCCGCTGCAAGACTTTGCAGAAGAATTTATAGAAAGTGAAGAAATCGATAAAGAAATGATTGACATTGGTGAATTACTAGAGTAATATCTAATCTGTAAGATCCAAATATAAGAGAAACATATAACATGCCAATTTTGATTGACTTTAACCAAGTGATGCTAGCATCTCTATTTGCTGGTATCGGCAACCATCACAACATTGACGTAGACGAGAATCTGCTTCGTCACATGTTCCTAAACTCATTGCGCTATAACCGAAAAAAGTTTCACCAAGAGTTTGGTGAGATCGTAATCTGCGCTGACGGTAAGAATTCTTGGCGCCGCGAAATCTTTCCTTACTACAAGGCTGCGCGTCGCAAGTCCCGTGAAGAGTCTGAACTCGACTGGAACGAACTGTTTCGTATCATCAATACGATCCGCACCGAGATCAAAGATCACTTTCCCTACAAAGTAATTCATATCGACCATTGTGAAGCCGATGATATCATCGGAGCCGTCGTACATGAGTTTGGGACGGAACTAAATATCGGTAACGATCAATTCCTTATTCTTTCAGGTGATAAGGACTACATCCAACTTCATAAGTATGCGAATGTAAAGCAATACGATCCTGTTCGCAAGAAGTGGGTTCAAAACTCAGATCCCGATAAATACCTCATGGAACATATTCTAAAGGGTGATGGCGGAGACGGTGTGCCAAACATTCTCTCTCCTGATAACTGTCTTGCTATTGGTGAACGCCAAAAGATGATGACTGCAAAGCGCCTTGCTGATCTCTCAAAGGGTCCGCAGAGTATGGATGAAGCGACTCTTAGAAACTATCATCGCAATAAGATGATGATTGATCTAGGAGAAATCCCTGAGAACTACAAGACTAAAATTCTAGAAGAATACAACAAAGAAAAAGACATCGGCAGATCGCAACTGTTTAACTATTTTGTCGAAAAGAAACTCAAAAACCTCATCACTGACCTACAGGATTTTTAATGATACTCTCACTATCTGAAATCGTAAACAAAGCAGCCGAGCTTAAAACGGTTCAAGAAAAGATTGACTGGCTGCGAAAGAATGACTCTCAGCCACTCAGAACAGTTCTTAAGTTCACTTACGATAAGAGCGTAAAGTTTCTTATTCCAGATACTCCGCCACCGTGGAAAAAGAATAGCTACATTGGTGTAGAGGGTATGCTCCTAAAAGAAGCTCGTCGTCTTCGTATCTTCGTAGAAGGTGGTGGTTATGATAACCTCAACCAAGTAAAGAGAGAGAACCTCTTCATTAGTCTACTTGAGGATGTCGACAATAATGATGCTGAGCTGCTCTGCAAGATGATCGCTCAAAAACCACTCGCGGGTCTTACTCGCAATGTAATCGTTCAAGCGTTCCCAGGTCTTATCGAAGGAGTAAAAGAGGAACAAAATGGCTAAGTCGTTTAAGAAATTTCGTGAAGAATGGGATGATGAGTGGGAAGATGACGTTAGTGACAAAGATCGAAAACTTCAGAGTAGACGTGACCAGCGTCGCAAGAAATCAGCTGAAAAATTATCCAGATTCGACGAAAAGGTTGACGATTAATAATATGGAAAAAGTGATCCTCGCAGACGTTGACGGCTGCATGCTTTTGTGGAAGAGCGCGTTTATGAATTGGATGTCTCGCCATGGATATGAACGAAAGAATAAAGACGACTCTGACATCTATGAGATAGAAGATCTATACGGTATCTCCAAAGAAAGATCTGACGAGATGGTGGATTTCTTTAACGAGAGTATTCATATGGGTCAGCTTCCTCCTCTACGAGACGCCATTAAGTATGTTCGTAAACTCCACGAAGAACACGGCTTTGTATTCCACTGCATTACCGCAGTTGGCACTCATCCGCTCGTTCATAAACTTCGCCAAGAGAACCTAAACAGAGTCTTCGGCGATAGTGTAGTAGAACGTCTAGTATGCACAGCATCCAGCAAGGATAAAGAACCGATCCTTCGTGAGTACAAAGACTCTGGTCTTTTCTGGATCGAGGACAAAGTATCGAACGCAATCATGGGAGCTGAACTTGGTCTTAAGCCGATCGTGATTAACCATGACTACAATCTTAAGTACGAAGGCGATTTTATTCGAGTAAATAAGTGGAAAGAAATATACGATATCGTCGTAGATCAAGCACTTTGATCTAATAAATAACAGTAAGCAGATCATATTATGACTTGGCGGTCTGCACGAAAGGCCGCCAATTTTGTTATTCACAGGAGCATAGATGCCGGTATACAGTTTTAGAGACACTGATACGCACGAAGAATTTGAAGCTACCATGCGATACTCTGAGCTGGAAGAGTATCTAAAAACCAACTCTCATATCAAACAAATATTTACTAGATTCCCGGGAACAGTTGACTCGGTTCGCATCGGCATACGCAAGCCAGATGATAATTTTCGCGATGTGTTGAAAAAAGCAAAAGTTCATAAACATAACACAATTAATGACTTCTAGGAGAAAAGCTAGTCATCTCCTAAAGAGTCGTTTTAAAGGAGGCTTCATGACAGTACAGCGTCGCCTATCGCGTAAAGAGAAGAGAAGAGTTGAAAGAGATTTCGACTACGTGACTAATATTCTTAGCCAAAAGTTCTCTATGAAATCAGTTAAACCTATAACTAAGACACAAGAGAACCTCTTTGAGAGTTATCGTCAAGGTTATAATATTGCAGCTATTGGAACAGCAGGCACAGGTAAGACCATGTGTGCGTTGTATCTAGCTCTTACTGATGTGATCCAACTAGAGCAGTACGAAAGAGTTATAGTAATTCGATCTGCTGTCCAGACACGCGATCAGGGATTTATGCCAGGTAGCCTAAAAGAAAAGATTGCTTACTACGAAGCGCCATATATAGACATTGTGAACGATCTATTTGAGCGTAAAGATGCGTATCAGATCCTTAAACAGAGAGGCTCTATCGAGTTCATGAGCTCTTCTTTCGTTCGTGGTCTTACGTTTGATAACGCAGTGATTATTGTTGACGAATGCCAAAGCATGACGTACCACGAGCTTGACTCTATTATTACGCGTGTCGGAGAGTCTTCAAAGATCATATTCTGTGGCGATATGAAGCAGGACGATCTTAAGGGTTCGAAGAATCGTAACGATATCTCTGGTCTCAGAGACTTCGTCAAGGTGTTGGAAAAAATTCGTTCTTTCAACGTAGTTGAGTTTGGCATACAGGACATCGTTCGTTCCGGTCTCGTCAAAGAATATATAATAGCAAAAGAACAAGAGTTAGAACTGGTGTAATGGCAGTTACATTTTCATATACTGTTTCAAATAAAGTAAATTTTGAAGAAGTGGGTTTGGGAACACCAAACCCACTAACAACTTTGGAACCTATATATGGAAATATAAATTGGTCGTTTAGACTCAATTTCACGGGTGCGGAAAATATTACTGGAAATCCTATAACGATCACGAACGTTTCTACTTCTGCACCGTCATATGTAAACTCTTCGTATTTGTCATCGGCAGTAACACTTTCAAAAAAACCTAATGAATTAGTCTTTACTGGAGAGCAGTATAGGTTCATTCGGTTTGAAACACAAGAAGCTTTCACATACGAAGATCTAAATAACTTACCAAGCGGTCTGAGCGTTGTAGGCTGGGATACTCCTACGCAAGAACAGATTACAGCAACATACGTATTCACGATTACTTATAACATTCCTCTGTCCGGTTTAATAGGTCAAACACAAACATACACTCTTGCTCAAGATCTCTATTGGGATTTTGAGCCAGGGTGGATAAAATTACAGCAACAAGTATCAAACAGTAGCAGTTAAACATGCCAGCATGCGCAGTAGCAGAATTAATTGATAAGATAGCAACAGGACACCCGTGTACTGGGACTGCTCCTATACAAGGAACAAAGCAGAGTAAAGTTACTATAGGCGGTAAGTTAGTTGCCGTGGACGGTGATACTGTACAAGTTCACACAGTTAAAGCTGGAAACGCGTGCGTTCCTCACAGCGTTACAGTGTCAGCCACAACATCCAAAGTTTTTATTGGCGGATTTGCAGTCTGCAGGATCGGTGACCCAGCTGACGGCGCCGGTATTATTACAGGTTCATCGAAGGTTATGATAGGCGGATAATATATTATGTTTCATCATGTGGACCACGGCGTGGTTCTTCCAGTTATTACTAGAAAGACTACAGAGACCGGAAGGAAGTACTATACTCCTGAAGGCAATGCTTATCCATCCATCACGACAGTTCTATCCGTCATGGACAAAGGCGGTCTTCTCGAATGGCGTAAAAGAGTTGGCGAAGAAGAAGCAAATCGCATATCGGTTCAAGCGGCGACTCGTGGTACTGCAGTACACAAGTTAGCCGAAGACTATCTAAATAACGAACCGGATTGGCAGAAGGGTCATATGCCTTCGAACCTCTTCTCGTTTGCTCAGATCAAAAAGATACTGGACGAGAGAGTCAACAACGTATGGTTCCAAGAGTCCTTTCTGTATAGCGATCATCTAAAATGTGCTGGGCAGGTTGACTGCATTGCCGAGTTTGATGGCGAACTCTCGATCATAGACTTTAAGACATCGAGAAAACCAAAAAACGCTGAGTGGATCACCAACTACTTCATTCAGGCTTCGTTCTATGCTGCTGCATTCTTTGAGAGAACTGGTATTCCTATCAAGCAAGGCGTCATCGTCATCATGGTCGACGGAGACGAACCTCAGGTGTTTAAGATTAACACGTATGACTACCTAACACATTTCCTTTCAGTTCGAAAAAAGTACAAACAAATTCACGAAAACGGTTGACATTCGTTTAGAATCAGTGTATTCTAATAATGTAAGGAACGAAAGGAACCGTCCATGAAATTCTCCAAGTTTGACCGCAGCAATCTGAAAGCCCTCCGCACTGAAATGGAGGCTCTCCTCGCAAAGTACGGCGTTGACTCCAACCTTGATATTACAGTCGGAGACATGAAGTTTTCAGAAGCTGAAGTTGAGATCAAAGTCAAAGCGAAAGTTAAGGGTGCTAAGACTTTCACGAACGTGATCCTTGAGAGCCGTGTTGCTGCTCTCGGCTTGAAGATGAAAAACAAGTATGGCGACGAGCTTGTTGACTACAACACTCGCGCTCCGAAGATGCCGTTCATCTACCTCAACGTCGCTGACGGCAAGCGTTACAAGTGCACCGAGCAAATGGCAAAAATGCGCTTCGCAGCTTAATCTTTAGTTGACATTCGTTTAGAATCAGTATAAACTGTTTATATCAACGAAAGGATCCACTATGTACGTCGCTGAACTTGACATCTCCGCTGAAGCTTCTCAGAAATCAGTACGTGAATTCGCATCATCACATGGTTGCACTGCTAAACTGATTACCAAGAATGGCCCTGCCGGCGGAAATCCTCTCTATCAATTCTCTTCCGATAGTAAAGATTCCCTCGAGGAACTCGTCTCTCAAGTTCTTGGCGACATTGACCAAGAACATATGTCTGCCACGATCTGGGAGATCTAAAAATGTGGATGGTTGAAGCTCGAACATTTGGTGAAGACGCCCAGTTCTTTCGCTATGGGCCGGTCTCTGAAAAAGTGTCTCGCAAGATTCATAGCGATCTGACTGACTCTGGAGAGTGGGCAGTAGTTCGCTCTTGGAGCATTGAAGAAGAACTCAAGCAGAAAGAGTCTGATGCTCGCATTCTTGCTTGGGCGAAAGAAATTGAAGATGGCATTGGAGAAGGACAGCCTCTATGAAATATCTCGTTATCCTTGTAGCTCTTTCAGCTTGTGCTACTGTTGACAGCGAGCTTCAAGCTCATCTCGAAGCAGAAGCCGATTTTGCTCGTCATCAGTATCATACTCAGCAAGCTCACGAAAAGCAGTACGATCCTGAATATGTAGATGACTGCTACTATTACGAGGAACTCGTCTGCGAGTTCGAGTAAGACATGAACTATATTCAGTCTAAATCTATCAACACGGTTGATCATCAGTTCGTTGGATCTACTTGGCAGTTTCGCGGCTGTCAAGTAGAAATGCACGACGCAGGTTTTTCATGCACGTGCAAGAAAAGGTTGACATATAAGTGCAACCATATTATATCTGTAGAATTAGGTATTCTAGGTGTAGGACAAACATATCGCAAATGAATCTATTCGTTCTTAATAAAGACCCAGTAAAAGCTGCGCAACTGCAATGCGATAAGCATGTGGTTAAAATGATTGTGGAATCTGCTCAGATGCTTTCCACTGCCCATAGAATGCTCGATGGCACTCTAGAGAGGAGAGCCTCAAAGTCAGGTAAGACCACCGTTAAATACTGGACAATGCCAGACGAGCGCGAAAACATCTTCTACAAAGCGGTGCATATGAACCATCCTTGTACCGTATGGACTACGAAGTCAAACAACAACTATACGTGGCATTGGGTACACTTCGCTGCTCTCTGTGACGAGTATAAATATCGTTATGGTAAAGTTCACGGCACCGATAAACTCCTAAGAGAAGCGCTCTACAGTCTTCCAAAAAACATTCCTATCGGTTATCTAACACAGCAGCCACTCGCTATGAAGGCTAACCCAGAGTGTATGGATCCAAACGACGTAGTGGGATCTTATCGTAAGTTTTATCAGACAAAGCAACATCGTTTTAAGATGGTGTGGACAAAACGCGATATCCCAGAATGGTTTGAGGTAACTACTTAATGGAAACATTTTTACACGACTTTAGAGATGGAAACGGCCCTGTTCCATCTCATCATCATAAGAACGGCGGAGGCATAGTTGCGAATACCGCGACGGTGTCAGACGATAGTATAGTAGATCCTCAAGCAGAAGTTGGCGGAAATGCTATGGTTATGAATGGTTCTAAGATACTCAATCGCGTAAGAGTTTACGGAAATGCGTACATATCTGATGGCGTTACTCTTGAGGATGACGTTGAAGTATATGGAAAGGCTGAAGTAAGGTATGGAATCGTCATCTTTGAAAAGGCGAAGGTTTCGGTTCCTCCAAAGGTCGTTCTAGGCTTCGATCATAAGGTGATTATTACCGACGAACATATCACTATGGGCTGTCACATGTTTGATAAGGAACAGTGGAAGCGAGCAGCACCGATCATTCGTGTAAATGGGTATCCTACTAAGACTGCGAATCGTATTCACGAGATAGTTAGCAGTATTGCAGAAGTTCACTTTAATCTCTTCATAGAAGAAAGCGAAGATCATGAAGTACGCAATCGCTGAAGAAGAACTTGGCTTCTTTCTTGGTGCCTTTCAGAAGTTTGGCATCTTTGCCAAGAATGATGTTCTTGGTCTTTCGAAAGCGATTGCTTTTGATACGAAAGAGGAAGCAAACGACTACATAGACGAATACTTAGGAAGAGATCGCGGTGATTGGAATATAGTTCCAGTAGAGACGAAGGGCGAATATATAGACGCTATCTATCTCATTAAGAATGGATACCATCGGTATACACATAAGATGATGGACGCGCTCCCAATGACTTCTACACTTATTCACTAAGATAATGGTTGACATTCGTTTAGAATCAGTGTATTCTAACAATATAGGAAACGAAAACTGAAAAGGTCTACAGAATGGCTCATATGATTGAAATGATCGACGGCGTTGCTCAGATGGCTTACCGCTCGTCGAAAGGTAAACCGTGGCATGGCCTCGGTACTCCGGTTGGCGACGATATGACTCCCTCCGAAATGATGAATGCTGCCGGTCTCAACTGGAACGTTCAGAAGGTTGACTCCTTTATCGAGTTCAACGGCAATCGCATTCCGACCGGGCAGCAGTCGCTGATCCGCGAAACCGATGGCAAGATCTTGACTCAAGTCGGTCCTGGTTGGAACCCTGTGCAGAACTCCGAAGCTTTTGAGTTCTTTGCTGACTTCGTCTCCAAAGGCGATATGGTAATGGATACTGCTGGTTCGCTTCGCGACGGTCGTATCATCTGGGCTCTCGCAGACGTTCGCGACGGTTTCACTCTGTTCGGTGGTGATGAGGTTAAAGGTTACCTCCTCTTCTCCAACCCTCATCAGTACGGCAAGTCGATCGACGTTCGCTTCGTTCTTGAGCGCGTCGTCTGCAACAACACTCTTACTGTCGCGCTTGCTGAAAGCGGCCAGGCTGCTGTTCGCGTGAACCACCGTTCCGTCTTCGACGCCAACCGCGTTAAAGAACTGCTCGGTCTGTCTCACCGTAAGGTTGAAACCTTTAAATCGGCTGCAGAACTTCTTGGTTCGAAGCAGTACGGTCAGAAAGACCTCGAGAAGTACTTCGGTCAGATCTTCGGTGAGTCCACCAAAGAAGGCAAACTTCTGTCGCCGACCGCCGAACGCGCTCTCGAAGTTGTCGAAAGCCAGCCCGGTGCAGAGTTCAAAAAGGGTTCGTTCTGGCAGATGTTCAACGCAGTTACCTACATGACTGACCACGAACTCGGTCGTTCCAACGACACTCGCCTTTCGTCGGCTTGGTTCGGCGTTAACGCAAAGCGAAAGGTTGATGCTCTCAATCTCGCAGTTGAGATGGCAGAGGCAGCGTAAGCTGCCTCTCTTTACACAATATATAATAGGTGGATCTGTAATGGGAAAACACATCAAAACCCAGTTGGACTATGATATGATCGAGCAGTTCGCAAAAGAAATCTTGCGACTCGATCCTAGCAACGCAGTCTTGGAAAAATATTTGAAGATGAGCAATTTTGAAGGAGCTGAGCTGCGAAAATGTTTAAAGGTCTAGGACTTTCACTTTTTATCGTAATGATTTTGATTGTAGGTGTACCGCTTGGTATGAGCCTATACTTACTTTAACATAACACAGGAGAATATACTATGAATGACGCATATAACGTAACCGCAGAAGAACTTCGTCAGTTCATCGAGCGCTACGAACGCCTCGAAGAAGAAAAGAAAGACGTGACTAGTTCTCAGAAAGAAGTCATGGCAGAAGCTAAGGGTCGTGGATACGACACCAAGGTAATGAAGAAGATTATTGCTATTCGTAAGCGCAAGGCCGATGCAATCGCCGAAGAAGAAGCTGTTCTTGAGATGTACAAGTCCGCGTTGGGCATGGCTTAATGAGCAAGGAACAAAGCAAACGAGCTATTGAAAAGATCTATCCCGACTTCGATAGCCGATACGGAGTATGGGGATGGTGTTCGCTAGATAAAGCAGGATGTATTATCGACTGCATTGATGATATCTTTACACGAGTTAATGATCCAATTTGCGTAGAGATCGGCGTCTATGGCGGAAAGAGTGTCATTCCAGTAGCTCTAGAGCTTAAGCGAATGAACTCTGGAAAGGTCTACGCGATCGATCCCTGGGATAACGGAGAAGCTACAAAGGGATATGATGGCGAGCATTACGAGTTCTGGACTAAGGTTAACATGCCTTGGATCTATGAAGTCTTTACTACTTTGATCGAAGAAAACGGTTGTTCTGAATATGTAGAGATCATTCGAAAGGCTAGCGATGATGCGCCTGTGATCTATGATATCGACTTCCTGTACATCGATGGTCAACATACGGTACAAGCAATTCGTGACGTAGAAAAGTACGCGCGCCAAGTTAAACTCGGTGGTTACTGTATCGCTGACGATATTAACTGGGGAGATGTTTCTCTAGTTCCTGATGCTCTAAAAGCTATTGGCTTTGAAGAGCAGCGTTGGATCGACGGCGCGATCATCTTTAAGCGTACTTCTATTAAATAAAAAGGGTGGATCCGAAGATCCACCCAAGCTTTAGAAGGGGCCGGTTGTTTCCGGCCTCTTTTATATTAGAATAGGTTAGATACTCTAACGCGTCTGTAGTAGACGTTGCTGTTTGCAGTAAGAGCACCTTCGCTACGGGTTGGGCCGAAAGCGAATGGGTTAGCAACCATGCCGTAGCGGGTTTTGAAGCCGATCTTTGGCTGGAAGCTGTCTTCACCAACAGCGCGGTACATCTGTAGTGGAACGTATGGGCAGTAGAAGATACCTGCGTCGAAAGCAGATGCACCCTTGTAACCTACGACCATGTAGTTTGCACCAGCGTATGGATCTACATAAACTCTGTAGCGACCGTTTAGAACACCGGCGAAGGTGTTTCCGGTATCGTCTACGTTAAGAGCGTTGCTGTTGAGAGCTGGTGTATAATCGAGGACACCTGCCATCTGAAGAGCGGAAGCTACGTCAGAAGAACAGACCACGATGTTACCCTTGCCTCTACGAGTAGCTTTTGCAATTGCATTAGCTTCAAGTTCGATCTGGAACATAAGTCCCTTGAACTTCTCAACTGACCAACGGCCGTTTGAGTCAACGTCAAGGTCGAATACGCCAGCAGCAGCAGTGTTTGCAGCACCGGTTACAGCAGAGGTATAGATTGTGCGAACAACTTCACGGTTGATTTCTGCGAGGATTTCAGACTGAAGAATGTTAGCAAGTTCGGACTCTGCGTCAAGACCATGAACAGCACGAAGGTCTTGTGCAAGTTCAGTGGTGTATTCTGCTTTTAGCGCGCGGCTCTTTGCAGATACGGTAACTTTTTCGATAGCAAGAGCCATCTGTGCGAAGTTGGTTCCGTTTCCGTCGCCAAGAGCTTCAGCAGCTGCAGTGGTCATACCAGTACCGGTGTTTGCGGTAGCAGCGCCACCGGTTGTACCAGCCATTGTGCCTGTACCGGAGAAGTCGGAGTCAGCTTCGCCGTAGAAAGCTTCTACTGCGGTGTTACCTGACATTGCGTTGTAGTTAGAACGCATTGCGAAGATAAGACCAGTTGGGCCGGTCATTGGCTGAACACCAGCAATGTCGTATGCCATTAGGTTTGGCATGGAACGACGAACTAGGCTGATGAGGATTGGGTCGTAACCAGCTTGTGGTGTAGCTGCGCTTGAACCAAAACCGCCGGTTCCGGCGAAGTTGGTTGGAGCTTCTTGAAGGAGCGAAGTCATGTTGATTGACTGGTCGCCGGACTCAAGAAGTGCCTTTTCTGTGTTTTCGAGTAGAGTAGCAGTTACTGCTTTTCTGTGCTCGTCTTTGATTGGCGAGAATGAAGAGTGCTCAAGAAGAGGACCCCACTTTTCGACTAAAGTTCTATTAGATTGACTCATTTGCTGTCTCTCCTTTGGCTGTTGTTATTTTCTGGTTTTATTTATAATTTTGTTTTTTTCACTTAACAGTTTTCTTGTTTAGTGCTTCAACGATGGCATTGACGGTTGAATACGAAGATGCTGGCTTTTTAACTGCCACTTCTTCAGTAAGAACTTCTTCTGCTTCTTCGTTGATCACTTGAGATTTCTTAGTCTTAAAGAAAGATTCCTTAAGAGTTTCAAGATCTGACTTATAGCCATCGACGTTATCAGCGTCAAGCTTTTCTGATAGAACTCTTAGTCTTTCTTTCTGAGAAACGGTGAGTCCTTCTGAAACTTCTTCAAAAACTTTATCAGCCTTAAGAGCAACAATAGTCTTCTTAAGCTCGATGTTTTCGTTGATCACTTCGTTTGCCTGATCCGCTAGAGAAGCGTTGTGCTCTTCTAGGCCAGCAACTACATCTAGAGTCTCATCGTCGATATCGATGTTGTGCTCAGTGAATAGTTCTTTAAGTCCACTCATTAGGGACTCAGCCATCTCAACTTTGATACCAGCTTCGATAGCAACTTCGTTCTCTTTCATCCACTCTTCTACTACATAGTCGAGGTATGAGTCTAGATTCTCTACGATTTCATCCATAGCTTCGCTAACGGATTCTGTAAGCTTTTGTTCGAATTCTTCTTCAAGAGCTGCGGTTGCTTCGTTTATACGAATCTGAGCTGCTTCATTTACAGCTGCTTCGAATACGAGCGTTACCTTTGATCTGAATTCTTCTGAAAGATCGATACCTTCGAACATGCTAGAAATTGATTCTTCAATAGAAACAACTTCTTCTTCGATTACTTCTTCTTCAGTTTCTTCTGACTCGGAAACTGGAGGCTTTGCAACAGAACCTGCCTTTGGATCGACAGCTTTCTTTACGTCTCCTCTACGTGCCTTAACTTCTCCACCTTCTGGTGTAACAGCATCAGGAACCGTAGAGACACCGTCATCGCTTACAAATTTTTCTTCTAACTTTGACATATTTACTCTCCTTTTAATGGATTCGTGTTTCATATCCATATTTATAAAACTTATTTCTTCAGAGAACGAACGAAGTTTTCAAAGAGACGAGCAGCAAACGCTTCGTCAATCTTTCTTTCAGTTCTCTTATACGTTTTCTTCACTTCCTTCACGGCCTCTTCGATCATCTGCTGGGCTCTCCAAGTTCCGGAAACTATGTCGTAGAAATACTCTGTATTTTCCATGATTCCGTTAACAAAACAGTTTGGACCCGAAGGATCCGTAACGATATCTACAGTAGCAAGATGGAAGTCGTTCTGAACTTCCATGATACCTTCTTTAGTTGGTTTAACAGAACCAAGACCACGAGTAGATACACCAACCTTTACACCTTCATCGATAAAAGTTTTTACGATGTTACCCATTGGTGTGCTAAGTATCTTTGCTTTACCAACGAAGTTCGATCCGTCACGCTTCATATCTGTGATGAGGTGAGAGACACGATCACCGTTTATCTGCGGTCCGTCTGGGTGTCCAAGTTCGCCAAGAGCTCTCTTTGTCTTGATGAACTGATCCTCATATCTCATCATTTCTTTTTCAAGAATTGTTGAAGGGTATATGCGTCCGTTGCGATTCTTGATATCGCCCTGCATGAAGATACCTTCGATGAAGTACTGCTTTGGCTCGTTCTCGTTTGCCTCAGTGACAACTTGAACTTCTTCGATTGTTTCTGTAATCAGTTTCATATCTAATCTCCTTTATTTTATTTATAATTTTAATTCTTATATGAAACTGGAGTGCATTTAATGGTGGTCGATCCTGCAATCGTATCTGTAGAAAGTTTTTCTAGAATTTCTATCGTCCCTTGCGGCATCGTGAACGTTGCTGTTGGATTCGTCGCACTAGTAACTGTGATGACTGAATTTGCAGCCGCATAGATACGAACTAGTTTTGAGTCGTATACGGTGTTTGCAGATGTGAATGATAGTTCAGTGTTTAAAGCTTTAAGTATCATAGTGCTTCCCTCGCAAAGCTAAGGATTTCGTTAAATCCAGTCTTATCTTTCATTGCGACTTCTTCCATTTTTTTACGATTTGCGGAAGAAAGATCCTTAAGCATTTGATTTAGAAGATCGGCGTCTTCCTTCTTAAGTATTACAGATGATCCGTCCTTAAGTTTTACGATACCTTGGTTGAATACTTCTGTAAGTTCTACAGACTCTCGGATCTTTTCTTCACCGTCTGCATCGCGATCTACGTTTGAGATCGGAACGTTTCTCGTTCTGCTCTTTCCTTGTGAGTCCGTATAAGAAATAGTCTTTTTAAGAGCAGTATGTGTTACTTCGTTAAGACCAGCCTTTGCTGAGCGATAGCCCATAGGATCTGTCTTTAAACGACGATCTCTTTCTTTTTTCATTTCGTCTTTAGTGTAGCTACCATGTGGTACGCCACTATTCATATGCCACTTAAGACGCCCGTGAGACATTTTTGTTATATCTTCTTCGAGTTCAACTTCTTCCATCTTGTTTGCGGATCTGTTTAGGCCAGTTACACGGTTCTGTCCTTGCTTATAGTCTTTAGAAGTTAGAGTGCCTTTATCTAGCTTCTCTCTTTTCTTCTTAAGATCTAAAGCAGCCGCAGCGTGATAGTCGCGAAGTTTGTCTTGCGAAATCTCATCAATCTGCTCGACTTCTTCTCCATACATGTCGTCATAGTATCCGCTTCCGCCAGATCTAGATGTCATTCTCATCTCGCCACGAGCATAAGAGTATAGAGACATCATTGTCTGATAAGCATTTGATAGCTTGTTTTGATACCACTCTTCTGGGTCTATCCCCATATCGAGGTAGTCCATGATCTCTTCCGCTGCGTAGCAAATGAACTCAAGTTGGCTCATCATCATCGGAATTTCTTCGTATGCGTCTTCTGCCATGTTTGCTTTATCAGCGAGACGACCAGAAGCGCCAGATATACCCATCATACGGTTCTTGATCTTACGCTTTACATCTGGACTTGACTTCTTCATCGATGAAGATGCCTGAGCAGCAGCAACAGCAGCATTACCTGCCATATTACCAGCAGCTTTCTTGATGTAGCTATGTAGAGTGTTTGGAGAAAGCTCGTCGAGTTGTTCGACTTCTTCTTTAGCAACGAGTTTATCAGTTGCCTTTTTAATACCGCGCATTCTGTCCATAGCTTTGCTAAAATTCTTTGGTTGATCTGGGTTATTATATTCTCCAGACTTTCTAGCCTGATCCATAGCGCTTATATTAGCTTTCTTGATATATGAACCAAGAGTCTTCTTACTAATTTCATCCAGCTCTACACTCTCGGTAGCGCGAACCTTTGGTTCACCAGCAACCCCAGGGTATGCTTTTTTGCCAGCAAGATTTACACCAGGTCTACGCTTCATGACTTCCTTAGTGCTTAATTCGCCTGTGTTGGTTTTGTCAGCAACTTTACGAATATATCTACGAGCAAGGTCGCGAGAGATCTCATCGAGTTCTTCGGCTTCTTCTTTTACAAAACCGTTGTTTATTTCTGCAGATGGAACCTTACGAGCTTTTAAGAATTTTGTAATCTTATCTTTATCACCCATAAGAATCATTTCTGTGGCACCGCCGTGCTGCTTAAAATTAATCTTAAGACCTGCATTTAACGCACCTGAGGCGGCGTTTTTCTTATAATTGCCATCGATATCCATAGAGAAGGTTGCTTCGTCGAGTTCAACTTCTTCTTTACGAATAGCTTTGCCAATCGCTTTACGACGATTGTGAAGATACTTATCTGATTTATCCTTATCACCGTCGTTATCAATGTCACCATCTTCTTTGCCGACCGGATCCATTGCTTCCTTCTTCATGGAACCCTTACCAGCGAATGTGCTAGCAGCATCCTTCGACATCGTGACTGGATACTTCTTGCCACCAAAGGCAAAGTGCTTTGCACCTGACTTGTGAGCGTTTGCAGCAGCGGTGTGGAACGCATTCTTTTCAGTTGCAAGGATTTCTTCAGGAATTACAAACACTGCTTCGTTAACAGATTTAGAAGGCTTATTTCCCTTCTTATACTTTACATGGCTGTCCTCGGTATCGTGCTCACCACCTTCAGCGGTAGGAACATCAAAGCTACCTTCGTAGACAGTCTCATCTTCGCCCTTATCGTAGTCTGCTCTGCGCTTAGGCGCCTTTTTTGTATTTCCAGTAAACGCGTGATCAGGGGCAACAGGATGATCTACCTTATCAATGATATGTTTATCTTTGAAATCTTTCTCGTCACCGGCCTTTGGCTGCGCGACCTCTGATATTATCTGACGTAGAGTCTTCATTTGTTGAGCCCTCTTTTGAATGGTTTTATTCTGTTATTTATAACTTTTAATGATTCTTCTGCCTCTAGATCGTCCTGTGGAGGCTGCTGTTGATCTGCAGGAGGCTGTTGATCTTGGTCAGGTGGTTGATCGCCAGGCATTTCTATATCGTATAGACCAGCTGCTTTCTCTTTATCCATCTGTTTCTGCATCTCTCTCATTTCGTCGTCAGTCATGAACAGAACATTCTTAACGACCCACTCACGAGAGTAATACTTACCGATCTGCTCTTCTATATCCTTTAGCATATTGACTTTTTCACGAAGAATTTCAGTCTGCTTGAGTTCCTCAAAGTAGTTGTCCTTCATAAAGTCATAGCGGATCTTATCTTTAACTTCAGCCCATTCTTCAGGATCTAGGATACCTTTAAGTATGAGTTGCTTTTCTAGAAGAAGATCAAATAGACCAGAGAAACGAGCTCTTAGACGGCGAATGAATTTGCCAAACTTGAGTTCGTCACGTGTAGTTTCTGAGACTCTTCCAAAGCTATACATAGTTTCTGGTTCTAGACGAGATATCGGAACCTTTAGAGACTTATACAGTTTTCTTTGGAAGTACTGAAGGTTTTCATCTTGGCTAAGAGCCTGTGCGCTTCCTCCCGCAAGAATATCAACTTCAGTTGATCTCTCGCCACCTCTACGAGGAAACCAAAAGTCTTCAGTCATAGTCATAAACTTGCGACCGTCTGTAATGTCGCCGCTATCAGAGTCATACTGAAGTTTATTCTTATGACGAGTCATCATATCGTGTAGGTACTGCTCGGCCTTTGCTTTAGGAAGTTGTCCTACGTCGATATAGAATATTCTTCTTTCTGGAGCACGGGTGATCGTATAGATAACCGTAGCATCTTCTAGCATACGAAGTTGGTTTAACGGTTTGATCGCAGGATGAAGATACGATAGGACCAATGAGTTCGTTTCATTCATTAGTCCTGACGTTACTCTAGCAACGGAATCCTTCGCAATGCGATAGCCTTGTACCGTTTGCCCAGAATGAATGTTGTTTGAAACTGACTTCGAACCAAAGCCAGCATCTGAATAGAGATAGTACTCTTTCTTAATCTTTTTAAGAGGAATACCTGAATGTGGATCTTTCGCCTTCTCGTCCATTTCTTTTACGAGACGAAGTTTGCGAGGATCGATGTATCGTATTTCTTTAATACCGTCTTTAATGTTTTCATTATCGATAATGATATGATAGTTAAGACGACCGTCTACGTAGAACTTCTGAAAGATATCGTACCCATAGTTCGAAAAGTCAAGAAGACGAAGTACTTCTTCAAACTCTTCGACGATTCGATCCTTTACTTTATCAGGAAGTTCAGTGTCGTCTAGAACTACCTCTACAGCGTTTTCGTGCGTATCAATATTGATCGCCTCGTTAACTACCTCATCAACTGCCTGACCTATCTCTGGCTGCATCATCATTCCACGATACTTGGTGACGAGTTCGCCTTCTGTTTTGGCGTCGCCTTCCATGTTGATGGCGATACCATAGGATCCTCCTAAAGAGTTTCCTATGGTGATCGCACCTTCGTCGTTATTAGGTTCTACAAAGGAGACAGCTTTTTCTTCTTCGGCACCGCCGATGTCTCTCTTTATCTCAAAGCCAAAGATACGCAAATTTTACATCCTATAATTAAGTAGTTGAAATGCCAGTAGCGCCCTCAACTCTCCACATGTCGTACTGGAAAGTAACATCAAAGTTTTCAATCTGGTCGGTTGATTCCCACGCCATTGGTATCGCTCCGATGGCAATAGGATATATTCCTTCGAACACGTATGTACGAAGAGGTCTACCATCTTTGCTGTACTGTGTTATGATCGCGTTTGACTTATATGTCTGCGGAAGAGCTCTCGAATTTGAGTCGTGAGAGTTAATCGCGTTCGACCAAGCTTCCATTGCATTGCGAATAAGGAAGTCTTCGTCGTTAATGATGGATACTGTCCAGTCTGCGAATGTTCTGTCACCTGCATACTTTATGAAACGGCCAAAGTATGGTATCTGATACGATCCTACGTTAGATTCAGGAAGAGCAGCTGCTCTTACCATGAAAGGAACTTTAAAGTCAGCGATAGCATTGATTGGGTTTGTAATTTGGACTTGGAAGAGCGATGGTCTCGCTCCTCCTCCTACTAGTTGTGATTTGAATTCGTTTATATTGAAGGCCATGTTTATACTCCTTTTTCTTTATTTATTAGAGTGGCTGACCAACGATTTCATCGAATTCTACACCAGTTCTAGTTGCAACAAATGTAAGCTCGATAACGTTGATTGAACGCGCTGGCTTAATGAAGATGTTGCCTCTAAAGATGTTACGGTCGATTACGTCTGGTGTATTTACTGTAGCATCAGAGACGACTCTAAAGTCTATGATACCTCTTCTTCCTTGAATGTCACGAAGGAATGGCTCGACCAAGTTTTTAAACTGAGTCTGAGTGAATTCGTCGTTGAAGTCAAAGAGGAACGAAGCAGCCACAGTTGCGATTGCTTTCTCAACGGTGATAAAGAGTCTACGAACGTTGATGCGAGTGAATGCGCTTCCTGTTGCAGTTCCAAGAGCAGTCTTATCACCGAATAGAAGAACACCTTGGCCAACCTGAGAAATAACTGGATTGATGTCGTTTCCGTATAGCTGATCTCTCTGTGCTTTATTTGGATTGAACGCAAGCTTTACAACATTCTTGATAACACCACGTTTGTATCCTGCTGGAGATTCCCAAGATTCTATACGTGCTGAAAGACCTGCGATGTCACCGTTAAGCGGAACCCAGCGGTATGTATCGTTATACTTGTCGTAACGATACTTATATCCAGTATCAATCACAAGATAGGATGACGATGTGCAGCTATTTCTAAATGTAATAGCGTTATTCATCTTATCCGTTGGATTGGCAGGAGTTACGACGTTGGCATAGGTTGGAGATGCATACACGACACAGTCTTTACGTGACTCTGCTATGTTCTGCGTTAGATAGTTTGCAAGGTTAGAACTTGTTGACTTACCTGTTATAAGTGCGGAGATATCAACTTCATTAGGATCCTTGTAAAGATCATAACCTTGGCTAATTCTTCCAAGAGAAATTGCTGCTTCTCCATCGCCGTCATTACCGCCAGCGAATTCTTCATATATTGGAGATGCAAACGTTCCTGTGAGCGCAGCGGATGGGATGTTATCACCTAGTGCAGCATCGGTCCCAATTGCTTTGATATATGCGGAACGGTTTGCCAATATGTCAACGTAGTAGTTTGTAGTTCCGTCTGGAAGTTTTGCGGATGGAGAAATTGATACGTTCTCGTATAGTTCAAGAATAGATCCTACGGTACCGCTAAACCCGCCTAGCCTATCAACAACTGCGATATGAACAAGAGTGTTGTTTGCAGGTGCCGCGCTTACTTGATTAGAATATCCCCATCTTCTTTCAAAGCTAAGTTCTTCCATATCAGTTTCAGCTAGAGTATATCTGTTTTCAAAACTTATATCGTAAGTAAATGGAGCGCTATTCGCGGCGTTGTCCACATAGTTAGACACGACGAGATCTTGATAACCTATCGTAGGATTACCAACACGAATGATGTCATTTATTTGTGGAGCTGTCGTAATTGCAAGATTGAGTGATAGATTTAATGAGTTCGAATTAAACGCAAATGTACCAGTTGCGTCGCCAACTTCTGCAAGCACGTCAGAAAAAGAAGCTGATGAAGTAATAGCAACTTCAATGCTGTTACCAATTTCGCCGGCGTGTTTCGCGGAGAAGTAAGTATCAGTTGCTGTGGCCGCTGACACCGAAGATACGCGAGTCACATAGAGCGCGTTCGAATATGATAGGAAGTCAGCTGCGGCAAAAAATGTTTCGTGGTTCTGCCACGTTGTGTTTGCGAAAGGTTTTCCAAAACGAGCAGCAAGCTCGTCTTCTGATGTAACTAAGATGCGTTCGTTAGTTGGACCCCAGCGAAATACACCAGCGATTGCGGCAGGAGGAGTCGCAACTGCTGGAATTACTGCGGTGGCGTCCACTTCTCTAACTATGACAGATGGACTTACAGAAAAAACCATATTTTTCTCCTTTGTGTGATTAGATGTTTCAATCAGGTTCTTAGTCTATTTATAAAAACAATGATTTACATCCAACTCTTCACTGGGTTCCACTGAGAAGTTTGCAGTTCATCACCGATGTCAATAAAGCCGAACGGAAGAAGATCGTCGTTGAGTTGTTCTTCTGTCTTATCTCTCAGCTTACTCAGTGTATTTATATCTGTGACTTCTTTAAAGTATCCCTGACTCGTTAACCATGCAAAAAGAACAAGGTTCATAACCAAGTCGTCGTGAGCCCCAGGTTCTGCTTCGTATGAGTTGCGTTTCTTAGAGAAACGCGACAACTCTTGTATTGTCTCGAAATCGCTAATGAGTAACTGATCCTGCTCAATTAAAAGTTTAAGCATAGAACACCCAACCGATTTTACAGATTTTGTAGTTCTAATTCCGGTGTCGGTTACTTTTCCAAAGCCGTTAGAAATTCTCTTTCCTTCACGGCCATTATTCTCTGTGTATAACATATTTTCATAACCAAAATCCATGACAAGAGTGTCAGATACCTGAGCGCCAATGTCATTAATCTCAGTAAGACATAGAGCACCGTTATATGCGGTTCCAACTCTATATATGACGGCAGCAAAGTCAACCGGAGAGACATAGTTGTCTCTAAAGGTGCACACCTGTTTATAAGGCATGGATGTTACGTCTATCACGTTAAACGTTGAGTAGTCAAGACCCTTACCACGCGATACGTCGACCGTCATTATGTATATGTGATTTCCAATCGGTTTTTCGTATTGATAAAGACCTTCGTTTGCATATAGTGGTATTGAGTATGCAAGATCCTTTAGTTTTGCACCAGATATAAGAGTACCCGAAGAACCGAGGAACTGACAGCAATATTCTTGATTGAACTTCTCTTCGTCGTGATCCAACGACTCGATAGTTTCTTGTCTCCACTTTTCGTCTCTGCCAGGAACGTCATACCACATAACTTTAACATATTCGTAACCGTTAGTTCCTTCCTCGGCTCCCTTACAAGTTTTCCAGAAGTGGTTTAATCCATTTGGCGTAGACGTCATTAGAAGCTTTGTAGACTCGCCTGACGAGATAGTAGGATAGACCGACGCGAAGAACTCGTCGTATCCTTCAATGAACGCGACTTCGTCTAGATAGAGGAAGTTCACAGACTTACCACGAATAGCAGACGAAGATGTAGTGCCAGCAAGAACGTTACATCCGTTCTCTAGAGCGATGTTACCTTTGTTCCATTCTTCGATACCTTGTTGAAGCCACTTAGGTAGAGCTTCATATGCAAGTTTAATACGTGCAAGAACTTCTCTCGCGGCGTCACCTTTATTTGCGAGAATTGCAACAGTCTTAAACTCGTTAAAGAGAATATAGTGAAGGATCACAGCCACAGCAGTTGTCGTTTTACCAGACTGGCGAGCGGTTAGAACAGCGAGTCGACGGTTGTTCGTTATCTTCTCAACAATCTCTTTCTGATACTCGTACATCTCAAGAGGTATGAGACCTCTATCGACGTGAACGATCTTAATATACTTCTTTGCGAAATAAACTGGATCCTCTGCGCATTTCATATATTCCTTAATGAGATCTGCGGTCCACTCAATAGGTTCGCCAGTTTTCTTTAAGTGTATATTACCAAGATAGCCGTCACTCATTAGTCACCCTTTAACATTTTAAGAAGATCAGCAGTCGAGAGTATCAGATTATTGTTCGTGACGTTAGTCTGGGCGGCTTCTTTAGGACCCATCTTTTCTTCTTTAGCATACTTCTTTTTCGTAGACATTTCTACGAAGTCTTTGTTTGCATCGAGCAGAGTCTTCATAAGAGTGGATGCAACTTCAAATGCACGAGGAGACTCAGACTGTTTTGCAAGAGATATCATTTCCTTAAGAGCATCGTCTCCCTGCTCTATGATGTTCTTGATATTGCCTCTTGCTTGCTCTATGTCCTTTATAGTTTCGTCGTCTTCGATGTTATTATCATAGACGACTGGAATTATTTCTTTAGCTTCAATAACCGCAGGAAGTTCATCACGTTTTGCTTCTTCGATTGGTCTAAGGCCTAGAACTTCAGATATCTTATCATTACTCATTTTAATCTTCCGGGCTGCTCGTTATAATTCTAATGACGCCCCAGTCGTCATCATATTCAATTTCTTCGTATGAAATGGATAGATCTGGATCCGTAGTCGGAGCGCCGTTTGCAGTAAGGCCTGGATAAACATTTACGCCTTCTACTGGATCTTTTGACGAGTCTAATGTTGCCCATATGTCCGTATCAACAAACTTGATGATCTTCTTTTCTCTTTCTGGTCCAAAGTACCAACCTTTAAGAGTAAAGTTTAGAGTCCACAGAACAGATCTTCTTTCTTCAAAACTACCTTCGTATAAGTCTTCGTTAGTGATGCCATTTAATACGATAGGAATGTCAATTGGATCTAGGTTATCAATTAACTTCACGGTAGCAGTCCATTCTGGTTTAAAGAACGGAATGATCTGTTCGACGATCTTAGTCGCGTCTTCAGAATACTTAGTCATTATGTATAGAGAAAAATCTAAGTTGTATGGTGTGGCAGTCCACACATATGATTTTTGACTATCAGTCTCTCCAAGGTTCTTTTGGATCCTTTGCTTTGAAGGTATCTTTCTCTGCCCATCATACGTCATATTTGTAATCTCGAAAGACATACGAGGTAGAGAGATGGAAGTTTTACGATTTAGACTTGCATCCTGAGTAATTCTAGCAAGGAACTTTTGGAATGGTCCGTATGCAATAGGTACAATCATACGTTGCGCTTCTGCACCCTGTAGATCGTCTCTGGTGATAGAGATCTTATTGAATAGGGTACCAAATAGCGCAACGTATTTTCTTGTCGTTGCATTATAGAAGTGATTTACAAATGCCATCTACTTTCCTTTAGTTACCAAGTATCATTGCTCCAAGATACTCTCTTCCAGATGTCAGGCGATCCATTAGTATAATTGGCAGTGCAGTAATATATGTACGAAGAGTTAAACGCGAGAGTTCCTGCTTTATCACCCGCCACACCTTTACTCGTGCCAGGAACCTGCCCAACGCGAATATCACCCCCATCTGGGAAGGTTAAAACACCATCAGACCCAAACTCCCAAATAAAGCTATTCGCTGCCACAATAGTGCTCGGATTCAAACCGGAAACAACTCCAAAGTAGCTGTTCTCTCCGCCAAGAAATAGATCTGCTTGACTATTGTCTTGAGTGCCACCTGCTCGTATGTGAATATGGTTTGGAGAAGTTGGATCAATAATTATGTACTGATCCACAGAAGCAGACGAGTCCGGGCGTAGCTCGATTGTAGAATAACCAAGCCCATCACCTGAGCTGTTTGCAACAAATAGTATTGAAGAGTCCGTAACAGAATTTATTCCTGATCCTATGTACAAGTTATTCCACGCGTTTGTAGTAGATCCTAAGTTAAACTCAGAGTCTTCGGCTGGAATGAGATCTTCGAGATCTACCAAGTCTGCTGGGGTTATAGCATATACTCCAGTCCATGCTGTAGTCTGTATGGTATTGTCAGGGAATGTTAATGTTCCGTCAGCGCCAAAGCTCCACGTTTCGGCACTCGCATCAGAGTTTGTAACAACGTCAATAGAATCAGAAGCGCTTTTGTTCTTTATACTAAAAGTCCCATCGCCAGTAACATCAACAAATTTTGAGCTTATTCCTATATTCTCAGTCGTAGATATGTTAATATCCAGTTCAACCGCATTTAATCTAATTTCTCCTTGATCATAATCTATTGCTATGTTCGAAGAAAAGTACATGTCAAAATTAATTTCATTTACAACAACAGGGCTTTCCACTGGAACTCGCTGCAGTGTATTAAAAGTTATATTGTTACCGTTTATAGTATAGTTGCCTAGTACTATTGGATCACCACCATTAATACGAAAGCTAATATCAGTAGCGTAATCAAATTGCGCGCTATTAATAAAACTGATTATAGCAGGTGAATTTGTAACAACGAGATAGCCAAGTTCGCTTATTGTTACCCACTGAGCTGAAGCCCATTGGTTTGATAAAAACGGCTGATCTTGCATGTCACTCAAAGCAGTTGCAATAAATGCACCATCATTAGGTATTAAATTTACTGACACTCTTTCTTTATCGCCGTTGTCGTGAGTGTGAATAAGCAAGTCAACGCCATCTTGTGCTGAAATGGCGTTGTCTGTGAAAACAACGTCTCCGATATCTGCCAACAACGATGACGAATCCGCAAGATCAGCTATATCATCTGGTATGTTTGGTTTATTCGTAAGATCGTTATAGCTCCCAGAAAAACTTGAAGAACCTCTGTTATACAACTCAGTAAAGTTCGCGTTAACTTTAGTAAAAGCTGTTCTTAGGGGATCGCCGGATCTATCATTTGCGACGGTACCGATATTGATGGTTTGCTTTGCCATGTCTTCCTCTTATATGGTATCTGCTGTTACAACGGTAGAGTCAGCAGTGATTTCGTTACTATCGGCGGTTACAGCATAATTAGTTGGTCTTGTGATAATCTCACTAAACGGATCTATCTCAGTGAAGTCAATAATATCATCGCCTTCTTCTTCAAAGAATACGTTCTTTGCGATTGGATCTTTTTCTAGTAGTTTATTAAGATTGTTAACTTCAAGATCTTCAGTGTTTAAAACATCGAAGTGTGTATCTATATCTTCAATTCCGGTGTCGAATCTTTCGTTCGAGTATTCAAACAGTTCACACTTAAGATCAAATACTTGAAGAGCTCCGCTCTGATAGAAAACGCTTTCGTGCTCAACATGAGAGATCTCAAAGAATTTATTATTGAGAGGAAGATATATAAGGTCGCCTTCCTTCGGTCTTATGAGAGTAGTATTCAATCTAGTTGCGTATCTTTCAAAAGTTCTCACCGCAACAGTAAAAGTAACTTGGTCACGAATCTGAAGACCAAACTTACTAAGAAAGTCACCATCTCCCTGAAAACCGTCCACGCTCTTTACGTATACTTCCATTAAGTAAGCCGCATTAAAGATTGAAAGATCGTCTTCATTGAGTATCTGGTCGGTCGCTTCTAACTTTCGAGTAACATAGTAAGTATCAACACCGTAGATCTGTATTGCTTCAATGACTAAGTCGTCAATGAGTTGCTGCTCATTGAAGTATCCATAGTTTTGAAAAAAGACGTTAGTCGCCATTTATCATCCAACGAAATTGTAAACGAGTGGTTGAAGTGAAGTCTTCGCATTTTCTTCCATCTCTTTGCGGTCTGCTTTTGCTTCCGATAGGATCTGTTCGCCGTTGAACTGAACACCTCCGATAAGTTGCATGTTTGTAAACTTAGTTAGGTTTACACCCCACTGCTCGCGTATTAAGATAGACGCATAGTTCTGAAGAAAGCGATCGCTCCATACGTCGGAGTATGTGTTGCCATCAATAATGTCATATCCCTCTATAATGATAAACGACCCAGGATTCAATATGGCCTTATTTACATCTACATATAAACGGTTTACATGGCGATTGTATCTTATGAGAGGGCGGCCTACAAGTATTTCTTGCAGGAACTGTAGGTGAGATAGAGCCATGTAGTAATGCTGAATGTTGTACCCAGTAATGTCTTCTAGGTTGTTCAAAACGAATTGGTATTGAACGTTGAAGAAGCCGGTACCGGTCGAGATAGAAGAGCTAAGATCAAAGATACGAGTGATACCGAGAATGTTTTGTGGTACTTCGATATATCCCTGATCTATCTCTTGTTGTGTTAGAGCATGCTTAAGATATATCATCTGGCTACCATCATAGTGGTAGTCTCTCCAGAATGCTATTGCCTCGTCAATACGATCTTCTATCTGTTCATCAGAAACGTTGATCTGAATGACTGGCGCACCGATCTTTCTAAGAACATAATCTTTGAATTCGCTTCTTGTTGAAGGACGTGCCATGTTTGATCACCCTACTTTTTGATCTATTTATAAAAGAAGATGAACCACATTTTTTGGTTGACATATGTGAAATATCTGATATAATTAGATTTAACATCTATCAAGCCGGTAGTATATACTTACTCGATGCGCTCGATATCTTCTTCGTAGCAGTTCTGTCCATACTGGATCTCAACAATCTTTAGTTCTTCAGAAGAATCGTTAATGAGTTGGTGCCAGTCAGAAACATATATGTTTACAAAGTCGCCTTTCTTTAAAGGCGACAACACTCCGTTTAGTTTGATAGCACCGGTACCATTTGTAACGTACCATAGTTCGTTTCTAAAACTATGTCTCTGAAGACTGAGAGACTTTCCTGGCTCGACTATGAGTTCTTTTACTTTTGTAGAAGGACCGTCCGAGTGTAGGACTCGATAGTATCCCCACTTTCTTTCCGTCTTAGGTGTCTTCCACTCAGTAAGGATCTTACTGCTAGAATTCATCTTATGAGTTCCACCGACTCCAAACACAAACGATAGTCGGCTGTCTACGATACTCATTTCCGGAATATTGCTATCGGTTCTATCACCACCGTTCGCAAAAATGATTTCATCGTGTGGATACTTTCCTAGACACAGCTTAATCGCTTCGGACGCCCCGCCGTCACTATCGTCAAATATCATGACACTATCGACCATATGAAGGCTCTCAACGATCGCAACTCTTTCTGATAGACTCATGAATGGCTGACCCTTTTTACGAGTCAGCCATTCGTCACTATTTACTCCAACTATTAGAATATCTCCGAGTTCTTTTGCTTCATTAAAGTATGCAATATGACCGCTATGAAGGGGATCGAAACCACCAGTTACAAGTACTATCTTCATTCTACATTCCTTTCAAATTTGCATATACCATAAACTGACCCTTATATGGGTTATTAATTCTCCACCACTCTTCATAGGCACGCAAAAAGTTGTTATCGAAAATTTGTTCTGTTACGTCTTTTCCATCTCTTTCATATACACGCAGATGTTCTGTTCCTCTTAAATCTAACAGGTAGTTATCTCTAAATTCTATAAAGTTCTCTATAGAATTTGGAACTCCGACTATGTGATATTCACCAGCTATGTTCTTAACTATTTTTTTGATCATAGAAGAATTTTCTTTAGTGAAGATAAAAGCTTCCCCGCCTTCGCAATCAAATTTTAAGAAATCTATCGTCTCTATGTTATAATCTTTTATTAACGTATCGAACCGAATAGTTGAAAACATACTGCCGGCGTGATGATAGATATAATCTGACCCCGGTTTGATTATGTTGTAGTCGGTATCTACTCCAGATATACCTTTATTTATCAGTGTACACGAAAATATTTCTAGATTTTTTTCCAGCGTTTTGAATACAATGTTTGATGGTTCTAAACAAAATGCGTGTTTAGGTTTAATATCCTTTAGAGAATATATGAAAGAACCAACGTTTGCACCAATATCTACAACGACATCGATTTCTTTTATCTTATATAATAGTTCGTATGTTCTATCGATAAAATTTTCTTTAGTAAATAAGTTTGCATATTCTTTATCTGTTGGACCCCAATCAAAGTTTTCGTAATTCATCTTTACTCCGCGTCAAAAAAGAACATTTGCCACAAGCGAGAATTCTCGTTGTTATATCCGAAGTATCCGGATGCTGCGTGAATCATACCTGCGTCAAATATGACGAGTCTGTTATAGACATTTCCAACTACGTCGACCGGTTCATATGGAGTTTTATCGAGAGTAGTGTGCCCAGAGAAGGTGCTCATGATCTCTGGATGAGAATTGTGACGAATACGTGTTGCCTTATGCGCGTACATTGAAGTACCAGTCTCGAATGGCGCGTCGGGTGTTAGGAATAACATACCAGCATATTTCTGATCGTCGCAGTGATAAACAAGAGCATCTCCTGCATAACATGTCTGGAACCTGCCATTCATACCATGTTGTTCCCATTTTGTAATCTTCATTCCCATGATCTTTTCAAATTCTTCCTTCAGGCCTGGGAATAGAAACTGTTTAAAAGTTCTATTTCCCATATATCCTTTTCCGAAGCCACCCTTATCGAATTCACGAGTTAGAGCATACTGTCTTACTTCATCTGGGTTATGATAGAAATCGTCTACGATCCATACTCTCTTTTTATACGGGCTTATTAGAGAAGAAGGATTTATAACAGCCCTTTCAAATACATCTAAACTATCTTCTTTGACATCTGGCAGAAAGTAGTTCTTTAAGTACTCGCTCTCAAGAATTTCTTTTGGTAGCCCACTAATAGAGTACTTCTTTAAGACGTGATTTTTATTTCCAGAAGGCGGAGTAGATCCTTCTTTCATTTCGTTCTCTGTTAAGAATGTCACGTATGTCTCGTCACGGTATGACTTTATCTCTTTAATGCTGTCTGTTTCATTTCCTCCTAACCACTCGAATGAGTCGTTATAATGGGCCCATACTTGAGACTTCAGGGCTCGCTTTTCAGGCCCACCCATCCAAGAGAAGTGCCATCCAAGATCCTGAATAGCAGCACCGTTTTCCGTAATATAATGAATTGGAAACGGGTTATTTACATTTGAACGTATCTGCGCTGGTGTAGCCCTTTTAAGTTGAGCTTTCGTAGCAAGAAACATTGCGCCGGACCATTGAACCGGTGTGTTACTATCTCTGTGATAAAGACGAAGATCTGCTCTTCCTTCGAGATAAACGAGTGGAACCTTAATGATTATCTCTTGGTTTTCTCGGCAGACACGTGATAGATACGGAATTCCATCCGGCCGAATGATTTCATCAGCATCGCCGTGAATAAAGACAGTATCATCATCAAACGTGTCGAGGACTTTTAGGAGCGCGTCTTTCTGAAGGCGCTCACGAGCTCTTGCTCTTTGCGATTCAATCTTATCACGATTTCCATACGTGTTTTGAATATCAATAGGAAGGATCTCCAACTTGTCGTCGTCCGGTATATCGTGTGCTATATAGATGATCTTATTTGGATCCATCTCAAGTCTGCCTGCGATCTCAGGAAACTGTCTTTCAACTTTATGACCAGCGTGAGTTTTATTTGACTCTGATATAACAAAATAATCTACATGATCCTTAAGTACTTCATATCTCAGCTTAAGTGTTTCTTCTCCGTATGGAGCAAAGAAAGGAAAGAAATCGACTATCATATTATTTGTACCTCTCAAATTATTATAATGACTTGTTGCAGATGTAGATCATCCAACAGCTTCCCCAACCGAGAGGCCACTTTGAATTCAAATATGCATCGTCATACATTTTCTGTTGTGAATCTTCCTGAAGATATTTTATCTTACTTGCATCAAATTTTGATAAGAAGTTGTCTCTAAATTTTTTGAATAAAACTGGCGCATCTTCAAAGCAATCAAGATGCACTTCGACCGCAATGTGTTTAACATTATTTTTTATGAATTCAAGATTTTCTTCTGACAAGATATCATATTCGGCTCCTTCGGCATCTATCTTAAGATAGTCTATATGCGTGATATCATATTCCTTTATGATATCTTTAAACGAACGAATAGGAACGGCCTTATCATATCCTTCGCCAAAAACATTTCTAGTATACATTGGGTCATTCCCTATAACGCAGTTAATAGGAACCAATGGAGATTCTTTTTTATTTATGATATGTGGTGACGCATTGTGTATTACTGTTTTTATGAGTTTAGAATTTCCCTCGATAGAATACACCTTTTTGGCGCCGTTGTCCAGAGCATGACATGTGAACATTCCGTTACATGCACCTATGTCCACTACGATGTCGTTTGGTTGAACTTTATACCACCAATCGTAATCATTTCTTATAAAGAATTCGTGATATAGCGTTGCTACAGTTTCTATAGAATCTATACCATCAAATGATATGTTGTCATTTAGACTATTCATTACGAAATTCTTTCTAGCACTGTGAGACCATTGTTGTTTGTAAGAAACATCTTAAATCTCCAATTTTGATTTTCAATAAGAAACTCTATAATCGCAGGAAGGAGCCCTTGTGTAAGTTGTTTGTTGTCTCCACCTTCATTTTTTAGACCATATGTGTTCGTATCATGAAATGCGATGTACTTTCTTACTTTGTTAGCATGAAGAGATAGTTCTTTCTTTAGTTGTTCATATTCGTGCCATGTGTCTATAAACAAAAGATCTGTCTCCTCAATCTCGACATTAAGAACATCCGCTTCAATGAACTTTGTGTCTTTTCCAGCGGAACTAGCATTATTCATGAGTTCAACTACTTTTTGATCTGTAACGATGTCATAAGAAATTAGTTTTGCGTTAGCTCTCAAGAATGCCCTAGTACTAACTCCAAACCTTACACCCATCTCTGTTATATGATTGCATTCTTTGGCGAGTTCGTATAGAACCGGCAAGTGTTCATGAATGTCACTAGGAGTCGTAGCAGCCGCTGCAAACTCTTTCTCTATCATGTGTTTGAAATCTTTTTGTGGTTGGTCTTCGGAGTATCTAATAGTACCAATCGAAGGAATGTACTTCTTCATTATATCGTTCAAATTTATCATATCATATATCTCGCTCTTAGTGGTTTCTTCTTTTAGTCGAAGAAAGACTGGGTGCATTTCCTCAAATGCTTGATCTTCTCCAATATATTTATAAGTTAGCAGCATAAGATAAAACGCGTCTATTCTTGACGTATCTATTGACATAGCATGCTTTAAAATCTTATCTACGATTGCGAAGCTGTCACCGTGCTCTATTAGAGACTTTGCGGCTGACACTAAAGAATTATAGACCAACTCGTTGTCGTCAGTTCTATCCGCAGCTCTTAAAAAGTATCCGCAGGCGGCAGAGTACTGTTTAAGTACTTCATACTCCTTTCCAAGATCGTAGTTGAACTGCGCGTTTTCTGGATCACTTACATAAGATTTAATCTTTTCTACAAGCATATCAACCTCTCAAAACAAAATCGTCAAATACATTTTTTGGTATTCTTAGTATATATGATGTGTTATCCTCGTACCCATACGATATAAGCACATCGTTCTTATGATAAGCAATACCTGAAACAAACTCAATAGATCCACTCATCATTGTAAAGTCACGAGTGGAACATACTATATTCCAGTCTCTGTCCCAAACTATAATTCTCTGAAAGTATCTTCTTCCGCTATCGTTGTTATTATACATGCATTCGTGAGTAATGCCAATGTAGTAGTCTTCGTTCCAAGGTATGATATGCGAACCACCTCTTAGATCACGAGGGAACCGATACTTTTTAGACTCCTCAAGATGTACGGTGTTAGTCTTTAGAGTTTTAGTATCGAATGAAACTATCTGAGTTGGGTTGGTCCACTTCACCCATTGGAACGGCTTGTCTAGAATAGGCATCCAGTTCTTTTCACAGTAGGTGTCGTCGTTTCCCGGCGCTGGAATTGAAAACCGTTCTACCTCAACCACGCCGTTCTTGGTTATCTCAATCTGTGAAAGATCCATCCTACCCTTACCTTCGAGTATATGATCCCTTCTTACTCCGCAGAGATACTTTTTACCTTCCCATTCTATGAGTCTTCCATCTTCCAACCCAATGTAGAACCAGTTAGGATCCTCATTAAGTTTCATATCAATTCTGTCCGCAGATATAACATTAAGACGATCGTCAAGTCTACATACAACGTTTTCGGACCTGATGTTAATATCACTATCAGGATAAAGATATTTTAAAGGCCCATCTTTATCTGGAAACTTATTACTATAATAAAGAGTATAGTTAGTTTCTCTGAGATTTACAAAGACTCTTTCTTGACTGTCAACAAATACAGACGCGTTTGTTGTCGCCATTCCTTTTGATACAGAGTGAGGTACAACAATAGGATGGATCGATCCGCCATTTGCTAATGCGTACTTTGCTAGACTAGATTGGTAAACATCTTTTAACGGAGTTTCGTTATGATAGTATTGAGACCTATGATTTTCTTTTTTGATCATCATTAGATTTTTCATAGCAGCTTTCTGATGATGTCTAGGGGCATCACTGCTGTTTATAATAGAAAGAAGTATCTCTCTAGATTCCTCTATGAACCCGCTATGAAAACCAGCATGAGCTTTCTGAAGTAAGAGAGAATACTTTCCATCATATGTGGTTTTTCTTCTCAACGATTTTAAACTATCTAAGTCTGGAATGCTTAGCGCGGTAGACACGAGTGAATAGGCAGTAAACCACCTCTCGTCATTCGTTTCGCTGCTCTCAATGAACTTGCTTAGAATTAAATATGCTTCTGGACGCGTTGGCATATGAGATATCGCAAAGTTTAGAAGGCCCTTTGTTGAATATTTCCGTCTTCCCAAAGATTGCATGCATGTTGCTAATCTTATTAGACTCTCATAAGATTTATTTCTATCATCGAATCTTTCTGCCGAGCGTAAGTAATAAGACCCTGCCGATGAGTACTGACCTAAATCCTCATAGTACGAACCGATCATAAAACTAACTTCTGGGTCACTAGGATTAAGAGCGAACATCGTGATCAACTGTTTTATTTCTTCCGTCATATCAAACCTTCGCATTATTTACAAATTTTTCAATAGTCGCATACGGCACTTCGAGTAGATAAGCGGCGTTATCTTGAAACCCAAACGTAATAAGTATTCGTCCTTTATAATGGCACATTCCGCATGTAAATTCGGTATGACCACCCATGATAGTAAAGTCGTCAGAGAACTTCACAATGTTCCAATTCTTATCCCATACGATAAAGCGATGGCGATACACTCCGTCCTTTACCTTCTTTTCTCCCTTAAAAAGATCAACCTCGTGAGTTAACGCAATATAGTAATCACCAAAAGAAATGACTTGTGAACCGCCTCTAGGTTCAGTCAATCCCTTTGGATTTCTATTAAACATTCGAGTGTCGCCTAAAAACACGGTTTCTGCCTTGGCTTTTTCTATATCAGCAAGAACTACTTCTGTCGGGTTACACCACTTAATGTACGTATAATCTTGATCTAGAACCGGCATCCAGTTCTTTTCACAATAAGATGTATCTTCGCCAGGAGCACCGATACGCGTGCGAGATACTTCTATTACTTCATTATCGAGAACCTCTATCTCTGATAATTCCATTCTTCCTTGGCCTGTCGTATTCGTATCCCTACGAACTCCAGTCATGTAGAGTTTTTCGTTCCATTCAACAAGTCTTGCATCCTCAAGACCAACGAATTCCCATATCGGTTCTTTATCAAGTTTTGAAGTGTCTACGTGGTTTACTCGAGTGATGTTATAATTTCCATCCAACTCACAATAAAAATTCTCTGTGCGCAACTTCATATCATCTTCTGGGTGAAGATATGTAAGAGGTCCCCATGGATGGATAAACTTCTTTTTCTCAGAATGATAAAAGAAATAGTTAGTGCATCTTACATTAACTATTAGTTTTCCTTTATGAACAAGAATTGACGGGTTCATAAGCCCGGTGCCGCCGGTGAGCTTTGATGGAACGATCAGTGGATGAATACTTCCACCATCTGTTAACGCTTGTTGTGCTAGAGTTGTAGAAGTTTCGTATCTATACGTTTGTTCTACTTGATGCGCGTCTTTGACGTGTTCAAAAAATGACATGATGTAATCAAATTCCTCATAATATGAATGTAAGTTCTGTCAACTACATTTATTTATCAATGAAATCGGTACTATTAAATCCAACTACCGATAGCAAATACAATCACGCTCGTAGCAGTAGTGTTCGCGCGAGAAATATACACGTTTACGGCCGTTGTAGTAGCACCAGATGAAGACCAACCAGTAACTGTGGTTCCTGGAACAGTAGAGTTAACAGAAACATGAACATATGGTGCTGCAGCAAATGCTATCGGAAAAGTCCATGCCCCTAGTGTCGGTGTGTTTGACGCGGACGGAGTTATTGAAAAGGTATGCCAGCACATCTGAGTTCCGCCAGCAAGACGCACGTAAAAACCATTAGCGTTGTTTCCAGTCTCTACTTCTACCGCCGGACCCGGCGGCAAATAAGCTGAAATCAAATCTGTTGCTAAGACTACCATATTTTAATCCCTTATGCTTGAGCTTCTGACCAACGAAGAAGAACGTGACCCGTGCCAGTACCAGCGGTTAAACGAATATTAATCGCAAGAATGTCAGAGCCGTCTGGATATTGGAAATCTCCTCCTAGTGGAGCACCAGTCAATTCCTTCAGTTCCGTAAGTTCTAGTCTATCGTTCACTGCGCCAGATGCGGTAGAAGGAGCAGCAAACGCAAACACCTGTTCACCTGGTACCGCAACGGTGCCCGCACTATAAGTCACAGAAGTCGCAACCTGCGCGAGACTTGGCTGGCCACCCGCAGATTCTACGTTTAATGGAAGCCACGTCGCTGAAGAGAAATTCTTAGGATTCAACACGCCTTCAACAATACAAGCACCAGGGTTTGTACCACCTGAAACAGATACACCGACTGCTTGTAGAAGAAGCTGAGAACGATTCAATAGATCTCTTACTCCAAGACCACCAACCTGACTGTTTGAAACGGATGGAGCAAGACGAATGAGGAACGCTGTTTGGTTCGCGGTTGTAAGACTCAAACCGACTCTCTGATAGTTAAAGATGTATCCACGGTCCTTAGTAAATCCACCGTCCATGATTAACGCAGAACCCCAGTGACTTAGAGTTGGAGAACACGTATTACTTATTAGAATTACACCAGTGCCGGCCGTATGGCTTGCAGCAGCCGCAGCAGTAAATCCAGTCGAAGTACCTGCTTGCCACTGAGTGAGTGTTGCTGCACGAGTCGCACCGGTAAAGTTACCAGCTCCACTTGCCGCTGACTTACCTGTGTAACTGATAATTTCGTTATCTATGTACAATGTTCCTGCTGTTGGAAAGTGTTCCAGTGCTGCAACTGGAATTGTTGTAACTGAGCTGTCGATCGTAGAAGTTAGAGATGTTACTGGAGTATCGTTTTCGATAGAATAGCGAACCGGGAGGTTACCAGATCTCATATAAGCTTCATCATTCACGTTGTTATTTTTGATACGATGCACGAAAACCCAGTTACCATCACTACCACGAACCATAAAATCAACAAAGCCAGCGCCGTACCACGAATACTGTAGACCGACCATGTGCATCTTACTTAGGTTAATATTAAACCCGCTTGGCCCGGTTCCGTCAATTGTATCAATGTTGAACTGCGACTGCCTAATTCTTGTTTCTTGAATTAAGTTACCCTTTACACCAGAAGCATTGATACCTCTATAATCAGGAGACACAAATATAGAAGTATCACTCACTACTTGTATAACATGGTGAGTCATACCGCGGATAACGATTCTATCGCCTGCTTTTAATTGCTGAGTAAATCTTGTATTTACGCCAGTCACCGCATTTGAGTTTTGCGTAACAGATAGAGTTCCACTTAATTGTGCAGTAGAATTTCTTTTTACTACAGATAAAATACTACCATCATATTCCCAGAATAATCCATTTTGTTCGTCAAACAACCCAGCTCTTACAGCTGCGCCATCCCATGTTATTACATACACCTTTGGCGTGATATTTAACACTGCAGTAGTTGCACCGAGTACACTGGTCGCTAATACTGTAAACTGATAGTCGCTTACGATAGATGCTACTGTATATGTGCCATTATACCCAGAAGTTGTCGATCCTGCTATTTCTATAACTGCGCCGATCTGTAAACCATGATCAATGTCATCAGTTGTAACAGTAATCGTAGAACCGACGGTGGTTCCGGAAGCAGTTATACTCCGAATATCATAGTTTGGTCTAAATAACGTTCCAGTCGACCAAAGAAAACCTTTACCTGATTGATAACGAAAATATCTTTTACTCTGACGAGCAACTGTTGCGCCATATGTTGGAGTTTTAGTTGAAAGAATAACTCCGCCGTCCTGTGGTCTGTGAACAATCGTAGAATTTGTAAACGCATATAAAGTAACGGTCGCTGGAGACACAACAACAGCGCCACCTCGTGCAGTATATGTTAATGATGTTAAACTAGGAACACTCGTAACAACAAACGGCCCAGAAGCAAGCGCAGCCTGAGTACCAGATGCAACGATAGAGTGGATAGCAGTACCAGGAATTAATCCGTGTGGGTTGGTAAAGTTTAAAGTAATTACTGACGGGTTAGCACCATTGCTCGTTGCTGATGCTACTGGTATCGAAGCGCCTGAATAGATTGCTCCACGCTTTAGTGTGGTAGCATCTGTTAGTAATGATTGTCCATTGGTTCCAACTACACCCCTTGCAAAATATGTTAGCGTGCTAGTGTTAGGTACACCCACTGTGTTAACAATAAATGTTCCGTCAGCTCTACTAAATCCTGCAATTCCAGAGTTTAGAGCTGAAATATTAATCGCTTGTCCCGCAGCGATACCGTGCGCGACAGACGTAGTGACTGTAATTAAACTATTTGTTGAAGCACCATCTGTAGTAATAGCAGTTACAACTAAGTCAACACCCGGTAATTCATAAGCGGATGGATAGCCGCGAACAGTTCCATAACCTGCCCATTTTGTCGGCTGTAGACCATATTCAAAGTCAGCATCGATGAGTGATTCGGGATTTGATACGCGCATTCTTTCGATAGCATCAGTACCAAAACTCCAAGGTCTTATAGTAGAGGCAGCGTTTTCGTTACCGTAAACAAAAATTTGAAGAGAATCACTAGCACTCTGACCAGTAGTGCTTACTCCCAATGTTATCGTTGTGAACCCATCTTCTCGCTGTGTGATAGTAGGAAAGTTAGTTGCGTCGTTTGCGGCAGTAAACGTTGCTGTAGTACCACCGTATGTAGAGTTACCAAATGTGTACAGGATAATATTATCTGTAACGTTAGTAATTAGCAGAAGCTGATCTAAAGTATATCTTCCAGGTATTTTTATTGTGCCAACGTTAGCACCGCCAGGAGAAAAAACGTAATCTCTTATAATCTTCTTACCCATAATTTTTCCTTTAGAATCCTAATGCTATAGCGAAAGCTGCAGCTTCATCGCTAGAGCCTCTCGCACCAATATTTGAAATAAATTGCCATGTAGTGCCGTCATAAACAAACTCTACGGTTGTTTGTGGTATGTTAACAGACAGTGTATCATTTATGCCTTCGATAGTCGCGCCGTTAAAGTTAACTAGCAAGTTATTTATTAGCCAACTTCCACCGTCGGTAATCTGCACGGCATGCCCAGGAGAAGGTGAAAATGGCATAGTCACCGTAAAGGACCCGGCCGACGTATCAGCAATGAGTTTATCACCATTCAGCGCCGTGTAGTTACTTGTTATTTTTACCCAGGATTTAACAACACCAACGTTAGGAGAAATAGCATTTTTTAGTGATATTGGCATTAGTTATCTCTCTTTATGTTTTCTACGTCAGCTTTTAGTTTCTTAACTGCTTCAATCAAGATTGCAATAAGTGGAGTATATGTAACTGTCTTTAAACCACTTCCGTTTGTTTTTACAAGCTCTGGCATGATCTTTTCTAGTTCTTGCGCAATCACACCGTAGCTCTTTGTCTTGTTATCTTTCCAATCGAAACTATACGTATTTATTTGTTCTAGAATATCAAAGCTGTTATCGATAGACTTAAAGTTTTCTTTAAATGTTACGTCTGAAAGTGAGTTAAAGTTAGTTGCCGACAGATCTCCGGTCGAAGGATTGAAATATAGTCTAGTCGTAGAAACTTCTGCGAGTTGATTTGAACCAGCGGCTGTTACAAACACCGGGAAAACTGTATCGTCATCTGATACGTCAACCGCGTTGATCGTAGTAGATGGGCCGGTAGGACCTTGTATACCCTGTGAGCCGGTTGTACCTTGCGCTCCTTGAAGACCAATCGCAGTAAATATTTCCCAAGTTGTACCGTCATAAGCAAACTCTACAGAAAAGCCTTTAACGTCCATTGTAATATCATCAGCTATGCCTTCGATAGTGCTTCCGTTTCTTGCGACCGTTAGATTTATAGCTGACCAATCGTTAGCGTCAGCGATTACAACGAACGCTCCTGTGGCGGGTGTAGCTGGGAGTGTAATTGTAAATGTTCCGCCGGCCGTGTTCGTGAGTATTCTATCACCAGAAACCGCAGTGTAATTGGTAGTTCTTAAGATCCAACTAGTAGATCCACCTGAAATACCTTGTGCACCAGTCCCAGACGTTCCTTGAGTTCCGGTAGTTCCTTGAATACCTTGCGATCCAGTCGTACCTTGAAGACCTTGCGATCCAGTAGCACCTTGCGTTCCTGTTGTTCCTTGGGTACCGGTTGTTCCTTGCGTTCCTGTAGTTCCCTGAGTTCCAGTCGTGCCTTGTGTACCGGTAGTACCCTGAGTTCCAGTAATTCCTTGAATACCTTGCGATCCAGTAGTTCCTTGGGTACCGGTTGTTCCTTGTGTACCGATTGTTCCTTGAGTTCCGGTAGTTCCTTGAATACCTTGCGATCCAGTAGTTCCTTGGGTACCGGTTGTTCCTTGTGTACCAGTTGTACCTTGTGTACCAGTTGTACCTTGTGTACCAGTTGCCCCCTGAGTTCCCTGCTCACCTTGAAGACCCTGAGTTCCCTGCTCACCCTGAAGACCCTGAGTTCCCTGCTCACCCTGAAGACCCTGAGTTCCTTGTGTACCTTGAAGACCCTGAGTTCCTTGTGTACCTTGAAGACCCTGAGTTCCCTGTGTTCCCTGAAGACCCTGAGTTCCCTGCTCACCCTGAAGACCCTGAGTTCCCTGCTCACCTTGAAGACCCTGAGTTCCCTGTGTTCCCTGAAGACCTTGAGATCCTGTAGTTCCCTGAGTTCCTGTAGTTCCCTGAGTTCCAGTCGTACCTTGTGTTCCTGTAGTTCCCTGTGTTCCCTGAAGACCTTGAGATCCTGTAGTTCCCTGTGTTCCCTGAAGACCTTGAGATCCAGTTGTACCTTGCGCACCGGTAGTACCTTGAATACCAGTTGTACCTTGTGTTCCCTGCTCACCCTGAAGTCCTTGAGTTCCTTGAGATCCAGTCGTACCTTGAGATCCAGTTGTACCTTGCGTTCCCTGAATACCTTGAGATCCTGTAGTTCCCTGAGTTCCAGTAGTACCTTGAGATCCAGTAGTACCTTGAGTTCCTTGAATACCTTGTTCACCCTGAGTTCCTTGTGATCCCTGAAGACCTTGAGATCCAGTAGTTCCTTGAACTCCGGTAGTACCTTGAATACCTTGTGTTCCAGTAGTACCTTGGGTACCAATCGTTCCCTGAATACCTTGAGTTCCGGTAGTACCCTGAGTTCCAGTTGTACCTTGAGTTCCCTGAAGACCTTGAGTTCCGGTAGTACCCTGAGTTCCTTGGAGGCCTTGAGATCCAGTAGTACCTTGAGATCCAGTAGTACCTTGAGTTCCTTGAATACCTTGTTCACCCTGAGTTCCTTGTGATCCCTGAAGACCTTGAGATCCAGTAGTTCCTTGAACTCCCTGAGTTCCTGTTGTTCCTTGTGATCCAGTCGTGCCTTGAGTTCCCTGAAGACCTTGAGCACCGTCTAATCCGTCTACAGCAGCCGTACCTTGAGATCCTTGAAGACCTTGCGATCCGGTTGTACCCTGAGCTCCCTGTAAATTAGTTGGATCTCCAACCCACGTACCGCTTGAGTTTATTACAGGTCCTATACTTTGTATTGTAACTCCACTTACTATAATATTCGCATCTGGATTAATAGAAAACTCAACACCATTGAGTTCTAATCCAGCGCCTGCTTTGTAAATCTGTGAAGAGCTTATCTGTGAGAAGTTTATGCCAGTGCTTCCAAATGTAATGACTCCTTCTGTGGTCAGTACATAGAGTTCGCCGGCTCCGGTGTTACCTTCTAGGACGTAAAACGCGTCGCCTCTACCTATACTTCCAGAATCGCTTGGGCTGTAAGAATCTGTATCGGTTGAACGAGTAAGAACCCAATCAGTATTTGCAGAACCAGTATCTGTGACTGTATACACGCCGTTATGAGCCGTGTTAGCTTGTTGATATAAAAGAACACGGTTGTCAGTACTTAGCGTAATTCCATCTATAATAAGACCTAGCTGAGTTCCGCCATTCGTTAATGTAGCGCCAACTCCTGATATTCCGTTATCATAAATAGCATTAAGAGAGATTGGTGACTCTACTCTAACTGGGTCGTGATAATGTATAGCCGCAGATACTAGTGTATCTACATACTGTTTTGTGACGGCTTGTAGATTACCAGATGGATCTTGTGCAAGAGTTAAGAAACCACCGGTCATCGTGGTGCTAACATCGGATCTTACGAATTGAAGACTATCCAATCCGTCTAGAGTTGCAGCATCTCCTGCGGTAGATCCTTGTATACCTTGTATACCAAAATTACCTTGAAGACCTTGATCTCCCTGCAGACCCTGAGTTCCCTGCTCACCCTGAAGTCCTTGTGTACCTTGCTCACCCTGAAGTCCTTGTGTACCTTGCTCACCCTGCAGACCCTGAGTTCCCTGCTCACCCTGAAGTCCTTGTGTACCTTGCTCACCCTGAAGACCCTGAGTTCCCTGCTCACCCTGAAGACCCTGAGTTCCCTGCTCACCTTGAAGACCCTGAGTTCCCTGCTCACCTTGAAGACCCTGAGTTCCCTGCTCACCTTGAAGACCCTGAGTTCCTTGTAGAACAAATAGTTCCCATTCAGTAGTATTAACCGCAGGGTCCTGATAAACAGACGTGATGACTTGCTTTGATACATAAGTGTTACCATCAACCGTGCTTACAGCAACAGTATCTTTTACATAGCTAGCCTGCACCCATGATCCAATATAATTTAATACGAGCTCGATGCCTTGGAGACCTTGAATACCTTGTTCGCCTTGAAGACCTTGAGTACCTTGCGTGCCTTGAGTTCCCTGCGTTCCCTGAAGACCTTGTGTTCCTTGAGTGCCCTGCTCACCTTGAGTACCTTGAAGACCTTGTGTTCCCTGAGTTCCCTGCTCGCCTTGAAGACCTTGAGTACCTTGTTCGCCTTGAAGACCTTGAGTACCCTGCTCGCCTTGAAGACCTTGAGTACCTTGAGTACCTTGTTCGCCTTGGATACCTTGGGTACCTTGAGTTCCCTGAAGTCCTTGTTCACCTTGATTGCCTTGGAGTCCTTGTTCACCCTGAGTTCCCTGAAGTCCTTGTTCACCTTGATTGCCTTGGAGTCCTTGTGTTCCCTGTTCTCCTTGAAGACCTTGCGTGCCTTGAAAACCCTGTGTTCCAGTAGTGCCCTGTTCGCCTTGGAGACCCTGAGATCCGACAGTTCCTTGTGTACCCTGGAGACCTTGCGTACCCTGAGAACCTTCTGCTCCGTCTATGGCCGCGGTTCCCTGAATTCCCTGAAATCCAGATGTTCCTTGAAAACCCTGCGTCCCGGTAATACCTTGAATACCTTGTTCGCCTTGGGTTCCCTGAGTACCTTGAATACCTTGTTCGCCTTGGGTTCCCTGTTCACCCTGTGTTCCTTGTAGACCTTGCGATCCATTATTTCCCTGCGTCCCAGTTGTACCTTGTGTACCAGTAGTACCCTGGGTACCTTGTGTTCCCTGAAGACCTTGTGTTCCAATAGTACCTTGGGTTCCAGTCGTTCCTTGAGTTCCGGTTGTGCCTTGAACGCCTTGTGGCCCAGTAGTACCTTGGAAACCTTGAGTGCCCTGCGTTCCTTGAAGACCTTGTTCGCCTTGAAGACCCCGAGTTCCCTGAACACCTTGCGCACCTTGCACGCCCTGTGGTCCAATATCTCCAATATCTCCAGTTCTAGCAAATGTAATGATAATATCTTCGTTATCATTAAAGTTATTAACTGACCCAGATACATACCCACAGTTAACTAAGAAAAACCCTGCTTCTTCTGATATAGATGAAATTGTATAGAGAGCGAATCGTTGAGACGCAGTTCTGTTAGATACTCTAAAGTGTCCTTTAATCGTTGAAGTAGAATCATCGATTGTTCTTAAAAATGATTGAATATCAATACCGTTGTCATCTGTGTCATCGATGAACATTCTAATTGCAGTCGTTATGTCTGCATCATTGAACTTTAATCTTCCGGTGCCTGGGTCAGATTGAATAATGGAAGTGCTATAGGTGTAATCAAACGATGCCCCGCCAAAGTTGCCATCCGTACCTTGTATACCAAAAGTACCCTGTGCACCCTGAGATCCTTGTGTACCTTGCTCACCTTGTATACCAAGAGTACCCTGAAGACCTTGGTCTCCCCGTAGACCTTGCGTGCCTTGAGATCCCTGTGTACCTTGTTCGCCTTGTATACCAAGAGTACCCTGTGTACCCTGAGATCCTTCAACTCCTTGCGTACCTTGCTCACCTTGAAGGCCAGTTGTTCCTTGAACTCCACTCGTCTCTAACCAAAAGCGATTTCCTTCTGTATCAGACGCAAGAACATAGTTATTTGCTTCTGGAACACCGAGATCTGGTTCTGTTTCAGAAAGTTTAATATACTTGTATCTATCCGGAGACACTTCTGTAGGAGGTGTCTTTTTTACTTTACCTGATAAATTCATTCCTGATAAAAATTCTGTCATCTAACTTACACCACTCCGCTATGTTCGCTTGACAGTCTTTCTTCTGCGGCCACCATAACATCAAATACGCCGGACACTTCTGCTCTAACTTGAAGTCTATCGCCATTTGCATTAGATGCCGTTCTCTTAAACAAACTTCTGCCCTGAATAGGAATAAACGCAGTGTCACCAGCCGGAACTTCTATCTTTCCTATTTCAATAGTTGTACCACCTTCAGTTACAAAAACGACTTCAATCCACCTATCAACAGAATCTTTATTTCTAGCAGAGATTGGCGTAAGCAAAAAGATCTCTCCAGGGCGTATAGCTCGTGAAGCGTCGGCCGGATCTCTTTCAGAATATTTGTTTGATGCGTCTGGAAGAGAGAAGTCAGGTGCTTCTGCAATTACTTGAAATGTGTTAGCTACACTATTCTGCGCTATTCTTAAAGGTTTTCCGGTTGATGGCGTTCTACATGTAATACGTGCCATGATTAAAAACTCCTTGCGATTGCTGCTCTAGTTGCAATTCTATTAACTGATTGTTCAAATGGAGGACCCGTAAGTTCGCCAGTATCTGCATCGATCTTCATGCCACCAATGAAGAGAGCCGATCCTTGATCGTCTTGGCCAGACGCAATGACTATGCCATTATTTAACTCGAGTATACTTTCTTCGATGGTCGCAAAATTTCTAGCAGGTGGTATTTTTGTTAGCGCGACACCGGCCATGAGTGCTGTCCATGTGTGGCCTATCGCCGTGATCGTAGAAGGCTCGGAAACTCTATTCGTATCTTCGATCGTGTCTATTAATGCAGAGACCAGGTTAGTTACTATCGTGTCTGAAGCAGAATTAACGTTTGCTAATGCAATAATAGTGTTTCTCATAAACTCGAACGAGTGTATAATTGCGTTTTCTTTTGACTCTGCATACACCTTTTCGCCGATAGTATCAAACAGACCTTTTGCAAAATCTAGCATTGGTTTTTCATTCGCAGTCTGCAGAACCCACACAATTGACTGAAGAAATGCGGCAGCTTCTCTTCTGATAAATTCTTCGTCCTGTGCAGTCCACCCGTTAGTGTATCCACCAGACACGAGATTATTCCAAGTAGCATTTATAATTGTTGTTCTAGCCGCAGAGACGGCATTTGATGCAGCTGTCTGTATTGATAATGATCCCTCTGCTACTTCTGTAGGAACAACGATGTTTCTTGATCCGTCCGCGACCATAGTATAGTCGCCGAATTGAGTAGAGCAAGAAGATAAAATAATTTGCCCGCCATCAAGAGCAAGAAAATGTTTGTGTGCCCACATACTAACTGCATTAACAGCATTAATGAGTCCACCGTTCCTTGCGACATACCCAATACCATTATGAGAGACTGGTGTAGCGCCCCAAGCCATAATGTTTGGGTAGATACTATATGCTGAACATACGGACCCATCGGCTATAATAACACCGGCACCCCTACCAATAAGTGGATTTGCATTATCTCTGTCCAAAGGTGGCGCAACAGTATCCCAGAATGGAGTTGTTCTAACTACAACCTTATGAACGTATGGCGCTCTACGAATTACTGCACCTGGTCTAAAACAGAACGCAAAACCTTCTGTTGGATTATCCAAACTATCAAGACGCCAATTGTCGAATACTAAACCTTCAACAAAGCAACCAGAACCTAGGCGGAACACGTTTCTTTCTTCATACCCGGTGACAGGGCTTATGAATGCGCTTCTATGAGCTGCTCGAATAACAACATTGTCTGGCACATCTAAATGACCCTGTGTCGTATACCTGCCTGGGCCTATTTCAATAAGAGTGACTTCTTCTTCTTCTCTGTCTGCCGCGTCTTCGAGCGCCTTCTCTATTGTGGCATACGCGCCGTCCCAAGATGTTCCGCTGTTCGTATCATCACCGTTCTTTTGAACGTAAACAACATTTCTTACAGGATTGCTAGCAAGAAACGTTATGATGGCTTCATCACCATCCTGGTTTCTCTTTAAGAAAATGTTGCCATCATAGGTGTTGATGGCGAGTTCACCTAGTTCAAGATCCGATACTGTTGGGACTCTATCTGAAATAGAGCTTCTTTTATGCTTTATTATAGCGGCCATGTTGTTCTTCGACTCTTTTTATGTGGTCGTTTTCTTTATTTATTTACTCAGTAGGTGCCGCCATCTATGACCTGCTCGCTGAGTGTTGTTGTTGCGATAAATTTCTGTAAAGCAGAGTCGTAAACCAAAATAGAACCGTCAGCATTTGTATTCATATCTACATCTGCCAGATCTCTAAGTCTTCTTACTATTAAGTTTGTCTGGTTTGTAAAAACTCTAGGTTTTTCGTTGCCAACAACGGCATTAACTCTTAGTCTTTCACTTCCAACCGTAACTCTTACCGTTTCCGACATGTCTTATACCCTTGTGACCGTTGGCAAGATAAACATAAGACCTTCTAAAACTTTAACTCGAGTTCCGCCTTGACTCATCATGATTATATCATATGTATACTTACCAGGATCGAGAGCTTCGGATGTTTCTGGTGAAATGTATAATTCTATCATACCAGTATTCGCGCTAAGAAAACTAGCGATCTCAGCGTTTGCGGAAATTGAAGAAGAATATAATTTCTTTATGTTACAGTAAAATGATTTATTCGAAGCGTCATACTCTTCACCGGCGGTTGTGGTGAGAAATAGGTCAATCGAATAATCGACGCCTTGGTCTACGTATAGGTTTGCTATAGTCGTCATTTGGCATACACTCTTTTTTGTTTCTATTTATAAAAGAGTGTATGCCTATTATTTTAGTTGACATTTTCAATAATTCAGATATAATGAGATTTATCGGATAAGGATAATAGAATTAGAGAAGCATATTTAATTTGTACATGTCCGCATGAGTATACTCCTGATAGTGAGATCTCAGATGATCAGGAAATGGTATTGTCTCTATACTAGCATTGTACATAAGAGCGACGTCTCTCGCAACGTCAAGAAAGCTGCGAGTAGATCCTGAGCCTAGGTTAAAGATACCACTCTCTTTCTTCTCAATCATTTTAAGATGTACGTCTACTACACGATCAACGTGTATGAAGTCTCTCTTATAGTTTTCAGAACCTTCAAACACTCGAATGACGCCAGTCTCGCGAGCTTGTCTCGCGAATTGATTATACGGACTGGCCTGAGATCCTTTATGATCTTCGCACGGGCCGTATACATTGAAGTAACGAAATCCTTGCCATATAAATTTATGAGCTTTTGATCTCATATACTCTTCGAAGAAATACTTACTCATTGCGTATAGATTGAGAGGATACACAGTTTTGCTCTCGTCAACCGGACACTTATACTTGTTTCCGTAGACAGATGCGGACGAAGACCATTGCAAATTCACATTATGTTTCTCGCATTCTTCTGCGAGTTCGATGGACCACGCAAGGTTTAGGTCCATCACTCTTCTAGCATCCTTCTCAGTGGTTGAGCTTAGAGCTCCGAGGTGGATTACCCAGTCAAGATTGCTAAAATCTAGATACTTTGGACGCGTGTCTGGATAGTCCTTAATATCAAACTTAACCAACTCCCAATCAGATGGTAATTTTTTGATTAGGTTCTGACCTATAAATCCGTTTGTTCCTGTAACGAGTACTTTCATGTCTTTAGCCATCTCTCATTTTCTAGAGTCCACTTCACTACTTCTGCAATTCTCTCACGAACTGATGTAGCAGGTTCCCATCCAAGATTCTTCATCTTGCTTCCATCTAGAGCATAACGAAGGTCGTGACCTGGGCGGCTCGAGTGGAAGTCAACAAACTCGTAGTTGAGTTCCTTACCCTGTGCATCGGCAATGATCTTTGCGAGTTCATAGTTATTGATCTCTTCTGCGCCGACGATGTTAAATTTAGGACACTTAGCTCCACCCCATTCTGTCTTTAAATCGAATTGGTTCTTAAGAAGGAATAGAACAGCGTCAGCAACGTCTTCTGCATGAATATAGTGACGGGATCCTGGGATCGTTTTTGTTCTATCGCTGTGGATTGTAATCTTCTCACCATCACGAGCTCGCTTAATGCACATTGGTATGTACTTCTCTGGATGTTGTCTCTGACCGAAGACATTCATGGTATGAGTGATATAGATCGGAAGACCGTATGTGTTCTCATACGCAACGGCAAGTTCTTCTCCGCCTGCTTTTGACGCACTATAAGGATTAGTAGAGTTATAGCGATCGTTTTCACCATACTTAATTCCATCAGGCGCAGGACCAAAGACTTCATCCGTACTGAAGTATATAAATCTCTCAAGGTTACTCTTCTGCGATCTTGCAAACTCGAGTATATTACACGTTCCAACTACGTTATCGAGAACGAACTCCATCGGATAGTCGATTGAACGATCCACGTGCGATCCTGCCGCGAGGTGAGCGATGTAGTTTACAGTTCCTACTTCTGAACGAACGAGCGGGTTCATATCAGCTTTAAGGTCGTGAAACACCACGCTTACTCTCTTGCGCGTTTCACTGTCGAACTCTTGTAGTGAGTCGTGGAGGCGATTAAGATTGCCGCTGTAGTCCAATCTATCGAGAGTAACGATCTCCCAGTCTGTCTCTCTGAGCACTTTACATACTAGGTGGTGAGCAATAAATCCGGCTCCGCCAGTAATCAATATTCTTTTCATAATGTAACTTCCTTTTGACTGTCGCCCGGCATTATTCTGTAATTATCCTCTACAGAATCCGGCGTTGAAACTTCAATAATAGTACCTTCTTGGAGACATTCTATCTGATGGGGTTGAAGCGGTGTATTTCTCCAAGTTGATCCGGTAGTAAGTACTAAAGAATGTCTCTTAGCGTTTTCTGTATCTATCCAATGAACTATAAATTCTCCAGATAGCACATACCAAGTCTCGTCTTTTTCTCTGTGAAAATGCATTGAAAACTTTGCGCCAGCATTAAAGTTTAGAAGCTTTCCACAATACTTATCGTTAGTGGCCCAAATAAGTTCGTGGCCCCAACCCTTTTCTACAAATCCGTTAAGTCTTGTCATTTCACTACTCCTTAATAGGATGATCATTTATAAATTGAATAGGTGTAATTAAGCCTAAGTCTAGAGTCATGTTGTTTTTAAACTTTCCATATTCAAACCACGGATTATCTAGCTTTATTGGTGTTCCCTCAGAGTTCATCTCTATGACTCCAATTCCATAATCTATGTCGACGGTATAAGTCTTTAGGTATGTTTCAGTCCTAAACTTATAGAAAGCTTTCCATGTGGTTCCACACCACGCTCCGCCGTTTTCTTTGAAAAATTTATAGTCAGAATGCGCATTATAAAAATTTTCTGGACCACAGTCGTGTAAAACTACAAATCCTTTACAGTGATTAATCGCATTTTGTATGTCACGATATACTTGATCTGCTAAGTGAAGGCCGTCTATAAAGATGATGTCCCACTTGTGATCGGGTTCAAACTCAGTCTTCTTATTACGCAACTTCTCAAAGAATTCGTCAGAAGTCATTTGATAGTCAATATGAACTTCTGGTCTTGTCTTTTGCGGATCGACAGAACATTTTTTCGATGCGTTTATGAGATTAAAACAATTTTCGGGGTGCTCTACTCCAATCTCAAGATATGAACAATTATTGTCATAGTAAGCCGCGGCTAAATGATTAATCACATTATAACGCATTATATGTTATCCTTCTATCTCTTTTAAAGTTGGCGCATATACACCGATCTTCTGAACAGTAACTGCCGCTGCTTTCATTGCGAATAATATTGCCGATTCCATATCGCAGTCCTTACGAAGGTATTCAAACACGAGGGCTGCAAGGAATGTGTCTCCGGCGCCGCATACATCATGTGCTTCTACTCTTGGTGAGAAGTATAATACATTATTCCATACCGCGCCATCATCGCCGCGAGTGACGATAAGGTTTTCTGGTTTTGGCTCTGAAATTAAGTTCTTGTGTTCGTATTGGTTAATCTTAACAAAGCAGTTGCCTATATCTGCGAGGTACTTCTTTTTGGTATCTATAAAGACAGGACCTTTGAACTCTTGACGTATCCGCTTAATGTCGTCATAACTAACGAATCCCTTATCATAGTCAGAGATAACGATTGCATCGTATTCATTAAACTGAACGCCATCATATATGATAGTATCAATACCCTCTTCTTCAATCCTTTGATCTACACGAAGCAACTGTTGTTTTGATTTTACATCTATATAACGATTCTTATTCTCAAAGAAATACGTCTGATAGTCAGGATTTACTCCAAGAGAACGAAAGTTCTCAAGAACGTTTGACATCATGCCAAGTTTCTTCTTGGTGTATACGTGATCAAAGATCGGAATAGGAGCTTCTGGACTAATACGGTTTACTTCACCGTAGTGATAGTAATCATAACAGCTGTCACCTAGTAATAATATCTTCATCTATAGAGTCCCATAATAATTTCCAATCAACATACGGATCACGCTCGTATTCACCTTGCATATGCAGAGCAATGCTTTCAAACGGACATACTGCGAGACAACCTCTTTCTACCATTATCTTATTGAGAGAGATCTTTTCAAGTTCAGGATCTCGAGGATCCAGATTTAAGAACTTCTCGAGTATATCACTATTATTTATGAAATTTTGATGACTCGTTAAAAACGAACAAGACACGTCGTATATCTGAATCCAGTATCTCTTCTCTCCCATAAAGATCGTTCTCGGAGTAGTACTGTTTCGATATACGGCAGACCAAAGATACGGCGCATTATAGGGTGTTACGATTGGTTGCGTGTTTGTCTCAATCAGCATCCTAAAGTATGTATCAATGACCTCGGTTATCGCAGATTTTTCAAAAAGATAATCGTCTTGAACTTGGTATACTAAATCCGTTCCATTACTCAATAGCCATTCGTAGCAAGAGCGGATCGAATTCATTATGCCTAAGTTTTCTAGATGATACAGCTCAACCTGAACGTTTTCTTTTGAATATATTTTAACACATTCTTGAATAAAGTAAACTGTTTCTTGCGTAGAATGATCGTCGAATATTGCTATGCGATGATTAATAGATCTATCTCTTTTGGCTGCTTCGTGAACTGATTGAAAGAAAGAAGACACGCACTTTCGAATAAGCTCGTGTTTCGTGTCACAGCAGTATCTCTTGGTTACCTGGTTTGACGCGATATCACAAGTTTGCAGCGCATAGTGTACGTTCATCTCTTATCTTTTCTATCACTCGAGTCGAAGAGTATTCTTCTATTCTATCAAAGAATATCAGTTTCTTTGCATACTCGCTGCCTATCACTTTTTTATTTCTGTAGTCAGAACCGACAACCATATAGTCCGGTTCATACTCTCTGATAATATTTATCAGTTCTTCTTCACTGTCAAAGATAGAAATTTCGTCAACGCCTTTCACATGAAAAAGCATAGTTGCTCTCGTATCTTGGTTATTGATTGGTCGAGATGCGCCCTTTAGTTTTTTAACTCTACTATCTGAGTCTATGCCGATCTTTAGATAGTCTCCGTAGTTTGAGGCAAAAGTGATAAGCCGCATGTGACCAGGATGCAGTATATCAAAAGTTCCGTTTATGAATACTTTCATTCTGATACCTTTTCATTCCACATAGCAAGCATACCTTCACAATGCAATATATCTTTTTCTGCTATCAAGTTTTTATTTATGTTAACGAACATGGCTTCTTCTATGTTAACATTTTTTTCAAAAATCGTCTTAAGAGACTTTCTTAATAAGTCATTAGCGTCATCTAATAAAGTGTAACAAAAGGACCAAAGGCGTGTATGTAAGAAACACGCGGTTTCATCGTGTCTCATGTTTTCTTCTCTTGACTTAAAACAGTATTTTCCTTTGAATGAGTCGTACTCTAACGGATCAAAACTTTCTGTAAGTCTGTATCTTCCGGACACCTTGAATATTCTATTTACTTCGTTTCTAATTTCGTTACGAATAACATCAAAGGATACTAAAAGAATAAACGCTTCGCCGGCAGAACGAACTCCGTTCTTGTTGAATTCTATACATTGCTTTCTATCTCCGACGTATAGGTAATAGTCAGCCATACTCGATATTAAATTCTCTTCAGCATCCGGCAACTTAGACAAAGAGTTATCTATTAATATAACATATGAATCTTTGTCTTGTTTTCTTATACTCTTAATTGTTTCGATAGTTTCATAAAATCTAGTCTGCGGATCTATGTGGCCAATTCCTGTAACTATAGTTGAAGTAACCACATAAACGTTAATAGACATTATGCACTTACAATACTTTTAATTTGTAGTAGTGAAGTATGCCGTCTTGAAATGAATGAAAGATCCATGGGCGATAGAATAAGACATCGTTTGGTTTCATTTTTATTGATGTCTCTACTTCCCATTCGTCATTATTAAGATAGTCGAGTTCTTTATCTTGACTCTCTTCATCTTTAATAAAATCAAGAACACTCTTATATCCATCTTTGTGTATATATGTCTTAAATTCATTTTCTTCGAGTGAAACGACGAATCTCCAGTCGTTTAAGTCTGCAAAATCTTCGAAGTGTATTACTTCGTGTATTGTTCTACGAAGGGTTCCTGACGCTGCTCTATCTATCTCAACTATGTCGCCAACCATCTTACCGATTACAAGATCGATGTCGTTGAAGATGAGATTGAAATGCTCCATCTCTTTACCAAACTTTTTATCTACCCAATGCACATCTTGCACAAGAGGCCGAAGTTGTTCTACTTCATCTTTCGGAAAGTAGTCTCTTGCGTGGATATAATTAATTACAGAACGATTTACAGAAAAATTTGTGTTACTCATAGATTCTCCAATTATTCGTCATATATGTCTTTAAGTATTACTTGGCAGGACTCGTTAATTTCGTTCGCAGAAAAATTCATGATTCCGTCATTCAATCTGTCCGTGAAGTCCGATTCTACTCCACCAAGGCGAATCGGACTGTAAACTGGATCTTGTCCCTGTTTTCTAAAGAATTTAAAATGGTCAGGATAACTTACGTTCTTTTCAAACGTACTACCCATAAACACAGATCCGGGTTTATCAAAAGCTCTAGCCATATGTTGACCTACGCTATCGCATCCTACGAAATAATCACACTCGCTTATTAGAGCCATGTACATTCTTAGTTCAGGATTAAAGTTAGTTAGATCCGCGCTAAAGTTATCTCCAGGATGTTTGAGTTCTCTGTTACCAAAGAAGAAGATTAGACAGTCTTTATCGTTTAAAAACTTTCCGATCTTTAAGTAGTCATCGACATCTAAACTTCTGTTTGAAATATCGTATGGTCTATTGTTTGAAATCGTCATAGTACTTCCATAAGGCTGAAATACCACTACTTTATTCTTCTTATGTATCTGCTTAAACTCTTCAACAATTCTCTGAACAGATGTACGCTCATAGGTGCTGATGTATAGGTTAGGCTTTTCGAGATCCTTATGATCCGTCGTATTATTTATTTGACGGTCAAATGCTTCAGCTAGTGATATCTTTTGATTGTAGTAGTCGTGTATATAATAAGGTTCTGGGCACACTAGATTATAATTCTTTACGTACTCTTCAAAGATATTCTTTTGATGAATTCCTATCGTTCTTGGTTGAAGAATAGGATGGCTCCAATATAAGTCTTGCCACCCGTGAACGATTACTCTAAAATCATTCTTTGGATTTAGTCTATGAAATTTTTCTAATGCAGGTATCGCTGCAATTACTCTTCCTGCACCGCCGTTAATAATAAATGTAGTGTTCATTTTGCGTAATCTTTCCACCATTGTTGCCATTCTATAAAAGGATCTTTCTGTTGCTCAAATTGCATATGTAATGCAAGACTTGGGATCGGATTGAATCTAATCGCTTTGTTGCTCTGCCATATCTTCCAGATCGTATTTGACTCTTCGTAGTGTTCCGTTCTCGGATTAAGATAGTCACCGTTATACTTAAGAGCAAGAACCTCGAAAAGTTCCCAGTTGTCACGAAACATTTTTGGAGTAGTCATCATGACGTTTGTTGTAAATATTCCAGTTCTCCAGTGACGAGCAGAGCCATGGACTATGAAGTCTGTTCTAGCAGGAGGATCGTATTCAGACGGCTCGTCGAATGGATATATCACTATGTCTTCTCGTTTCAATCTATCGCAAAACATATAAAACGAGTCAACCATTTCCTGTATTGCCGAGGGGCAGTGAAGATAGTCGTCTTCAACAGAATACACTAAGTCCGAATTGCTATCCCTACAAAGGATCCACTGCTGATGAGCAGAATGATTGTATCCACTTTGATCGAGTTGTATTAGTTTAGAATTTTCTACTTTCTGAATGATCTCTTTGATTCTTTGAACCGTATCTTCTGAAGAATGATCGTCGAGAACCGTCAGATTAATATCCATTCCTTTAGTATTATTTATTGCGTTTACTAAAGATGATACACATCCTACAATAAGATCTGATTTTTCAATTCCGTGGTATCTAACTCGCCAATCAGTATGAACGTTTGTGACGTCGCAAGTTCGTAAAAATATATCAATTTTCATTTTTAAACATCATATCAGAACCGATTTGTTTCATTTGATTATATCCCATATCAAGCAGAAAGTTCATAATATCTTTTTTATCCCAACCATAATTTTTACCGTGATCCAGCCATTCTACTACAATTAATGGACGATGCAGTTTTATAGTGTTCTCTGCTCCGAGTAATGCATTCATTTCGTAACCTTCAACATCTAAATGTATACAATCTATGTCTGTCAATCCAAGACTGTCTATCGTTATTACAGGAATGTTTCCATCTTCCTTTACACGAAACGTACCGCAATTTTCTGGAGTGTCATTAGTGATAGAAACTTGCGATGCCTTACTACCTAGTGCTGCTCTAAACTGAAATACGTTTTCATGATCTGCAGTATTCATGCATAGACACTTGAAGTTTGTAACATCCGGTTCAAACACATAAACTGTCTCGAATGCTTCGGCAAATTTTAAAGTGTATGCTCCAACGTTTCCACCCGCGTGAATTATTGTGCGCTTATTCTTAAGAGATCCTACTATTGAATCTACGGTGTATAATTCAACATTAGTCCATGTATAGCAAGAATCGACATCGATTTCTGGCCAATATAAACCATCTTCTCTTTTTATTATAGTCATAGTTGTCGCCAAAATTCCATATTTGCGTGCTTATTAAGGATATCTGGTGGAAGTATAAACTTTCTTTCGCGGAATTCAACTTTCTTACGAACGTCGTGAAGTTTAATACCAATCTCTGCGTCGTACTCATCCCAAGAAGCTTCTACATTATTAAAATCATGTTCAAAATAAGGTTCTTCTATGAAGTTGTAAAGAGCTTTCATCATTTCTTTTGGCTGCTTGCACAACAAGTCGTATTCTAATAAGAACAGAAGTGGCTGATCATGACCAGTAAGAGCCTGCTTAATTCCAACGTATGGAAAACCTACAACCCCGTCTTCCTTCATAAGACTATCTACTCGTTGATACACTGAACTTCCTACGCCACCAGTCACCGTGTTTGTGGAGAATGGATTTCTGCGATGGGCAGACTCAAAGCTGTCTATTACCCAATTCAAATCCCTTACACAAACTATGTATTTTGATTTTGGATAGAGATCACGAGTAACATTTGTTAGGTATGTCCATGCTCTATTTGTATTGAATACTACTGGCCTATCGACGTCTTCGTAGTAACCTTCGAATAAATGCCGCACAAGGTTCTTTCTGCGTTCAACAGGAACTTCAGATTTCATTCCAGGAGCGTCTTGACTATGTTCAATAACTCCCTTAACTAGACTTGCCAGTGGGTCAGTAATTGAAGCGTGAAACCTTGGGTTCTGACGAAGTATAGATGATAACAGAGTTGAACCCGACCGAGGCAGACCTGTTATGAAGTGATATGTTTTGTTCATAATTATCCAATCAATTTCAAAAGTTGTTCATTTACGCATTGCAGAGGTTCGTCCCAGCTTCGAACTTTAGTCTGTTTGTGTACTTGAAAGTTATCTCCATACCAAGGAGACTTTGACGTCTTACTGGAAGTAGACCAAATGTAATACTCCGCAATTGGAACTACAACAAAAGATGTTTTTCCGATAGCGCCAGCGGCATGAACCAAGCTCGTGCACGAACTTACGATACAGTCCATCTGTTCAATAAAGTCGAGTGTATCTTCCCAAGTTTCTATTCTTGACGATAGATCTATTACTCTAGGATTATTTATTGGCTGCTTGTCGATGTAATAGATCTCTGCGTTCTCTGGTAAGTATTCTAACATCTTTTCGATTGGTATCTTACGATACTCATCTTGCGAAAAGTATGGATTTCCTGAACACTTGATACCAATTTTAAACTTAGTGCTATTGATTTTATTCTTTGGATCATTCAAAGGTTTAAGATACGAACCATACCACAATTTAGATTCGTCGAGATTGAGATACCCTGGAAGACTCATCATCGGTGCCCATAGTTGTGTCCGATCAATTGAATAGTACTCAGTTATTACTTCAAACCCATTTCTACGAAACATATTCACGGTGTCTTCGCGATACTTAGACCACGACGAGTAGAGTATTGGTCTCATTCCTAAGTCTTTAAGATATTTGAAAAAGCGAATGTTGATGATCTCGTCACCTATACCTCCCTCTCCCTCTATATAGACAGTCTTACCTGGTTGAATTGCTCCGGTCCACCGCTTCATCTTAAGAGCATCATCAAACTTGCCACTCTTTGGCTTAAACGTCCCAAGGAACGACAAGACTCCCTCTGCAAGTTTTCCTTCACGAAGCGTTTTACCCGACAGAGCACTTCTCATGTCCTCTCGCTTCTCTGGATGTTTTTCAAGTAAGTCTAACAGTATCTTTTCTGACGCCGTTCTATCTCCCTTGAGTGCGATATTAAACGCTTTTTGAGTCTGAGTCTCAAAGTCATCCGGCGTGATCATCAGATTTAGATTAATATAGAATAGAGCATCATCCGGCATATTCATTGCGTTATATGCTTTATAGAGGTTTGATCTGGCGATGTATAGTTGTTGAGGACTTTCGGCCTTCGTATATGCAGCTTCTGCACATTTCAGATACAAATCGCGGTGTTCTGCTTTTAGTGCCAGATATCCAAGAGCATCAAAGTCCCCTATACCCTCTGCTCTTTGAAAATACATGTTAAGAATATCAAATACGATTTCGCGTTTTTCGTGAGATAGAAGATCCATTACAACGGGTTTTAGATCTTCTATCTTAAATTTATTTTCCGCCGTGTTCATCTTTGATCACCACTAAATTCACCCAGAGTTCTTCAATAATGTTATTGTGTTCGCGAAGATACTTTTCAACAACATCTCTCGGTTCACCAACAAACTGATCTCGGTATTGCTGAGATGGCATATAGTTGTAATCTAGGATCTCAAAGTCAACTTTAAAGTAATCACCGAGTCTGCTTGACGCAGCGCCTTGTTCCCTGCATAGTTTATTATGTTTCTTACTAAAAAGAAGAAGACCACCAACAGTAATTGGTCTACGATGTGTTGGGTCGTCGTAGAAGTAGTCGTGCCGATGATGCGGAACACGAATGTCTATCGTCGCTCCATGCTTACAGACTCGATAGATTTCTTTAAGGCAATGGAAATAACCAGGCCCAAGATGTTCGAGTATGTGATGAGCGATAACAACTTCAACTGTGCTATCTTCGAATGGCAGTGTGTCTTTTTCCAGATCTACGATATAGTCTGGATTTTCAAGCGGGTCGTAATCTAGAGTTACAAAACCATCGAGCTTCGTTCCACCAGCGCCAAGATTAATCTTCATTTAAATCACCTTTCATATTAAAAGTTTGTAATATTAAAATTACTCAAAAAGTCTAAAATTTTATATAAGATCTTTTTGCGACGCTATGAGTTTAATAGCTTCTACTCTATTTATACAAAAAAACTATGATGCTATACTGCTCTTACGGCTGTGCTGAACACTATGCCTGCGCTAACTTGACTCCAGCCGGTTAACCCACCAGCAACTGACACTGGAGAAGATCTAGCAACCAAAGTGCCGTGACCTAGTTGTCCAAAGGTGTTGTCACCCCAAGACCAGACAGTTCCGTTCTGTCGGACACCTATGCTGTGGGTGCAGCCTGTAGCCACCTGACACCAGTTCGTAAAGCCACCGACGACTGACACTGGAGAAGATTTGGCAGCTACAGTGTTGTCACCGAGACGGCCGTCAGTTCCAAGACCCCAAGCCCAAGCGGTCCCGTTCTGTCGAACACCTAGACTATGGCATCTTGCTGCGCTTACTTGACACCAGTCCGTGAACCCGCCGACGACTAACACTGGAGAAGATTTAGCAACTGTAGTGTAATCACCAAGACGCCCGCATGCTCCATCCCCCCAAGCCCAGGCGGTGCCATTTTGGCGAACACCTAGACTGTGCACCGACGCACTTACTTGGCACCAGTCTGTAAAGCCGCCAACAACCGATACTGGTGATGATTTAGTCGCTGTCGTGTTGTCGCCAAGTTGTCCACCGCCAGTATTACATCCCCAACCCCATGCAGTTCCATTAGTACGAACACCTAGACTGTGAGCGTTCCCAGCGCTCACTTGACACCAGTCTGTAAAGCCACCTACGACTGACACAGGAGAAGATTTACCACCACCGGTGTTATCACCAATATTGCCAAAAGTGTTTGCGCCCCAACCCCATGCAGTTCCATTAGTACGAATACCCAAACTGTGAACACCACCACCGCTTACTTGACACCAGTCTGTAAAGCCACCAACGACTGACACTGGAGAAGATTTATCAACTGTTGTATTATCACCAAGTTCTCCAGAAGTACCAGCACCCCAAGCCCAAGCGATTCCATTAGAACGTATGCCTAAGGCATGCGAGCCAGTGCCGCTTACTGCTTGCCAGTCATTAAACCCTCCAGCGACTAACACTGGAGAAGATTTAGACACAGTAGTATTATCACCTAGGCGTCCTGAAGTAGGAAACCCCCACGCGTAAATTAAATTCGTATTAAAATCGCTTCTTAACTGACGGTTATCCAATCCGCTCCAGCACCCGACTTGCGCAATTACTGGAACACCCAAACTTTCAACGTAAAATATAGTTCCTGGTATAATAGTATTACCGCTTAAGTCCGGAAGATCGTCTACGGTCGCAACAGAAATACTTCTATTCGTAGTATCAACGTATGTTTGTGCTGCTAGCTTTAAAAAGCATCCGACAGAATTACTAGAAGTAAAGTTGTTTATGTCATCTTGCGTAGCCATTTAAAATCCTTTCCGTGATTGGCGAATAGCCATGCTAGAGCAAAGGTCAGCGCTTATTTGACACCAGCCAGTTAGTCCACCTACGATTGACACTGGCGAAGACTTAGCTGTAATAGTATTATCCCCTAGACGACCAGTTGAACCCTGTCCCCACGCCCACAGTGTTCCATTAGTTCTTAATCCTAGATTATGAGTTTCGCCTGCGCTTACTTGACACCAGTCCGTGAACCCGCCGACGACTGACACTGGAGAAGATTTTGAAACTATCGTGTTGTCGCCAAGAACGCCGCAGAATGCAGTTCCCCAAGCCCAAGCGGTCCCGTTCTGTCGAACACCTAGACTATGATTTGCTCCGGCACTAACCTGACACCAGTCGGTAAAGCCGCCAACGACTGATACTGGGGAAGATCTGTTGACTATTGTATTATTACCAAGGCGACCGCATGTTCCATCCCCCCAAGCCCATGCAGTTCCATTAGTACGAACACCTAGACTGTGAGTGCCCAATATGCCGCGCCCAGCGCTTACTTGGCACCAGTCTGTAAATCCACCAACGACTGACACAGGAGAAGATTTAGCAACTGTTGTTCCGTCACCGAGACGCCCGCATGACCCATTCCCCCATGCCCAAGTCGTTCCATTTCGTCGAATACCTAGACTGTGACTGCCCCCAGCGCTTACTTGACTCCAGTCTGTAAAGCCGCCAACAACTGATACTGGAGATGATCTGGAAACTGTGCTGTTGTCACCGAGGCGACCGTATGTCCCAGGACCCCATGCCCAAGCAGTTCCATTAGTACGAACACCTAGACTATGAGCGTTCCCAGCGCTCACTTGACACCAGTCTGTAAAGCCGCCAACAACTGATACTGGAGAAGATTTATTCACCGATGTGTTATCACCGAGACGCCCGCATGACCCACCACCCCATGCCCAAGCGGTTCCATTAGTACGAACACCTAAACCGTGGAGGTATCCGGCACTTACATTACACCAATCTGTAAAGCCGCCAACGACTGATACTGGAGAAGATCTGTTGACTACGGTTCCGTCGCCAAGCCCACCTGTGGCATTATATCCCCAAGCATAAATGTCTGGGCGATAGTTAAAAACTTCACTAGTGAGATTATTAAACCAATATCCGTCTACCGCGTGATAATAGCGGTTTTCATCATTAACATATATCAGTCTTCCTGCGTATGTTACTGCGTTTGGCAAGTTAGCAAAACTTGCTACGCTAGATACAGGATTACTTAGAATAGTTAGGGCACCGTTTGTTTGGCAAGTTTGTAACGCTGTAAGCCCGCCCCCGCTTATGCAAGCACAAATTTTATTTACGAGATTTTGTGAATTTATCATAAGCTTATTATCCCTAGACTATGGTCGTTACCTGCACTAACCGCGCACCAGCTTGTAAAGCCACCAACGACTGATACTGGCGAAGATCTATTAGCGACAGCATTGTCTCCTAGACGACCACATGTCCCGACACCCCAAGCCCAGACTGTGCCATTAGTTCTAACACCTATATTATGGCAGCATCCTGCGCTTACTTGGCACCAGTCTGTAAATCCTCCAGAGACTGACACTGGAGATGATCTGGAAACTGTGCAGTTGTCTCCGAGGTTGCCGCAGCAACCATTCCCCCAGGCATATAAAGTTCCATCAGATCTGCGGCCAAGGCTGTGACACCCACCAGCGCTTACCTCGCGCCAGTTATTAAAACCACCGACTACTTGTACTGGAGAAGATTTAGAAACTACCGTGTTATCACCGAGTTGACCGAAAGAGTTTCCTCCCCAAGCCCAAACGGATGAATTGGTACGCACTCCTAGTGCATGACCTCCGCCAGCACTAACCTGACACCAGTTATTAAATCCTCCAGAAATTAGAGCAGGCGAAGATTTAGAAACTGTGGTACCATCCCCAAGACGGCCAGACCCGGCATTGCCCCAACCAAACGCTTCACCGTTTGCTCTAATTCCGATACTAAACAGTGTGCCTGCGCTTACACGACACCACCCTGTAATACCGCTAATTACTGATACTGGTGAAGACTTTGCGACTGTAGTGCAGTCACCTAGCTGCCCAAAAGTGTTTGCCCCCCAAGCCCAAGCCGTTCCATTAGTGCGAACACCTAGACTATGATAGTTCCCAGCACTAACTTGGCACCAGTCTGTGAAGCCGCCAACTACTGACACTGGAGAAGACTTGGTGACAGCAGTATTGTCACCAAGTTTACCTAAAAAGTTTGAACCCCAAGCCCATGCTGTACCATTTGTACAGACGGCCAAACTATGACATTCGCCAGCGCTTAACTGACACCAACCAGATGGTGCAGTTGATACCGGAGACGATTTAGAAACTGCTGTACTATCACCTAGTTGGCCAAGATTGTTATTTCCCCAAGACCAAATTTTTCCGTATGTGGTATCCTGCCTTAGAAGCCTGCCGTCAAGTGTTAGCCACTTAAAATTAGAACTTACCGCAAATACGTCTATATCGTTAACGTAATAGATCATTGCGTTTGGCGAATCGTAATATTTAAGATTCGGCAATGAAAGTACGTCAGATACAGTGACAATATTAATCTCACTCAGTGCAGTCATAGATAAAGATGTTGCTAATACGTCTTCAACAAGATATGACCCGGTTTCATACGCAGTATTAACTACGGTCGTTAGTTTTGATACCAAACCTGGTTTATCGATTGGGGGCATATTATTCTACCATCTGTTCCGCTATTTGTTCACCAATAGATACCAATTCTTCTTTTGATGTCGCTGCATTAATTTCATCATTAATTGTTTTCTCCCAGTCAAAGCAACTTTGAATATAACTCGAACCGGCAGAAACAATAGAACCAAGATCGCTCTTTGTAAGAGTGAGCCAACCTTCTGGGAATTTCCAATTTGCAACTTCTTCTTCCGTCATAATAGAATACTTCTGTATGAAAATATTTCTTCCGTCACGGCTAGTATCTAGACTAACTTCGGTACCTTGTATATTTATTTTCGTTCCAGCTGTTTCTTTTTTCCATCTTGCTTCGGCCGCTTTAGTTTTAAAATTATCGCGAGCGAAATCAACTAGTGTATCTACTACTTCATATACTGCGACCGCCTTGTCACCGGAAAGATCCCACTGTGGTCCATAGTAGTATTCTACCATAGGATTGATTTCTGGTCTCTGTTCTTCTACTAGTGCAATTCTTGTGTCTTCATTAATAATATATGGAAGAGTTTCTGGCGCTACTCTAGGAATGCCAGCCGTGACATTTTCTTTTTCTAGAGATCCTTGAAAAATTGCGCGGTTCCAATCCATTGGTCCGACAATTACTCTATCGTTATAAACTACTGCATACATTTATTTTCTCCTTTGTAATTATCATTATACGAAATTTGTTCTTCTTAGAGCTAAGCTGTGATAATTGCTAGCGCTTACTTGACACCAGTCTGTAAAGCCACCGACGACTGATACTGGAGAAGATGCATTGGCAGGCGCACCAGATCCTAAAACGCCGCAAGCAGCAATTCCCCATGCCCAAGCGGTTCCATTCTGGCGAACACCTAGACTATGATTTGCTCCGGCACTAACCTGACACCAGTCAAAGAACCCACCGACGACTGATACTGGCGAAGATTTATTGACTGTTGTTCCGTCGCCTAGTTTCCCGCAGAAAGCCGCTCCCCACGCCCAAGCGGTCCCGTTCTGTCGAACACCTAGACTGTGAGCGGACCCAGCGCTAACCTGACACCAGTCGGTAAAGCCTCCAACTACTGACACTGGAGAAGATTTATTAACTGTTGTTCCGTCACCAAGGCGACCATTGGAGCCGCAACCCCAACCCCATGCAGTTCCATTTTGGCGAACACCTAAGTTGCGACCGCCACCTGCATCTACCTGACACCAGTCCGTAAAACCGCCGACGACTAATACTGGAGAAGACTTGCATACTGTAGTGCCATCGCCAAGAAGACCGTAACTACCGCATCCCCAAGCCCAAGCGGTCCCGTTCCGTCGAACACCTAGACTGTGACTGCCCCCAGCGCTCACTTGGCACCAGTCTGTAAAGCCACCAACGACTGACACTGGAGAAGAGAAACCACCGGTTCCATCAATAACATTAATGGAACCGTTGAAGTTGTTACCTAGTACCCCATGGCACGGGTTTCCCCAACCCCATGCAGTTCCATTAGTACGAACACCTAAGTTGTGGTCATCCCCGGCACTTACATAACACCAGTCTGTAAAACCGCCGACTACTGATACTGGTGAAGATCTACCAGAAGAACTTGGTAGAACAGTGCAGTTATCACCGAGGCGGCCATATGCACTACACCCCCATGCCCAGACAGTTCCGTTAGAGCGAAGGCCAATACTGTGACTACCACCGGCGCTTACTTGACACCAGTCTGTAAAGCTACCAATGACTGAAACTGGAGAAGATTTATTGACTTCTGTATTATCACCTAGTTTACCTCTGCCCCCACCACCCCATGCATACGCAATTCCTTTATTTTCATCGATAAGATTATACCAGCCAGTTCCAGTACTCCAATAAATCCTTTCATCCGCCGTTACGAATACTAACAGTCCTTCGTTAGATGCAGCTGAAGGTAAGTTTGCGTATGTGGCAACTTCTCTTACCTGTCCTACGGCTAGAGTTTGGACTGCTCTTGATAGAAATAGGTAATCGAGTGTATTACTTGAACTGTCGATTGCTTTTTGGAGTAATATTTGAAATTGTGCTAAGTTCATACATTCGTTCTCCTAATTGCTGCGCTAGTGACAAAAGTACTTACCTGACACCAGTCACTAAATCCTCCAGAGACTAACACAGGCGAAGATTTATTAACTGTTGTATTATCACCAAGGCGACCATTTGTGCCGCAACCCCAAGCCCAAGCTGTTCCATTTGTGCGAATACCCAAACTGTGAACACCTCCAGCACTCACTTGGCACCAATCTGTAAAACCTCCAACGACTGACACTGGAGAAGATTTAGCAACTACAGTGTTATCACCTAGTAGACCTCCTACCCCTTGCCCCCATGCCCACAGGGTTCCATTCTGACGAACTCCTATGCTGTGAACAAATCCGGCACTAACCTGACACCAGTCGGTAAAGCCACCTACGACTAACACAGGAGAAGATTTATTAACTGTTGTTCCGTCACCAACCTGCCCACGGCAACCAGTGCCCCAAGCCCAAGCAGTCCCGTTCTGTCGAACTCCTAGACTATGGTAGTTACCTGCATCTACCTGACACCAGTCACTAAAACCGCCTGCTACTAATACTGGCGAAGATTTACCGACTGTTGTTCCGTCGCCTAGTTTCCCGTTGATTGCCGATCCCCACGCCCAAGCGCCCCCACCTTGGCGCACTCCTAAATTGTAGCATTCCCCAGCACTTACTTGACACCAGTCTGTAATGCCACCTACGACTGAAACTGGAGAAGACTTATCAACTATTGTATTATCACCAAGTTGTCCGCCAATACCAGCACCCCAAGCCCAAGCGGTCCCGTTCTGTCGAACTCCTATACTATGCATATATCCAACGCTTACCTGACACCAGTCACTAAATCCTCCAGAGACTAACACAGGCGAAGATTTTGAAACGTTTGTGTTGTCACCAAGGCGACCATTTGTGCCTTGACCCCAAGCCCAAGCAGTTCCGTTAGTACGAACTCCTAGACTATGGTTGTGACCTGCATCTACCTGACACCAGTCGGTAAAGCCACCAACGACTGACACTGGAGAAGACTTATCAACTGTAGTGCCGTCGCCCAGTGGGCCACAAGTATTACATCCCCAGGAAAAAGCTGGTGAAAAATCCTGAGCAAAAGGCGCCCAATAAGTTCCGTTAGTTTTGTATAGGCCGTCAAACTCAACCAAGTATAATTTATCTCTGCCTGTTGTAGCAGCGTTCGGAAGACTTGAAAATGATGAAACTGATTCAATAGTACCAAGTTCTAACAATTTTATTGCTTTTGAAAGCATCTGCTGATCAATCGTAGCATCGCCGATTTTTGATTTAAGATTGAGTATTAGATTCGTTACGTTCATATTAAAAACCCTTCGTACTATCAGATCTAACAGCTAAGCTATGATTACCATTTGTATATATACTTACGCATCTCCAACCGGTTAGTCCGCCAGCGATTGACACTGGAGAAGATTTGTTTACGACCGTGCCATCACCAAGACGACCAGTTGAACCCTGTCCCCAAGCCCAAGCGGTGCCATTTTGGCGAACGCCTAGACTGTGCCCAAGCCCGGCACTTACTTGACACCAGTCCGTGAACCCGCCGACGACTGACACTGGAGAAGATACACTAACTATAGTTCCGTTACCAATGCGTCCGTCAGCGCCAGCACCCCAACCCCAAGCAGTTCCATTCTGTCGAACACCTAGACTATGATTTGCTCCGGCACTAACCTGACACCAGTCGGTAAAGCCACCTACGACTGACACAGGAGAAGATTTATCAACTGTAGTGCCGTCGCCCAGTGGGCCACAAGTATTACATCCCCAGGCCCAAGCGGTCCCGTTCTGTCGAACACCTAGACTGTGAGCGGTCCCAGCGCTAACCTGACACCAGTCACTAAAACCGCCAACAACTGATACTGGAGAACATTTATTGACTGTTGTTTCGTTACCGAGACGACCTCCACTACCACAACCCCAACCCCAGGCCGTTCCATTTTGACGAACACCAAGTATGAAGTGTTGACCGGCGCTTACTTGACACCAGTCCGTAAAACCGCCGACGACTAATACTGGAGAAGACTTGCTTACTGAAGTTCCATCACCCAGCTGACCACATGATCCCAACCCCCAGGCCCAAGCAGTTCCATTCTGACGAACACCTATACTATGATTTGCTCCGGCACTAACCTGACACCAGTCACCAAAGCCACCAACGACTGGCCTAGGTATGATTCTATTAACGCTAGTACAGTCACCTAGTTCGCCCCCTGCGTTACAGCCCCAACCCCAAGCAGTCATATCACTGCGAACTCCAATATTAAATCCATTACCAGCGCTCACCTGACACCAGTATAAGACATCACCTAAGACTGACACTGGAGAAGATCTGTTGGTTGTGGTTCTGTCACCCAGCTGGTTATCAGCATTGCATCCAAATGAAAAAGCAATATTTTGTTCAATACTAGCAAAATCTCTTGACCAAGCTGTCCCGTCGCTCCAACGATAACTGCAAACGTCTTGAAGAAAGATCCAACGACCTTTGTTATCAGCCGCAGCTGGAAGCGCTGCGCAGTTAGCTACGCACTTTGTAAATCCTTGATCAAAATCTTGCATTACACTCGCGAGTTGCAACTGCTCTAGGGTTGTTAACGCCCCTGCTACATTTGTATTTACTTCATCTACGAGTGGTTGTATTCCTACAGTCATTATGGTAGCGCCAACGTTGCCAGAGTTCTTGCAAGTTCGTCAGCACCACCCCCTAGCGGGCCCCACGCAGTCCCGTTAAAACCTTCGAATGTTGCGTCCGTTGTGTTATATCTTAATTGGCCAGTTACACCCGTCGGTCTTTGTAAAAGGGTACCGGCTGGTACTTTAATTGCCGTGGTGCCATTTATATCTATGTATGCGGTGACGTCATTAATGATCGTCGTACCTTGAATCTTAATTGCCATGCTCATCTCCTTCTAGAATATATACTTGGAGACAAAGCGGCGATCACTGATTCAATCATCAAGCCATCTTCGCGTCCACGTAGGATACTCGGCTGTCGTGTATATTTATTCTTTTTCTAAACTCTTTAT